>Ga0181597_10000102_pt1 | contig 84138 bp, 78 predicted proteins | sample 041ome_5_FD_148647 | JGI IMG/M metagenome (GOLD analysis project Ga0181597, IMG submission 148647) | Coastal salt marsh microbial communities from the Groves Creek Marsh, Skidaway Island, Georgia - 041403US metaG (spades assembly) | ecosystem: Environmental > Aquatic > Marine > Intertidal zone... | reverse complement strand
GGCTGGTGGTGTCTGCAAATCCTGAAAATGGGCGAGGGGCAAGAGCCCGACCTCGACCTCGGTGTGTTCAAAGCTTTCACCAGCTATCAGGCGAGCGAGAAAAAAGCCGCCGAAGTCTATAACGCGCATTGGAACGCATAGAGACGAAATAAAAACGGCTCCACTGATGTGCAGTGGAGCCGTTCTGTTGGAGGGCGGGGGAGGAACGCCCTGTCAGGTGTAAATCAGCGGATTAGACGCTGTAATACATGTCGAACTCGACCGGGTGCGGCGTGTGTTCGTAATTGTAAATCTCTTCCCATTTCAGTTCGAGATAACCGTCGATCTGGTCGTCATCCATGACGCCACCTTTTTTCAGGAAGTCGCGGTCAGCATCAAGTGCTTCGACGGCTTCGCGCAGCGAACCACAAACTTGCGGCACGTCTTTCAGCTCTTCCGGCGGCAACTCATAAAGGTCTTTATCCATCGGGTCGCCCGGATCGATTTTGTTTTCGATACCGTCAAGGCCGGCCATCATCATGGCCGAGAAAGCCAGATACGGGTTGGCCGTCGGGTCGGGGAAGCGGATTTCGATACGCTTGCCCGGTGCCGATGTGGCGAACGGGATGCGGCAAGAAGCTGAACGGTTGCGGGCCGAATAAGCCAGCAGTACCGGTGCTTCAAAGCCCGGGATGAGACGCTTATAGCTGTTGGTTGACGGATTGGTCAGCGCGTTCAGCGCGCGCGCATGTTTGATGATGCCGCCAATGTAATACAGGCAATCTTGGCTCAAATCGCCATATTTATCGCCTGCGAAGAGCGGCTTGCCGTCTTTCCAGATCGACTGGTGACAGTGCATGCCCGTACCGTTATCACCGGCCACTGGCTTCGGCATGAAGGTCGCTGATTTGCCATAGGCATGGGCGACATTGTGCACGACATATTTATACAATTGCAGACCGTCGGCGATGCTGGTCAGCGTGCCGAATTTCAGCCCAAGCTCGTGCTGGGCAGCGGCCACTTCGTGGTGGTGCTTTTCAACTTCGAGGCCCATTTCTTTCATCACGGAAAGCATTTCCGAGCGCAGGTCTTGACCGCTATCGACCGGATTGACCGGGAAATAGCCGCCTTTGGTGCGCGGGCGGTGGCCCATGTTACCGGCTTCATATTCGGTGCCCGAATTATCCGGCAGCTCGACGCTGTCCAGCGCAAAGCCGGTATTGTAAGGGTCGGTGGAGAAACGAACATCGTCGAATACGAAGAATTCGGCTTCCGGCCCGAAATATACCGTGTCGCCAATGCCGGTTGATTTCAGGTATTCCTCAGCGCGCAGTGCGGTCGAGCGCGGGTCGCGGTTATAGGCTTCACCCGAGTTCGGCTCAAGGATATTGCAGAACAAGGTCAGCGTCTGTTGCGCGTAGAAAGGGTCGAGGCGCGCCGTTGAAGTGTCCGGCATCAGAACCATGTCGGACTCGTTAATGGCTTTCCAACCGGCGATTGACGAACCGTCAAACATCGTGCCATCGGTAAAGAAGTCGTCATCAATCAGGTCAATATCCAATGTGACGTGCTGCATTTTACCGCGCGGGTCGGTAAAGCGCAGGTCAACATATTGAACCTCATTATCCTTAATCATTTTTTGAACGGTAGAAGCATCTGACATCTGAAATCTCCAAATCTGGTCAGTAAAAAAACGGGTTTAAAGCGCTTCGTCGCCGGTTTCACCGGTCCGAATGCGAATGGCTTGGCTGATATCCGAGACGAAGATTTTGCCGTCCCCGATACGCCCAGTCTCTGCCGCAGACTTTATGGCTTCAAGCGCGCCGTCAAGCAAGTCATCAGCAACAACCACCTCAAGTTTAACCTTGGGCAAAAAATCAACTACATATTCGGCGCCGCGATACAGCTCGGTATGGCCTTTCTGGCGGCCAAAGCCTTTCGCTTCGACCACTGTAATGCCCTGAATACCGGCTTCCTGCAATGCGTCCTTTACCTCGTCCAATTTGAACGGCTTGATAATGGCTTCAATTTTCTTCATTACCGACTCCTAAAATCCTCAACACCGGTAGACATGCAAAAACCGTGCCAAGTATGGGGCAGATTATTCAAGTGCTCGTCCCTTAGGTTTTGCGGGCTTTGCCGAGCTTTCGCGGGCTTAACCGAATTAATTGCCTATTTTTTATACAGTCGCATTATTTTTAATCATTTTTAATGAAAAAACACGCGCCGCCGCATAATTGGCTTCAAAAACCGTCTGGGTGTCGATACACTCGCGGCCAATTCGGGAGAATTTTATGCCAAATGACAATACACCCATTCTTATTGGCAGCGGGCTGAAGGTTCAAAAAGAAAAAGACGCCGGCAAAGCCAAATCGCCACTCGCTTTGCTGGCCATAGCGGCGCAGAACGCTATTGCTGATGCGGCGCTGGACAAAGCCCATATCGACACGGTGGCGGGCATTCGGTTTGTCACTGACTCGCCTGAGGGGCGCAATCTGCCATTCGGCAAATATAATAATATCGGCCTCAGTGTGGCGCGCCATCTCGGCATTGAGCCGGGCCAAGCGCTGATTGCCGCGACCGGCGGTAACTCGCCGCAAATGATGATTAACGAGCTGGCCGAGCGCATTGCCAATGGCGATGTCGGCACCGCCATGCTGGTTGGTGGTGAGGGGTTAGGCTCCATCATGCGGGCGCTGGGGCAGGGGGTCGACCACAGCCAAACCGAGGGCTGGAACGAAGAAATTGACGGTCCGCGCGAAGAGATCGGCGTTGAGAAGGATGGTTGCTCGCCGGTCGAACGGCGTCACATGCTCTATTATCCGGTCAATTACTACCCGATTTTTGAGAACGCGCTGCGCCATCATCTCGGTCGCGATATGCCGACCCATATGCAAAAGCTCGGTGAGTTGATGCAGCCTTTCACGGAAGTGGCAGCGCAAAATCCTTACAGCTGGTTTCCGGTGGCGCGCTCGGCCGAGGAGATTGCGACGGTCGATGAGAATAATCGCCTCGTCGGCTATCCCTATCCCAAATACATGAATTCGGTCATCCGCATCGACCAAGCCTCGGCCGTCATTCTGACGTCGGTCGGCAAAGCGCGCGAGATGGGCATTGATGAAAGCAAATGGGTTTATCTGCACGGTTGCGCAGAAGCCAATGATATTTGGAACCCGATTGAGCGGCCCGAACTTTATCGCAGTCACGCCATGAACGGCATGGCCAAGCTGGCGCTGGATATGGCTGACTGGACGGTCGACGATATTGACTATTTCGATCTCTATTCGTGTTTCCCGGTTGCCGTGGAGGTGGCGTGCCGCGAAATGGGCATCGACGAAAACGACAAGCGACCTTTTACCGTCACCGGCGGTTTGCCGTATTTCGGCGGCGCGGGCAATGCCTACACGCTGATGTCGGTGGCGCTGATGGCGCAAAAACTGCGCGCCAATCCGGGCAGTAAAGGTTTCTGCAATGGCAATGGTTGGTTTTTGACCAAGCACTCTTTGGGGCTTTATTCCACGACGCCGTTTGAGGGCGATTGGCAACGCCAAGCGCCGAGCGTGTTGCAAGGCAAAATCGACGCGATGGAGACAATTCCTTATGTCGATGAAGCCAATGGTGCGGGCACGATTGAGAGCTACACAGTGGCGCATGTGGCGGGCAAAGATGCCGATGGCATATTGCTTGGCCGCCTTGATAGCGGTGAGCGTTTTTGCGCTCATATGACCAAGGAGAACGCGCAGACCGAGCGGCTGATGACGGAGGATTGTATCGGCCTCAAAGGCACGCTGTCGGTCGATGAGAGCAAGCTCAATATCTTCACGCCGGATGTTTAAAGTGACCTGTATCTATATGATAAGACATGGGAAAGCATCTGCCGGATGGGATGGCGATGCGGACCCGGGGCTGGATGATTTGGGCCACTCGCAAGCTGCTAATGTGGCGCTGAAAGTGCAGTCGCTGGTCGCTGAACCGGCACCGATTTTTTCCAGCCCGTTGAAACGCTGTCAGCAGACGGCGTCGCCTTTAGCTGAAGCTTGGGGGGTGACGCCGGTCATCGAAGCCGGGGTCGGTGAAATCCCGCCGCCGCTGGATGATCTGACGGCGCGCACCGAATGGTTGCGCCGCGTCATGGCGGGCAGCTGGCAGGCGCTTTATGAGGATGCGGTGAGCCTTGAAAGCGGCGTCGATTTTCGCGGCTGGAACGCCAATGTGCTGGCCACGCTGAACAATATGCATACCGCCATTGAGGCCGATCACATTGTCATCTTTTCGCATTTTATCGCGCTCAACGCGGCTTATTGCGCCGCCACCGGCGCGCAAGATGTGGTCAGTTTCGCGCCACAAAATTGCTCGCTGAATATTTTTGAGACCGATGGCGCAACCCTAAGCCTGATTGAGCAGGGTGAGGAAACCGACGATATGAAAATCGCGCTGGGCAAAAAGAGCTGACTTAAAAAGCTGAGCTTAAACCGGCTGCTTGACCAGACCCTCCAACGAGGTCGAGTCTTCCAACTTATTGACCATAATCACATTGCCGACACTGGCTTCCAGCCGGTCATTGACAATCCCCTGATAGGCTTCGGAGGTCATCCATTGCATGGCCTGCTCGGCGCTGGGGAACTCGATCAGCACAGAACGGGTGAAATCAAATTCGCCCTGCAGCACGGTCGGCGTTTCATCGACCGACAATAATGTGCCGTCAAACTGCTGAAACACCTCAAAAAAATTATCTTCATAGCGGTCATAGCCGGCGCGGTCGTGAATTTTGAAACGGGCAATAATGTAAACGGTCACTGGTTTTCTCCCTCCATACCATCAAGTGGATTATCGTGACGCGTCGCAACGCTTTTGTCTATTTCATTTATGGCGATAATTTCTCTAAGGGAATTTTAAGCTGTTGCGATTATCTTCGCGTCTTTAGAGTCTGGCGTTTCGGCTTGTCTCCTGCTATACGACGCCCCATGAGTTTTAAGCGGGCGTGGCGGAATTGGTAGACGCGCCAGATTTAGGTTCTGGTACTGAGAGGTGTGGGGGTTCAAGTCCCTCCGCCCGCACCAAATATTAGCCCGCAGGCCAAGCGGGAATAAGAGGAAGAAAATGAACATTAAAGAAGTAAGCGCCGAAGGACTGGTGCGCGAAATGCAAATCACCATTGCCGCCGCCGATTTGGCGAGCAAGCTGGAGATCAAAATCGACAGCATTAAAGACCAGGTTCAGCTCAAGGGTTTCCGCCCGGGCAAAGTGCCGCTGGCGCATATTCGCAAGACATTTGGCCAGCAGCTTATGGGCGAGATTATTCAGGAAACGGTCAATGAATCGAGCCAGAAAATGCTCACTGACCGCGATGAGCGCCCGGCCATGCAGCCCGAGATTAAACTGGTCGGCGAGGCCGATGCGATTATCGAAGGCAAAGCCGATTTGGTTTACGATGTGACTTACGAAGTCATCCCGCCGATTGAGCTGACCGATTTCTCTAAACTGAAACTTGAAAAGCCGGTGGTCGATGTCGACGAGGCCCGCGTTGATGAAGCTTTGGAACGCCTCGCTGCGACGCGCAAGGATTTTGCCCCGTGCGCCAAAACCGCCAAGGCCAAGGAAGGCGACCGCGTGAAGATTGACTTTATCGGCCGCATTGACGGCGAAGCTTTTGAGGGGGGTATCGGTGAAGGTTTTGACCTCGAGCTTGGTTCGGGTCAGTTCATCCCCGGTTTTGAAGAGCAGCTTATCGGCACCAAAGCCGGCGACAAAAAAGGTGTCGAAGTCAATTTTCCGGAAGAATATGGCGCTGCCGAATTAGCCGGCAAAGCGGCGGTGTTTGAATGCACTGTCCACGAAGTCAGCGAGCCGAAGGACGCCGAGATTAATGAAGAATTCGCAACCTCTCTGGGCATGGAAAGCCTCGAAAAGTTGAAAGACGCAATGCGCGAGCAAATCGGTCAGGATTACGATCAAATGTCGCGCGGCCATATGAAAAAAGGTCTGCTTGACCAGCTGTCAGACAACCATGATTTTGACCTGCCGCCAAGCATGGTCGAGATGGAATTCAATCAGATTTGGCATCAATTTGAGCACGAACTTGAAAACAACCAGCAAAAACTGGAAGACCTCGACGAGAGCGAAGAAGAGTTGCGGGCTGAGTATCGGGCCATTGCCGAGCGCCGTGTGCGCACCGGTTTGGTGCTGGCCGAGGTCGGCAGTAAAAATAAAATTCAGGTGACGCAGGAAGAAATGAACCAGGGGCTGATGCAGCGTGTGCAACAATTCCCCGGTCAGGAACAGCAAGTGTTCGAATATTTCCAGCAGAATCCGGAAGCGATGGCGCAAATCCGCGCGCCGATTTTTGAAGAGAAAGTCATCGATTTCATCTGCGAGCTGGCCAGCGTCAGTGACAAGAAAGTTTCTTTAGAACAGCTGATGACGGAGCCGGGCGCTGAAGAAGCCGAAGCTCCGAAAAAAGCCAAACCTAAAAAAGCACCGGCCAAAAAAGCTGCTGCCAAAAAAGCGCCTGCTAAGAAAGCCGCCGCCAAAAAACCGGCCGCTAAAAAAGCACCCGCCAAGAAAGCGGCTGCCAAAAAGGACGCAGATAAGAAGTAAAATCAGCCCGCGGCATTTTGCTTCGTTTAATACTTGGCGTTCGGCACAAAACACCCCACATTAAATGTCAGCCAAGAAGGAGAAGAGCATGCACGATCCGGTCGATACATATATGAATACACTGGTCCCCATGGTGGTGGAGCAATCCAGCCGTGGTGAGCGCGCTTTCGATATTTATTCACGCTTATTGAAAGAACGGGTGATTTTCGTCACCGGCGGTGTCGAAGATTATATGGCCAGCCTGATTACGGCGCAGCTCTTGTTCCTTGAGGCGGAGAACCCGAAAAAAGAGATCTCCATGTATATCAACTCGCCGGGCGGGGTTGTGACTTCGGGCATGGCGATTTACGACACCATGCAATATATCCGCGCACCGGTGGCCACGCTGTGCATTGGTCAGGCCGCCTCTATGGGGTCGCTGCTGCTGGCGGCTGGCGAAAGCGGTATGCGTTTCGCTCTGCCCAATGCGCGCATTATGGTGCATCAGCCTTCGGGCGGTTTTCAGGGGCAAGCGTCTGATATTGAACGCCACGCGCAAGAAATTCTCGATATGCGCGCGCGCCTCAATAAAATTTATGTCGAGCACACCGGCCAGTCGCTGCGCAAAATCGAAGACGCGCTGGAGCGCGACACGTTTATGACCGCCGATCAGGCAAAGGATTTTGGCCTTGTTGATGAGGTGACCACCAAGCGCACGGATGACGCTAAGGACGACGCCAATGGCGGCGGTAGTAGCGGCGGCAAATCCGACTAATGCGCGATAGGCTTGCGCTTTTGACCGCGCTTGTGGTGAAGTGAGAAATCGAATCAGAACCGCAGCCCTTTTTATGACGGGCTGATGAAAGGACTGAATTATGAGTAAAGTTGGCAGTGGCAGCGATAGCAGCGGCGGCAGCGGTAGCGACAGCAAAAGCACGCTCTATTGCTCATTCTGCGGCAAAAGCCAGCACGAAGTCCGTAAGCTGATTGCGGGCCCGACCGTGTTCATCTGCGATGAATGCGTTGAATTGTGCATGGACATTATCCGTGAGGAAAGCAAAGCCTCTCTGGTGAAAACCGATGATGGCGTGCCGACCCCGGGCGAAATCCTTGAAGTGCTGGATGATTATGTTATCGGGCAATCGCATGCCAAACGGGTGCTTTCTGTGGCCGTTCATAATCACTATAAGCGTCTCAATCACGCGCAAAAAAATGCTGATGTGGAACTGTCCAAGTCGAATATTTTGCTGGTTGGCCCGACCGGTTGCGGCAAGACGCTGCTGGCGCAAACGCTGGCACGCATCCTCGATGTGCCGTTCACCATGGCCGACGCCACGACGTTGACCGAAGCCGGTTATGTCGGTGAGGATGTTGAGAATATCATTTTGAAGCTGCTGCAATCTGCCGATTATAATGTCGAGCGGGCGCAGCGCGGCATTGTCTATATTGACGAGGTCGATAAAATCAGTCGCAAGTCCGACAACCCGTCCATCACCCGAGATGTGTCGGGTGAGGGCGTGCAACAGGCTTTGCTTAAAATTATGGAAGGCACGGTCGCTTCGGTGCCGCCGCAAGGTGGGCGCAAGCATCCGCAGCAGGAATTCCTGCAAGTCGATACGACCAATATTCTGTTTATTTGCGGTGGCGCGTTTGCCGGTCTGGAGCGGGTTATCTCGCAACGCGGCAATGAGACCTCAATCGGCTTTAACGCCAAAGTTGATATGCCCGAGGAGCGCAATACCGGGGAGCTGTTGAAAGAGTTGGAGCCGGAAGACCTGCTGAAATTCGGTTTGATACCCGAATTTGTCGGTCGCTTGCCGGTGCTGGCAACGCTCGAAGACCTCGATGAGAACGCGCTGGTGACGATTTTGAGCCAGCCGAAAAATGCGCTGGTCAAACAATATCAGCGCCTGTTCGACATGGAAGACAGCAAGCTGACCTTCCAAGATGACGCGCTGCTGGCGGTGGCGCGCAAAGCCATTGATCGCAAAACCGGTGCGCGCGGTTTGCGCTCGGTAATCGAGGGTATTCTGCTCGACACCATGTTCGAATTGCCGGGCATGGATGGCGTTGAAGAGGTGGTCATTAGCAAGGAAGTTGTCGAAGGCACAGCCAAGCCGCTTTACATCTATGCCAAGAAAGAAGACGAGGCGGCGAGCGCGCCTTCTGCGTCTTAGATTATGGTTTTTGGCGCTGTCCAAACGGCGTTGCGATTGTAAATATGCTTAAAAATGGCGGCTCCGAGGCCTCCATTTCTTGCTTATCGCGTTAATTATTCCGTTACCCATTTTGTCGCAGAGTGTTTTTAAGCTGTGGCATTGAAAAGCATGTGGAAGACCACCACATTACTATTGAACAGCGTTTTGGAATCGCGGGTTACTGAAAGCCCGTATCTTGCGTAATGCGCGTCTAATGGAAAGTTGGAAAAAATGAGCGATAACCTCGAACAACAGCCCGAATACCCCGTCGTCCTGCCGGTTTTGCCGTTGCGCAATATCGTCGTTTTCCCGGGTATGATTGTGCCGCTTTTTGTCGGCCGCGAAAAATCCATTCGGGCGCTTGAAGATGTTATGGCCAATGACAAGGATATGTTGCTGGTCAGTCAGAAAGACGGCGACCAAGACGACCCGCAGCCCGCTGATATGCATGCAATCGGCACGATTGGCTCGGTTCTGCAAATGCTTAAACTGCCCGACGGCACGGTGAAAGTGCTGGTCGAGGGGCAGTCGCGCGCCAAAATGCTGGATTATCTGGACAATGAAGCGTTTTTTGAAGCCAGCGCGCTGGTGCTGACCGAAAGCGCCGAGGATGGCGATGAAATCCGTGCCCTGATGCGCTCTGCCGTCAGCCAGTTTGACGGCTATGTCAAACTGAACCGCAAAATTCCGCCGGAAGTGCAATCCAATGTCAGCCAGATCGATGATCCGGTGAAGCTGGCCGATACCATTGCCGGTCACCTCAATATCAGCCTTGATGAGAAGCAGGCGCTGCTGGAAATCATCGAAGTCGATAAGCGCCTTGAGGCCATTCTCGGCCATATGGAAGGCGAGGTCGGTGTATTGCAAGTTGAGAAGAAAATCCGCGGTCGCGTGAAGCGGCAAATGGAGAAAACCCAGCGAGAGTATTATCTCAACGAGCAGTTAAAAGCCATTCAGAAAGAGCTGGGCGAGGGCGAAGATGGCGGCAATGAGCTTGCCGAGTTGGAAGAACAAATCGCCGAGACCAAGCTGTCAAAAGAAGCGCGCGAAAAAGCCGAAGCCGAGATGAAAAAGCTCAAATCGATGAGCCCGATGTCGGCCGAAGCAACAGTCGTGCGCAATTATCTAGATTGGCTGCTGGCCGTGCCATGGGGCAAGAAGAGCCGCACCAAAAAAGACCTGCAGCATGCAGAGAAAGTGCTCAATGCTGACCATTATGGTCTGGAGAAAGTCAAAGAGCGGATCCTTGAATATCTCGCTGTGCAGCAACGCTCGAAAAAGCTGAAAGGGCCGATTTTGTGCCTTGTCGGGCCGCCCGGCGTTGGTAAAACCTCGCTTGGTAAATCGATTGCCGCCGCGACCGGCCGCGAATTTGTTCGCATGTCGCTGGGCGGGGTGCGCGATGAAAGCGAAATCCGCGGGCACCGACGCACCTATATCGGGTCTATGCCGGGCAAGGTCATCCAGTCGATGAAGAAAGTAAAAGCGGTTAACCCGTTAATGCTGCTTGACGAGATTGACAAGCTGGGTGCCGATTATCGCGGCGACCCGTCTTCGGCGCTGCTGGAGGTGTTAGACCCTGAGCAGAACAACACCTTTGCCGACCATTACATGGAAGTCGATTACGATTTGTCGAATGTTATGTTCGTGACCACCGCCAATTCGCTGAACATTCCCGTCCCGCTTTTGGACCGCATGGAAGTTATTCGCATCGCCGGTTACACGGAAGATGAGAAGGTCGAGATTGCCAAAACGCATTTGCTGCCGCAAATCATTGAGGAACATGGCCTGCGCAAAGGCGAGTTCGAAATCAGTGAGGAGGGCATTCGCAAACTTATCCGCAATTACTCGCGCGAAGCGGGTGTGCGGGGGCTGAAACGCGAACTGGCTTCGCTGGCCCGCAAAGCAACGACGGAAATCGTCAAAGGCGAGCGCGAAACAGTCTCGCTGACACCTGATAATCTCGGCGAATATGCCGGTGTCGAGCGCTTCCGCTTTGGCCTTGCCGAGGTCGAAGACCAGGTTGGCGTGGTCACCGGTTTGGCTTGGACCGAGGTCGGCGGCGAGCTGCTGACCATTGAGGGCGTGATGCTGCCGGGCAAAGGCCGCATGACAACGACGGGTAAATTGGGCGATGTGATGAAGGAATCAATCAACGCTGCATCGTCATATGTGCGCTCGCGCGCCACCGTTTTTGGCATTGAGCCACCGCTTTTCGATAAAAAAGATATCCACGTCCACGTGCCCGAAGGGGCGACACCGAAGGACGGCCCGTCGGCCGGTACCGCCATGGCCACGGCCATTGTATCAGTGATGACCAACATTCCGGTGCGTAAAGAAGTGGCGATGACCGGCGAGGTGACCTTGCGCGGTCGGGTGCTACCGATTGGCGGCTTGAAAGAGAAGCTGCTGGCGGCCCTCCGCGGCGGTATCTCTAAGGTATTGATTCCATTGGAAAATGAGAAAGATTTGGCAGAGGTCCCTGAGAATATTAAAGAGGGACTGGAAATCGTGCCGGTCGAGAATATGGATCAAGTGCTGGAGCACGCTCTGCAGACTTTGCCGACTGAAATCGAATGGGACGAGGAAGCCTATTACGCCAGCCGCAATTTGGGCGGTGGTAATGGCGGCGATATCTCTCAGCCTCACTAATTTGGGACTTTCCATCTGTTGAAAAACCGGCGGTTTTTTCTTTGACGGGAGTGTGAATCGGCGCATAGGCTAATGTTGTCGATATGTTGGAGCCATTTAAGGAGGGTCTCATGAACAAAAACGATTTGATCAGTCAGGTAGCTAACGACGCTGGTCTGTCAAAAGCCGATGCCACGAAAGCCGTTGATGCTGTTCTCGACAACATCGCCGGAGCGCTGGGTAATGGCGGCGAAGTTCGTCTCGTCGGTTTTGGCACGTTCTCGGTAACGCACCGTAAAGCGACCACCGGTCGCAACCCGCGTACCGGTGAAGCAATCCAAATTAAAGCTTCTAACCAGCCGAAATTTAAGGCCGGTAAAGCTCTTAAAGACGCTGTAAACTAAGCGTATTTAATCAATTATGCATCGGCTGTTCTTTTTTCAGAACAGCCGATGTTTTTTTTTGCTTTTTTTTCGGTGATGGTTTACACGCTGTCTCCGTGGGGCGGTTAGCTCAGCTGGGAGAGCATCTCGTTTACACCGAGAGGGTCGGCGGTTCGATCCCGTCACCGCCCACCATTTTTCGGCTTTAGTCGTAGGCTTGACACGCGGCATGGTGAGCCGTAATGAAATGGCTCCACACACCTGTTGGGGGTGTAGCTCAGTTTGGTTAGAGCGCCGGCCTGTCACGCCGGAGGCCGCGGGTTCGAGTCCCGTCACTCCCGCCACCTTCTCACTTTTTTTACCGCAGCTTTTTTACAGAAGCTTTTTCACCGAAACATTGCGACCTCTCTGACCGGAACCGGGCGGTTTTTTTGCGCCCTGTTGTCTGAACCCTGTTATCCGAACCCTGTTGTTTGAACGATAACGGCCTCTGGTCGGCGGCCTGGGAATGGCGCTTTTGGGCGATGCTGACAAATGGACGCATTGGCCATTTTAGGGCGGAAAACACCGACGAAAACTGGCATAAAAATAGCCACTGAATTGCTGGTGAATTGCTATTGCAAACCAGTGAATGGCTACTATACTCCGCGCCAAAGGCGGCACGTTCCGTGTCTAAAAGGCCGCTAAATCGAAAGAGCAAATGCGATGCATGATTTGCTGATCAGCTACTATCCGATCCTTATTTTTATGGGACTATCGGCCGTCATAACTGCCGCTCTATTGCTGGTGCCGGCGCTGGTCGCGCCTTCAAATCCCGACCCTGAAAAAAACGCCCCTTACGAATGCGGCTTTGAAGCCTTTGACGATGCCCGCATGAAGTTTGATGTGAAGTTTTATCTGGTCGCAATTCTGTTCATTATTTTCGACCTCGAAGTGGCATTTCTGTTTCCGTGGGCCGTCGCGTTTGGCGATGTCGGCCTGTTCGGTTTCTGGTCGATGATGTTCTTTCTCGCCGTGCTGACAATCGGCTTTGCCTATGAGTGGCGCAAAGGCGCCCTTGATTGGGATTAAGGCGGGAACGGGAGCGCGCATTATGTCAGAACAAGACTTTAACGAGCTGAAGAAAAACCTGCCGGCCCCGATGGCCGACCCCTATTACGAGCAGGTCTCCGACCAGCTTGCCGATAAAGGTTTTGTGCTCGCCTCGTCTGAAGATTTAATCAATTGGGCGCGCACCGGTTCGCTGCACTGGATGTTGTTCGGTCTCGCTTGCTGCGCGGTTGAGATGATGCATATCCAAATGCCGCGCCTTGATATTGAGCGTTACGGCGTCGCGCCGCGCGCCAGCCCCCGTCAATCGGATGTGATGATTGTCGCCGGCACATTGACCAATAAAATGGCCCCCGCTTTGCGCAAAGTTTACGACCAAATGCCGGAGCCGCGTTACGTTATCTCCATGGGCTCGTGCGCCAATGGCGGCGGTTATTATCATTATTCTTATTCGGTGGTGCGCGGTTGCGACCGCGTGGTCCCGGTCGATATTTATGTACCGGGCTGCCCGCCGACGGCTGAGGCGCTGTTTTACGGCATCTTGATGTTGCAAAAGAAAATCCGCCGCACCGGCACGATTGAGCGGTAGGGCAGAAAATGACAAATCTCGAGACCCTCGCCGAACATATTGCAGTCGGGCTTGGCGACAAGCTGGCCGCTCATTCTTTGGCCTTTGGCGAGCTGACGCTGGAAATCAATCCGGGCAATATCGAACCGGCGATGCGCTTTTTGCGCGATGATCCGGAATGCGGTTTTACCCAGTTGACCGATTTATGCGGCGCCGATTATCCCAATCGCCCGCTGCGTTTCGACGTCGTTTATCACTTGCTGTCAATGACCAAGAACCAGCGCATCCGCGTCAAAGTGCAGGCGGGTGAGGAGACGCAAGTGCCGAGCATCACCGGCCTGTTCGATGTCGCAAATTGGTATGAGCGCGAGGCGTTCGATATGTATGGCATATTGTTTTCCGGCCATCCCGACCTGCGCCGCCTGCTGACCGATTATGGTTTTGAGGGTTATCCCTTGCGAAAGGATTTTCCGCTCACCGGCCATGTCGAATTGCGTTATTGCGACGACAGCAAAAAAGTCATTCAGGAGCCGGTGTCGCTGGTGCAAGAGTTTCGCGATTTCGATTTCGAAAGCCCGTGGGAAGGCGCGCGCGCCTCGGGCCTCATCAATGAGGGCATGTTGCCCGGCGATGAAAAAGCATCGCAAGAGGGGGGCGAAGGTTAGTCATGTCGCAAGTCATTCAAAACCCTGAAGACGACCGCAAGTTTACGATTAATTTCGGCCCGCAGCACCCGGCGGCGCACGGCGTATTGCGTCTGGTGATGGACCTTGACGGCGAGCGCGTAGAGCGCATCGACCCGCATATCGGCCTGTTGCATCGCGGCACTGAAAAACTCATTGAACACAAAACCTATCTGCAAAGCGTGCCGTATTTCGACCGTCTGGATTACGTCTCGCCGATGAACCAAGAGCACGCTTTCGCATTGGCGGTTGAGCGCATGCTCGGCATCGAAGTGCCCAAGCGCGGGCAATATATCCGCATGTTGTATTGCGAGATTGGCCGCATCCTCAATCATCTGATGAATGTGTGCACCCAAGCCCTCGATGTTGGGGCGCTGACGCCCATCACATGGGGTTTTGAAGAGCGCGAAAAGTTGATGATTTTTTACGAGCGCGCTTGCGGGGCGCGGCTGCATGCGGCGTATTTCCGCCCCGGTGGAGTGCATCAAGACCTGCCGCAAGCGCTGCTCGATGATATTGAGGCGTTTTGCGACCATTTCCTCACCGTCCTCGATGATATTGAAGCCCTGTTGACCAATAGCCGGATTTTCAAGCAGCGCAATGTCGATATCGGCATTGTGACGCAAGAGGATGTGATGAATTGGGGCATGTCGGGCGTCATGGCGCGCAGCGCCGGTCTTGCATGGGACTTGCGCCGCAACCAGCCTTACGAGGCCTATAACGATATGGAATTTTCCGTGCCTTTGGGCAAAAACGGCGATTGCTATGACCGTTATGTGATGCGCATGGATGAGATGCGCGAGAGCGTCAAAATCATGCGCCAGTGCGTCGCCAATATGCCCGACGGGCCGGTGTCGTCGATGGATGGTAAAATTGTGCCGCCGAAACGCGCCGAGATGAAGCAATCCATGGAAGCGCTGATCCATCACTTCAAACTTTACACCGAGGGCTATCACGTGCCCGCGGGTGAGGTTTATGCCGCGGTGGAAGCGCCGAAAGGCGAGTTCGGCGTCTATCTGGTGGGCGATGGCTCCAACAAACCGTATCGCTGCAAAATCCGCGCGCCGGGCTTTGCCCATCTGCACGCGCTCGATTATTTGAGCCGCGACCATATGCTGGCCGATGTATCGGCCATTCTCGGCTCGCTGGATATTGTGTTTGGGGAGGTTGACCGATGAGCGTCCGTCGTCTGCACGAAACCCAGCCCGATGATTTTGCTTTCACGCCCGAAAATATCAGTTGGGCCGAAGGCGAGATTGCCAAATATCCTGAGGGCCGTCAGGCCAGCGCCATTATTCCGCTATTGTGGCAGGCGCAAAAACAAGCCGGTGGATGGTTGCCTGAGCCGGCCATTCGTCACGTCGCCGATATGCTGGACATGCCTTATATCCGTGCGTTGGAGGTAGCGACCTTTTACACCATGTTCAATCTGTCGCCGGTCGGCGAACATTTTGTGCAACTTTGCGGCACCACGCCGTGCTGGCTGCGCGGGGCTGATGATTTGAAAGACGTCTGCCGCAAGCTGATTGGCGAGCAGGGCGATATCACCGAGGACGGCAAGCTGAGCTGGCTGGAAGTCGAGTGCCTTGGTGCGTGTGTGAATGCACCCATGGTGCAAATCAATGATGATTTTTACGAAGACCTGACGGCCAAGACATTCGAGCAGATCCTGAATGACTTGCAAGCAGGCAAAGAAGTGGCGCCCGGCCCGCAAAACAGCCGACGCGCCTCTGAGCCGGAAGGCGGCTTAACCGTTTTGAAGGGTGACAAATAATGCTGCGCGACGAAGATCGGATTTTCAAAAATATTTACGGCTTTGAAGGGGCGGATCTGGCCTCGGCAAAAGCGCGGGGCGATTGGGACAATACCGCCGCGCTGATTAAAAAGGGCCGCGATTGGGTTATCGAAGAGGTCAAATCCTCGGGCTTGCGCGGGCGCGGTGGCGCCGGTTTCCCGACCGGCCTCAAATGGTCATTCATGCCGAAAGAGAGCGATGGACGCCCCCATTATCTGGTGGTCAATGCCGATGAGTCCGAACCCGGCACATGCAAAGACCGCGATATTATGCGCCACGAACCGCACAAGCTGCTGGAGGGCTGCTTGCTGGCCGGTTTCGCCATGGGAGCCAATGCTTGCTATATTTACATTCGCGGCGAATTCATCCGTGAGCGTGAAGCGCTGCAACGCGCTGTCGATGAAGCCTATGCTGACGGCCTGTTGGGCAAAAACGCCGCCGGTTCGGGGTGGGATTACGATATTTATGTGCATCACGGTGCCGGCGCTTATATTTGCGGCGAGGAAACCGCGCTGATTGAAAGCCTTGAAGGCAAAAAAGGCCAGCCGCGCTTGAAGCCACCTTTTCCGGCCAATATGGGCCTGTATGGCTGCCCGACCACGGTCAATAATGTTGAGAGCATTGCCGTTGCGCCGACCATTTGCCGACGCGGTGGTGGCTGGTTCGCCGGTCTGGGCCGCGAAGGCAATACCGGCACTAAATTGTTTTGCATTTCCGGTCACGTCAATAATCCGTGCAATGTCGAAGAAGAAATGGGCATTCCGCTGAAAGAATTGCTTGAGAAACACGCCGGTGGCGTGCGCGGCGGTTGGGACAATTTGCTGGCTGTCATTCCGGGTGGTTCTTCCGTGCCGCTGCTGCCGAAAGATATTTGCGACACTGTGCTGATGGATTTTGACAGTCTCAAAGAGGTGCAGTCTGGTCTCGGCACGGCGGCGGTGATTGTGATGGATAAATCCACCGACATCATCAAGGCGATCGCCCGTATCTCATATTTTTACAAGCATGAAAGTTGCGGCCAATGCACCCCTTGCCGCGAGGGCACGGGCTGGATGTGGCGCGTGCTGGAGCGCATGGCGGCGGGGCAGGCGCAGCCGAAAGAAATCGACATGCTGTTGCAGGTCACCAAGCAGATTGAAGGGCATACGATTTGTGCGCTGGGCGATGCGGCGGCGTGGCCGGTGCAGGGTCTTATTCGCCATTTCCGCCCGGTGATTGAAGAACGGCTGGCCAATGGTGTCGCCGCACAGGAGGCCGCCGAATAATGAGCGACAGCAATAATCTCGTGAAAGTGACGGTCGACGGCGTAGAGGTCGAAGTCGAAGCCGGCACCACCATCATGCAGGCATGTGAAGATGCCGGTGCTGAAATCCCGCGCTTTTGCTATCACGAGCGCCTCTCAGTCGCTGGTAATTGCCGCATGTGTCTGGTCGAAGTTGAAAACGCCCCCAAGCCGGTCGCTTCTTGCGCCATGCCCGTGGCCCCCGATATGGTGGTGTCGACGACGTCGGAAACGGTAAAAACCGCGCGCGAAGGGGTGATGGAGTTTCTGCTCATCAATCACCCGCTCGATTGCCCGATTTGCGACCAAGGCGGCGAATGCGACCTGCAAGACCAGGCGCTGGGTTTTGGCGGTGATGCCAGTCGCTTCGCTGATAATAAGCGCGCCGTTGAAGATAAGAATATGGGGCCGCTGGTCAAAACCGTTATGACGCGCTGCATTCACTGTACGCGCTGTGTGCGCTTTGCCCAAGAAGTTGCGGGCGTGCCTGAAATCGGTGCGATTGGTCGCGGCGAAGACACTGAGATTACCACCTATTTAGAAGCCTCATTGGATAGCGAGCTGTCGGGCAATGTCATTGACCTGTGTCCGGTCGGTGCGCTGACCTCGCGACCTTATGCTTTTACCGCGCGCCCTTGGGAGCTGCGCAAAACCGAAACCATTGATGTGATGGACGCGCTGGGCAGCAATATCCGTGTCGATATGCGCGGCCGCGAAGCCATGCGTATCATGCCGCGCAATCACGATGATGTGAACGAAGAATGGCTGTCGGATAAATCGCGCTTTGTTTGGGACGGGCTTAATACGCAACGCCTCGACCGCCCCTATATCCGCCGCGACGGTAAGTTGGTCGCTGCAAGTTGGGATGAGGCGTTTGAGCTGGTTGAAGAAAAGCTCAAAGGCAAGGGCGATAAGACGGCGGCCATTGCCGGTGATTTGGTATGCGCCGAAGGGCAGTTTGCGCTCAAAGGTCTGATGGACGCGCTGGGCAGCCCGCATCTCGATTGCCGACAAGACGGGGCGAAGCTTTCCGGCCCGCGCGCCAATTATCTGTTCAATGCAGGCGTTGCCGGCATCGAAGAAGCTGACGCGTTGCTGCTCATCGGTTCCAATCCGCGCCTCGAAGCGCCGGTTTTGAACGCGCGCATCCGCAAGCGTTATCTGATGGGCGATTTCCCGATTGCCGCTATCGGTGACGCCACTGACCTGACTTACAAAGCCGAGTTCATCGGGCGCGGTGCCGACACGCTGGGTGACCTGCTGGCCGGCAAGCAGAGCTTTTTCGAGACGCTGCAAAATGCCACCAAGCCGATGATTATTGTCGGGCAGGGCGCTTTGACCCGCGATGATGGTGCGGCGGTGCTTGCCGCAGCGATTGAATTGGCGGCCAAAACCGGCGCGACGTTTAACGTGTTGCACACGGCCGCGGCGCGCGTTGCCGGTCTTGATTTGGGGCTGTTGCCGGGCGAGGGCGGGCACGATGTCGCCGCTATGCAAGAAGCGGCGCAAAGTGGCGCTGTAGAAAATGTCATTCTTCACGGTGCCGACGAAATTGCCGGTGCGACTTTTGGCGATGCCTTTGTTGTTTATATCGGCAGCCATGGCGACCGCGGGGCGCACCGCGCTGACGTTATTTTGCCGGCCGCCGCCTATACCGAAAAACAAGCGACCTATGTCAATACGGAAGGGCGCGCGCAAATGACCGAACAGGCGGCTTTCCCGCCCGGTGAAGCGCGCGAGGACTGGAAAATTTTCCGTGCCCTATCAGCCCGCCTCGATGCGACATTGCCCTATGACAATCTGAGCGCGTTGCGCGCTGCCATGTATGAGGCGGCACCCCAATTGGCGGCGCTCGACCAGATTAGCGAAGCCGGCACGCCCGAAGCACCTGAAGTGGCTGGCCATGATGGGCTCGGCGCTGACGCATTCGCTTACGCGGTGAGCGATTTCTATTTCACCAATCCGATTGCCCGCGCCTCGGCGATTATGGCCGATTGCGCCAAAGCAAAAGGCATGCACGATGATGCGGCCAAGGGTAAAGAAGGAACCGGCACGAATGGATAACGCTTTCTTCGACACTTATGTCTGGCCGGCGCTCATCGTGACGGCGCATTCGCTGGCCATTATTCTGGCGCTTTTGGTGTCGCTGGCTTTCTTCATGCTGGCCGACCGCAAAATCTGGGCGGCGGCGCAGTTGCGTAAAGGGCCGACCATGGTCGGGCCGTTCGGGCTGTTGCAAAGTTTTGCTGATATCTTGAAATATCTGCTCAAGGAAATCATCATTCCGACAACGGCCAATAAGCCGGTATTTATTCTCGCGCCTTTTGTCACCATGTTTCTGGCGCTGAGCGGCTGGGCGGTTATTCCGGTCAATGAGGGCTGGGCTGTGGCCGATATCAATGTCGGCATCCTCTATATTTTCGCCATTTCATCGCTTGGCGTTTATGGCGTGATTATGGGAGGCTGGGCGTCAAACTCGAAATATCCGTTCCTCGGCGCGCTGCGCTCGGCGGCGCAAATGGTCTCTTACGAGGTCTCCATCGGGCTGGTGATTATCACCGTGCTTTTATGCGTCGGCTCGCTCAATCTCACAGATATTGTGCTGGCGCAGGAGACGGTATGGTTTGCCGTGCCGCTATTCCCGATGTTTGTGGTGTTCTTCATCTCGGCTTTAGCCGAGACCAATCGCCCGCCTTTCGACTTGCCGGAAGATGAGAGCGCGCTGGTCGCCGGTTTCATGACCGAATATTCCTCAACGCTTTACGTCGTCTTTATGATTGGTGAGCTGGCTAATATCGTTTTGATGTGCGCCATGTGTACCATCTTGTTCCTTGGCGGCTGGCTGCCGCCGGTCGATATTGCGCCGTTCAACTGGGTGCCGGGGCCGGTCTGGTTCATCCTCAAAATGGGGCTGATGTTCTTCATGTTCGCCATGACCAAAGTCATCGTGCCGCGCTATCGCTACGACCAATTGATGCGTTTGGGCTGGAAAGTTTTCCTGCCTTTCACGCTGCTTTGGGTCGTGCTGACGGCGGGCTTTCTGCAATATTTTGGACTGGCTTCGTAAGGGGGCGCTTATGGCTTGGTTAGACCGCACTGCACGTTCTCTTTTTCTCGCCGAATTTGTCGGCGCGTTGCGCTTGGCGATGGGCTATTTCTTCGGCAAAAAAGCGACCATCAATTATCCTTATGAAAAAGGCCCGCTATCCCCGCGCTTTCGCGGCGAACACGCGCTGCGTCGTTATCCGAACGGGCAGGAGCGCTGCATTGCTTGCAAGCTGTGCGAGGCGATTTGTCCGGCGCAAGCCATCACCATTGAGGCGGGGCCGCGCAATAATGACGGCACGCGGCGCACCGTGCGCTATGACATTGATATGGTGAAATGCATTTATTGCGGTTTTTGCCAAGAGGCCTGTCCGGTCGATGCAATTGTCGAAGGACCGAATTTCGAGTTCGCGACCGAGACGCGCGAAGAACTGATTTACGATAAGGAAAAATTGCTGGCCAATGGCGACCGCTGGGAAGTTGAAATTGCCAAAAACATCGAGCTCGACGCGCCTTACCGGTAGAATATTATGACCCTTACCTCACTCGCCTTTTATCTATTCGCCACGGTCGCGGTTGCCAGCTCGTTTATGGTCATCTCGTCGCGCAATCCGGTGTATTCGGTATTGTTTCTGATTTTGACCTTCTTCAATTCGGCCGGTTTGTTCGTGCTGCTGGGGGCTGAGTTTCTGGCGCTCATTTTGGTCGTCGTCTATGTCGGCGCGGTGGCGGTGCTGTTCTTGTTTGTGGTGATGATGCTGGATATTGATTTCGCCGAATTGAGCGAGGGCTTCCTGCAATATATGCCGATCGGCGCGACGGTGGGCCTCATCTTGTTGTTGGAATTGCTGCTGGTGTTTGGCGCGTCCTCGACGCTGGTCGACGCCGGGCCATTTCCGCGGGCCACGCCCGAGGGCATGACCAATGCCGAGGCTTTGGGGCGCGTGCTTTACACCGACTATATTTATTATTTCCAAGCGGCCGGGGCCATCTTGCTGGTGGCGATGATCGGCGCGATTGTGCTGACACTGGTGCCGTCCACTAACCCGAAAAAGCAAAACATCGCGCAGCAAACCGCGCGCACCCGCGACGAGGCGGTCGAATCCGTCAATATCGACCCGGGTCAGGGCTTGTAGGAGTGGCACGATGATTGGACTGACACATTATCTGACTTTGGCCGCGATTATTTTCACCATTGGTGTGTTCGGCATTTTCTTAAACCGGAAAAACGTCATCATAATTCTGATGTCCATCGAGCTGATGCTGTTGGCGGTGAATATCAATCTGGTCGCTTTCTCGGCCTATCTCGGTGATTTGGTCGGCCAGGTATTTGCGCTTTTGGTGCTCACCGTCGCCGCCGGAGAGGCGGCCATCGGCCTCGCCATTCTGGTGGTTTATTTCCGTAATCGTGGCGGCATTGCCGTTGAAGATGTCAGTCAGATGAAGGGTTAATCGCTCATGAGCACCTATCACGCCATCGTCTTTTTCCCGCTCATCGGCGCGGCGATTGCCGGTCTGTTTGGCCGTTTCATCGGCGACCGGCGGGCCGAATATGTGACCACCGGTCTGCTCATTATCTCGGCGCTCTTGTCGTGCATTTCGCTCATCAATGTCGGGCTGCTTGGCGACACGCAAAAAGTTGTGGTGCTGGACTGGATTTCTTCGGGCGGTCTGGATGTCGATTGGGTGTTGCGCATCGACACGCTGACCGCGGTGATGCTGGTTGTGGTGACCGGCGTCTCTTCTTTGGTGCATGTCTATTCTATCGGCTATATGAGCCACGACCCGAACCGCGCGCGCTTTTTCGCTTATCTGTCGCTGTTCACATTCATGATGTTGATGCTGGTGACGGCGGATAATTTCCTGCAGCTATTCTTTGGCTGGGAAGGGGTGGGGCTGGCCTCTTATCTGCTCATTGGTTTCTGGTTCAAAAAAGCCTCGGCCAACGCCGCGGCCATTAAAGCCTTTGTTGTTAACCGGGTTGGTGATTTCGGCCTCATTCTCGGCATGGCGGCGATTTATTTCTCGGTCGGGTCGTTGGAATTTGATGTCGTGTTTGCTTCAGCCGGTGCCTTGGCCGGAGGCAATTTCGATTTTCTCGGCTTCACCGTGCCGACGCTGACCACCATTTGTCTGCTGCTGTTCATGGGGGCGATGGGCAAGTCGGCGCAATTCCTGCTGCACACATGGCTGCCCGATGCGATGGAAGGCCCGACCCCGGTTTCGGCGCTCATCCACGCTGCTACCATGGTGACGGCGGGCGTGTTTTTGGTGGCGCGCTGTTCGCCGCTTTTTGAATTGTCGCAGACCGCGCTCAATGTGGTGATTATCGTCGGCGGGTTGACGGCATTTTTCGCCGCCACTGTCGGGCTGGTGCAAAACGATATCAAACGGGTGATTGCATATTCCACCTGCTCGCAGCTTGGCTATATGTTTGTCGGCCTCGGCATTGGTGCGTATCAGGCGGCGATGTTCCATCTGTTTACCCATGCATTCTTCAAAGCGCTTTTGTTCCTCGGCGCCGGTTCGGTGATTCACGCCATGGGTGACGAGCAAGATATGCGCAAAATGGGCGGCTTGCGCCAACTCATTCCGACGACTTTCTTTATGATGTTTATCGGCACGATTGCCCTGACCGGATTTCCGCTCACCGCAGGTTATTATTCCAAAGATGCAATTATTGAAGGCGCGTTTGCCGCGCAAGCTGCACCGCATATGTTCGGCTTTGTGATGCTGGTTATCGCCGCCTTCTTCACCTCGTTTTATAGCTGGCGGTTGATGTTTATGACGTTCTTCGGGCAGGCGCGGTGCTCCTACGAGACGCTGAGCCATGTGCATGAAAGCCCGCCCGTCATGCTGGTGCCGCTGATTATTCTGTCGCTGGGCGCGCTGCTGGCCGGCGCGGTGTTTGCCGGTCTGTTTGTCGGTGCCGACCAGGCTGGTTTCTGGGCCGCTTCGATTTTCACCAATCCTGATAACCAAATTCTCATCGAGCTGAAAAAAGTGCCGGGCTGGGTGGTGCTGTCGCCACTGGTGATGATGATTGCCGGACTTGTGCTGGCTTGGGTTATGTATATTTATCGCCCGGGCTGGCCGGCCGAAATCGCCGCGCAGCATGATTTGATTTACAAATTCCTGCTCAATAAATGGTATTTCGACGAAATTTACGACTTCCTTTTCGTCCGTCCGGCCAAATGGGTGGCGCGCCTGTTCTGGAAAGGTGGCGATGGCTATGTGATTGACGGCTTCGGCCCCGATGGCGTGGCGTCTAATGTGTTGCGCGTGACGCGCCGCATGGTCGCCCTGCAAACAGGCTATGTCTATCACTATGCTTTTGTCATGCTATTGGGTGTCGCCGGTTTTGTAAGCTGGCTGATGCTGGCTTCGGGCCAATAGGGGGATTTGTATGACCGATTGGCCGCTTCTCTCGACCATCACTTTCCTGCCACTGCTGGGGGCGCTGTTCATCCTGATGGTGCGCGGTGATGAAGAAACCATTGCCGGAAATTCACGCGCCGTAGCGTTGTGGACGACCGTCGTCACCTTGCTGCTGACGCTGTTCATGATCAGTCGCTTTGACGGTAGTTCGGCTGAATTTCAATTTGTCGAGCGCGCTTCATGGCTGCTGCCGGGTATCGATTACGCCATGGGCGTCGACGGTATTTCGGTGTTGTTTGTGCTGCTCACCGCGGCGCTGATGCCGCTTTGTATCCTCGCCAGCTGGCACGCTATCCAGACGCGGGTGCGCGAATATATGCTGGCTTTTCTGGTGCTGGAAACGCTGATGATCGGCGTCTTCTGTGCAATGGATATTGTGCTGTTCTATCTGTTCTTCGAAGGCGGCCTCATCCCGATGTTCCTGATTATCGGCATTTGGGGCGGCGCGCGGCGGATTTATGCCAGCTTCAAATTCTTCCTCTACACGCTTATCGGCTCGGTGCTGATGCTGCTGGCCATATTGTATATGTATTGGCAGGCTGGCACGACCTTCATCCCCGACCTGCAGACGCACGGCTTTGGGGCGGGTGTGCAGACATGGCTCTGGCTCGCTTTCTTTGCCAGCTTCGCCGTCAAAATGCCGATGTGGCCGGTGCATACATGGCTGCCAGACGCGCATGTGGAAGCGCCGACGGCCGGCTCGGTCATTCTGGCCGGCGTGTTGTTGAAAATGGGCGGCTATGGTTTCTTGCGGTTCTCGCTACCAATGTTCCCCATCGCCTCTGATATGTTCGCGCCTATGGTCTTTGCCATGAGCGCCATCGCTATTGTTTATACCTCGCTTGTGGCTTTCGCGCAGGAGGATATGAAAAAACTCATCGCCTATTCATCGGTTGCGCATATGGGCTTTGTGACCATGGGCATTTTTGCCGCCACCACGCAGGGCGTGCAGGGCGCGGTGTTTCAAATGCTGTCGCATGGGTGGATTTCGGGCGCGCTGTTTTTATGCGTCGGGGTTGTTTATGACCGCATGCACACGCGCGAGATTGCCGCTTATGGCGGGCTGGCCAATCGCATGCCGATATATGCCACGGTGTTTATGTTGTTCACCATGGCCAATGTCGGTTTGCCCGGCACGTCCGGTTTTGTCGGCGAGTTTTTGACCATTCTGGGTGCCTTTCAGGTCAGCACATGGACGGCGATGTTCGCCGCCAGCGGTGTCATCCTGTCGGCGATTTATGCGCTGTCGCTTTATCGCCGCGTCTCTTTCGGCCAGATCGAGCATGAAGGGTTGCAACAAATCGCCGATATGGACCGACGCGAGATTTTCATTATAGCGCCTTTGGTCGTCGCGACATTGCTTTTCGGTTTTTGGCCGATGCCGATATTAGAGCTGACCGCGCCGTCTATCGATGCGCTGATTGCGGCCTATCAAGAAGCGTTGGCGGCGCATTATGGGGGAGGCCAATAAGATGCTGACCAATCTAACCCTCATCTTACCGGAATTGATTTTGTTCCTCGGCGCTATGGGCCTGCTGATGATTGGGGCGTTCTCCAATAAAGACGCCACGCGCACGGTCGACCTCGGCGCAGTTGCGATATTGGCGCTAGCCGCCGCAGCGGCGGGTAGCTTTGCCACAGACGCACCGGCGACAGCATTTGGCGGCGCGTTTATCATGGACAGCTTTGCCTCCCTGATGAAAGTGCTGACTTTTGTCGCCACCGGCATTGCCATCATCATGTCGCAGAACTTTTTGAAACTCGAAAAACTGGCGCGCTTTGAATATCCGGTATTGCTGCTGCTAGCCGCCGCCGGTATGGGCATGATGATTTCGGCCAATGATTTAATCGCCCTGTATATGGGCATTGAGTTGCAAAGTCTGGCGCTTTATGTGGTGGCCGCGATTAATCGCGACAGTCTGCGTTCGACCGAGGCGGGGCTGAAATATTTTGTTCTCGGCGCGCTGTCCTCGGGCATGTTGCTGTATGGCGCTTCGCTGATTTACGGCTTCTCCGGCTCGACCAATTTTGCCGAGATTGCCGCCGCTTTCCAACCGCAAGACGGGCAGTTGCCGATGGCGCAAGTGCTTGGTCTGGTGTTTCTGCTGGCCGGTCTGGCGTTCAAAATCTCCGCTGTACCTTTCCATATGTGGACGCCGGATGTTTATGAGGGCGCGCCGACCAGCGTCACCGCTTTCTTGGCGTCGGCACCGAAACTGGCCGGTATGGCGATTTTCCTGCGTATTATGATGACCGGCTTTGACGATGCGCTGGTGGCATGGCAGCAAATCATCATCCTGCTGGCGGTGGCCAGCATGGTGCTTGGTGCGTTTGCCGCTATCGGTCAACAGAATATCAAACGTCTGATGGCGTATTCTTCGATTGGTCATATGGGGTTTGCGCTAGTCGGTTTCGCCGCCGCCAGTGCGGCTGGTGTCTCCAGCGTTATTTTGTATATGGCGCTCTATATCGTCATGACGCTCGGCACTTTCGCCTGCATTTTGTCCATGCGGCGCGATAGCGGGCCGGTGGAAAACATTGATGATTTGTCGGGGCTGAGCCAAACGCGGCCCTTTATGGCGTTTTGTCTGGCGGTGATGATGTTCTCCTTGGCTGGTATCCCGCCCATGGCCGGTTTCTTCGGTAAGTTGTTCGTTTTCCGCGCCGCCATTGATGCCGGCTTATATTCGCTGTCGATTATCGGCGTGCTGGCCAGTGTGGTCGGTGCTTATTATTATTTGCGGATTGTCAAAATCATGTACCTCGACCCGCCGGCCGATGAGGTCAATGAGCCGATGCCGCGCGAGCTGTCGATATTGGCCGGGGCTATGGCTGCATTTACGCTGCTGTTCTTCATCTATCCGTCGCCATTGGTCGAGCTGGCTGATATGGCCGGCGCAGTTTTGATGCAGGGTGAGGGCGTCCTCGCTGCACGTGATGTAGGGACTTTGACTGAGACTTTGACTGGGCGGTGAGTGTATTGCCCTACGGCGACAAACAGGGTTTCCCCAAAGGCTATCAAATCCGTCATCTCACTGAGGTGGACAGCACCAATGACGAAGCGCGCTGCATGGCAGCGCAAGCCGAGCCGATGCCGACATGGATCGTTGCCGACCGGCAAACGGCGGGGCGCGGACGGCGCGGACGTGTTTGGGAGTCGCCCGTCGGCAATCTGATGACGACGCTTTATCTGCCGCAGCAATTCAGCTCCACACAAGCCGGACAGGTCGCTTTTGTCGCCGGTCTGGCGCTCGAAAGCACGGTGCGCGCGCTGCTGGGGGAGACCGCTTCGGTCACGCTCAAATGGCCCAATGATGTGTTGGTGAATGGCAAGAAAGCCTCAGGCATTCTGCTGGAAAGCACCATGCGCGACGGGAAAATTGATTGGATGGCGGTCGGCCTCGGCCTCAATCTGGCACACCATCCCGACAATACGCCCTATCCAGCGACCCACCTTCAAGCCGAGGGTGCGGGTGCGGTTTCCAATCTCGAGGCGCTGAGCATTCTCGCCAATGCTTTCGACACGGTTTTTCGCCAATGGCAGAGCACCGGCTTCGCTTCCATTCTGCTGGCTTGGCGGCAAGTGGCGCATGGTCTGGGTGGGCCGATTGTCGCGCGACTGGAAAATCACGCCATTGAGGGTATTTTCCTCGATATCAATGAAAGCGGGGCGTTGCTGTTGAAAGATGCCGAAGGCACCACCCATACTATCGACGCGGCAGATGTGTTTTTTCCGGAAAGCGAATGATGAGCCTTAAAAACGATAATGAATTGGTATTTCTGCCGCTCGGGGGCACCGGTGAGATTGGTATGAATTGCAATCTCTACGGCTATGGCCCGAGCGCTGCCCTTTCGAAAACCGGCGGGCAGTGGATTATGGTCGATTTGGGGGTCACTTTTGGCCGCCATAGCGACCCCGGTATCGACGTCATCACGCCCGATATCGCGTTTATCGAAAAGCGCCGTAAGAACCTGCTTGGACTGCTGCTGACGCATGGTCACGAAGATCATATCGGCGCGGTGGCGCATTTATGGCCGCGCCTTAAATGCCCGGTTTATGCGACGCCGTTTACCGCCGCTTTGGTGCGCGGCAAGCTGGCCGAGGCTGGGCTGCTGGAAGAAGTGCCGCTGCATATCATCGAGCCCGACGCGCATCTCGAAATCGGACCGTTCTCCATTGATTATATCTGCCTCACCCATTCGATTGCCGAGCCGAGCGCGCTGGCTATTGAGGTCGACGGCGGGCGTATTCTGCACACCGGCGACTGGAAGATCGACCCCGATCCGGTTATCGGCAAGCTGACCGAGGTCGAGCGTCTGAAAGCGCTGGGCGATGCGGGCATTGACGCGATTATTTGCGACAGCACCAATGTGCTGACGCCCGGACGCTCCGGTTCCGAGGCCGATGTTGGCCACATGCTTGAAGAGGTGGTGGCCGAAAGCACGGGCCGTGTCGTCATCACCACATTCGCCTCCAATGTGGCGCGGCTGACCAGCATCGCCGCCGCCGCGATGAAAAGCGGAAGGCATTTATGTCTGGCCGGTCGCGGCATGCACAAAATCTATCAAGCAGCGCGCGAGACCGGATATCTGACGCAATTCCCCGAATTGGTCGATGAGAGCGATGCCGGTTATTTGCCGCCTGAGAAAGTGCTGATTTGTTGTACCGGCAGCCAGGGCGAGAGCAATTCCGCTTTGGGGCGTATGGCCAATGGGCGGCATCCGCATCTGACACTGGAAGCGGGGGACCGGGTTATTTTCTCGTCGAAAATGATACCTGGCAATGAGACCGAAATTCTGGCGCTGCAAAACCAATTGGCGCAAATCGATGTCGAGATTATCTCGCCCAATGGTTCTGATATTCATGTCTCCGGCCATCCGTGCCGCGACGAGCTGGCCGATATGTATAAATGGGCGCGACCGCGCGCCGCCATACCGGTGCATGGCGAACACCGCCATCTGATTGCCCATGCGGCGCTGGCGGCGGAGCTCGGCGTCGAGGAACCGTGCCGCGTGCATAATGGCGACATTGTGCGTTTGGCGCCGGGGCCGACCGAGATTATCGATATGGTGCCAAGCGGACGGCTTTATCTCGATGGGTCGATTATGACCGACCAGCAATCACCGGCGGTCAAGGAGCGGCGCAAGATTGCCTATAATGGCATTGTCTTTGTCGCCGTGCCTGTGGACGCCGCCAATCGACTGGCCGGGCAGGTGGAGGTCGAGTTGGCCGGCACGCCTCTGGATGACGGCATGGTGAAGCTGACCGACTGGGTGCTCGACGCTGTGGAGCGCGCCATTCCGTCCAATGGCAAGCTGACGCCGGAACGCGCCGAGCAGAATATCAGCACGGCGGTGCGCCGTGAGTTGTCGCGCCGTTGGGGCAAAAAGCCGATGGTCGTGGTAAGTTTCGTTAGCGTTTAGGTAGCAAAGAGGGAGGTCATAGGGATGATACAAATCAGTTTTATTTTCGGCTGTGCAATTTACGGCATTATCTGGTTTTTGACACTGTTCATGGTGCTGCCTTGGGGGGTGGTGTCGCAGGTCGAACACGGCGAGGTGCAGCCCGGCTCCAGCGAGAGCGCTCCGGCGCGTCCGCGCATCTATCGCAAGCTGGCCATCACCACGGGGATTTCCATCGTGTTCTATGCGATTGTCTATTGGCTGCTGACCAGTGGCGCACTGGCCGATATTAATCTGCCGTTTTTCCCGAGCATCCCTGAGCGACCGTGAGGGCATAAAAAAAGCGGAACCCTTGCCACGGCAAAGGTCCCGCTTCAAATGTGTTTCAGGCAAAGCCCGAAAGGTTCCTCCCAAAACCCGAGAACGCAGTAGTCCTCATCCACGCCAAAAAATTAACGAGATTTTCTGCGTGTGTCACTCGTTTTTTACGTTTTTGTGACATTTACTTGCGCCAATAGGCTGCCATGTTAAGAGTTATGTCTCTTGCCGCTGGAACGAGGAAAGATTGATGCGTCTGTCGGAGTATTTTTTACCGACCTTGAAGGAAAATCCGAGCGAAGCGCAAATCGTTTCGCATCGGCTGATGCTGCGCGCCGGTATGGTGCGCCAAAGCGCAGCGGGGATTTACAGTTGGCTGCCGCTGGGGCTTCGGGTGCTCAGAAAAATCGAGCAGATTGTGCGCGAAGAGCAAGACCGCGCCGGCGCCATTGAGGTGCTGATGCCGACCCTGCAACCGGCGGAAATATGGCGCGAGTCCGGTCGCTATGAGGATTACGGCAAGGAGATGTTGCGCATCACTGACCGCCACGAGCGCGACCTCTTATACGGGCCGACCAATGAAGAGCTGATTACGCAAATCTTTCGCGACAATGTTAAGAGCTATCGCGATCTACCGAAAAATCTGTATCACATTCAGTGGAAGTTTCGCGACGAGATACGCCCGCGCTTCGGCGTTATGCGCGGCCGCGAATTCCTGATGAAAGACGGCTATAGTTTCGATATTGACGAAGCGGCAGCGCGCCAAGCCTACCAGAAAATGTTTGTCGCTTATCTGCGCAGTTTCCGGCGCATGGGGCTGAAGGCGCTGCCGATGGCGGCTGATACCGGCCCGATTGGCGGCGATCTGAGCCATGAGTTCATCATCCTGGCCGAGACCGGCGAATCGGAAGTGTTTTGCCATGCTGACATTCTCGACTTGCCGATACCGCAAGAGGATTACGACGCTGATTTGACGCCGGTCATTGATGCTTTCACGCAATATTATGCGCGCACGGACGAGCTGCACGATGCCGCCCAATTCGAGGCGCAAGTGCCACAAGACAAACAACTGACGGCGCGCGGCATCGAGGTTGGGCATATTTTCTATTTCGGCCAGAAATATTCCACGCCGATGCGGGCGCTGGTGACCGGGCCGGATGGCAAAGACGTCGCCGTGCATAGCGGCTCCTACGGCATTGGTGTGTCGCGTCTGGTCGGCGGCATTATCGAGGCGAGCCACGATGATGACGGCATTATCTGGCCGTGGTCGGTGGCACCTTTCCATGTCGGGATCATCAATCTGAAGAGCGGCCATGAAGGTTGCGACGCGCTGTGCGAAAAGCTTAACGCGGCGCTGACACAAAACGGCCTTGAAGTGCTTTACGATGACCGCGATGAACGCGCCGGAACCAAATTTTCCGATATGGACCTTATCGGCCTGCCTTGGCAGGCGGTTATCGGCCCGCGCGGTGCGGATAATGGCGAGGTTGAGGTGAAGAACCGTGCGACCGGCGAAAAACAAAGTTTGGCGCTGGATGCGGCGGTAGCGCTTTTATCAGCGCCGCCCGAACAATAATAACCGAATAGGACGCGGCCCCATGAACCGAGCTTTCAGCCCCCTTGAATGGCACATTGCCGGGCGCTATTTGCGCACCAAAAGGCGCGAGAGCTTTATCTCCATCATTGCCGGAATTTCATTCCTCGGCATTATGCTGGGCGTCGCCGTGCTGATTGTGGTGATGGCGGTGATGACCGGTTTTCGTGCCGATCTGCTCGAGCGTATTTTGGGCGTCAATGGCCATGCCAGCATCCGCCCTTACGAGACCCGCTTTATCGACCGCGAAGCGCTGACAGCCAGATTGCAGGCGGTCGATGGTGTGGTGCTGGCGACGCCGCTGGTCGATGGCCAAGCCATGCTGTCTTCGGGTGATGCAGCGCGCGGGGTTTTGCTGCGCGGTTTGCCGGTCGACAAGCTGCAGCAATTGCCCAGCCTCAAAGGCAATGTTCAAGAAGGCTCGTTCGAGGATTTGCGGCGTCCCAATAGCATTGCTGTGGGCGCGCGCTTGGCTGAGCGCCATGGTTTTAAGCTGGGGCAGAAAATCTCCCTGATTTCGCCGCGCGGCACGGTTACGCCGTTCGGCACTGCGCCGCGCCTCAAGCAATTCACGCTGGTGGCGATTTTTCGTGTCGGCCTGTCAGAATATGATTTGAACTTTACTTTTTCGTCGATTGAAACGGCGTCGGGGTTTTTTGGTTTCGGCCCGCATCAGGGGGCCATTGATGTCATTCTTGATGACCCCGACAGTATCGATGCGCGGGCGGCTGCGTTGCGCACGGCTGCCGGTGAGGAAAATTATTTGACCGATTGGAAGCAAACCAACAGCACATTGGCGGGCGCGCTGGAGGTCGAGCGCAATGTCATGTTCATCATTCTGACGATGATTTTGCTGGTGGCGGCGCTCAACATCGTCTCCGGTCTGATTATGTTGGTGCGCGATAAAGGCCGTGATATCGCAGTCTTGCGCTCCATGGGGGCGAGCCGCGGTATGGTGCTGCGCATCTTTTTCATCACCGGTGCCAGCATTGGTTTGCTGGGCACGCTTGCGGGTCTGCTCGCCGGTGTGTTGCTCAGCGCATATATTGAAGAAATTAGGCAAGTGCTCATCTGGGCCACAGGCGCCAATTTGTTTCCGGCCGAGATTTATTTCCTCGAGCGCATGCCAGCGCGCATTCTGCCACGCGATGTTATGCAAGTGGCGATGATGGCGTTGACCTTGTCTTTCCTCTCAACCCTGTATCCGGCATGGCGTGCTGCCTCGCAGGAGCCGGTGGAGCTGCTGCGCAATGAGTAAGCAAGTGGTTATTGACGGGATTGAGCGGCGCTTTGTGCAAGGCACGCGGGAGCTGCATGTGCTGCGCGGTGCATCGCTGGAGATTGCGGCGGGCGAGGTGTTGGCGTTGGTTGGCCCGAGCGGTTCCGGCAAGTCGAGCCTGCTGCACCTTGTTGGCCTGCTGGAGAAGCCCGACGGCGGCACAATCACGCTGAATGGCGAGGTAATCGATACCGATAATGACCGCGCGCGCACGGCGGTGCGGCTGCGCCATATCGGCTTTGTCTATCAATTCCATAATCTGCTGCCCGAATTCACTGCGCAAGAAAACATCGCCTTGCCGGCGCGACTGGCCGGGCAAGGCAAACAGACGGCGATGGCCGCCGCCATGGCGTCTCTGGAACGCCTTGGCCTCGCCGATAGGGCAACGCATTTGCCGTCACAGCTGTCGGGCGGTGAGCAACAGCGTGTCGCGATTGCCCGAGCGCTGGCCAACCACCCGACCTTGCTGCTGGTCGATGAGCCGACAGGCAGTCTGGATGGCACGGCCGGTGAAAAGGTCGCCGATTTATTGGTGCGCGAAGCCAAAGAGCAGGGGGCCGGGGTGCTGCTGGCGACCCATGATATGGACCTTGCTGCGCGCGCCGACCGTATTGTGCGTCTGCGCGACGGCCAAATCCATAATAACTAACTAAGTAGTTGTTTTTACTCGGGTTTAACCGAATATATTTTCTGTTTGACAAAAGAACAAAAAGTGAACATATTATTCCCCAATGAGGAGACAATGAGATGAAAAACATTCTGGAAGACATCGCCGCTATCTGCACGTTATTGGGCATGGGCACCGTCATCATTATGTGGGGCTCGATCGGCCAAGCGCTCGCCGGTTAGGCATGCTGGCCGGGGTTTATCCCCTTTTATATTTTTTTGCTTTGCTGACAGATTGCGCTGCTGCGCTACACTGATACCGTGCAGGTGATTCCCTCTGCTTGGTGCGCAACGGGTAAGTTGCACCGGTATTCGTGTGAGGCGTCGTGTCGGAAGCAGAAACAACAATAAACTCTGAGGTAGGGCCACGCCTGATGCGGCCGAAATTCGTCCATTTACGCACCCATAGCGCTTATTCTTTGCTGGAAGGGGCTTTGCCCGTCAAAACCCTGACGCAAACGGCGCTGGCGGCGCGTATGCCGGCCTTGGCGGTCACCGATCGCAATAATCTGTTCGGCGCGCTGGAATTCGCTGAAACCGCCTCTGGCCTTGGTGTGCAGCCGATTATCGGCGCGACACTGAATGTGCGAGACGGTGACGAGCATGGCGATCTGGCTTTTCTGGTCAAAAACCAAGCCGGTTACACCAATCTGATGGCGCTGATTAGCGCCGCTCACCTGAATAGTAACGGCAAAGAAGGGCCGGGCGTGACGCTGGACGAGGTGGCGGACGCGGCGGCCGGCCTGATATGCTTGACCGGCGGGCCGGACGGCCTCGTTAATCAACTTCTGGCCAATAATCAAACCGCTCGTGCAGAAAGTAAATTAACTAGGTTAAACAATATCTTTGAAGATAATCTTTATGTAGAACTTCAACGTTATGCGGGGCGCGACGATGACGAAATTGAAGCGCAATTAATCGATTTCGCCTATGCCAAGGCGCTGCCTTTGGTGGCCACCAATCAGGCGTATTTTGCGTCTGAAGACGATTATCGCGCCCATGATGCGCTGATTTGCATCGCCGAGGGGCGGTATATTAATGAACAGGACCGGCGGCGACTGACCCCCGACCATCGGTTGAAATCGGCTGAGGAAATGTGCGCCTTGTTCGCTGATTTACCCGAAGCGTTGGAAAATACCGTCGAGATTGCCCAGCGTTGCGCTTTTCGCACGACCGAGCACGCGCCCATTTTACCGGCTTTTTCCAAAACTGATGAACTCGATGAGTTGAAAAAGCAGGCAGCAGAAGGGCTGACGGCGCGGCTGCAACAAGTCGAGGTGGCGGCCGATGAGACGGCCTATTGGGAGCGCTTGGATTTTGAGCTGAAAGTCATAGCCGATATGGGGTTTCCCGGCTATTTCCTCATTGTTGCGGATTTCATCAAATGGGCCAAGGCGCAAAATATAGCGGTCGGGCCGGGGCGCGGCTCCGGTGCCGGTTCGGTGGTTGCTTGGGCCTTGACCATTACCGATCTCGACCCGTTGCGGTTCGGCTTGCTGTTCGAGCGGTTTTTGAACCCTGAGCGGGTCTCCATGCCGGATTTTGATATCGATTTCTGCCAGTCGCGGCGCGATGAAGTTATCAGCTATGTGCAGCAGAAATATGGCCGCGATCAGGTGGCGCAAATCATCACTTTTGGGAAGCTGCAAGCGCGCGCCGTACTGCGCGATGTCGGCCGTGTGCTGCAAATGCCTTATGGGCAAATCGACCGTTTGTGCAAAATGGTGCCGAATAATCCGGCCAATCAGGTGACGCTACTAGAGGCGATTGACCAAGAACCGCGCCTGCAGGCCGAGCGCGACAGCGACCCGCAAGTGGCTGAGCTGATTGAGATAAGCCTCAAACTGGAAGGGCTGTATCGCCACGCCTCGACCCACGCCGCCGGTGTGGTAATTGGTGACCGGCCGCTGCAACAATTAGTGCCGCTTTACCGCGACCCGAAATCCGACATGCCGGTGACGCAATTCAATATGAAATGGGTGGAGAAAGCCGGGCTGGTGAAGTTCGATTTCCTCGGCCTCAAAACCCTGACGGTGCTGGAAAAAGCTGTCGAGCTGCTGGCCGAGACCGGCGTTCATATCGATATCAATAATCTGCCGCTCGACGACGCAGCGTCTTATGAGTTGATGGGGCGCGGCGACACGGTTGGCGTTTTCCAGCTCGAAAGTGCGGGTATGCGCGACGTGTTGCGCAAAATGAAGCCGGATAAATTCGAGGATATCATCGCGCTGGTGGCGCTGTATCGCCCCGGCCCGATGGATAATATCCCGCTCTATATTGCGCGCAAAAAAGGCGAGGAAGAACTCGACTATCTCTATGACAGTCTGCAGCCGATTTTGCAGGAGACCTATGGGGTGATGATTTATCAGGAGCAGGTGATGCAAATTGCGCAGACCCTGTCGGGTTACTCGTTGGGTGAGGCCGACCTGTTGCGCCGCGCCATGGGTAAAAAGATTAAAGAGGAAATGGCGGCGCAAAAAGCCCGCTTTGTCGATGGCGCGGTGGAAAACGGCGTGCCGAAAAACAAAGCGGCGCAGATTTTCGACCAGGTTGACCGCTTCGCCGGTTACGGCTTCAACAAAAGCCACGCCGCCGCTTATGCGCTGATTGCCTATCAAACCGCCTGGCTCAAAGCCAATCATCCGGTGGCTTTTTTCGCCGCCTCCATGTCGCTCGATTTCGAGCGCACCGAGAAGCTCAACATCTTCAAACAAGACGCCGCCAAGCACGATATCACCGTCCGCATCCCCGATGTTAATTGCTCTGAGGCTTGGTTCGCGATTGACGGCGATGAGGTGTTTTACGCGCTTTCGGCCATTCGAAATGTCGGCAGCCAAGCCATGCAATTACTGGTTGAGGAGCGCAAAGCCAATGGTCCGTTTAAGGATGTGTTTGATTTCGCGCGCCGCACGGCGGGCATAGGCCTAAACAAACGCCTGCTCGAGCATCTGATTGCAGCCGGTGCGCTGGACAGTCTGGAGCCGGACCGCGCCAAGCTGATAGGCGGCATTGAAATTTTGCTCGGCGAAGCCAGCATCACGCAGTCCGAAAAAGAGTCGCAACAAAATAATCTGTTCGGCGAGGCCGATGTCAGTGAAAGCGCCACGCTGCCGCCGCCGCTGGTGCCGTGGTCAACCATCGACCGGTTGACGCATGAGTTCAACGCCATCGGCTTTTTCCTCTCCGGTCATCCGCTGGATGATTATAAGCCATTGCTGAAGCGCACGCGCGTCGCCTCATATGATGAGCTGGAAGCGCGGGTTGAAAAAGAGGTGATGGTGGCGGGCGCGGTCATCAAGGTCGATGAGCGCAAATCCAAAAAAGGCAATCCGTTTGCTTTTATCACCCTGTCTGACCCGACGGGGCAGTTTGAGATGACGGCATTCTCCGAAGTGCTGAACGGGTCGCGCGAAATCCTTGAGCTCGGCGCGCTGGTGGTGGCAACTGTGACCATTGAGCGAGAGGATGGCGAGATGCGTCTGCTGGCGCAAAGCCTGCGCCCGGTTGATGATGTGGTGGCCAATACCGAATCCGGTTTGCGGATTTTTGTCGAGCGGCCCGAAGCGTGCGACGGCCTCCGCGCGCGCCTTCAAGATGTTGAGCAGCCCAAGCACAAGCGCGGCGGCGAGGTGTCGCTGGTCATCATGACGCCGGAGCGCGAAGTGGAGATGCGCCTGCCCAAAAAATACGCCATTAATCCGCGCATTGCCGGGGCCATAAAAGCGGTGCCAGGCGTCTTGCATGTCGATGAGATTTAGCCTGTTCCGCGCGCAAGTTTAGCTTGCCAGAAACCGCTTAATTTCCTATACAACGCGCATCACTCACGCAGGGAATGCCCAATTGCCGGTCGCTCTTCGTGTCGGACATGGTGTTCGATGTCACCCCTGCGGCGGATTAACGAGAGAAAGGAAGGCAACGCAATGGCTGCACTGCCCGATTACAATATGCGTCAACTGCTGGAAGCAGGGGTGCATTTTGGCCACCAAACACACCGTTGGAACCCTAAAATGGCGCCGTATATTTTTGGTGACCGCAACGGTATTCACATTATGGATCTGTCAAAAACCGTGCCGATGCTGCATCAGGCACTGGCCGCGGTTAAAGATGTTGTCGCTTCGGGCGGCCGCGTTTTGTTTGTTGGCACCAAGCGCCAGGCCAGCGAGCCGATTGCGCGCCATGCCGGTCAATGCGCGCAATATTTCATGAATTCGCGTTGGCTCGGCGGCACGCTGACCAACTGGCAAACCATTTCCAACTCCATCAAGCGCTTGCGCGAATTGGAAGAAAAACTGGATGGCGATGGCGCCGGTGGTCTGACCAAAAAGGAAATCCTCAATCTGACGCGCGAACGCGAAAAGCTGGAACGCGCGCTGGGCGGCATTAAAGAAATGGGCGGTGTGCCCGAGCTGATGTTCGTCGTCGACACCAATAAAGAGGCGATTGCTATTGCCGAAGCGAAGACGCTGGGCATTCCGGTTGTCGCCATTGTCGATAGCAATTGCGACCCTGATAGCATTGATTTCCCCATCCCGGGCAATGATGATGCGGCGCGCGCCATCGAGCTGTATTGCGGTCTGGTATCGAAAGCGGTGATTGCCGGTATCGAAGAGAGCAGCGTCTCATCGGGTATTGATTTGGGGGCGGCTGAAGAACCCGCCGCCGAACCGGCTCTCGAAGAGGAAGCCGCTGCCGAGGAAGCACCTGCCGAGGAAGCACCTGCCGAGGAAGCACCTGCCGAGGAAGCTCCTGCTGAGGAAGCTGCTGCCGAGGAAGCACCTGCTGAGGAAGCACCTGCCGAAGCGGCAGATGAAGAAAAAACCGATAGCTAAGTTTAGCTCGGTTGCGACAGATTTAATTGGAGATATTCCATGAGTGAAATTACGGCATCAATGGTCAAAGAGCTGCGCGAAACTTCGGGCGCAGGCATGATGGATTGCAAAGCGGCGCTGCAGGAAAATGGCGGCGACATGGCCGCTGCGGTTGACTGGCTGCGCACCAAAGGTTTGGCCAAAGCGGCCAAGAAAGCCGGTCGTGTTGCGGCTGACGGTCTTGTTGGCGTGGCCTCGCAAGGCACGTCAGGCGCGGTGATTGAGGTGAATTCCGAAACCGATTTCGTCGCTCGTAATGAGACGTTTCAATCCATGGTCAGCGATATTGCCGGCGTCGCGCTGGACGCGGACGACCATGAAGGCTTGCTGGCCGCCGATTATCCGGGTGCCGGTAAATCGGTCGGTGACCATGTCACCGAAATGGTCGGCACGATTGGCGAGAATATGAACCTGCGGCGGTCGGCCAAGCTGAGTGTCGAGAACGGCGTTGTCGCCAGTTACATCCACAATCAGGTTGTCGATGGGCTGGGTAAAATCGGCGTGCTGGTAGCGTTGCAATCGACCGGTGATACGGCCAAATTGGAAGCCTTGGGCCGCCAATTGGCAATGCATGTGGCCGCCACCAATCCGTTGGCCGCTACGATTGAAGATTTGGACCCGGCCGAAACCGAGCGCGAGCGCGCTGTTTTGATCGCCGAAGCCAAAGAGAGCGGCAAGCCGGATGAGATTATCGAGAAAATGGTCGAAGGCCGTTTGCGTAAATTCTATGAAGAAGTTGTGCTGACCAGCCAGACTTTTGTCATTGACGGCGAAACCCGTATCGAAAAGCTGCTGCAGGAAGCCGGTAAGGATGTCGGCGGTGATGTGACGCTGAAAGGTTTTGTGCGCTTCGAATTGGGCGACGGGGTCGATAAAGGCGAAGAGGCCGATTTTGCCGCCGAAGTGGCAGCGGCCGTGAGTGGCAGCTAAGCATCGCGCGCATCGTCGGAATCGCGCCATAGTTGCTTGAGCAAAAGGTGAGGGTGGCATGGCGGATAAACAGCGTTTCAAACGGGTCCTTCTAAAAGTCTCCGGTGAAGCCCTGATGGGCGACGGACAATACGGCATTGATGTCGCGACGGTTGACCGCATCGCCGATGAGGTGAAGCAGGCCATCGCCTTGGGCACGGAAGTCTGCATGGTGATTGGCGGCGGCAATATTTTCCGCGGTCTGGCCGGTGCCGCCGATGGCATGGACCGCTCCTCGGCTGATTATATGGGCATGCTGGCCACGGTGATGAACGCGCTGGCCATGCAAAACGGGCTGGAGCGCATGGGCGTGCCGACCCGGGTTCTGTCTGCCATTCCGATGAGTACGGTTTGCGAGCCGTATATTCGCCGCCGCGCCACGCGGCATATGGAAAAAGGCCGGGTGGTGATTTTTGCCGCCGGCACCGGCAACCCGTTTTTCACCACCGACACGGCCGCCGCTTTGCGCGCTGCCGAGATGAATTGCGACGCGCTGATGAAAGGCACCAATGTCGATGGCGTTTATACGGCCGACCCGAAAAAGGATAAAGACGCCGAGCGCTATGACAATTTGAGCTATATGGATGTGTTATCGAAAGACCTTAAAGTAATGGATGCCTCGGCTGTTTCGCTGTCGCGCGAAAACGGCATTCCGATTGTGGTATTCTCCATCCAGACCTCGGGCGGTTTCGTTCAGGTCTTGCAAGGCGACGGCGCTTGCACCATTGTTCAGGACTAATCCGAATAAGAGGCAAAAATGAGCATTGATATTGATGATATTGAACGGCGCATGGACGGCGCATTGGCGTCTTTCAAAACCGATTTGGCCGGTCTTCGCACCGGTCGCGCCAGCGCTGGTCTGCTGGAGCCGATTATGGTTGATGCTTATGGGCAGAAGATGCCGATTGCACAGGTCGGCACGGTTTCGGTGCCCGAGCCGCGTCTCCTGACCGTGCAGGTCTGGGATAAAGGCCAAGTGGCGGCGACCGAGAAAGCTATTCGTGAGAGTAGTCTGGGTCTCAATCCGATGACCGAGGGGCAGCTTATTCGCATCCCGCTGCCCGAGCTCAATGAAGAGCGCCGCGAGGAGCTGGTGAAAGTGGCGGGCGGTTATGCCGAGCAAGCCCGTGTAGCAGTTCGCAATGTGCGCCGCGACGGTATGGACCAGATTAAGAAATCTGAAAAAGACAGCGACATCTCGCAAGATGACGCCAAGCTTTATGCCGACGAGGTGCAGGAGCTGACCGATAAATTCATCGCGCAAATTGATGAGACGCTGGAAACCAAAGAGGGCGAAATTCGCCAGGTTTAGGCGCTGCTGATGCCATGCAAAAAGTGCACACGCAAAATCGGCCCAAACACATTGCCATTATCATGGATGGCAATGGTCGCTGGGCCGAAGCGCGCGGGCAGGAGCGCCGCGAAGGCCACCGCGCCGGTGTGGAGGCGTTGCGCCGTATCGTCAAACAAAGCGAAGATTTCGGTATAAGACATTTAACGGTGTTTTCTTTTTCGACCGAGAATTGGGGGCGTCCGCGCAGCGAGGTCAATTTCCTGATGTCGCTTTTGGAACGTTATATCGAGAGCGATTTGGCCGACTTGCACGCCGAAGGCGTGCGGGTGCGCGTTATCGGGCGGCGCGACGGCTTGTCCGATAAAATTTGCCGCCTGATCGACCGCGCCGAAAGTCTGACCGCCAGCAATAATCGTCTGTTCTTGCAAATCGCCTTTAATTATGGCGGTCGCGAGGAACTGGCCGATGCGGCGGCGCGGCTGGCGCGCCGTGCGGCCAATGGCACGCTCGACCCGGAAGCCATTAACGGTGATGTGTTGGCGGCAGAATTGCTGACCGCCGGTGTGCCCAATCCGGATCTCGTCATCCGCACCAGCGGCGAGACGCGGCTGAGCAATTTCATGCTCTGGCAAAGTGCCTATGCCGAACTTTATTTCACCGATGTTCTGTGGCCCGATTTCACGCGCGACGACCTGCAAGCGGCGATTGATTATTACGCCGAGCGCGAGCGCCGCTTCGGTCTGGTTTCCGCCAGTGGCGAAACCGACTGAGTTTCGGCATTGGGGGGGCGACATGGCGGAAACACCAAAATTTGAAGGACTGCTGCAGCGCGTGCGCTCGGCGCTCATTTTGCTGCCATTCGTCATCGCGCCGGTTGTTTTCGGTGGCTGGTTTTTCACCCTGCTTTTGGCCATTGCCGGTTTCTTAATGGCGCGCGAATGGGCCGGTCTCATCGCCGCACCGCAAAGCGAAGGCAATGTGTTGGGCGCGGCGACGGTCGCGTTGCTCGGCTACGGTCTGTTTGTCAGCCCACTGGAGGCTGTCGCGCTGCTATGGGTTGCAGCTTTGGCCATGGCGGCTTTTTGCTTTGCCCAAGGGCAACGGCTCGGCCCGGTGGTCGGCGGCTTGTTTTATGTGGCGCTGCCTTTATTGGCGGCGCAGTTTTTGCGCCAAGAGGCGCTGGGTATGTTTCTCATCGGCTATATTCTCATTTCGGTTTGGGCGGTCGATATCTTCGCTATGTTCGCGGGTAAAATTATCGGTGGGCCGAAACTGGCACCGGTGATTTCGCCGAAAAAAACTTGGGCCGGTCTCATTGGCGGTATGGTGGGTGCGGCGCTGGCCGGTATTTTGTCTTTCCTCACCATTGTCGGCTATGGCCGGGGCGAGATGCAGGTTGAGACCATTCTCATTATCGCGCCGTTGCTGGCGATTTGTGCGCAAGCCGCCGATCTTTTTGAATCGGCGATTAAGCGGCGCTTCAATGTTAAGGACTCCGGCGCCATTATTCCCGGCCATGGCGGTCTGCTCGACCGCGTCGATGGCTTGATTGGTGTGCTGATAATTGCGTTTATCATTGCGGTTTGGCGTGGCGGCGAAGCCTCGCAAGCGCTGTGGATTTGGTGATAAGCTTACGGGGTTATGCGACAGGTTTCTCTCTTTGGTGCGACGGGCACAATCGGCGATAACGCGCTTGATTTAATGGCGCGTCATGGCGAGCGGTTTTCCCTGTTCGCTGCCAGCGCCGATAAAAACACCGACAAACTGGCCGAGATTGCCCGCCGCTTTACGCCTTCACTGCTGGTCATTGGGGATGCGGCCGGGCGCGACGCCTTGCGCCAAGCGCTGCCCGATTTTGCCGGCGAGATATTGGTCGGCGATGACGGGTTGGCGCAAATGGCGGCGCAAAAAGTCGATGTAGCGATTATGGCGATTGTCGGCTTTGCGGGTCTGGCCCCGTCTTTGATTTGTGCGGGGCAGGGCGGCGCGCTGGCACTGGCCAATAAGGAGGCGCTGGTTGCCGGTGGCGCGCATCTGATGCACAAAGCGGCGCAAAACGGCACGCAAATCTTGCCCGTTGATAGCGAGCACAATGCGGTGTTTCAGTTGCTGCAAGGGCAGGGCGACGCCGACAGTATTGTCAAAATTGTGCTTACCGCTTCGGGCGGGCCGTTTCGCAACTTGTCATTGGCCGAAATGGAACGCGTCACGCCGGCCCAAGCGGTGGCGCATCCGAATTGGGATATGGGCGCAAAGATTTCCGTTGATAGCGCCACCATGATGAATAAAGGGCTGGAGCTTATCGAGGCGCGGCACTTGTTTGAAATTGCACCGGACAAGCTCGACGCGCTTATTCATCCGCAATCGATTGTGCACGGGCTGGTTTATTTCACCGATGGCAGCGTGCTGGCGCAAAAAGGCAGTCCCGATATGCGGGTGCCGCTGGCCTATTGCATGGCTTATCCCGAGCGCATTGACGCCGGTGTCGCGCCGCTCGATTTGGCGGCGCAAGGGCGGCTCGATTTTGCGGCGATTGACCGCGCGCAATTTCCCTGTCTCGCTTTGGCCGAAGCAGCGATGCGCAGCGGTGGCAGCGCCCCGCCGCGTCTCAACGCAGCCAATGAGATAGCGGTGCAAGCGTTTTTGGACGGGCGTATCGGCCTTTTACAAATTGCCAGCACGGTCGATGCGGTGCTGCAACAGGGGGCGCAAGAGGGCGGCGACAGTGTGGAAGCCTTGCGCGCCATAGACGCCGAAGCCCGTGACCAAGCGACAGCCTTTATCGAAACGCTTTAAGGCACGGTTTTGCCGCATTTCGGCACCATACTGTTTCGTGCGATAAGACTTTAACTAATTCGAAAAAAAGTCATAATGCAGCAAATTTTGGGAGCTTGTCTTGGAAGCGATTAACTATCTATACGGAGCGCTTGGGTTCGCCTATGTCGTGCCGTTTTTGTTTGTCCTGACCGTTGTTGTGTTCTTTCACGAACTCGGCCACTTCTATGCCGCGCGGCGTTGCGGCGTACGGGTTGAAGTGTTCTCGGTCGGCTTTGGTCGCGCCATTGCCAGCTGGAACGACAAGCACGGCACGCAATGGAAAATCGGTTGGTTGCCTCTGGGCGGCTATGTGAAATTTTTCGGCGATGAAAACGAAGCCAGCGCCCCCGATGCCCAGAAGCTGAAAGAAATACCTGAAAATGCGCGCGGCGACACGCTGTTTTTTAAACCGCTTTGGCAGCGCGCCATTGTCGTTGCAGCGGGGCCGGTGGCTAATTTCATCCTCGCCATCGTTATTTTCGCCTCGCTTTACACGCTGCTGGGTCAGCGTATCACCGACCCGATTGTCGGCACTGTGGTCGAAGACAGCGCCGCCGCGCGTGCCGGTATGCAAGCCGGTGACCTGATTACGGCGATCAATGATGACGAGATTACGTCCTTCAGTGAAGTGCGCCGCTTGGTGACGGTGAATGCAGGTGTGCCGCTGGATTTCACGGTAGCTCGCGGCGATGTCGATGTGGTTCTGACGGCGACGCCTGACCGGGTGCTGGAGGTTGACCGTTTTGGCAATGGATATCATATCGGTCGTCTCGGCGTGTCGGTCAATGCGGATGAGAATTCCATCCGCCATGTGCGATATAATCCGCTCACTGCATTGTGGATGGGAGCCGAGGAAAGCTATTTCATCATTGAGCAGACTTTTATTGTTCTGGGGCGAATTATTATGGGCCGCGAAAGCGCCGAGAGCCTTGGCGGGCCTATCCGCATCGCGCAATTATCGGGCCAGACTGCGACGCTGGGTTTTATCGCTCTCATCAATCTGACGGCGGTGTTGTCGGTCAGTATCGGCCTTATCAATCTGTTCCCCATTCCGATGCTGGATGGTGGCCATTTGGCGTTTTATGCTTATGAAGCCGTGTTTGGAAAGCCAATGTCGGCGCGCGCGCAGGATATCGGCATGCGCATTGGCCTCTCCATTGTGATGATGCTATTTTTATTTGTGACATGGAATGATTTGGCACGGCTCAATGTTTTTGACCGCGTCGTCTCCCTTTTCGGTTAACCGAGATATTTTATGACAATTCTTCGCTTCCAAAACTGCCTATCCCTATTGCTTTTGCTTGGTGTCCTTATGGTGCCGGCGCGCGCTGAGATAGGCGAGCCAATTGAGTTTATCCGCGTCGAGGGCACGCAACGCGTCGAGGAAGAAACCGTTCTCGCCTATATGCTGGTGCGCGAGGGGTTGACCGACGAAGCCGATTTGGTTGACCGGTCGGTGAAGACGCTGTTCTCCTCGGGCTTGTTTGCCGACGTCACCATTCGCCGCGAAGACAAAGGGTTAATTGTCACTGTGGTCGAAAACCCGATTGTCAATCGTGTGAGCTTTGAAGGTAATTCGGCCATTAGCGATGAAAACCTCAGCAAAGAGGGGATTTTGTCGGCGCGGCAGATTTATACCCGCGCCAAAGTGCAGGATGATGTCGAACGCCAAATTGAATTGTATCGCCGCTCCGGTCGCTTCGCTGTGCGCATCGAGCCGAAAGTCATCCAGCTGCCGCAAAACCGTGTTGACCTGATTTTCGAAATTAGCGAAGGCCCGACCACCGGCATTCGGGCGATTAACTTTCTAGGCAATCGCGCTTTTAGCGATGACGAGCTGCGCGAAGTGATTTTCACGCGCGAAAGCCGCTGGTGGCGTTTATTCTCAGCCAACGATAATTACGACCCCGACCGCGTCGCCTATGATGGCGAATTGCTGCGCCAGCATTATCTGTCGAAAGGTTTTGCCGATTTCCGTGTCGTTTCCTCCAATGCCGAACTGACCCGCGATGGCGAAGCGTTCTTTATTAATTTCGTGCTCGACGAGGGCGAAGAATTTAACTTTGGCGAGGCGCGCATTTCGACCTCGCTGGACACGCTGGATATCGTCAGGCTGGAAGAACAGATTGTGCATCAGACCGGCGAGCTTTATGACCGTCGCGCCGTAGACAAAACCATTGATGCATTGACCAAAGTCGTGGGGGAGAGCGGTTACGCTTTCGCCAATATACGACCGGCACCGCGTCCCAATCGCGAGGCGCGTGTGGTGGATGTCGAATACACTATTGAAGAAGGCCCCCGGGTTTATGTGGAGCGCATTAATATTAACGGCAATAGCCGGACGCGCGATGATGTCATTCGCCGTGAATTGCGTTTGGCCGAGGGCGATGCGTTCAACAAAGTTTTGCTGTCGCGCTCGGAGCGTAATGTGCGCGGGCTCAATTTCTTCAGCGGCGTTGAAGTGACGGAGACGCCGGGTAGCGAGGAAGACCAGACCATTGTCGATGTCAATGTGCGCGAGATGCCGACCGGCGAGCTTAGCTTTGGTGTCGGTTACTCTTCGGCCGAAGACTTTACCACCCAGCTGGCTTTGTCGGAGCGCAATTTTCTCGGTCGCGGACAGCGCGTGCGTTTCAATGTGGCGTTGTCCAATCAAGTGCAGCGCTACAATATCGGCTTTACCGAGCCGTATTTCCTGGGCCGCGATGTCTCGGCCGGTTTTTCTTTGTTCAACACGCAAACCGAATATGACTTCCAGCAAGATTTGACGGTCGAGGAGCGCGGCATCGGCTTTTCGCTCGGCTTCCCGCTTTCCGAAGACGGGCGGCTTTCGGTGTTTGCTAATTTCGTCAATGACGAGCTGATAGATACGCCCAATCTTGGCACATCCAGCGACCGTTCCTACAATCTCGATAAGCAGGAATTCGGATATTACTATTCGATCGATAAGCGGGATGATTTCGTCAATCCGACCGATGGCTGGAACGTCAATTTCGGGCAAGATATTGCCGGGCCAAGCGGCGATGTGTCGTATCTGCGCACCCGCGCCAGCGCCAATTTCTTTGAGGAGATTGCCGAGGGTTGGGTGCTGCATCTGCGCGGCACGATGGGCATTATCAATGATTACAAAGGCGGCAGCATTCGCTATAGCGATCGCTTCTTCCGCGGCGGACGCGACTTCCGTGGCTTTGAACGCGGTGGCGTCGGCCCGCGCGAGGTTTTCCTGAATTCAAATGGCGAGGAAACTTACGGCTCTTCATTGGGTGCCAATCGCTATTTCATCGGCACCACGCAAGTTTCTCTGCCCATAGGCACATCAAAAGAATCCGGTATTCGCGCCAATCTGTTCGTTGATTTCGGCCTTTTGGGTGAAACCGATGAGCTCAGCTCGACGCCGTGTACCACCAATCCACCGCGCTCATGCGAGGTGATTGAGGACGAAATGGCGTTTCGGGCGACCACCGGTTTGAGCTTTGCATGGCGCTCGCCATTTGGGCCGGTTCGATTTGACTTTGCCGAACCACTTGCTAAAGAAGACTATGACGAAACGCGGTTTTTCCGATTTACCATCGGCACCAGCTTTTAGGGGGACAAAAGTGTTCAAAAGAATAATCACAGCAACATTTTTCATTATCGGCCTGTCGGTTATGACACCGGCGGTCGCGCAAAACGCCGTCATCATCGTATTCGATGTCGACCGCGCCATTTCGCTTTCCAAAGCCGGTAAAAGCATGGCGGAACAGTTGGAAAGCCAAATCCAAAAAGTCCGTACTGATGAAACCGAAGTTTTGAAATCGCTGCAAAGCGAGGCCGAGAAATTGAAAGAGCAGCAGAAATTGCTGGCACCGGAAGCGCTGCAGAAAAAAGTTGAAGAGCTGCGCTTGAAAGAGGTTGAGCGTCGTCGCTCGCTGAATGAGAAGAGCCAGTCGATTCAGGCCGGCGGGCAAAAAGCTGCCGCCGAGATTGTCAAAATTGCCGAGGAAGAACTCACCGCCATCTCAAAAGAGCGTAAAGCCGATATTGTGATGCGCCGCGATGCACTGTTTTTCGCCAGCCCGGCCCTTGATGTCACGGCCGAATTGGTGGCCCGCCTCGATAAGCGCCTGAGCAAGGTCACCGTAACGCCGGTGGCGATTAACAAAAACGGCCAGTAACTAATGGCAGACCCGCGGTTTTTCGTATCGGCAGGGCCTTTTACGGTTTCCGGCTTGTGCGAAAAACTGGGTGCTGAGAATATTGCGCGCGCTGACAGCGACTTGTCCTTGACCGGTTTGGCCCCCTTGGCGGAGGCCGCCGGCGACCAGCTTTCGTTTCTTTCTGATGTGAAATTAAAGGCCGATTTGGCCGCCAGCAACGCGGGTGCGGTGCTGGTCAAAGCCGAGCACGCCGAGCTGGTGCCTGAGGGCGCAGTGGCATTGATATGCGTCGACCCGTATCGCGCTATGGCGCAAATCGCGGCGATATTTTTTCCCGAAGCGGCGCAAAGCCGCCCACCTACTGCGATGCAAAACGCACCAAATAATGGTCAGGATAATGTTCATCCGGACGCCAAGCTCGGCAAGAATGTGGTTCTGGCGCCGAACGTGGTCATCGGAGCCGGTGCCGAAATTGGCGACGGCACTTATATCGGTGCGCATGCCACCATCGGGCACGGCGTGGTCATCGGCCGCGATTGCACCATTGGGGCCAATGCCAATATCGATTATGCGCTGATTGGCGACCGGGTGATTGTGCATGCGGGCGCGCTCATCGGCGTTGATGGTTTCGGCTTTGCGCCGGGTGCCGCGCACACAAAAATCCCGCAGCTTGGCCGGGTTATTTTGCAGGCCGATGTTGAGATAGGTGGTAATTCGTCGATTGACCGCGGTGCATTGGGCGATACGGTTATCGGCGAGGGCACTAAGCTCGATAATCTGGTGCATATTGCGCATAGTGCGCAATTGGGGCGGCACTGTTTCATCACCGCCAGTTGCGCCATTGCGGGCAGCGCCGTGCTTGGTGATTATATTCAAATGGGCGGCGGTGCCAAAGTGGCCGGGCATATTGAAGTCGGCGACCGCTGTGTTATTGCAGCCAATTCGACGGTGTTGCGCTCATTGCCTGCCGGTAGCGAGGTTGCCGGCAATCCTGCACGCCTTCGCCGCGAGTTATACCGCGATCAGGCATTTCTCTCGCGGCTGCGCAAGCGAGACGAAAGCGGTTCGTAAAACGCTATCCAAAAGCATCTGACGGCATCTTCCAGCCTGTGCAAAAAGGCGTAATAATCCGTCACAATCCTTTATTTGCTGCGCTTTTCGACTGGCTTTAACAAGCTTTTATGGGGAATGTTCATCCAACTGCGATTGTTGACGAAACCGTAAAGCTTGGCGCCGATGTGACCATCGGCCCGTATTGTTGCGTGACCAGTAATGTGACGCTGGGTGACGGCGTGACCCTGGAAAGCCATGTCGTTGTTACCGGCCATACGACCGTCGGGGCAGAGACGCATATTTATCCTTTCGCTTCTATCGGCCATGTGCCGCAGGATTTGAAATTCGGCGACGAAGAAGTGACGCTGGAAATCGGCGCGCGCAACCGCATTCGCGAGCATGTGACCATGAACCCGGGCACTGCGGGCGGCGGCGGCGCAACCAAAGTTGGCAATGACGGCCTGTTCATGATGGGCGCGCATGTGGCGCATGACTGCATAGTCGGTGACAATGTCATCCTTGCCAATAACGCCACTTTGGGCGGCCATGTGACGGTCGGCGATTTTGCCATTCTCGGCGGGCTTGTCGGCGTGCATCAGTTTTGCCGCATCGGCGCGCATGCCTTTATCGGTGCTGGTAGTTTGGTGGTTGAGGATGTCATTCCGTTCGGCGCTGCCACCGGCAACCGCGCCGTATTGTCGGGCCTCAATCTGGTCGGCCTGAAGCGGCGTAATTTTGACCGCGCTGAAATCAACGCGCTGCGCGCGCTGCACAAATCCTTATTCATTGAAACCGAAGGCCCGCTTATGTCGCGCCTCGCCAAAGCCGCCCAAAAGCTTGGCGACAGTGCTTGTGTGCAACAGGTTGTCGAGTTCATGCGCGTCGAACAAAATCGGGGCTATTGCACCCCGCGCAATAAATAATCATGGCCACGGCGTCTGAAAAGCCACTGGGTCTGGTCGCCGGCTCCGGCGCTCTGCCGCTGCGTTTGGCCGAAGCGCACAGTCAAAACGGTGCGCTTTATGTCGTCGCGCTGCAAGGCGAGGCCGATGCAGCGCTCCAGACCTATCCGCATATCGTCTCGCCGATCGGCCACCTCAAGGCGGCGGCCGATGCGCTGCTTGATGCCGGATGCAACGATATGGTGATTATCGGTGCCATAAATCGCCCCAATATTGAGGCGGTTGATTTGGATGAAGGCGGGCAATGGTTCCTCGAACAGGTGATGGCCGGCGCGCATGCGGGCGACGACCAATTGTTGAAAGTGATTATCGCCTATTTCGAAATGCGCGGCTTGACGGTGCGCGCAGCGCAAGATTTTCTTGGCCACCAAACCGGTACGGTGGGGGCTCAGACGACGCACGACCACGCGCCGCATCAGGCTGATATCGACCGCGCCATTGAGGTGGCGCAGGTGACGGGTGCCGCGGATATCGGGCAGAGTGTGGTTATTGGTCGCCGCACTGTGCTGGCGGTGGAAGGCCCCGAAGGCACTGATGGTATGCTGCGCCGCTTGCAAGACCTATCGGCCGAGTTTCTCGGCGCGCGCGATGCGGCAAGCGGTGTGTTGGCTAAATTGCCCAAACCGCAACAAGACCGACGTATCGATATTCCGGCAATTGGCAGCCAAACGGTTGAGTTGGCGGCGGCGGCGCATTTGGCCGGTATCGTGTTCGAAGCCGGTGGCACATTGTTTGTCGACTTCGAAGCGGTGGTCGCGCTGGCAGAAGAAAAAGGTCTGTTCCTGCTCGGTCTCGAAAGGCCGGAGGGATAGACCGCGTGTCCTCCCACATGCCATCCCACATCATGATTATCGCCGGTGAGACTTCGGGCGACTTGCTGGGGGCCGACCTGATGCAGGCGTTGAGACGCCGCGATGAAGGGGTGATGGTGACCGGTATTGGCGGGCCAAAAATGACGGCGCAAGGACTGTCTTCGATTTTCCCCATGGATGAGATTGCGGTGATGGGGCTGAAAGAAATTCTGTCGCGCTTGCCACAATTATTCAAACGCGTCGATGAGGCCGTGCAGCACGCGCTGATGAGCGAGCCGGATGTGATGGTGTTGATCGATAGCCCGGAGTTCAATCACCGCGTCGCCAAGCGGGTGAAAGCCAAACGCCCGCAAACCAAAATCATTTGCTATGTCGCACCGCATGTGTGGGCCTGGCGGCGCGGGCGGGCGCGCAAAATGCGCCGCTATTTTGATGCGGTGATGGCGTTTTTGCCTTTCGAGCCGGATGTCTTTACTGCCAATGACGGGCCGCCTTGCCATTTTGTCGGTCACCCGATTACCGACCGGCTGGAGGCGCTGGAGCCGCTGCCCGATATCCCCCCGAAATATGGTTTGAAGAAAACCGATATCCCGCTCGCCATATTGCCGGGCAGTCGCGTCAGTGAGGTCAATGTGCTGGTGCCGGTATTCACCCAAGTGCTGCGCATGCTCGATGGCCGCATCGATAATTTGCGGCCGATTATTCCGCTGGTGCCGCATATGGCCGAGACGGTGCGCGCCAAAACCGCCAACTGGCCGGGCCGCCCGATTTATATTGAAGACGAGGGCGAAAAATTCGCCGCCTTTCATTTAAGCCGCGCCGCGCTTGCCGCTTCGGGCACGGCTACAATGGAGCTGGCGCTGGCCGGGCTGCCGACCGTGGTCGCGTATAATATGGGGCTGATGGGTGACTTTTTGATGCGCACCATGCCGGTGCCGTCTGTGGTGCTGCCCAATCTCATTCTCGATCAACCGGCGATGCCGGAATTTCTGCAAGAGCGGTGCGACGCGCGCCTTATCGCGCCACTGCTGCAGCGGATGATAGAGGACGATAATGTGAACGCGCATTATCGCGACATGCTGGCGGCGTTTCGTCCGGCCATGCGGCAACAGGGCGAAAAGCCCGCCGACCGTGCGGCGGCGCTGACGTTGTCAATTATTTCGGATTAGATTTCAACCTAACGCTTTTTGATATCGGTGTAGTTGCGCGGGCCGGCACCGATATAAAGTTGACGCGGGCGACCGATACGTTGGCTCGGATCCTCGATCATCTCATTCCATTGCGCAATCCAGCCGACTGTGCGGGCCAGAGCGAACAGCACGGTGAACATGGAGGTCGGAAAGCCCATCGCTTTCAGCGTGATGCCGGAATAGAAATCAATATTCGGATAGAGTTTCTTCTCGACGAAATATTCGTCTTCCAGCGCAATCTTCTCAAGTTCCATCGCCACATCGAGCAGCGGGTCATCATTAATACCCAGCTCGCCCAGCACTTCGTGGCAAGTCTTTTGCATGACGCGGGCGCGCGGGTCGTAATTTTTATAAACCCGATGCCCAAAGCCCATCAGGCGGAACGGGTCATCTTTGTCTTTGGCTTTTTTGACATATTCCGGAATGCGGTCAACCGAGCCGATTTCGGCCAGCATATCGAGCGCCGCTTCATTGGCACCGCCATGGCTGGGGCCCCAAAGACAGGCAATGCCGGCGGCGACGCAAGCAAACGGATTGGCGCCCGAAGAACCGGCCAGACGCACGGTTGAGGTCGAGGCGTTTTGCTCGTGGTCGGCGTGCAGAATAAAAATCCGGTCCATGGCGCGCGCCAGCACCGGGCTTATATTCGTGTCTTCGCACGGCACTGAAAAGCACATATGCAAAAAGTTGGACGCATAATCGAGGTCATTGCGCGGATAAACAAAAGGTTGGCCGATAGAATATTTATAGGCCATGGCGGCAATGGTCGGGATTTTGGCAATCAGGCGACGGCTGGCAATGGTGCGCTGCTCGGCATCATTGACGTCAGTGCTGTCGTGATAAAACGCGGACAGCGCGCCAACGACGCCGACCATAATGGCCATTGGGTGCGCATCGCGGCGGAAACCGTGGAAGAAACGGTTCATCTGCTCGTGCAGCATGGTGTGGCGGGTAATCGCCGTTTCAAACTCTTCGAGCTCTGTGGCACTGGGCAGCTCGCCATTCAGCAGCAAAAAGCAGGTCTCGATAAAGCTGCCTTTATCGGCCAATTGCTCGATGGGATAGCCGCGGTGCAACAATACGCCTTCTTCGCCATCAATGTAGGTGATGGCCGATTTACAACTCGCCGTGGAGGTGAAACCGGGGTCATAGGTGAACTGGCCTGTTTGACCGTAAAGCGACGATACATCAATGACGCTAGGCCCTACTGTTCCTTTATGAATGCCGAATTCATAGTCTTTTCCAAGGCTGGCGAGTTTAGCGTTCTCGTCGCTCATTGCGGTCTCCTTATTGCGGCTGTCAATATATTGGCGGTGTCATAGCACAAAAAATTAGCCCAAGCCAGCGCCTGAGCCTTATTTTGCCCTATTTTGCGCGGTTTTAACGGTTTATTTTGTCGTTTAGGCGGCTTAGTGCTTCGTTTTTGCCGAGCAGAGCAAAAACATCGAAAATTCCAGGCGATTGGCTGCTGCCGACCAGCGCGGCGCGGAAAGCGGGGGCCAATTTGCCCATTTTCAGCTCGTTTTCGTCCATATAGCCTTTAATCAACGCCTCAATCGGCTCCCTTTGCCAATCCTCGAGGGTCTCGAGTTTCTCGACCAGCGCCGCGAGATGCGGCCTGGTTTCATCATTCAGATGCTTTTGCAGCTTTTCATCGACGCCAATCGGCCGTGTTGCAGCCAGAAACGCCGCGTCGGCGGCGAGGTCGGGCAGGCGGGTGGCGCGGCTTTTCAATAGGGGCATGGCGGCGGTCAGTTGCGCTTCAAAACCGGCCAAAGCGGCGTTTTGTGCGATGGTCTCGGCCACCAGCGCGGCGTCATCGGCCATGGAGAGATGCTGCGCATTCACATTGTCGAGTTTTTCCGTATCAAAACGCGCCGGTGATTTGCCGATGGCCTCGAGCCCGAACCATGCCACAAGCTGCGCCGTGCTGAAGACTTCGTCATCGCCATGGCTCCAGCCTAGGCGCGCCAGATAATTGCGCATGGCTTCGGGCAGATAGCCCATATCGCGATACGCTTCGACGCCCAATGCGCCGTGCCGCTTCGACAGTTTGGCACCATCGGCACCGTGAATGAGCGGGATATGCGCGAATTGTGGCACTTGCCAATCCAGCGCGGCGTAAATTTGCGCTTGGCGCGCCGCATTGGTCAAATGGTCATCGCCGCGAATAATATGGGTGACGCCCATTTCATGGTCGTCCACCACGACCGACAGCATATAGGTCGGCGAGCCGTCGGAACGCAGCAGCACCAAATCGTCAAATTGCGCATTGTCGGTGCTGACGCGGCCTTGCACCGCGTCATCTATCACCGTCTCACCACTTTGCGGCGCTTTGAAGCGCACCACAAAAGGCGCGCCGTCGCGGTTTTGGTCGCGGCACGTGCCGTCATAACGCGGCGGCTTGCCGGCGGCGCGCGCCGTCTCGCGCATCGCCTCTACTTCCGCCGGCGTGCAGGTGCATTTATAGGCTTTGCCTTCGTTCAAAAGCCGCTCGGCAATCTCGACATGGCGGGCGGCGTTTTGGTGTTGGAACAGCGGCGCTTCATCGGCATCAAGGCCGAGCCAAGACATGCCGTCGAGAATGGCATCAATGGCCTCTTGGGTAGAGCGGGCGCGGTCAGTATCCTCGACGCGCAGCAAAAAAGTGCCGCCGTGATGGCGCGCAAAAGCCCAGTTGAAAAGAGCCGTGCGCGCGCCGCCAATGTGCAAAAAGCCGGTCGGCGAGGGCGCGAAACGAGTGACGATTTTGGCGGCGTCGGTCATTAATTTCCTGTTTACCTATATCGCGTAAAACGTGTGGTGGCGGTGTAGTTCCCCCGCTGCTCGCTAGCGCGCGGGGCGCGACTGCGCCACCTTTTAAGCTGATATCACAGATTTTGGCAACGCCCTAGCGACACGCTTATGAAACCGATTACCCATATCAGTCAATTTTCACTCTTGGTGTGCAGCTTCGCGTTGGCGCTGACAGGTTATTTCATTCTGCCGGTCGAGCCGCCATTATGGTTAGGCTTGCTGCTGCTGTTATTGGGGCCGGCTGTGTTTTACCTCGGGCGGCGTTATCAGCGGCCGGTCACGAAGCGTGTGGCGGTGTTTGTGATAGCCGCTTCTATCGGTTTTGTCTGGGCGCAAGGGCGTGCGCATATGCAGGCGCGCGTTTCCGCCCCGCCGGAATTTGGGACGCAGACAATCAGCGGCACGCTGCTATGGCACGAAGCGACGCCGCTCGGCAGTCGCTGGGATGTCGAGCACCAAGACACGAACGGGGGTGCTTATGTGGTGCGGCTTTACGGCAAGCGCGCGCATCTTTCCGCGGCGCAGCCCGGTTGCGCCATTACCGTGACGGCCGATATCGAGCCGCTGCCGACACCGATTATCATGGGCGGTTATGACCCGCGGCGCGATGCTTGGTTCGCCGGTCGCCGTGGGCGCAGCTTCATCCGCGATATCGACAATGTCGATTGTCCGGACCGGTTGAGCTGGGCTTATCGAATGGCCCGCGCGCGTCTCGCTTTGGCGCGGCATTACTGGCTCAATATGTCGGATGATGCCGGCCCGGTCGCGGCGGCTCTGGTGACCGGAGTGCGTGTCGCCATCGATGGCTCGGTGTGCGATGCGTTCCGCCATAGCGGCTTGGCGCATATGCTGGCCATTTCCGGTTTGCATATGGCGCTGTTTGCCGGTTCTGTATATGCGCTGTTGCGTTTGCTGGCGGCCCTCTTGCTCGGATTGGTGCTGCGTTACAATGTGCGCAAACCTTGCGCGCTCATTTCGCTGAGCGCGACGACCGGTTATCTGTTTCTCTCCGGTGCCGGTGTGGCGACGCAACGCGCCTATATAACGCTGGCGATTTTCTTCCTTGCCATTCTGCTCCACCGTCCGGCCATCACCATGCGCAATGTTTTATGGGCGGCTTTGCTGGTGCTGCTATGGCAACTGCATGCGGTGATGCAAGCCGGTTTTCAAATGAGCTTCGCGGCGGTGATGGCGCTGGTCGCGGTCTATGAAGCATGGCGACGGCACGACACGCTATATCTGCGCTTTGAGCGTTTGTCGCCGGCGCGGCAAGTGCTGCGACGGTTGTGGCGCTATGGCACTGGGCTGTTTGTGACCAGTCTCATCGCCGGCAGTGTCACCGGCTTTATTGCGCTGGTGCGGTTTTTGCAGCTTGGCACTTATGGTCTGCCGGCCAATCTGCTCGCCATGCCGCTTTTCGCTACCTTGATTATGCCGATTGCACCGGTATCGTTGTTGCTGCTGCCGCTCGGGGCAGACAGGCCGATATTGAGCCTGATGCAGTTTGGCATTGGAAACGTGCTGGCTGTGGCCGGATTTTTCACCGCCAGCAGCGGCGCGCTGTTTCGCCCAGGCGTCAGCGCCGTTTTTGTCATGCCACTGGCGACTATCGGCTTTGTGGTGCTGTGCTTGGTGCCGACACGCTGGCGGCTCATCGGACTGGCACCTTTGCTCGTCGCTTTTCTCGGTATCGGGCAGGGCGAACGACCGGTGTTGCATATGTTCGGACGCGACGTCATCGCGGTGCGCGGCAGCCATGACGCCTTGTTGGTATTGCGCCGGAACGGGCATCGATACGAGCTTGACCGCTTGGCGCGTTATCATGGGGTTACGCCCGAGGCACCGGCATGTCCTTCCGTTTGTCGGGTTTGGCTGAAAGGTGTCGTCAGGCTTGCTTACCACAACCGGCCGATTGGCCTGTCCCAGTCGTGTCGCAATGTCGATGTGGTGGTGATGCCGTTTGATGAAGCGCGTTATCCGTGCGACGCGTTATTATTTGACAAACGCGCATTTCAAACGCTTATTCATCGTCAATTCTCGGCTCGTAAAGGTAAGCTGGTGATGGATGAGATAAGCAATGCGCGCTTATGTCAGCGCGATTAATATTTGCGCATCAGACCGACAAGGCGGCCTTGAACCCGCACTTGGTCGGCGCGGAAAATCCGTGTCTCATAAGCTTGATTGGCAGCCTCCAGCGCAATCATCTCGCCTTTACGGCGCAGGCGCTTCAGCGTCGCTTCGTGACCTTCAACCAGCGCCACAACAATCTCGCCATTTTCAGCCGTGGCACCGCTTTGAATGACCGCGGTGTCGCCGTCGAAAATACCGGCGTCGATCATCGAGTCGCCATGCACTTCCAGAGCGTAGTGGTCGCCCGAGCGCATCATTTCTATCGGCACGGAGATTTGATTGACTTCTTCCTGCAAAGCTTCGATGGGTGTACCGGCGGCGATGCGACCCATCACCGATACGGTGACGGCGCTGTCATCATTGGCTGCTTGCGGGGTATTGGGGGTTTGGCCCACGCCTCTCCCAAGTCCGCCGCTATGGCGCGTCGGGGCCGACATGGAGCTGGCCATTGTGTCGGGCAATTTCACCACTTCCAACGCGCGGGCACGATGCGCGAGGCGCTTGATAAATCCGCGCTCTTCCAGCGCGGTGATAAGGCGGTGAATGCCGGATTTGGATTTCAGGTTAAGCGCTTCTTTCATTTCGTCGAAGCTCGGTGAAACACCGGTCTCTTTAAGCCGCTCATTGATAAACAGCAAAAGTTCGTATTGTTTCTTGGTGAGCATGTTCCTGCCTCCGAGTAGAACGAATCGCTAACTCCTACGTTCTACTTTTATTCGTTTTTTGGGGCAAGAAGCATTTTTATGATTCGATAAGTTTTTTCGTCGCCGCCGCGACATCGTCTTGCCGCATCAGAGATTCGCCGACCAAAAAGGCCGGAATACCGTCCGCCATCAGCCCACGCAGATCAGCATTGCTTGCAATACCGCTTTCGCTGACCAGCAGAATATCATCGGGCGTTTGCGCCATCAGCGTGCGCGTGGTGTCGAGCGTTGTCTCAAATGTGCGCAGGTCGCGATTATTAATGCCCAGTAGTTTGGGGTCGAGGGCAAGCGCGCGGGCTAATTCGGCCGCATCGTGAACCTCAAACAGCGTGTCCATGTCGTAATGAGTGGCCGCCGCGTAAAGCTCTTGCGCTTGCGCGTCGCTGACCGCCGCCATGATGATGAGAATGGCATCTGCCCCCCAACTGCGGGCTTCGGCCACTTGGTAAGTGTCATACATGAAATCTTTGCGCAGCACGGGCAGGGCGACGGCGGCGCGCGCCGCCACCAAATATTCGGGTGCACCGTGAAAGCTCGGCGCATCGGTGAGCACAGACAAACACGCCGCGCCACCTTGTTGATAGGCTTGGGCAATAAGCGGCGGATTGAAATCAGCGCGGATGAGACCCTTGGACGGCGAGGCTTTTTTAATCTCGGCAATCAGCGCCGCCTGACCGGCATCGCGCTTGGCTTCCAGCGCGCGCAAGAAACCGCGCGGTGCATCTGCCGCTTGGGCTGCCGCCTCGACTTCAGCCAGAGGCAAAGCAGCTTTCGCGGCGGCAATTTCTTCCAGCTTATAGGCGGTAATTTTATCGAGAATGTCGCTCATAATGTTACTGGTCGGCCAGCCTTTGCGTGGTCGCTACCAGATGGCCCAGCACGGCTTTGGCGCCGCCATCATCGATTGCCAGTGCGGCAATCTCGGCACCGTCTTTCAGGTTTTCAGCTTTGTTGCATACCATCAGCGCGGCGGCTGTGTTGAGCAGCACGATATCGCGATACGCGCCCTCGGCACCGTCGAGCAAAGCGGTCAAGGCGGCGGCGTTTTCTTCCGGTGTGCCGCCGACCAAGTCTTCGGGTTTGGCGCGTGCCAGACCGGCGTCTTCGGGCGTCACTTCAAACACACTGACTTCGCCTTTGCGCAATTCGGCAACTGTTGATGGGCCGGTGGTGGTCAACTCATCCATACCGTCCGAGCCGTGCACCACCCAAGCGCGTTCCGAGCCAAGTTTCTTCAGCACATTGGCCAGCGGCTCGACCCATTCTGCGGCGAAGACGCCGAGCAATTGCCGATTGGCACCGGCCGGATTGGACAGCGGCCCGAGCAGATTGAAAATTGTTCTAAAGCCAAGCTCTTGGCGCGCCGGGCCGACATGGCGCATCGCTGAGTGGTGATTGGGCGCAAACAAAAAGCCGATGCCGACATCATTAATGCATTGTTCCAGCGCGGTCGGCGACAGGGCCAGCTTAACGCCCAGCGATTCCAAAACCTCCGATGAACCGGATTTTGAACTGAGCGCGCGATTGCCGTGCTTGGCGACATAAGCGCCACATGCCGCGCAAACCAGCGCGACCGCCGTTGAGATATTGTAAGAGCCGCTGCCATCGCCGCCGGTGCCGCATGTGTCCAGCACATGGGTTGGGGTTTTGACTTTCAACGCATTGGCGCGCATCACATTGACACCAGAGGCAATCTCATCGACGGTCTCACCGCGCACACGCAAGGCGGTCAGAAAAGCACCGACTTGCGAAGGCGTGGCGTCGCCGTTCAGAATGATTTCAAACGCTTTGGTCGCCTCGGCGCACGACAGGGTGCGGCCTTCTGATAAAATCGCCAATGTCGGTTTCAGCAGGTCCATTTAGGCCTCCAGCGTTTCGTCTAGCGTCAAATGTTGCGACGGTATGTCTGCCGTTACATCCATACCGGCGGATTTCAAAAAATTACCCAACAGCTTATGGCCGTGCACTGTGGCAATACTCTCGGGATGAAACTGCACCCCGAAGACCGGCCGGGTTTTGTGGCGCACGGCCATAATAATACCGTCCTCAGTGCGCGCCGCAACCTCCAAGCACTCCGGCACGCTGTCCGGCGCAATCACCAGCGAATGATAACGCGTCACCATAAGCGGGTCGGGCAGGGTATCGAAAACCCCGTCGCCATTGTGCTGCACTGCGCTCAGCTTACCGTGCATGATTTTTTCGGCGCGCACAATCTCGCCACCAAATGCCTGACCGATACATTGATGGCCGAGGCAGACGCCGAATATCGGCATATCATCGGGGGCCGCTTTGATGAGGTCGAGGCAAATGCCCGCCTTATCGGGGTCGCACGGGCCGGGCGATAAAATAATCGCTTGCGGTTTGGCGGCCAACACGTCTTGCGGCGTCGTTTTGTCATTGCGCACGACATTACACGGCGCGCCCAAATCGCCTAAAAACTGCACCAGATTGAAGGTGAAGCTGTCATAGTTGTCGATGAGCGTCAGCATTATGAACGGTTCTTTCTTTCTGCGGCGAGTGTCAGCGCAATCTCGGCGGCGCGAAACAGCGCGGCGGCTTTGTTCACCGTCTCATCATATTCATATTGCGGCGTTGAATCATAGACCACGCCACCGCCCGCCTGCACATATAGTTTGTTGTCTTTGACAACGGCGGTGCGCAGCGCGATGCATGTGTCCATATCGCCATTGGCAGAAAAATAACCGACGCAGCCCGAATAAATACCGCGCCGCTCCGGCTCCAACTCGTCGATGATTTCCATGGCGCGGATTTTCGGTGCGCCCGACACCGTGCCGGCGGGGAAGCCCGCGACGAGCGCGTCAATCTCATCGAGGTCTTGGCGCAGCGTGCCGGTGACATCGGAAACAATATGAATGAGGTGCGAAGTCTTTTGCAGGCCGAATGCGACATTGACACTGACCGAACCGATTTCCGAGACGCGGCCGACATCATTGCGTCCCAAATCGAGTAGCATTAAATGCTCGGCGCGCTCTTTTTCATCGGCCAATAGCTCGGCGCTGATGGCTTCGTCCTCGGCCATGCTGGCACCGCGTTTTCTTGTCCCGGCGATGGGGCGAATATTGACCTCGCGGTCTTTCACCCCGACCAACACTTCCGGACTGGAGCCAACAACCGCGAAGTCGCGCATATTCAAGAAGAACAGATAGGGTGATGGATTGACACGGCGCAGCGAGCGATAGAGGTCGAAAGGCGGCAGGTCGAAATCAATATTGAAGCGCTGGCTCAGCACCACTTGAAACACATCACCCGCCTCAATATAGGCTTTGCCTTTTTCCACCATGTCGAAATATTGCGCTTGCGTCATGTTTGATTGCGGCGCGGCGAAATCATTGGGCGCGACCATCGGCGCGTCGGGCAGGGCGGCGCTCAGTTTTTCTTCCGCCGCTTCCAGTCGCGCCAACGCTGCTTCATAGGCGTCATCGGCGCTGCTGTCATCGGGGCGCACCGGTGTCACCAAGCGGATATTATCGGTGACGCTGTCAAACACCGCAATCAGCGTCGGGCGCATGAACAGACAATCGGGCACTTGCATGACGTCGGCATTGTCGTCAGGCAGGTCTTCCATATGCCGCACCATGTCATAGGCCATATAGCCAAAGACACCGGCCGACATCGGCGCCAGCCCTTCCGGCACGTCGAGGCGCGACTCGGCCAGCACCGAACGCAGCGCATCTAGCGGCGCGCCGTCCATGGGTGAAAAATCATCCTGATTGACCAACGCGTTGCGATTGAGCTCGGGTTGACCGTCATGCACGCGGAACAATAAATCGGGGGCGAGGCCGATCATTGAATAGCGACCGCGAATGTCGCCATCCTCAACCGACTCTAAAAGAAAGCTGAAATCCTCGCCGCCCGATAATTTCAGATAAGCAGCGACCGGGGTTTCCAAATCGGCGATTAATTCGGTCCAGACAAGCTGCGGCGTGCCATCGGCATAGGCCGCGGCGAAGGCAGCGTGGTCCGGCGTCGCTGCGGTCATCGCGTCACCAGATCGCGCGTCGCGAGGTCCAGATTCCTTCGATTGACATTGGCACCGAAATTTTGCTGCAGACTGAGCACGAATTGATTGGTCAGGTCGGCGTGATATTTGCGACGCTCACCGTCGAAAATAATATCGCGGGCAGCGCCATCGGTCAGTTCGGCATCGATAATATCGGCCACTTGCATGACGATAATCTCACCGCCAAAGCCGACACCGGCCCAAGCAAATTCGTTCTCGCCAACATTGAATAAGCGCTTCACCGCTTCCTCAGAGAAAGTGTCATTGGAGACCTGCCGCGTCATCGGCTCGGAAACCAGCGGCTTGCGCTTAAAGCCCTCGGCGGCGGATTTAAAGCTGCCCGTCTCATTGCCGACTTTCACCATATGCGTGGCCATGGCCTGCAACAGCTTGCTGCGTTCATCGACTTTCCATTCAGCAATCACAGCGTCGCGCACATCGGCCAGCGGCGGCACAATGGTCGACGTGATATCATTGAGGCGCAGCCAGATAAACGTGCCGTCTGCCATTTCTTGCATCGGAATATCTTCACCGACAGCGCTCTCAAACAACAGTCCGGTCAGCGTATCATAACGCGCCAGAATGGCGGGCTGCTTATCGTCGAGCGCCTTGCCGGTATTGGCAATATTGTCGATGCGAATAACATCAAGGTCGAAGCGCTGGCCGATATTCTCCAGCGTCTCGCCGCCCGCCAACTCGTCTTCGACGGTCTCGGTAAAGGCCAGCATATCTTCCAGCGCGCGGTCATAAATAACCCGTTGGCGCAACTGGTCTTCCACCGCTTCCAGCGGCAGGGTTGAGCCGCGTGTGATGTCGCGCACGCGCAGCACCACATAGCCTAGCGGGCCCTCGATAACATCGCTGATTTCGCCCTCGGCCATGGCAAAAGCCTGCTCGGCGAGGTTGGCTGAAATCATGTCGCCGCGTTCAACTTCACCCAGATCGGTGTTCTCCAAAGTTTCGCCAACCGCATCGACAATCTCGACAAAAGATGCGCCGTCCTCTTTCAACGCCGTCACCTTTGCGGCCGCGGCATCGTCTGACAGAACCAGCTGGTCAATCTTGCGTTTCTCCTCAACCGTGAAGTCGCTCCTGGATAGCTCGTATTCTTCTTCCAGCGTGGCGCGGTCAATGGAGATAAGCTCGGCAAAACGCGCCGGGGAAACAACCAACGCGTGACCCGAGCGGGTTTCCGGCTGCGCGAAACGCAACTTGGTCTCATTGAAGAAAGTCTCGAGTTCTTCTTCGGTCGGCTCGCCGGTTTCGTCAGTTTGGTCGAGCGTCAAAATCATATAATTGGCGACGCGGCGCTCAAGGAAATGCCTATACAGATTTTCGACCAGCAGCTTCGGCACCAGACCGCGATCAATGCTGGCTTCGGTCAGTTGTTTGGTGACGTGGAAACGGCGTTGGTCTGCAACGAATAATTGCTCATTGAGGCCGTTTTGCGCGAGCACGGCGCGGAATGTCGGTTCGTCAAAACTGCCATTAATGCCGGCAAAGCTGGGGTCGTTCAAAATCGCTTGCGCGATGGCCTCGTCGCCGAAGCCGAGGCCCAATTCTTCGGCCGCTTCGTGCAGTGCCGCACCGCCCATCATATTGACCAACACCTGCTGCGAAATACCGAGATTATTGGCGTCCGCCGCCGATAATGGAGTGCCGAGCTGGCGGGAGATTTCGCGCGTTTGTTGCGCATAGCGCAGTTGGAATTCCTGCCGTTCTATCTTCTTGCTGCCGACCGAGGCGATTTCGGTATTGGCAAAACCGGTAAAAGTATCGGCAATACCCCACAGGCCAAAGGCAATGACCAGCAGACCGATAAGAAAAATGCCAAGCACACCGCTGGCTTTGCTGCGCAGGAATTTGAGCATGTGTCTTTCTCTTTCTGGCGGAGGAACGCCGCTATAATTGCGCGGCATCATAGTGTGCCGCGCCGCTTGTCGCAAGCGGGCGAACGGGTTAAACAGGCATATTAAACAGGCAGAGTTCAAATTGGGAGACACGCATGGCACCGCGAAAATCTGCGCCGAAAATCAAACCGTCCAAGCGGCCCAATCCACCCAATCCGCCAAAGGCACCCAAACCACCCAAGCCACTTGTGGCCGGTAATTGGAAAATGAACGGCACCCGCAAACAGCTTGGCGAGCTGCGCAAGCTGGCCACCGCCTTGGCGCGCAAAAAAGCCAAAGCCGAGGTGATGATTTGTCCGCCGGCGACCCTGCTGGGGCCAATGGCGGCTGTTAAAGCCAAAGGCGTTCTGCTGGGCGGACAAGACTGCCACGCTAATGTCAGCGGCCCGCATACCGGTGATGTCTCGGCCGAAATGCTCAAGGATGCAGCGGCCAAGGCTGTGATTGTCGGCCACTCCGAGCGTCGGGCCGACCATGGCGAAACCGACAAGCAGGTGAAAGCCAAAGTCGAAGCGGCGCACCGTGCCGGTCTGGTGGCCATTATGTGCATTGGCGAAAGTCTGAAACAGCGCAAAGCCGGTGAGACGCTCAAGCTTGTCCAAAGCCAATTGCGCGGTTCGCTGCCGAATGGCTGCACCGCGAAAAACACCGTCATTGCTTATGAACCGGTTTGGGCCATCGGCTCCGGTTTGACACCGACGGTCGAGCAAATCGAGGCAGTGCATACGGCGCTTCGAAAAGCGCTCATGCGCCGGTTTGGGGACGAAGGCGCAAAGATGCGTATTCTTTACGGCGGTTCGGTGAAACCCAACAATGCGGCGGAGTTGATGGCGGTGCCGAACGTCAATGGCGCGCTGGTTGGCGGTGCCAGTCTGACGGCGAAAGATTTCGGCGGCATTATCGACGCTTATCGTTAGGCTTTTCGGCGGGTAGACAAGCCCCGAAGTGGTGGCGTGACCGGCGCAGTGCGGGTTTGCATTCTCCCCTTAAATAGGCTAAACCGCTGCAAATTGATTTGGAGAAACCCATGACCACCATTCTTTTGGTCATTCATCTAATGGTAGCGGTTGCGATGATTGTGCTGGTGCTGCTGCAACGCTCTGAGGGCGGGGCGCTGGGCATTGGCGGCGGTAGCGATGGCATGATGAGTGCGCGCGGTCTCGGCAATGCGATGACGCGGGCGACGGCTATTCTGGCCGGTGTGTTTTTCCTCACCTCAATCGGTCTGACTGTGCTCGGCACGATGGAAAACCGTTCTTCGGTGCTGGATGGCGTCATTAAAACCGACGGTCCGTCTTCGACGACACCGCAAGCACCGGCACCGGTTTTGCCTGACCTGAATGATTTACCCACCCCGGAATAAAATTTTCTGTTCAAAAATGGCTGATTCGTGTTTTTCGACTCGCGCGAATCACTGCGCCTGTTTAATTTGAACTCCCATGGCGCGATATATTTTCATCACCGGCGGCGTGGTTTCATCACTCGGAAAAGGCTTGGCTTCTGCGGCTTTGGGCGCACTTTTGCAGGCCCGCGGCTATAAGGTGCGTTTGAGGAAACTCGACCCTTATTTGAACGTCGACCCGGGCACCATGTCGCCATACCAGCACGGCGAAGTCTATGTGACCGATGATGGGGCCGAAACCGATCTCGACCTCGGCCATTACGAGCGCTTTACCGGAGTGCCCGCTTCGCGCGGCGACAACGTCACCACCGGTCAGATTTATCGCGATATTCTCGCTAAAGAGCGGCGCGGTGATTATCTCGGCGGCACGGTGCAGGTCATCCCGCATGTCACCGATGCGATTAAGAATTTTGTCCAGTCCGAGGTCGATGATGTCGATTTTGTGCTGTGCGAGATTGGCGGCACGGTGGGCGACATTGAAGGGCTGCCGTTTTTTGAGGCCATTCGCCAGTTGAATAATGACCTGCCGCGTGGCCGCTCGATTTTTGTGCATCTGACATTGCTGCCCTATATTCCGGCCGCCGGTGAGATGAAAACCAAGCCGACGCAGCACTCGGTGAAAGAGCTGCGCTCCATCGGCATTCAGCCGGATATTCTGCTGTGCCGTTGCGACCGACCGATACCCGAAGGCGAGAAAAAGAAAATCGGTCTGTTTTGTAACGTCCGCGAGAGCGCCGTCATTGAGGCGCAGGATGTCGATAGCATTTACGCCGTGCCGCACGCTTATCACGCTGAGGGGTTGGATGTGGAAGTGCTGAATGCGTTTGGCATCGCCGATGCGCCGCCGCCCGACCTCAGCGTTTGGGATGAGGTGATGACGGCGGTACGCGAGCCGGAGGGCGAGGTGACCATCGCCGTGGTGGGAAAATATACCGAGCTTAAAGACGCCTATAAATCGCTGATTGAGAGCCTGCAGCATGGCGGCATCGCCAATAATGTCGGCGTCAATATTGAATGGATGGACAGCCAGATTTTTGAGCGCGAGGACGCCGCCGCCAATCTTGAAAAGGTCAATGGCATTTTGGTGCCGGGCGGTTTTGGCGAGCGCGGCGCAGAAGGCAAAATCGCCGCCGCCAATTTTGCGCGTACCCGCAATGTGCCGTATTTCGGCATTTGCTATGGCATGCAAATGGCGGTGTTGGAAGCGGCGCGCAATATGGCCGGCATTCGTGACGCAGTGTCGAGTGAGTTTGGCCGCACCGGCACCAAGCTGGTTGGCTTGATGACCGAATGGGCCGATGGCGAGACGCTGCAAAAGCGCGGCATGGACGGCGATATGGGCGGTACTATGCGGCTCGGCGCGTTTGAGGCTTATCTCAAAGAGGGCAGTCGGGTAGAGGAAATTTACGGCACGCGGGTAATCTCAGAACGCCACCGTCACCGCTATGAGGTGGATATGAATTACCGCGCTGTTTTGGAAGCCGAAGGGCTTGTATTCTCCGGGGTGTCGCCCGATGGGGTGCTGCCCGAGATTGTCGAAATTCCCGACCACCCGTGGTATATCGGTGTGCAGTTCCACCCTGAATTGAAATCGAGGCCCTTTGCGCCGCACCCGCTTTTCGCTTCGTTTATCGAGGCGGCGCTGACGCAAAGCCGATTGGTATAGAGGTCAAAATGGACACGCTCGAGTTGAAAGAACACGGCATTAAAATCGGCGATGGCGAGAAGCTGGTCGTTATGGCGGGGCTGAATGTGCTGGAGGATGAGGGGCTGGCGCTGGAAGTTTGCGCCGAGTTAAAGGCCGTCTGCGCGGCGCTCGACCTGCCTTATATTTTCAAAGCCAGTTGGGACAAAGCCAATCGCTCGTCCATTGCCAGCTATCGTGGCCCGGGCTTGGAAGCCGGCCTGCCGATGCTGGCGGCCGTGAAAGCGGCGCATAATGTGCCCGTTGTCACCGACCTGCACGAGGCCGACCAGGCCGAGGCGGTGGCCGAGATTGCCGAAGTGGTGCAGTTACCGGCGTTTCTGGTGCGGCAAACCGATTTGGTGGTGGCGACGGCGCAGGCCGTGGCCAAACGCGGCGGCTGGCTGCATGCCAAAAAAGCGCAATTTCTCGCGCCGTGGGACTGCGCCAATATCATCTCCAAATCGCGCGAGGCCGCGCCCGATGTGCAAATCATCCTGTGCGATCGCGGCACAAGTTTCGGCTATAACAATCTCGTCGTCGATATGCTGGGCATTCTGGAGATGAAAAAACTCGGTGTGCCGGTGACCATGGACGCCACCCATGCGGTGCAACTGCCCGGTGCCGACCCGCGCACCGCAGGCGCTTCAACCGGCGGTCGCCGCGACGGCGTGTCGGTGCTGGCCAAGTCGGCCATTGCGGCGGGGGCCAATGGCGTTTTCCTCGAGTTTCATCCAAAACCCGACGAAGCATTGTGCGACGCGCCGAGCTGCTTGCCATTGTCTGACGCCAAAGCGCTGCTAAGCACGCTGAAAGAGATTCACGCTGTGGTGAGTTAGGCTTATAAAGCCCGAAGGGAGCTTATCCCCTCAATTAAACGCGCCCGTGAAAGAGGCGCGGGAGAAGAAGATGACTTCGATTGTGAGGCGGGTTTGTGGGTGAGCCAAAACCCCTTCACCTCATCCCCATCAAGGGCAGTTTGATTGCGTGGCGCTGTTGGGAGTTCAGGCGGCGCAAATATTCGACGATGCGGCGGGTTTGCCAGTCGAGCAGCATCGTGTGGTCGGGTGGGGCGGTAAGTTCCTCCAACGTCACATTGAGCTTTCGCGCAATAATGTCGAGATGCGGCGGGTGAATGGCCTGGAAGCCATATTCATAGCCGCGAATAAGGCCCGGTTTTAACGGCCCCTCGGCCAAATCCTTGCGGCTCAACCCCTGATAGGCTCGGAAAATCCAAATATTTTCACGGGCGTTTTCCGCTTTTAGCGGCGATAGAAACATCGCTTGTTGTTCGGGCATTGTCGGCCTCTTCTTGCTGCGCTTGCTCACCGACACTCGGTTGCCCGAGTGTCGGGGGCAGCAAGACCGCACAAAGAACGGCGTGGTGTATTCGGCAAAGCCTTATTCCACCACCACCCCGACCCGAAGGCGAGGTGAACATTGTTCCGCAATCCCATTAAAAAAAGCTTAGCCGTGAGACTAAGCCACATACGCAAAACAAATTGCGGCTTTGTGCGGAGCTTGCTGACTCCCGTAGGCCGTTCACTGACCCACGCGCAAAGCGTAGCAGAAAATTAGCGCCCCCGATAGGGCGGCTTATCGGGAGGCGATTTTTGCGATGCTCAGTCGGTAGCCGAAACTGTTCAGCACTTTGTTGAAGGTGGCGATGGTCGGGTTGCCATTCGGCGAGAGGGCTTTTTGTAAACCCTGCCGTGTCATGCCGATTTGCTTGGCCGTCTCGCCCATGCCTTTCACTTTTGCGATATTGCGCAAGCTGGCGAGCGTTGCTTTTACATCGCCATTGGCGGCCAGCTCCTCGAAAATGTGTTCGAGATAGACATCGATTTGGTTCGGATTGCTGAGTAAGTAGCGTTCTTCGACTTCATCAAGTGTCGCGAAACTTTTATACTTCATCTTGCATCTCCAGCCAGATCAGTTTGGCTTTCATTATGTCGGCGCGTTGTCGCCGTTTGGTGCCGCTGTGCAAATAACAATAATCACATCATCAACATTGGCGAAGTACAGGCGATAGCCCGGCCCGATATTTAGCTTCAGTTCAAAAACGCCGTCTCCGACAAACTCGCTATTGCCCACATTGCCTTACCGTAAACGTTGCAGTCTGGCGTTTATTGCCGCGACCGCCTTCACATCCAGCTTTGACAGCCAATCACCAAAGGTCTTGGCGTCATAAAAAGTGACCGTTTTTTCTTGCGTGGCTTTTGCCATCTTATCATTCTTTTTTTTATAGTGCAAACCATAGTTTGCACCCGATTTACCTGCCCCGATACGGCGGAACACCTTGGTCGGGGATAAACAGGCCCTTCGGCGGTTCTGAGGTCTGCCAAAAAACATCAATCGGAATACCGCCGCGCGGATACCAATAGCCCCCAATGCGCAGCCATTTCGGTTTCATGCAGTCGATTAGCCGCTTGGCGACCAGTATGGTGCAATCCTCGTGAAACGCGCCGTGATTGCGAAAACTACCCATAAAGAGTTTGAAGCTTTTGCTCTCAACCAGATGTTGGTCGGGCACATAATCGATAATCAGATGCGCGAAATCCGGCTGACCGGTGACCGGACAAATCGAGGTGAACTCCGGCACTGCGAAGCGCGCGACATAATCAGTGTCGGGATGCGGGTTCGGCACCACCTCCAACACCGCTTCGTCGGGGCTGGCGGGCAGGCCTGTTTGCACACCCAGCATGGTCGCGCCGGTTGCGTCGCTTCCTTTAGTGGACATGCTGGCTCCCTTGATAAAGGCATGATTGGCCAAGACTGTCGCGAAACACTTCAACGGCGCTGATTTGCGGCAGCCCGTTTTGCAGATTTTCCCAGATGAACAGACATAGATTTTCCAGCGTCGGCTGCTCCAGACCTTCAATCTCATTGAGCATTTGGTGGTCGAGCCGCCCTTGCATCTCGGTGAGCAGCAGCCCCATTTCCTCAAGGTCAACGATTTGGCCATTGCTGTCGGGCTGGCCTTCCACCGTAACGCGGGCGCGGAAGCTGTGCCCATGCACGCGCGTATTGGCGTGGCCTGCGGGGTAATGGCCGAGGCTGTGAGCGGCATCAAAGCTGAATTCACGCGACAATTTCATGCCAAGCTTATGGCGCAAAAGCGGAATCGGGTCAATTCTACTTAAGCCCTTAATCCAAACCGACAATCTTGTGGCTTTGCAAACTCAGCCGCCATTGCGGATTTTGCAGGCAATAGGCGATGGACGCTTGCACATTGTGCCAGCTGGTCTCGGCCTCGCCGGTATCCATCGGTTGCAGATAAAAATGCTCGAAATCGAGGTCGGCAAATTGGTCGGGCGAAAGCGCCTCTTGCGGATAAACGAATTTCAATTCATGGCCGCGCGTCTGCTTGAGCGTCGATTGCGGCTTGGGCGAGACGCAAATCCAGTCCAGCCCCTCCGGCACGTCAATCGTGCCATTGGTCTCGACGGCGCATTCAAAATTGCGCGCATGCAGCGCCTCCAGCACGGCGCTGTCGAGTTGCAGACACGGTTCACCACCGGTGAACACGACGTAAGCATCCGGGCCAATCGGCGTTTCCGGCCAAAAACTTGCAATGGCTTCGGCCAGTGCCTCGGCGCTGTCAAACTTGCCGCCATTTTGGCCATCAGTGCCGACAAAATCGGTATCGCAAAAACTGCATTGCGCGGTGGCGCGGTCTTCCTCGCGGCCCGACCATAAATTGCAGCCAGCGAACCGGCAAAACACTGCCGTACGTCCGGCTTGTGCGCCTTCGCCCTGTAGGGTGAAAAACATTTCTTTGACGCTATAGGTCACAGCGCTCTCCATTTTTCATATCCGGCGGCGCGTAAATCGCAGGCCGGGCAATCGCCGCAGCCATAGCCCCAAGCATGGCGCGTGGCGCGGTCGCCGCGATAGCATGTATGGCTAAGCTCCAGCGTAATGTCCACCAACGCATCGCCGCCCAAACTTTGCGCCAGCGCCCAAGTGTCGGCTTTGTCGATATGCATGAGCGGCGTGTCGATGTTTACGGCGCTCTCCATACCTTTTTGAAGGGCGGTTTCGAGCGCGTCCAGCGTGTCGCGGCGGCAATCGGGATAGCCGGAATAATCGGTCTCGCACATGCCCCCGACCAATACATGCAGGCCGCGCCGATAAGCCAGCGCCGCCCCATAGGTGAGGAATAAAAGATTGCGCCCGGGCACAAAAGTTGAGGGCAGATTATTGTCCAGCATGCGAATTTCGTTGCCATTTGCGTCAGGCCCAATCAGCGCGGTGCCGCCAATCTCGCTCAAAGCGGGCAGCGATAGCGTATGGTCGTCGCCCAGCTTGGCGTCCCAATCTTTCAGCTTGCGCATCGCATCGCGCAACGCGGCGCGGCACTCAAGCTCGACTTTATGCGTCTGCCCATAGTCAAAACCCAGTGTTTCAACATAGGCGAATTTATCCAGCGCATAGGCCAGGCAAGCGGTCGAATCCTGTCCGCCGGAAAACAACACAAGGGCTTTACTGTCTGCACTCATGCTTTCTTTTAGACCAATTTGCACGGGGTTGGGAATTGGGATAAGAAAAGCCGTAAGTGACAGATAGTTGAAGCCAAATAGCGAGACGCAAAATGACTGCCATTCTTGACATTACCGGACGTGAAATCCTCGACAGCCGCGGCAATCCGACGGTGGAGGTTGATGTGTTGCTGGAAGACGGCAGTTTCGGCCGTGCCGCTGTGCCTTCGGGGGCTTCAACCGGCCAATATGAGGCGGTGGAGCTGCGCGATGGCGACAAGAAACGCTATCTCGGCAAAGGCGTGCAAAAAGCCGTTAATGCGGTGAATGGCGAAATTTTCGCGGCTTTGTGCGGCATGGACGCAACCGAGCAATTGCATCTCGACCGCATCATGCGTGAGCTTGACGGCACTGAAAATAAAGCGCGCCTTGGTGCCAATGCCATTCTCGGTGTTTCCATGGCGGTGGCGAAAGCCGCGGCCGATGCGCAAGACACGCCGCTTTGGCGCTATATTGGCGGGGCCAATGCCAAGACGCTGCCGGTGCCGATGATGAATATCGTCAATGGCGGCGCGCATGCCGACAACCCCATCGACGTGCAGGAATTCATGATTATGCCGGTCGCCGCCGAAAACATTAAAGAGGCGGTGCGTATGGGCGCGGAGGTCTTCCACACGCTGAAAGGGCTGTTGAACGCTGACGGGCTGGCCACCGGTGTCGGTGATGAGGGCGGCTTTGCGCCCAATCTCGCCTCCACCGATGATGCGCTGGGCTATGTTATGAAAGCGATTGAAAAAGCCGGTTACAAGCCCGGCGATGATATCCATCTGGCGCTCGACGCGGCGGCCACTGAGTTTTACGAAAAGGGCGTTTACAATCTGGCGGGCGAGGGTAAGAAGCTCGACGCCGGTGAGATGGCAAGCTATTGGGCCGACTTGTGCGGCCGCTTCCCCATCATCTCGATTGAAGACGGCATGGATGAAAACGATTGGGATGGCTGGAAAGCCTTAACCGACGCGATTGGCGACAAAGTGCAACTGGTCGGCGATGACTTGTTCGTCACCAATCCGACGCGGCTTGCTGACGGTATTGAAAAAGGCGTGGCCAATTCGATCCTTGTCAAAGTCAATCAAATCGGCACGCTGAGCGAGACAATGCAGGCCGTCGAAATGGCGCATAAGGCGCGCTATACCGCCGTCATGTCGCACCGCTCCGGCGAGACCGAGGACGCCACCATTGCCGATCTGGCGGTGGCGCTGAATGTCGGGCAGATTAAAACCGGTTCGCTGGCGCGCTCCGACCGTTTGGCGAAATACAACCAGCTTATTCGCATCGAAGAAGCGCTCGGCGATAATGCGGTTTATCCGGGCAAGGCTATTTTGAAATAGGCAGTTGCGCGCGGCGCGCGTGACCATCAAACGCAATTGAAAAAGGCACCATTGTGAGATGGTGCCTTTAACCGTTTTGGATGCTTCAGACTAGAATTTATAGCGCGCTGTCAGACGGAAATCCTGGCCCGGCTCGGGCAGGCGGTCTTTCAGCGGGCTGGCGTGCTGGCGGATTTCTTCATCCGTCGCATTACGCACGCTGGCGATAATCATCAGCCCTTCATATTGCGGCGGCTGATAGCTGGCCGACACATCGACATTGGTGTAGCCGTCTGTCTTCAGCTCACCGGTCGCCGTGTCGTCCTGATCGGCGGCGTTCTCAACATCCACCGAGACGCGCAGCGCGTCGAAGGACATGGCCAGACCAAGGCCGATTTTATCGGCCGGCATGGCCGGAATATTGCTGCCATCATCCAGCTCGCCCTCGACCGTGCTGTAGCGCAGCGTGACATCAAGCATGCGCCCCGCGACCTCAAGGTCGGTCAGATATTCGGCTTCGAAGCCCGACACATCTGCATCCTGCTGGGCGTATTCATAACCCGGCGTGGTTTCGCCGCCTTCCGTTACATCCAGCGCGGCATTCCTCTTCAGATAGATGAAATCGCTATAGTCATTTTTGAAAAGGGCAAGCCGCAGACTTTGCAAACCCCAAGTGCGGCGCAGATAAACCTCGGTCGCCAAAGCGGTTTCCTTATCCAGCGTATGGTCGCCCTCTTCGAAGCGACCGGCCGCCTCGTGCACGCCGTCGGCGAACAGTTCGACTTCTGACGGGGCGCGTTCGGTTGAAGAAATCGAGCCGCCAATCAGCCAGTCATTGTCGAGACGTCTTGCCAGTCCGGCGGAAAGGTTGACGAGGTCAAAGGAGACATCCCCGGCAAAGGGTTCATCGTGGCCTTCGCCTTCGCCCGCCTCTTCTTCATCATGCGCGACAGAGTTTGAGGTCAATTCAACATTGTCGAAACGGCCGGCCAATTCGCTCAGCCAATCGCCCGTGTCGTTTTGCCCAAAGCCAAACAGACCATATTGCGTCCGCTCGCTCGGCGGTAGGTATGTGCCGTGGCTTTCCTCGCCTTCGTGCTCAGCCGCCGTGGTTTCCAGTTCAGCATCGCGATACTCAAAGCCGATGAGCGTTTGCCAATCACTGATCTCAGCCTTGCCTTCAGTCCGCAAATACAGGCTGTTTTGGTCGAAAATCGTGCCGGCCTCAGCGCCTTCAAATTCGGTTTGGTCGAGCGTGCTGAAAGTCAGGTCAGCCTGCAAGCTGTCAAATATCCCGATGGCACCATTGTGCATCAGACGCGCCTGCAATGTTTCCTGCTCCATATCGATGTAAGCTGAAACGCCGCCATGCGCGTGACCCGGCACGCCATATTCCTGCTCGTGCAGTCTGGCCATGACAGACAAGTTTGTTTCGTCATCGCCGAAATGTGCCGAGGCGGTGAAGCCAAGGCTTTCGCTTTGCGTGTCCTCGGCCTCTTGCTCGGCATCAATCGGCTCTTCTTCCTCCTCCTCGTGAAGCTCGTGATAGGCCTCGGTTTCGCCATGCGTTGGGATGGTTATATTATCGGCATCCTGTGTGAAGGCCGATAGGGCGAAAGCACCGCGACGGGCAAAAAACGCGCCGATGGCCTCGTCGGCATTGTCGCCATAGCCCAGCGTCGCTTCGGTCGCGTCTTCGGCGTCTCTTTGCATATGACGATTGAAGCTATTGACCACACCGGTGGCGGCAAAGGCCCCATAACGCAGGGCGGCAGGGCCTTTCAAGACTTCCAGCCGGTCGACATCGTAGAGCGACACGGCATTGGCGTGGTCGCTGCCGGTGGCGACAATATCAGCCACCGTCATGCCATTGGCCATGGTGTCAACGCGATAACCGCCGAGGCCGCGGATCAGCGGTTGCCCGACAGCCGGGCCGAAACCGGCGCTATCGACGCCCGGCAGTGCCGACAGCACATTGCCAATCGGTCCTTCAAGGCCCGATTGCAAAGCCTCGGCGTCAATCACCTCAACGGTTGAAATGACGGTATCGATGGATTTTTGGAATGGCGAACTCAGCACAATGACCTCGTCCACATCTTGCGCCCAAACAGGCGCGCTCAACATGGTTGCGCCGAGCCAGGCGGCGACTTGAATTTTGCGGTTCATCGAGAACCTCCCTCTTATCTAAATTGAAATGATGAATTTAGAGAGAGGCAGGGGGGCCGCGCGGCGCGGCTTTTGAATAATGTTTGGTGGAATGACGGTCTGCGGTGGGAGGAACGTCATGTTGGGGTTGGCATGCGGGCGCGACGCAAAACAGCGGCAAGGCCGATTTGGCTTGCGGCGTGTCGGCCAGCAGACAGTTATCTTCGCTATGGCTTTGTTGCTGCTCGTGCAGATGCGTCGGGTCAAAATCATGCAGGTCGTGCTGCACCGCATGGGCGAGGCCCAATTGCAGCACCAGCATCAAAAACCCGACGGTTAAATGTCTTGCGCGATTTACCATGGAAATTACCTAACAAGATTTCTCGAACGCTGTAAAGCGTGCTCGGTTTTGACAATTTTTCCAAGCCGAATCACTTTCTTCTTGACCCTGCGAATCAAATCGTGATTCGGTCTCCCAATGATTCGTTTTGTTACTTCAAGGCCATCGAGCCGCACTGTTGGGCAGGAGCCGCTGCGCCTGCGCCGTCTGGTGCCGAGCTTGCTTTTGCTGTTGGCCATTGGCGGCCTGACCATGCAGGCTTTGCAGGGCGAGCGAGGCTGGCGCGGTTGGTCTGACCTCAAGCAGCAGAAAGCCGCTTTGAAAAACGAGTTGGCTCTCTTGGAAAGCGAAAACGCGGCGCTGCAACAGCAGGTCAAATTGCTCGGCAATGACACTCTCGACCTCGATTTCCTCGACGAGCGGGCGCGCTTGGTGCTCGGTCTGGTCGGGCGCGATGAAACTATCGTCTTCAAAACCGACCCGCGCCTCAATTAAAGTTTGTAGAAAAATAGGGCGCGGCATATAAAGAGTATATGACCGTGGTAATCGACAATTTGTCCGGAAAACCGCGCCATCCGGAGAAGCAGAACCGCCCCGATAGCGAGGTGTTGCGCAAGCCCAGTTGGATTCGCGCCAAGGCGCCCGGCTCGGCTGCTTATGCCGAGACCCGCGCTATCGTCAAACAGCACAATCTGGTGACTGTTTGCGAAGAGGCCGCGTGTCCGAATATTGGCGAGTGCTGGGAACAAAAACACGCCACCTTCATGATTATGGGCGAAACCTGCACCCGCGCTTGCGCATTTTGCAATGTTGCCACCGGCGTGCCGCTGGCGCTCGACGATAAAGAGCCGGCCTTTGTCGCCGAAGCTGTGGCCAGGCTGGGCCTGCGCCATGTGGTCATCACCAGTGTTGACCGTGACGACCTTGATGATGGCGGGGCGCAGCATTTCGCCGATACGATATCAGCAATTCGGCAGGCCTCGCCCGGCACCACGGTGGAGATTTTGACGCCGGACTTCTTACGCAAAAACGGCGCGTTGGAAACCGTCGTCGCCGCCAAGCCCGATGTCTTTAACCATAATCTTGAAACCGTGCCGCGGCTTTATCTGTCCATCCGCCCCGGCGCGCGCTATTTCCACTCGCTCAATCTGCTACAGCGGGTGAAGCAGCTCGACGCGGAGATTTTTACCAAATCCGGCATCATGGTCGGGCTCGGCGAAGCCCGCGAAGAGGTCATGCAGGTGATGGATGACATGCGCACGGCCGATATTGATTTCATCACCATTGGGCAATATTTGCAGCCGACCCGTAAGCACGCCGCCATTGATAGGTTCTGGACGCCGGACGAGTTCGACGCTCTGGCAACACAGGCGCGCGCCAAAGGGTTTTTGATGGTGTCGGCGACGCCACTGACGCGCTCTTCGCATCATGCCGATGAAGATTTTGAAAAGCTGAAAGCGGCACGCATCGCGCGGCAGCAAAAACGCCAAACGGCAAATCCCGGTTCGTAAAAAGTTTCACCATGCAGACGATTAAGCTGACGCGTCAAAACCCCTATACGGCGCAGCAAATGTTCGACCTGATTACCGATGTTGATCGCTATGACGCGTTTATTCCCTATTGCACAGCGGCGCGGGTGCGCGAGCGTTCTGAAAGCGAAATGCTGGCTGACCTTGCCATTGGTTATAAAATGCTACGCGAGACCTATGCCAGTCGTATCGTGCTTGGCGACGCACCGCTGAGCGTGACCGTGCATCAAGCCAAAGGGCCGTTTCGGCATTTATACAATAAATGGGTGTTCGAGGAGACAGCGGATGGGTGCGATGTGCATTTCGAATTGCAATTCGAGTTTGCCGTGCCACTGCTGCGCCGCATCATCGAGCCGATTATGAACCGCGTGGTTGACCGCTTTGTGGCGGCGTTTGAAGAACGCGCGATCGATATATACGGCGAATAAAAAAAACCCACGGCCGCAACGCCGAGGGGCAAGCCGCAAATTCAGAAAACAGCTGGGAAGCGCTACCCCAAACGGGCGAGCAACATATCCATCGCCGCGTTGACGGTGGCGAGGCGCACCTCGGTGCGGCCAATATCGCCGAACTGATGCAGCTTGTGTTCGATATCGCCATCGAAACACGTCGCCATATGCACCATGCCGGCGGGTTTGTCGGGCGAACCGCCGCCCGGGCCGGCAATGCCCGACACCGCGACGGTCAGTTTCGCCGTCGTCATGTCGAAGGTGTTTTGGGCCATGGCGCGCACCACCGGTTCTGATACGGCACCGTGCTCGCGCAACAGCTCGGCCGGCACGTTTAGAATTTCATGCTTGGCGCGATTGGAATAGGTGACAAAGCTGCGCCCGATGACCAGCGACGAGCCAGGGATTTCGGTCAATAGCGCGGCGATGAGACCGCCGGTGCAGCTTTCCGCCGTGGCCACGCGCAGCTTTTGCGCGCCGGCGTTTTTTAACAGGGTGGCGGCTTTATCGGTCAGGTTCTTATCGAAAAGCATTTTTGTCTCCTTAAATCGGACGGCTAAATCAGGCCGAATTGGCGCGCCGCGAGCAGCACAATCGCGGCCCATATACCGGCCAGTATATCATCCAGCATTACGCCCGTCGCGCCGTTCAGTTGTTTGTCGGCCCAACTGACCGGCCATGGTTTGGTGATGTCGAACAGTCGGAACAGGGCGAAAGCGGCGGCCACCCCAAGCGGTGTCAAAGCAGCGCCGAATAGCGTCAGGGGAATGAGCGTCAGCCACATGCCGGCCACCTCGTCAATGACGATGGGCGAGGGGTCTTTATCGGCGTTCCTTTCCTCATCCGCGCTATTGTGTGCGCCGTCAATCCATGCCGCGCTGGCCCAATGGCCGAGACCATAAGCCAACACCGTGCCGAGCATCAGGCCCGGCGCGCCATAGGCGTCGGCAATCAGCAGTCCGGGGGCTAAGGCCGCCAACGACCCCCAAGTGCCGGAGGCGGGCTTCAACAGACCCGCGCCGAAAAAAGTGGCGATCAACGCGGCCGATGAAAACAGCGTTAAATGCGCGGGAAGTTTGTGCAGACCCATGGCTAATCATCCGCCAGCAATAAGGTGGCGATGGCCTGCGCGGCAATGCCTTCGCCGCGACCGGTAAAGCCCAAACCTTCAGTGGTGGTGGCTTTCACCGATATGGCGTCGCGTTTGAGGCCGGTCAGCTTGCTGAGTTGCGCTTGCATGGCGTCGCGATGCGGGGCGATTTTCGGCGCTTCGCAAATCAGTGTCAGGTCGATATGCGTCAGCCGCGCGCTTCTTTCTGCCGCCAGAGCCAGCGCATGGGCCAAAAAATCAGAGGAAGGGCGGTCTTTATTAGCGGCATCGGATGGCGGAAAATGGTCGCCTATATCGCCCGCTGCCAGCGCGCCTAGAACCGCGTCGATGATGGCGTGCAAGCCGACATCGGCGTCGCTATGGCCGATAATGGCTTGGCTGTGCGGAATGGCGACGCCGCACAGCATAATCTCGGTGGCGCTGCCCGTTTCGCCAAAACGATGCACGTCAAAGCCGGTGCCGGTGCGGGGCGTTAAAAGCGCGTTCATGGCAAAATCTTCTTCCGTTGTCAGTTTGATATTTTGCGTCTCGCCGTCAACCAGCCCGACTGTCAGGCCCGCATGTTCGGCGACGGCGGCGTCATCGGTCAGATTTGGGGGCGCCTTTTGATGCGCCGCGTAAATCTTGTCGAAGATGAAGGCTTGCGGGGTTTGCGCGCGGTATAAGCCGTCGCGGTCGATGGTGGCGCTAATCGTGTTGTTTTCGGCCCTTTTTAACGTATCAGTGACCGGCAGAGCGGGAATAACGCCGTCTTTAGCGGCGTTTTTGTTATCCAAACCGTCCAGACAGCGCGTTATCAGCGCTTGCGATAGATAAGGCCGCGCCGCGTCATGAATGAGAACCCGCGCCGGATTGTGTGCCGCAAGCGCTTCGAGACCGTTCAGAACCGATTGCTGACGCGTTTCACCGCCATAAGATAATAAAATTTTATCTGAATAATTACAGTTATTTATAAAAGTTTTATAAAGTTCTACATCATCTTTATGTATGACCACACAAATCCGGCTGATGGCCTCGTGACCGGCCAGCGCGGAGAGGCTGTGCGCCAGCACCGTATCGCCATCCCCAGCAGCAGAAGCGAAACCGGGCATTTTCCGGTATTGCTTAGGCAGGCCCTGCCCCGCGCGATGGCCGCGACCCGCCGCAACAACCAGCGCAACTGTGGGATTTGTGTCACTCATGGGGGCTAATCTAGCCGCATTAGGGAGGTAAGGCGATAGAATTATGACAATTTCCTTGCCTTTGGGTGCGCGTGCCCCCATTTTGGGCATATCGAGAATATTAACGGTTTTTGCCTAAAAAATGACCAGTCGATCAGGGGATATTTCACTTTCAAGCCGCGTGCTTTTGGCGCCCATGTCGGGCGTCACTGATTTCGCTTTCCGCAAGGCGGTCGCGAAAGTCAGCCGCGTCTCTGTGGTGTCGGAAATGGTGGCCAGCGAGGAGCTGGTGCGCGCGCGCGCTGATGTGGTGCGCCGCGCTGAGGGGGCCGGATTATCGCCGTTTATTTTGCAACTGGCCGGACGCGACCCGCATTGGGTGGAACAGGGAGCGAGGCTGGCTTGCGACGCCGGTGCCGATATTGTGGACATTAATATGGGCTGTCCGTCGCGGCAGGTGACCGGCGGTTTATCCGGCTCGGCGCTGATGCGCGATGAAGGGCTGGCTGAGGCGATTATCGCCGGCACGATTGCCGGCAGCACGAAACCGGTGACATTGAAAATGCGCCTTGGATGGGACCATGACAGTCTCAATGCGCCGCATATTGCGCAGCGCGCCGAGGCGCTAGGGGTGCAGATGATTACCGTGCATGGCCGCACGCGCTGTCAGTTTTATAAAGGCGAAGCCGATTGGGCGGCGGTGCGCGCCACGGTTGAAGCGGTGAATGTGCCGGTGATTGTCAATGGCGATATTGTCGACGGGCCGACCGCCAAAGCGGCGCTCGATGCGTCGGGCGCAGCCGGTGTGATGATAGGGCGCGCCAGCATTGGCCGTCCTTGGCTGCCCGGTCAAATTGAAACCTATCTCGATACCGGCATTTGGCCCGCCGACCCGGGCGCGGCGCAGCAATGGCGTATTTTCGCTGACTGGTATGATGATTGTCTGGCGCTGTATGGCGAAACTCTGGGTATTCGCGTGGCGCGCAAACATATTGCCGGATTTGTCGAAAGCCTAATGGGCGGGAAAGCCGGGCGCGAAACCCGCGCCGCTATTTGCCGGCTCGAAGAACCGACGCGTGTGCTGCAGGCGATGCACGAGCTGTATGATGTTTCCGACAGCGAGGCGGCTTAAATGACCTCGCCGAACGAAAAGATTCTGCTCGACACGCTGCCACAGCCGGTGGTCTCCATCGGCGCTAATCGCCATGTCACCTATGCCAATTTTTCGGCGCAGGAATTTTTCGGCTCCAGCCTCAGTCTTTTGCGCCGCCAGCACATCGTCAATGTGTTGCCTTTCGGCAGTCCGGTCATCAGCTTGATTGAGCGCTGTCTCGATAATAATTTGAGTTTTAACGAATATGGCATCGATCTTGGGTCGCCGCCGACCGCTATGGGCAATGCTAGCGGTCGCATGGTTGACCTGCACGTGACGCCGACCGAGCCGGAGCCGGGCGCACGCCATGCGCTGATTGTCATTCAGCCGCGCTCTATCGCGCACCATATTGACCGGCAGTTAACCCATCGCGGAGCCGCGCGTTCGGTCTCGGCGATGAGTGCCATGCTGGCGCACGAGATTAAAAATCCGCTTTCGGGCATTAAAGGCGCGGCGCAATTACTGGAGGGCGATGCCGGCCCTGAAGGGGTGGAATTGACGCGCCTGATTTGCAGCGAGACCGACCGCATTACCGGTCTGGTCGATCAATTCGAGCAATTCACCGAAAACCATGCCGACCTCGACAGCGCTGTGAATGTTCATGCGGTGCTGGAAAATGTCCGCCTTTTGGCGACCAGCGGTTTCGGCAAACACGCCCATTTTGTCGAGAATTACGACCCGTCACTACCCGCTGTGAAAGGCAATAAAGACCTGCTGACACAAGTCTTCCTCAACCTTGCGAAGAATGCCTCTGAGGCGGTGAGCGGCAAAAAAGCCGAGATCAAACTGACCTCTTCGTTCCGGCCCGGCGTGCGCCTGTCTGTGCCGGGGCGGGCGCGACCGGTCAGTCTGCCGCTGGAGTTCAGCGTTATCGACAATGGCAGTGGTGTGCCGGAGGATATCAAGGCGCATTTATTTGACCCGTTTGTCACCACCAAATCGAGCGGCACCGGCTTGGGGCTGGCGCTGGTCGCCAAGATAATCGGCGACCATGGCGGCACCATTGAGTGCACCAGCGAGCCGGGTCGCACTGAATTTTGTGTTCGTCTGCCGATGATTGATGAAGCAGTCGGAGAATTAAAGGGAGAGGTCTGATGAGCAAAGGAACCGTTTTGGTCGCCGATGATGACCGCGCCATTCGCACCGTATTGACGCAAGCGTTGGGGCGCGCCGGTTTCGACGTCCGCGCCGGCGACACCGCCGCCTCGCTTTGGCAATGGGTCAGCAATGGTGAGGGCGATGTGGTTGTCACAGATGTTATGATGCCCGACCAAAACGCTTTTGACGTTATCCCGCGCATCAAAAAACTGCGCCCCGATTTACCGATTATCGTCATCAGCGCCAAGAACACGCTCGGCACGGCCATTACGGCGGCCGAGAAAGGGGCGTTTGATTACCTGCCCAAGCCGTTTGACTTGAGCGAATTAACGGCAATGGTGCAACGCGCGGTCGATGCGCCCAACGAAGGCATCGCCCCCAAATTGGAAGCCGGCGATGAAGACGGCTTGCCACTGGTCGGCGCATCACCTGCCATGCAGGAGATTTATCGCTCGGTGGCGCGGATGACGCAAAATGATTTGTCCGTGCTCATCACCGGCGAAAGCGGCACCGGTAAAGAGCTGGTCGCCAAAGCACTGCACGATTTCGGCACCCGCAAGCGCGGCCAGTTTGTCGCCCTCAATATGGCCGCGATTCCCCGCGAGTTGATTGAGAGTGAATTATTCGGTCACGAAAAGGGCGCGTTCACCGGGGCCAGTCAACGCATGGATGGCCGCTTCGCACAGGCCGAAGGCGGCACGCTGTTCCTCGATGAGATTGGCGATATGCCGATGGAAACGCAAACCCGTCTGCTGCGGGTGTTGCAGGAGGGTGAATACACGACGATTGGCGGTCGTCAGCCGATTAAAACCGATGTGCGGGTTATTGCGGCAACCCACCAAGACCTGCGTCGTCTTATTCGCCAGGGTTTGTTTCGCGAAGACTTATATTTCCGCCTCAATGTGGTGCCGTTGCGACTGCCGCCTTTGCGCGAGCGGTTAGAGGATATTGAGGAATTGGTGCGTCACTTTATGGCGCGCGGTGTCAATGAGGGGCTGTCGGCGAAGAGCTTTGACCGCGAGGCATTTGAAGCGCTGAAAGCGCATAGCTGGCCGGGCAATGTGCGCGAGCTGGAAAATCTGGTGCGGCGTTTGTCGGCGCTGCACGCCGATGAAGTTATCTGTGCCGAAGCGGTGTCGCTGGAACTCACCGAAAGCGACATGGCACCGCCGCAAGACCAGCAATCGGGCAGCAATCTGACCGAGAGCCTGCATTTCCATCTCGGCAATTATTTCAAAGGTCATGGTAATTCGCTGCCGCCCAATGGTTTGTATGAGCGGGTGATGCGCGAGGTCGAGACGCCGCTTATCGAGCTTTGTCTGGAAGCGACGCGCGGCAATCAGATAAGGGCGGCGGAATTATTGGGGGTCAACCGCAACACGTTGCGCAAGAAAATCCGCGACCTCAATATCGAAGTGGTGCGCAGCAGCAAAAAATAAACTCGGCCCCCATCGGGGCTTGCCCACTGGCTTGGGGCTGATAAACTCTCAGCACATTTGAGGGAGGATTTTCCATGGGTAAAGGACCGCTGAGCGGCGTAAAAATCATTGAAATGGCAGGCATTGGCCCGGGGCCGTTTTGCGCCATGTTGCTGTCGGATATGGGTGCCGACATTATTCGCATTGACCGCAAAGGCGGTGCCGGGGGCTATGCGACCGACACCAATAGCCGTGGCCGCAAATCGATTGCGCTGGATTTGAAAAAACCCGAAGCCATTGAGGCGGTGCTGAAACTGGTCGAGCAGGCCGACGTTATTCAAGAGGGTTTTCGCCCCGGCGTGATGGAGCGCCTCGGCATTGGCCCGGATGTCGTGCAAGCCCGCAATCCTAAGATCGTCTATGGACGGATGACCGGCTGGGGCCAATTCGGTTCGCTGTCGCAAGCCGCCGGCCACGACATTAATTACATCGCGCTGACCGGCGCGCTGGCTGCGATCGGCAAAGATAAACCGGTACCGCCGCTCAATCTGGTGGGCGATTTTGGCGGCGGCGCGCTCTATCTCGCCATGGGTATATGCGCGGCGCTGGTCGAGGCCGGTAAATCGGGCAAAGGCCAAGTGATTGACTGCGCCATGACCGATGGCGCGACCTCGCTTATGGGCATGTTCTTCGGCATGAAAGCTGCGGGCATTTGGGAGAACAAACCCCATGCCAATATGCTGGATGGCGCGGCGCACTTCTACGACACATACGAAACCAAGGACGGCAAATTCGTCTCCATCGGTTCCATCGAGCCGCAATTTTATGCCTTGCTGCGCGAGAAAGCCGGTTTCGATGATGACGCGTTTGACGCGCAAATGGACAAATCGGCCTGGCCCGATTTGAAAGCCAAGCTTGTCGAGGCGTTCAAAACCAAAACCCGCGATGAATGGGACGCAATTATGCTCGGCACCGATATTTGTTATGCGCCGGTGTTGGATATGGATGAGGCTTACGAGCATCCGCATAACCGCGAGCGCGACACCATCACCGAAGCTTTTGGCGTTAAGCAGCCCAATGTGGCACCGCGCTTTAACGGCACGCCGAGCGAGATTCAAGGCCCACCGCCAAAGATTGGCGAACACAATGATACGGCGTTTGCCGATTGGGGGCTTGGCGATGATGTGCTGGAGGGATTGAAAGCCGCCGAGGCCATTTAAGGGGCTCGTCAGCTTTTAGTTTTCGTGGTTCATCCACCAGCTATCGAGGCGCGCGCCATAGGCGGCGTGGCGGCCCGGATGCTCGACATAATGCCAGCGCGCCACCCATTGCGACGGGTTGTGATAAAGCGGGATGAAATAGCGCCCGCTCATCAACGAGCGGTCGAGCGCGCGCGCGGCGGTGATGAAATCATCCATGCTTGCAGCGCTTGTCAATGCACGCGCAGCTCGGTCGACGCCCGGGTCTTTTATGCCCGCATAATTGCGACTGCCCGGCGTTTCGGCGGCGGTGCTGCCCCAATAATAAGCCTGCTCATTGCCCGGCGATAGCGAGGCGAAATAATTATAGGCAATCAAATCAAAATCGAAATTTTGCAGGCGACGCTGATATTGGCTTGAATCGACCAGCCGCACCTTCAGGTCAACGCCAATGCCGGCCAGCATACGCCGCCATGACAGAGCAAGGCGTTCATCGCTGCGCCGCTGAACCAAAATTTCCAGCTGCACTTTTTGGCCTTGCGGATTGATGAGCGTGTTGCCATCCATGCGATAGCCCGCCGCTTCAAGCATTTGCATAGCCTCGATGCGCTTGGCACGGTCGCGGCCGGTGCCGTCGCTTTCGGGCACCTGATAACCAAGCTCCAACTCGGCGCGCGGGATGTGGCTATCTGCCAACAGGTCGGCTTCACCTTTGCTGATTGGGTGTCCCGAAGCGCTCAATTCGGTATTGCCGAAATAGCTATCGGTGCGCCGATAGACATCGCCGTAAAGAATTTTATTGATCCACTGAAAATCAAAGGTCAGGTCGAGGGCTTTTCTGAGTGTGATATCGGCCAGCAGGGGACGGCGCGTATTCATCACAAAAGCGCGCAGGCCCGACGGTGTGCCGAGCAATATGTTTTCTTTCACCACCCGGCCATCATTGGCGGCGGGGAAATTATAGCCGGTGGTCCAGCGCTGCGGATTGGTCTCGAACCAGACATCGAGGTCACCGGCTTTGAAAGCCTCGAAAGCGGTGGCGTCGTCGCGGT
>Ga0181597_10000101_pt1:7500-84279 | contig 84279 bp, 65 predicted proteins | sample 041ome_5_FD_148647 | JGI IMG/M metagenome (GOLD analysis project Ga0181597, IMG submission 148647) | Coastal salt marsh microbial communities from the Groves Creek Marsh, Skidaway Island, Georgia - 041403US metaG (spades assembly) | ecosystem: Environmental > Aquatic > Marine >... | reverse complement strand
GCAGGCTTAACCATCACGCGAGCCACATATTACCGAGCTCGGGTACGAGAATAAATTCTCAACCCATGCTCAAGGTTCTACGGGTTCTCGCAAAAGAAGTAAAAGAATACGTTTAGCCATCGGCTATTAGTACGAACTTTTCCTCCGCGAGTCCATTGAAATGTATCAAAGAACTCTGCAGGCTCTTATATAAAGCCGCATGTTTGTTTAGCATCAAGTACGGGGAATTCGAGCCGGACGCAGAAGCACGTGTGCTTCCGTTTCCAGCCTCGCCTCGCCGCATCGCTCTGCCACTCATCCACATACTAATCTCGCCACTTTACCTGTGTAAAGCCGACTGTGACTTCTCGTAAGATGTCACACCCGAGAGAAATTCAGCAGGATAGAGAAAGGACGATGTTTCATCCTTTCAATGACTAGTATAAATTGGTTGTAGTGTACCAGCGTCACAAATAAACGTAAACAGACGCGTAAACACGCAAAATTTCCAAGATGCAAAAATTCGAAAAAAAACATTCGCGGTCACAACGCTGCGTGCTCACCGCTCGAGGACCGCTCACCTTTCGAGGAGAGTAATGTAGAGAAGCCATCCTCGTCACAAAATCTGTATAAAGCATATAGTGCGCGTGCGAGAAACGATGTATGCATGTTTATGTTTCACGGAGGATTTATATAGAAGTACAAAAATCAAGTTTAAAAGTTTAGTTTGCTAAAAAGTCGTTCACGAACTTGCTACGTGTATATGAGGATGTTTTTGCATCTATCTTATTGCTTTCCGGCTGCACGTACTTGCTGATGAGGTGATGACGATTGTAATGATGTGACATCACCGTTGTCAGCTCTTCGTTCCCTTTGAATAATAACATGTCCACATCTTGAGGTTCGCTTCCAACTTGAACGCGCCATTTGTTCGCGAGTTGCGTGCGCAACGCAGCCTTTGTAGTAACTTCATCCAAGTTGTATTCAAGCATAATAGCTGGGATTAACTGGTAATCGTTGGTAGATGTAAAAGAATCACGGCGTTAGTGTAAAAGCGGGAAGAAGAACGAAGAAGAACTTGTGTTGTCATTGGACGCAAAAGACGAAAGAACAGAGGTACCCAAAAGCCCCGTTGTTGAGTGATTTTGACGGGGGAGACTGAGAGGAAAAAATAGAAAAAGCACTCACTCTACATATGTCTCTGAAGAAATAAATCGAGCGTCGTTTTGCCTCAGCAGCCGAGCCACTCACAGTTGGAGCGCGAACTTGCTGCGTGAACAATTCCGAAATCGCGCGTTTCGCGAGAGTTGCTGCCACCATTTTATAGAGTACGTGCTAAAATTTTCGATCGCGGGTCTCTTTCTTCTTTTTCTCTCTCTCTCTCTTCTCTCTCTCTCTCTCTTTGCTCGTGTGCTTTTCAGTTGGCTCTTTCTCAAAAACTCGCTCTTTCCGCTCTTGAAGAACGAATTGGAGGATATCGCGAGGCAGATCGCTCGCGTCGTCGAGTATACACACGCGGAGGAGAAAGATTCCTTTTTGTGTGTGTGACGCAAAGAGCAAAAGAGCTGCCCTTCAACAGACAGAAACAAAAAAGAACAAGTTCGGGAGTCCAGAAGGCAACACACGTACAAAAAAAGAGAAGAGAGAAAAGAATCCTCTTCAAAAAGCACCTCTCTTTCTTTTGAACTCATTGAGCAAAAGACGAAGGAAAAAAGAGAGGGATGAGCGGCGGAGGGTGGCCCCCCGCGGCGGAAAATCCTCCCGTGATGGTAAATACGTTGTATCGTCATCTCTCTCTCGCGCGGCGCGCACATTCTCTTTTTTGATTTATATTCGAAAAAAGAAAACGAGCGCCTTGATTTATATATTGGCGGAAAAGAAAATCGTCCGTCAACGATACTCACCTTCTCTCTCTGTTTTCACTACATTCAAGCAGCATCAACAACAACAACAACAACAAAACTTTCAACACTATCAACACGGACAAATGAGTCCAGGTAATCACGTGCCTACGAATCAGCACTGGGGAAATAACAGCGTGGGAGAAAATACATTCTTCCCAACCAGTCCAAACTCTCTCGCCAGAGCCGGCTTAGGAGCGTACGGAGAAAAGCTCGTATCTTCCGGCTCAAATTTTATGCAAAGGTACTTCACGAGCGAAGGCATTCGTGTGTACTTTGACGTTACGGAAACGTACTGCTTTCATAAAATACGGCTCGTATTGTGCCCTTTCTTAGCTCGTGGAAGCTGGGCGCGAGTTTCGGAGAACGTTCACTCCGTTGGGACGCGATACAAGCCACCTCGATCAGATGTACATGCCCCGGACTTGTTCATTCCTTTCTGTTCGTATTGGACGTACGTTTTACTCTGCTGCTTCCGCCAATCCTTCATCTTTTCAAATTTCACCCCGGATTCCGTCGCGAAGCATGCGTGGTGGGCGAGCCTAGCGTGGTTTTGCCACTGGTTATTTCTTGTGATTTCCCTTCGGAGTTGCGGAGCCGGGAACACAGCTTCTAGCTTAGACATATTGAGTTACACTGGTTATACTTTTCTTCTCGCATCGTGCGGATTGTTTGCGAAAAGCATAAAAGGATGGTTTGGTTGGACATCCATAGCGTGGGGATCGTTAGCGAGCTCTATATTTATAGTCAAAACGATGAAAAGAATAACGTTTAGCGAAGCCAGGAATCGGGCGAGTCAAAATAACGGCGGTAGTGGATACAATTCAACCGGCGGTTACAGTCAGTCGAAAGGAGCAAATTACGTGTTTTTAGTTGCCGCCTGTGTGCAGTTTCCACTTCAGCTCTTTCTCATAAGTCGAATGTAGCGAATGCAGTTTAATAAGAATAAGAATAATTTTTGTACACGTGAAACGAACATAGGCGCGTTAGTGGGCGTCATCGTTGCTACCTTGAAACGCCGCGGGATCTACTACTTCTGCTTCTAAAGCTTCGTCTTTTAGTTCTTCTGCCAGTTCTGTTATCGAAGTTCCGAATTCCTCGGCTTCCTCGGCCACATTTTCGTCTGCAGCTTCGCTTACGAGAGGCCTGCCAACCGCTGCTCTGTTATTCGCGTGCATATCTTCCCAAAAGAGAAGAACCGAACCAATCATGAAGAAGGAGAAAAGAAGTAAAAGCCAGCAAAGCCCAAACTTTTTACAACTCTCTCCCCTCATCACTCTGCAACATCTGTCGACGATGTTTGCATCCGCATCGTTCTCGTCATCATCTTCGTTCGGGGGCGGCGCCATATTTTTTAACAACAACGATTCGACTTTGCCATCTTCCTCTGTGTTTTTTTCTTTCCTCGCTCGCGCTTCGACGTCGTTGCCGCCGCTTCTGCTGGTCGTGGCGGACATTTTCTTCATCGCGTTTTCTTTGTAATCAGAAAGACGGTCATTCGCTGTCGTTTGCCACGACATGAAGGTGGTCTAAAAGGGGAGCAACCGCGCACCGCTCTCGCAGCAGAGAGGAGGTATTGGAGGGAAGCACGGTGATTTTCTTTTTTTGTTTTGTTTGGTGTTCAGCTTTTTTTGCAGCACTTTTCTCCACAGAAGCAAGCACACAGAAAAAAAGGAGCTGGACAAGTCCGAAGATGTCGGACAGAAGAAGATGAAGAAGAAGAAGAAGAAGAAGAGTGTGTTTGTCACCGTGGGCACGACATCGTTCGATGCGCTCGTTGAAGCCATGGACTCGGAGGAATTGATCCAAACGCTCATCGAACGAGGGTACGATTCTCTCACCATCCAACGCGGAAGAGGCACGTACGTGCCGAAGCACATAGTTACTTCAACGTCGTCGGAAAGAAGCTCTGCTATTAAAGTTCAAGTCGTCGAGTTTCTTCCTTCTTTAGATGCCATTTTAAAGGAGGCGTCTTTGGTCATCTCACACGCCGGCGCTGGTAGTGTTTTCGAGTCCTTATCGTTGGGAAAACCTACGCTAGTCGTCGTGAATGAATCCTTGATGGATAACCATCAGGTAGAGTTGGCGGAAACGTTGGCATCTTTGGGACACGTCGCGTGGACAAAGCCCGATGGATTATTGCAGGCATTGAACGCGTTTGACCCTAACTCGCTCGTGAAATATGAAAGTGGAGAATGCACGCTCGCGAAAGATATAGAAGACTTTGTTTTCTTATAGCGTTGTAAACTAAGAATAATAAGAATAATAATATCACATTTCAGCTGGAACAATTGGTCTCCACGCATCGTCGCCGCCACCGCCATCCATCAAGCCGATTCCTTTCGACGCTAATTCTTCTCTTAATCTATCGGATTCCTCGAAATTCTTTGCCGCGCGAGCGTTAGCTCTTTGTGCCATAAGCGCTTCTAAGTCTTTCTCTTCTAATCCAGCTCGCTTGAGGGCCAGAGCTTTAAGTTCTGCTAAAATAGAAGTGCTCTTATCGACAGCTGTTGGTAGACCGAGAATCGACAAAGTGTTTTCCAACTCACTCACGAGGGAGCTCAAAGCAGAGAGTCGACCGACGGCTTTTTTCCCCGCTTTCGTCGTCAAAAAATCATTCGTAGTTTTCAATGGTCCCGACAATGAAGCTATTGCGAGCGGCGTATTTAAGTCATCGTATAAAGCTTGCGCAACGCTGACTTTTGTTTCCTCTGCGAGCTTCTTAGCATCTGCTGCAAGTGGAGATAATTTAAGCTTGGAATTCTCCAGTTCAGCTCGAAATTCCTCGTCTTTGAGCTCCAAAGCAGCGCGGGCATCCAAAAGTGTCTGATAAATATAGTACAAGCGATCAGAGGATTCCTCGAGAGCTTTTTGAGTGTAATTTATTGGCGCTCGATAATGAGCACCCAAGAGCATGAAACGTAGTACCATTGGATGATATCGCGCCAAAACTTCTCGGATGGTAAAAAAGTTTCCAAGCGACTTCGACATCTTCTCCGAATCAACTTTCACGAAACCATTATGAACCCAATATCTTACAAATTTTTTATCTTCTGATTTGTGTATCTCGCAATCGCAGGCAGCACTGGATTGAGCGAGTTCATTTTCATGATGTGGAAACACGAGATCTTGACCTCCTCCGTGAATATCAATTACCGGGCCGAGAAGTTTTTCTATCATAGCAGAGCACTCAATGTGCCATCCTGGACGTCCGTTACCCCAAGGAGACTCCCACACAGGTTCATTCGGCTTTGCTGTTTTCCATAGAGCAAAGTCTGCCGGGTTTTTCTTCCTGCCGTCAACTACAACCCGCTCTCCCGCACGATTATCTTCTTGATTTCTACCAGATAAAGATCCATACTTTGATAAAGAGTCGACCGAAAAGTATACATCACCATCGACTGCATACGCGTGGTTCTTTTCGATTAGGCGCGTGATTAAATCTATTATATCGCCAACGTGCTGCGTTGCCCGGGGTTCCAAGTCCGGACGTAAACACCCAAGTGCTTCCATATCTTCGTGAAACGCCTGAATAAACTTTTCCGTTAACTCTTCGCAAGATGTGCCGGATTCATTCGCACGATTAATAATTTTGTCATCTATATCCGTGAAGTTTCTGCAATACGTTACGTCGTACCCGAGCTGTCGTAAAGTGCGATACAAGACATCAAAAGCTACGTATACGCGAGCGTGACCGATGTGCGAATAATCGTACACAGTTACGCCGCAGACATACATTTGAACTTTGTTTCCATTCTCTGCGCGAGGTTTGAAAATTTCTTTCTTTCTAGACATCGTGTTGTGTAACATTAGCGTCTGTGTCGTCTGTTCGTTTTTATCTTCTGCGGCATTCGTGGGAGGTGGTGAAGGCGACGCTCCTGCTGCAGCAGCATTAGAGGAGGAGAAGTTTCTTTGCACGGCGATGCGCTCGGGTCGAACCAAGCGGTTTTGTAATATCGTGGGCGCTATCTTGTGAGAGGACTGTTTCCTCGTTTCGCTCTCCTCGTCGCCGTTGTTGCTTGTCGTGCTCGTGCGAGCGGCAGCCGTCGAAAACCGCCGCAAAGTGCTCCCCTTTTTCGACGACCAAGACGACGGAGAAATTCTTCGTTGTCTCGCCCTCACCCAAACCGCGCTGCTGCTGCTCGTTGTTGTTGAACGCGATGTTGTTCTCCCTCCGCCGCTGCTGACGTTCTTGCCGACGACGACCGTCCGATTCGCGGCTCGAGCACAAAACGTGTGCAACATTTTTTGTATCCGCTCTCTTCTTCTGAAGTTCTGACGAGGTAATTTGAGTGTTTTTTGATAAGATACAAAAAAAGGACAACAAACGAATCAACACCCCACACACAACAAACGACACAAAAAAAGAAAAAAATTCATGAACTCTTTGGCCACGTTGCCCTCTTCTCCTTGCGGATCCCGGGGCCTTCTCTCCGCCGCTGCGAGCACTTCGTACCACCAACACAAACACATCAGACGACATCAGAAAGTATCATCGCTAGTGTTGCAAAGAATAAAAGTTGGAGGAGGAAAGAAATCGTCGTCCTCGCCGACGACGACGAGAGCCGCAGGAGAACCCGCTTCTTCCATCAACGAAACCTTGGAGTTGACAGGCGATAACGTAGAAAAAGTGTTAGATGAAGTTCGACCGTATTTAATCTCCGATGGTGGAAACGTTGAGCTGGTGGAAATAGACGGATTAGTGGTTAAATTGAGATTGCAAGGCGCCTGTGGAAGCTGTCCGAGCTCCACGGTGACAATGCGAATGGGTATTGAGCGCCGCTTGATGGAAAAAATCCCAGAGATTCAGGAAGTCATGCAACTCGTGGACGAGGAGGAAGGATTAGAATTGACGGAGGAAAACATCGAAGCAACTTTAGATGAAATAAGGCCGTACTTAGCCGGAACAGGAGGTGGAGAACTCGAACTGGTCGAAGTCGATGCACCGATTGTGAAGGTGAAACTTACGGGACCAGCTGCAAAAGTCATGACCGTACGTGTCGCGGTCACGCAAAAGCTTCGCGAAAAGATTCCTTCCATCGCCGCCGTTCAACTGATATGATGAATTGAGAGAGAAAGTAGAAGGAGGAAAAAGGAGAAAGCGTTGTGTAATATATGTGTACTGTGCGTCCTTGGCGCGTCCTTGACAGAGAAACGTGTCGTGAGCTACGCAAACGCATCATTTTTCTTCTTCTTTTTCTGTGACTTCTTTTTTCTCTTCTGTGACCTAAAATTTTCTCTCCTCCTCCTCCTCCTCCTCCAGTCCTCTCCTGCTCCAAATTCTTCTTTTTTTCGTTTCTTTTTTCGTCGTCCTCAAAGCTTTTCCTCCGCATTCATTCCTTTGTCGTTCGTTCGTTACGCGCGCGTGAAACAACAAACAACAAGGGAAAAATCGAGAAATATGCGCGGCGAGAGCAGAGACGTGCTTTTACGCAGAGATAGAGGGGCGGCATGAGTGCTTCTCTTTACACGGGACAACAACGACAACGAGGAGACGAAGAAGAAGAAGAAGAAGAAGAATTGAACGAGGAGAAACAAATTGATATCGATGTCGCGCTTGTTATCATACAGTCAGAGCTTCAAGAATTTTACAGCAACGAAAAGAGTAACATTAGCAACAAAGCTCTGGCGCAGCGGAAACGAGTTCTAGAGAACGTTTTGAAGTCCATCGGAAAGAACGTTACGTCGTCCTCGCGTGCTTCTTTTATTGAGAAGGAGGAGGAGGAGGAGGAAAAACATCTCCTGTTACAAAACTTGATTTCACTCCTCCAGGTTCCCAAAGTGAAAGAAACGGAAGAACTTCTGCTAGCAACAAATGACACCATCTTAATACTTTTGAAGGAGGTGAATGTTATTCGCAACGGTACGAGGACGATGGATATTGATTCGTCGTTCTTGGGATTCGCGTTTAGTAGTTTGCTCGAGTTGGCATCTGGCGGCAAAACAAACGCAAACCATCAAAAGATTCGGCAGTCCTCCTTGAAAGTAGTATTTGAGCTCATACGCTTCGTGAAACACAAGGTTTCAACGCTAGCGTTTTTCTTACCTGGTATTGTTAGCGCAATCGTTAAATTATTACACAGCAGCAAAAACGAGTGGATAGACGACTTGGCAATCGAGCAGTGTTTATATTGTTTGAGCGAGATTGTTTGCTGCGTTTTATCAGAGGATGCTCAACATCGCGAAGATTGGATTCAAGGTAAAGAAGTATATTCACCATCACTGAACGTTACTGCTTCTCCTTTTACGATCAAATATTCAAAAGAATGGTTCGATGATACCGTTTCTAAGGTGACTTCTGTTCTGAATTCTACAATTCCAATCTTTGCGAACCACGCTCACGCGACGGTGCGGAAAGCCTGCGCGGCTTTCTCCGCTACAGTTCTCGAACACTGTAAAGAAACCCTTCCCGAAAGTCAAAGAATACTACTCGAAACGCTTTTGAGTTTATCGAACGATTCCTGGGAATTAGTCTCCGCGTTCGCGAAAGGTGAGATCGATCATTTGAAAGAGAAAAATCTCATCCCGCTTGAAATGATAAAAGTCATATTGAAAGCCGACTTAGGATTCGATTCTACCACTTCAAAATCCTACTCTAGCTTTTTCTATCAAGAAAATGAAATGAGACTTTTGGCAACGATTGATTTATTAGGCGGAGACGAAACTTCGCACTTACTTTTGTCGAGCACGTCAACAAGACGGGAGCTTGTACATGCGTTAGCACAGCGTGCTCAGAGTAAAATTCTTCTCAGAAAGATTGGCGCAGTGGCGAATCCGAAATTTTTTGAGCTTTTAATAAACGATGTCGTGACGTCAATATCGAGTTTCCAGCATGAAGCGATTGCAACCTACGTTTTTATTGCGAACGAAATTTTACGCGGCGCTACTTCGTCTGAAAACGTGTCGTCTAAAAAAGTAGCGCTCAATTTGATTGTTGACGAGTACGTCTCAAAATTGGACTTGCTCTCCTCAAACGATGACCGTGAACTTCAACAACAGAAAGAATTACTCCTTGAAGGACTCGCCATCGTCGCTGAAACCCTCGGACCTTATCACATTAAAAACACGACGTTTTTGACGAAAGTGCTCCGCGTGCTCTTAGAATACTCCGGTCGTGTTACAGACGAAGGCGGTGATAAAACCACATCGGAAGTTGCACAACGTTCCCTGGAATCTGTGGCCGCCAGCGCAAATTATGACAGTGCTGTAGAACTCATTTCTGAGAACTGTGATTTTGTTGTGGATCTACTCGTTCGCCAGTTACGACATCTAGATGAATATCCGCGCGCTCCTCAGTTATTCCGCACGGTATTGCGATTGAGTTCCAAGAATAACAATTCAATCGATTCACTCATCGAGGAACCTTTGAGCGTATCTCTGCAACAAACTTTGAAAGTAACAAAGAGCAGTAGAAAGTTATTTTCGGAACACGCTGTTGTCTTATTGAACTGTTTCAAACAGGTTTTATTCGTTTGCAAAAGTGACAACACGTCTATTGCTCGGGATATACTTTTGTACAGTTCTGCACTGTTGGAGAGCACTGAGTTCAAAGTCCGTTCGCTCGCGGCGGAGATTATTGCGAAGGCTTTATTGAATATTTTTTCAACAAAAGAAGAAAATGTGCTCCCATTAGTGCACAATCTTTGGCCACACCTCGTGCAGTCGTTTCGACTGCATTATCACAAAACTGTGCATCTGAACTTGATGAAGGCTGTCATCAGAGTTTCTCAGAGAGGAAAATTTATAAGAAAGCGATTGTATGAAGACTTGTGGCCGATTCTTGTTTCGCGAGGGATTGCTATGGAATTCGTAAACGAGTTCATCGACTATCCAGACTGCTTCGCTGGAGAGTGCGTCGCAGAGATTTTAGCTACGAAGTCTTCTCTTTCCCTTCCCTCTTTCAACGTTGGCTTGTTCGTTTTGGACGAAGATATGTTTTGGTTGCAACAAACTTTTCAAGAGGCTAAAACATTTTCTCCCGAGAGGAACGATACTCTTCTCAGGTCCTACGACAATTTGTATTTTACTAGGTAGTAATCGCGTGAAATAGCACACGCGATTGGATTAGTTTGTCGGAGATCTAGAATAGCCGACAGTGATTGGCTCGTAAAGTTTCACGCACAGTAGCCAAATTAGCGATTTAGCGATTTTCATCCCTTGAAAGAAAGTTCTTCAAAACAAAACTGCGTGTAAACACACAAACAAAAATGTTGTTGTTGTTCTTTAAAAATACTTGCAACAGAAAGAAGAAGGAAACATGAATCGATATCGTCATCGAAGTAACTGGCGATCTCTTTCATCCATCTCTTTTTCCTCTTTGTCGCGTTCTTTTTCTTCTTCTTTTTCTCGACTTTACCATCCTCAGCAAGAGCAGAAGCTTCGTAATTCTAATAACGAACGAAAGAAAAGTGGAGTGTACGGCTTAGTTGGCTTACATGCACCAAAGGATTTCGAGCGATTGGCCGCAGATGTCATTGATAGAGTAAACGATATCATCAGTGATATTAAAGGAAAGCAAGAGAAAAAGGTTCTTCGGAAGCACCGCAGTAATACTACGGTGGCCGCTGGCGTTGTTGAAGAAAGAATCGCAACGTGGGGAGAAAAAAATATCGTCCATCAACTGGATGAGATTTCGGACACCATATGCGCGGTCGTAGATGTTGCCGAACTGTGCCGCAATACACATCCTGATCGAGAATTCGTACAGGCTGCCGAAAGAACGTACTTGAAATTGCAAAATTTTGTGCAAACTTTGAATGGAAACGTGGACTTATACCAAAGTCTTGTTGACGCAAAGATAGAAGAAGACGAGTCACAAACGGAGGAGTTACGAAGGGTTGCTCAAACGCTTAGACAAGACTTTGAACGAGGCGGTATTCATTTAACGGATGAAAAACGAAAAAGGCTAGAGGTACATTCAGACGACGCGTTGCGACATGGCTTCCAATTCCAGCAGAACTTGATAGATCCGCGACAAATCAGACATGTTGAGTTGAAAAAACGCGAGGAGCTTGAAGCGATACCGACATGGATTCATTCTGGTAGTAAAAAAGGAAATCAAACTCTAATTCCAGCGGATCAAAATACTATGAATTCTATTCTGCGCGCGTGCGATAATCGTGAAGTGCGGCGGCAAATGTATGAAGCTGGAAACTCAAGTCCGGAAGGAAACAGACTGGCGCTGAGTAACTTAATAAAGTCACGAAACGATGCCGCTGAGATTCTCGGGTTTCCCTCTCACGCGGATTTTATGACGGCTTCTATGTTATCGAAGACGCCAAACGGTGCGAAAGTGTTTTTGAGAGATTTGAGCTCGCAGGTAAGGGACATAGCAGAAGGAGAATTTAAAATGTTGGAAAAACTACAAAAGCAGAATGCAAGTGGAGGAAGAGAAGAAAAAATTCGTGGCTGGGATGTTCTACACTTGATGCGACAAATGCGAGCAAAGGATGATTATCCAGACATAAACACTGTAGCACAGTATTTTCCTCTCGATGGTGTCCTTAAGGGTATGAATGAGTTCTTCGGGAAAGTTCTAGGCGTAGAAATTGCAGTAGATAGTCTGATTCCGGGGGAATCGTGGTGTGGCGAGGCAATAAAAAAACTTCGAGTCACTGTGCCAGGGACTGATACAGAAGGGATTATATATTTAGATCTCATTCCAAGGCAAGGAAAGTTTCCCCACGCGGCGCATTTTGTTATTAGATGTGGGCATCGGCAAAAAAGCGGTGGAACCCGTCAAACAGCTTCTGTTGCCTTGGTCTGCAACTTTGCTGCAAAATCTTTCTCACGAGAAACTTTATTGACACACCAAGAGCTCGAAACATTCTTGCACGAATTTGGCCACGCAATGCATTCTGTCCTGTCTGATACGGAATTTCAGCATCTTTCTGGAACGAGAGGTGCTATGGATTATGTTGAGGTTCCCAGCCATGTGTTTGAATACTTTGCGTGGGACGCAAACGCGCTTCATTTTTTGGGGCGCCACTATCAAACTGGCGAAGCGATACCGGCTGCACTCTTGAGAAAACTGAAGCAATCAAAGCGTGCTTTCGCGGCTATGGATTTACAGCAACAGATTGTTTACGCCTTACTCGATCTTGAGCTTCATAGTAATCAAATAGATGTGGAGAATTCGTCGGAAATAAGTAAACTAGCTTCGGAGATTCAATCCGAACATAGCTTCATCCCGAGCGAGCCTGGGACGTCGTGGGAACTTCGGTTCGGTCACACCGTTGGCTATGGATCATCATATTACAGCTATTTATATGCGAAGTGTTTATCTGCAAAGATATGGCAACAAGAGTTCACAAACGATAAAATTGGACAAGGAGGGTGCACGATACTGCGGGATAAGATGCTAAAATACGGTGGAAGTCGTGATCCAGCCCACATATTAGAAAATGTCTTGGGTCCAAACACTCTGGAAAAATCATTTGATGGAGGCGTCTACCCTAATTCATCCCATTTACTCAAAGAATTTGACTTAGCGAAATAGCGTGATAGTAGTTTTAGTATTGAATAAGACAAATAATCTACGTAGCTGTTTATCCTAGCCCCTAACGTCGTCGGCGTTGGGGTAATAAAATCAATCAAAAGTAATTTTCGTCGCTTTTGCACTCATGTCAATATCTTTGAAATGTGCGCCATATAATTTAGATTCTTTCTTCTTAACGTGTGTCCCAAATTTTGATAAACTCTCAGGAACTGTTTCACCAGCTTCTCGAAGAACGTTTGCTAGTTCTCCGGCCCTCGATTTGTCGTGTACGGTGAATAGTGTGTGCGCGACACCAGTCGCCCCAGCGCGCCCAGTTCTCCCGATTCGATGTACATAGTCTTCCGTGGTTAACGGAAAAGTATAGTTAATCACATATTCGACACCCGGTATGTCCAATCCTCGAGCAGCAACGTCAGTGGCAACTAATATTGGAGTTTTTCCACTTTTAAATGAAGCAACAGATTGCTCCCTGTCATGCTGGGACATGTCGCCATGAATAGATGCAGATTTCCAGTTTCTCCGCAGTAAATCATGGACTCGGGCACACTCTTTCTTATACAGCGCAAAAACCAGGCAACGCGGCGTAACTTTTTCCGAACCTAAGTACTTATTCAAAAGACGGTGTAAGTGCTGATCTTTTTCGTGCGGCTCTACGACTTCAACGATTTGTTTGATGCTGTGAGAGGCTTTCAAACCTTCCGCACCTATTCTGCACTTGATGGGATTCGTCATGAACTCAGCCGCCAATCCTTGGACAGAGTTCGGCCAAGTAGCACTAAACATTACCGTCTGCCTGTCTGCTCTCGTTGCTCCTGCAATGGCTCGAATCTCAGGCTCAAAGCCTAAATCTAACATTCGATCTGCTTCATCTAAAATTAAGATCGTAACTCTATCTAAACGTACGTCTCCGTCGTTCATGAAATCTCGCAAGCGCCCGGGTGTTGCGACGATTACAGCAAAACCGCTCTGTTTCATCTCTTGTTTCTGTAAATATTTTGGTCCTCCGCCGTACACACACACGCATTTTATACCCGTCGCATCTCCAGCGTCGTCAAAAACCTTCGCTGTTTGTTGTGCGAGTTCTCTAGTAGGAGCGAGAACGAGGCACGCTGGTTGCCCAGGTTTACACGGTGGCTGTGCTTTGATTTGTGTCAAAGCTGGCAATCCAAAGGCTAAAGTCTTGCCAGACCCAGTCGCGGCAATTCCAACCATGTCGTGGCCAGACATGATGATTGGCCACGATTGCGCTTGAATGGGAGAAGGTTTTTGGAAATTTTTGCAGACAGCTAAAATTTCCTTTGGAAACCCAGCCTCTTGAAACGTAGCGAGCGGCGTAAAATTATATTTCTTGCCGTCATTTTCTATGGTAATCGCCAAAGAATCGCGTCGTTCCTTGACATCTTTCTCGGATAAACGAAGAATAGATTCAGAAGGCTCGTAGAACTTCTTCTTGAACGGGGCACCGCTCTTTGCCAAGCCGAAATCGCCAACGATTTTGGCATTTGTCGTCGTTTCTCCTTCCTCGTCTTCTTTCACCACTTTGTTCTTCTTTTTACTCTTCTTACTCTTCTCCTTCTCTTCCTCCCGCTCTTTTCTCTTCTTTTCTTTCTTCTCTTTCTTCTTCTCCTTCTTAAAGTTCTTCTTCTTCCTCTCCTCGTCGTCGCTCATTATTGTTTTAATAAATATTTTCTCTTTGTCCGCGCGTCGTGCGTGTGGTGAATTCTTTTTCTTTTTGCATTTTACGAGTACGTAGTGGCGGCTCGTCGGCTCCCAAACAGAAGAACAGCTCTTTTTTGTTCTGCAAAAAATTGGTTCAAATTCTTCTCTGTCGTTGAAAAGCAGTCTCTTCTTCTTGAAAAAAACGCCCAAAAAAAAAGCAGGCGTTTTTCCTCTGAAACTCTTTCTTTTCTTTTCCGCATTGTTGTAGAAGTGAACTAACTCAAAGTAAAGAAGAAGAGGGTTGAAAACCTGTTGCATTCCTCCAACTCCTACTGGAGTAACTCAAATGACAGCAACAACAACGAATAATAATGGCGATGATGATGATGAGAAAAGCGAGAACGATTTAGAGAGTTTGTTGCGGAATCAAATTCGTTCCAAAAAACTCAACGAGAAGAGGACGACGTCGAATAAATTCGGAAACGGGATCTTGCAACCGCGCAAAGCGCAAATCGAGAGAGGAATTGATACCATAGCAGCAGCCATTGTTCCTCCTCTGCGGATCAACGACGTTTCTCACGAAGATTTCGAGCTCGGCGCTGTGGCGACCGATCCTCCTCTCAGATTTCCAAAATCTCTTCTTTCTGATCTCACAAACATACCTTTCGCGTGCGATCTCGAAAAAGAAAAAGAAGAAACAAGAACAAGTTGCGTCATTTCCCGGTGCGATTTGAACGCGCGAGATATTCGGAGAAAGAACAAAGTTATGGACGCAATGTTACGCGGTGAACCAGTGTTGCTGAGAAATTCTGGAGTCGTTGGAAAGCTCGACGCAAAGTTCAACGCCGATTCGAAAATCGGACTTGCTCAGGTGTGGAATTTCGATCACCTCGCTAAAATCCTGGGTGTACCAGATGATGGAGGAAACGGCGCGCCCACGCATACGTGGAAATGTTTCGTTTGCCCCTCGGATAAACACAGATTCATCGAGCACGATGAATCAAAAAATATCCTCGGCTCGGATTATTACGTCAGAGAACCAGAAACACAGTCGCTCGATTGTACTTTCCACGAGTTTGTTCAGTGTGCGCGTGCGTGGAAAGATAAGTCAATTTATTTCGAGAGCGTTCTTACGAAAGATTCAATCTCGAGAAAGACGATGTCTTCCTCCAACGTGATGGAGAAAGGTATCTTTGATTCAAAAATTGGACCATTAGCCATAGGAGATTTAGAAAGTTTATTCGATTGGAAATGGTTCCAGAGTTTACTGAGCTTTCAACGCTTTGGTTCGATTCTCTCTATGAAGCTGTCGGCGGGTTGTCGAGACAGTCTTCGTCCTTCCCGTTATAGTCTCGAAGACTCGTTCATAGTTCAGATCCACGGTCGCAGACGAATTCTCCTGATAAATCCAGATCAAACTTACAAGGGCATGTACCCGTACCCGATTGCCCATCCGTACGACAAATTTAGCATGGTTGATTTGGACGACGTGAACGACGGACAGTTTCCGAACTTTTCTGGCGTGCGAGGGATGACTTGCATACTCGAACCAGGAGACATCCTTTACATTCCATCGGGTTGGTGGAGACACGAGCATGGGTTGTGTGCTGAGCACGTTGCTTTGGAAATCTCAGTTGCCGCTGGGCAGAGAGTCAGAAGCGACGAGTCGCTGGAAATACTCGTGAGCAGAGATCTGGAACGAAGAGTTGGTGAAGTCGTAGGTGCGGGAAATATCAAACATTGGTTACAAATTATAGGAAGCGCGGAAGAAACTGATTGGATCGATCTTGGCACTGTTCGCGGATATCAACGAATATCTATGACTCAAATGGTTCGTGACGAAATCGATTTGAACCTCGGCTCTGGAAAATGGTCCGAATTTCTGAAGCGCATGATCGATGGTCGCTTAGATCCGACGCCATGGCTAAACATCAAATTCCGTGAGCCGCTGTATATTTCCGATGCAACGGAGAGAGTCGAAGATACTCGAAACGAAATCGAAAAAAAGTTTCCAGAATTTTACGTTCAAAAGTTGCGGCTTGACGGGTATAACGCTGAGCATACGCCAATGACGGTATTCAACCCGGAACATCCGGAAACAATCGCACCGCGAAAGTAAAGTTGCGTTATTGTCTATCTTTAAGTGCATCAAATTTTATTGAATAACTACCATGGTACTATATACTAATATCAATAATAACAATAATGGAAATAACGAAAGGCTTGTTCTGTTCTGTTCTCTATTTTTTACTTCGCGCTCGGGTTTGAATGAATACGATGAGCTTGTGAAGGATTCCAGATGATGTTGCCACTCCGCCAATTATCGAGCACACGCTCAGCATGAATTCTCCAAAACTATTTCTCCTCTCCTTGAAGTCTATTCGAATAGGACTCAGTTCGTAATGGAAATATATTCCTGACGGTTTTCCACTGCTACCCATGCCAAAGAAACTTTGTTTCGCGGACGATGAACTCTCAGTTACGCTGTACTGGTTCGTCGCCAAAGTGGTATCTTTCAGTCGAGCGAACGAAGTCGGAACGACTTTGAGAAAGTACTGATGGACGGCGTTGGGAGGTAAATATCTTGTATTCTTATCCAACAGATTCAGAGCCCCCGGAAATGCTTCACCGAATGCGAGTCTATTAATGGTATGAGACATGTTCAAATGGGAGACGACATTCAATTGAATATGAGACATGCCGATTTGCAAAGACTTTCCTGGCGATATTGAAAAAGATCCTGGAACGCGATTGACTTCCAAATATCCCATCACTTCACATCCTTCCTTGTTTTTGTTCTTAAACGCCTCTTCGAGTCCGTTTGGAAACTGCTCGTGAATTAAAGCGTTGATATCAAAGAATCCGCCTCCAAAACCAGCCAACGCCGTGTTCTGAAGCTTACGTCTCTTTTCGTCGTGTTGTTCGTGATTTTGTTCTTGTTGTTCTTGTTCTTGTTCTCCTTCGTTCTTCTTTCCTTCCTCCTCCTTTTCCTTCTCCCGAACTAACTTTTCTATGTGTTTGTGTTTGTTTGGTTTTTCGCGAGTAACCGCGACGTCGTCTTTCGCAGATGAATCGCGTCGTGGTATTGGTTTTCCGTCTCGGTCCAAACGCCGCTTCGTGATGTGTCCGTCGTGGACGTCGTGATGGACTTCTCCCGCCGCGTCTAAACTATCTAGAGTAATCAACTCACACGCCAAGCTGTGAAATGTTACATCCACGTACACGTGTAACCGCTCGGCGTTCGATTCAAATTTATTCACTCCCATGGTGTCGACATCCAGCTCGCTCTCTATTTTGCTCACCAGATGCGTTCGGTATTCGCTGAAAAACAAGCACAAGCAGGCGAGGAAACAGATTAAGGTGATTGCAGCGCCTAAAGTCGATCCTCGGGCGTAATCCTCCTTCACTTTGGGATACGCGTCCAAAGAAGCTATCGCCTTAACAACAAAGTTCTTGTTGCCATTGCTGCTTCTGAACATTTGATCGGAAGACGTTTGGCCCTCCGTCCGAACATTTCGTCTCTTCATTTTGTCTTCTTTTTATGCAATGGAGAAACTTCTTAAGTTTTGTCTTCTTTTTTCATTTTTTTTCATCAAAAAAGGCAAAAGGGGGAGGTTGGAAAAAAAATTTCTCCCCACTCTACACACGTAGACGGCATTTGATCCGAGCGAAAAGCAACAGCGAGATACATTAATTAATTTTTCATCAATGATATAAAAACTAGAAAATGTTTTGTTGGGGAGAATGTATCTTACAAAACAATTTTAATTAATTTATTAATTTATTAAAAATAAATCTTTACAATACAGACTAAAAGCTCTTTCTGCAATTCCCAAAAGAAGACCATATTGCACTTGTAGAGTATAATACTCTTCGAAAATATAAATTAAATTAATAATTTATCTACGCTTCTATCGGGAAATGATAATATTGGAGTATAGTAAAGGAAATATTTTAATTAAAATTAATTTTATTCCCTGGAAATTCAAAGTTAAGGTGTTTTTAAAGTGTATATATAAACTAAATAAATCAATAAGTTTTTATGTGAATAGAAACTCGGGAACTATAGTGAATGATGTCGGAGGAGAAAATTTGTTTAATTTTTTCTGATATTTTTGACGACAGGACTGTTCGTTTTCCTTTTCCCTCCAAAACTCTCCTCATTTCCATATCGTTTTTGTTCCTGAAGGTGGTTCCAATAAAGTCATATGAAATGAAGGCACATCCTTCAGACTTCCATCACGCTCAAGAGCAGGTCAAAGTTTACGTTCGGCGCATTCTTGACGTTTGCGAGCAAGAAAAAGAGAGGGACGAGGGGAAGTTTAAGAGCGTATGTGCGAACGTGCTCGATAGATTATGGGATTCAATTTTCTTTCCTCTCGTTGACGACGACGACGACGACGACGACGACGACGTAGAGGAAGAAAAGGAGAAGGAGGAGGAAAAAGGAGAAGAAGAGATCGTGAACACGAACGACAACGAAGAGGCTACAAAGAAAAAGAATAGAAACGACGACCGCAACAACATCAGAACAGGAGAGAATACGCGAGAAGAGGAACTGAAAAACGACTTGTACAGTAGAGTTCTGGACGAAGTGCTCCAAGATGCAAACTTGAACACGTCAAAGAAAACGCGGAAAGACTTGAACCAAAACAACCACGCTTCATTTTACTCGGAGGATGTTGAGAAGCCGAATTTCACCTTAGGGGACTCCTATGATTTACTCATCTCCTGGATCGTCCAAGAGTGGGAGTATCGCTTCAAGAACAACGCGGAGGACTCTGCAAAGGAACACGCCGAAAGGCACTCTGCCAGAATCGAGTACCTCATCGATAGAATAAAAAGAAGAGAAGGAAGGAGAAAGGATGGAGACGACGAAAAAGAGAATAAAGCAGCGATCACTAGAGGTAAAGAAGATGGCAGAAACAACGTGAGAAATGTAGCAGAGAAGGAAGAGTACGCAGACGACCGCGAAGAAGAGGAAGAAGAAGAAGAAGAGGAAGAAGAAGAGGATTGGGAGGAAGCCGAGAAAGGAGCGAAGGGAAGTAAGCTTTTAGAATTTCATCGCCACAGTTCATCGCAAACGCAGACGATTTTTCAGAATCGTATCTATGAAGCTCACTGGGCGAAGACGAGATCTATGGAAGTGAAGCCGGAAGATTTCCTTGAAAGCGGTAAAGATCCTGCCTTTACAAAACTATTCAGAAAACAGGGCGCAATGGTCTTGAAGCTGCACAACAGTGGTTGGGACGAAAACACAAACGCAAGTACGTTCTTAAACTTGGACTGGATTAGAAATACGAGAGTGAAATTGCAAACTCTCGGTCCGGATTACCAATACATTCGCCAAACGCTTCCAGATCCGGAAACCGGAATTTTAAGAAAGTATCAAGACATGGATGGATATGATCCGGCTCGCGCTGAATTTGGTGCTCTCGTCGAAGAAATACAAGAAAATTTTAAGTTTGCGGCGCAGCCGTTGCGGTTAATGGGTGTCGTTGAGCGCGAGCGGTTTTTTATCACTCAAATTCGAAACAAGGTGCAAGCGCAGTACCCATACTTGCAGGGTGTTGCTGTCGTTGCCATGGACGGTGGTGAAAAGAAAGCATTGTCCGGTCTTCCTTCCCAAAATCCGTGGAATATATTTGACTTTGCTGAAAGACCAACGAGTGTAACTCGTCAGTTGCTAAAAATTTGTGAGGCAGCGTGTTCGCCGCACGCCAGACAAATCGCAGAAGAAAAATTGGCCGGCGAAAAAGAAAACAAAGTCAACAGGTTCAAAAGACGACAAGAAGACGAAATTGCTAAAACTGGGGCAAAAGCTGTCGAGGGCGATCTCGAAGCTAGAAAAAGACGAAATCAACGCAAACGCTTGCTTTCTGGGGAAAAAGAGAAGACTGGCGGAGGGAAGAGAAAAGCTGGGAAAAGCGGAGGAGGATCAAAAAAAGTAAGCATCGGCAGCGTTTCCGCTCCGATGGCTGGCAAATCCCCACCCAATTCTTCTCAAGAGGATCAATTAAACGACGCAGAGAAACTAGAATTGGAACATTTTCAGGAAAGATTCTTTGAAGCATCGTGCGAGGCAAGTAAGAAGAAGAAGTGGGGGGCCGGAATCGTGAATCCGTGGTTATACTATATGAGTCCATTTTCTTTTTTCCCGATGCACTTTGAGGATTATGCGCTCGGTTCAGCAAATGTTATTGTAGCAGATCCATCTACGCAGTGCTGGGTAGTATGGTATTCAATACCGAGCGAGCAAATTGGTTTGTTACATGAATTCCTCAAGGATACTTTAAAGAGTAAATACCAAATCGATTGCCTGGAATCGAGAGAGTTATGGATCAATCCGGAAATTATAGCAAACTGGAACGCGAGAAGGCTCGGTAACAATCGCAAGTTGAAAGTCTATAGACACGTGCAAGGCCCAGGGGAATACGTCGTAACCGATTATGGCTCGGTGCATTGGGGCGTAAATTTAGGTGTGGGATGGAAAGCTGCCGTAAACTTTGCGTATCCTGATTGGAGAGCTGCTGCCGAAAAGGTTGATCTCGAGTACAGAAAGATTGAATCGAACGAACACCCAAAGAAACGCCACTATCGTTGCGCTCCCAAATTCGGCGTGCATAACGAGAAATTATTCAGCATGGAGAACGTATTGGGAAAGGATGAACTTTTTTCCAATCATTGGCAGAAAGAAGAGAAGAAAGGGTTGCACGAGCAATAAGAGGGCGAGAGCTAAGCGTATAATGTGTATCGTAACTTTGTAAATTTTAATTCAAACTTGAAAGAAAGTTCACATGAACCGCCAGACTGCTTCTCTGTTGATAAAATCTGGTGCTGAATGGATAACTTTAGCGTCGCAATACACCATTATTTCTTGGTTAATTCCATACAGTGGCCTAATAATGTATGATTCTGCAATTTCATGATCTCGTGGCTCCCCGCAAGGAAAGCTTTCCCACTCGATGACGCTTCCAACCTCGTCGTTTGGCCAAAACACGCGATGGGAAAGCCTCACGGCGTGGGAGAAAACACCCTCCTTTAGCTCATTCGCATTGCGGAGATTTTCCGATGGAAATCCTAACATCACAGTGAAACGATCGTCTAACCCAGAATCTTGATGCCAAGAATGTTTCATTTTCTTTCTATTCAGCGCAGGATTGCTGATATCTATTAAACTGCCGTGCGGATTGGAACCACATAGTTTTGTTATCTCTTCGATAAATTTTTTACCGGTCAGATCGGATATTTTGTACTCTTTGAATAGTTTTGTCAAAGCGTTGAGTTCGGAATCTTTTGGAATTTGCCCCCAAGGAACCATGAGAGAACTGTTTAGAGACTTGATCGCCTTGTTCTGATTCTCAGACAGCAAAGCGCTTTCTTTAAAGAGATCCTCTCGCATTGCTGCGCGCACAGCGGTTCGAAAGCAAGCTTCTCTATGAAATATTTGAGAGAAGCCGGTTTCGGGAAAGAGTTCACTAAGAGAAACGAAACGTATCTCGCTCTCTCCACTAGGAATTTCTGCCTCGTTCTCTCGCCGCCTTTCTCGTGGAGTTCGCAAAATGTTTGGAATTATATCGTTTTCGTCCTTCTCGTCTTCGCTATCCTTTTCCTTCTTCTCGAAACAGTTGGGCAATTCAGATTTTTCCTCTTCTTGAAGTGAAGAAGAAAGCAACGTCGGGGGTGCAACTTTCTGTTTCGTCGGCGCGAACGGGTCCCGTCCTCGTTTTCCTCCGAACGCAAAACAAGGTTGGCAGGAACGAAAGCGCACATCTCCTCCTCCTCCTCGCGTTCTGCTTGTTGTTGTTGTTGATGTTGTTCTTGCTTCTCGCGTGCTCGCGCTCCTTCTGTTCAAATTGTACGCAGGATGAACGCTCCTGGTTCTATCCGCGTGAATGCTGCGCGGCGTGCTCGACATCATCGTCATCATCATCGTACTCCTCATCTCTCTTTTCTTGTCGCAAGGAAGGGTGGAAACAACTACAACTTCTCTTCTTCTGTGGACTTTTTGTTCGTTCTGTTTGTGTTTTATGTGTGTGTGTGGTTCAATTTTTCAGTTGTTTTCTTGTGTGATTTTGTGCAAAATATTTGTGTGAATCTTTTTCTCGTCAGTCCTCCTCTCTCTCTTTCCACCTAAACTCCACTCCAATCTTCTTCTTTGAGCGCGCTTCACACGCTCGAGAAATCAGAAAGAACGAGTTACATTGCACTCAGCAGCGCGAGAGAGAGATAGAGAGTAGAAAAGAAAGAAAGGGAATAAGGAACGACGACAACGATGACGATAACGATGACGATGAAAATGAATATGAAAACGCGGATACAACAACATCAAATGCCATCGACAGGGACGAGAAGAACGACCACGGCACGATATGCAGTTTCTTCAAGAAGAGCAACACAAATAAGAGCAATTAATATGACTCCATTTGCCTCCATCTCGATGCTGAGTAGTCGTACTCTGCACGCGTGCTCAGGAAGAGAACGAGAACGAGAAAAAAAAATCAATGCGAGAAGAAGTAACCAAAACAAGATATCGTCACTGATTTGTAAAGCAGAGTCGTCCTCTCCAGAAACAAATGAAGCACCGCCCGTGAACGTGAAGTCAAAAGATGACTCGACCGTGATGATGAGCACTCCAAACAAGGAATCTGAAAGCGGAGTAATCCCACGACCTCCTTTAAAAGTTGCTGCTGCTTTGGCGCTGGTAGGATCCTTAGAGTCAACGTATCTCGCCGTGCAAAAGCTGTCCGGAGGTGACGTGGTCTGCCCCGTTGGTGGCTGTCAAACGGCTTTGAACTCGTCGTACGCTGAACTTTTTGGCCAACCCCTTTCATTATACGGCGCCGTGGCTTATTTTGTCGTAGCACTCCTCGCGTTCTCGGGATCGAGCATCAATCCGGAGGAATCTAGAGAGTCGGAAAGTAAATACAAGAAATCTCGGGTACTGTTCTTTCTCAGTACGTGTGGATTGGCTGGAGTTTCTTCGTACCTTCTGTATGTCCTGGCGGTAAAGCTTGGAGGCGTCGAATGCATATACTGTTTAACTTCGGCTTCGATATCCTATGCCTTGTTTTCCATTGGCTTCTCTGGATTAACTCCGAAAGAAACAGTGAACGCCTCACCACCTGCAGTATCACTTTTCTTCGTCACTATGCTCTCTTTGAGTTTAGTCTTGGGATTTGGAGCGGATAAAGCAGACGAAGGAGGGGAGTCTCAATTTTTATCCTATAAAACTCCGCGAATCGAGGCAGTGTCCACGCAGTACTCGCGAGAGCTTGCAAAGTATTTAAAAGAGTCCGGAGCAAAAATGTATGGCGCGTTTTGGTGCAGCCACTGCTTGGACCAAAAAGAAGAGTTTGGAAAAGATACGGAGCTTCCTTATGTAGAATGCTTCCCAGAGGGTTGGCAAAAAGGAACCGAGATAGCGAAAGTCTGCGCGGACGCGAAAGTGAAAGGGTTTCCAACCTGGGTAATTAACGGCAAGACTGTAGAGGGCGACAAAACTTTGGAAGAGCTCGCGAAGGAAAGCGGGTTCAAAACGCAAACGCCTTTTGAAAGTCCAAGTTCGGAAAGTTCGAGCTCTATTCCAGATTTTCTCCAATAAACTATTATTTGTAATAAGAGGAAAACGTTTGTAGCAGTAAACAGAGCCTTTTTATGCGCGTGATCTCTCTCTCTCTCTCTCTCTCTCTCTTGTGCAGGCACACTTCACTGAATTTTTTTTTGGCGAGGACGGGAGGAGGACAATCCGGGACAAAAAAGCAGGAAGAGAAAAAGAGAAAATTCAGGTCTCATCCTCCACACAAACCGCGACTTCCTTCTCAACTTGAGTGAGAAAAGGAAAAGAGAGAGAGAGAGAGAGAGAGAGGGAAAGCAAGCAAGCAAGCAAGAATAGAAACAATACAGCATGGTCAAAATTTCTCCTCTTTCTTCGAAAGAAAGCGCTCACGCGGACTCCGTGTGGTCCGTCTGCTTTGCTTCGTCTTCGTCTTCTGAGAACGATTTGATTTTCACTGGATCGCTCGACGAAACTGTCAGCGCGTGGAAAGCCAGCGATTCTGGAGAAATTGAGAAGAAAGAAGATTACATTGGACACACGTTAGGTGCTGTTTCAGTTGCTGCGAGTGATTCTGGGCTGGTGGCGAGTTCTGCGTTAGATTCGATGATTCGCGTATGGGAACTAGAATCGTCAGAGACAAGAACAGTTATTGAATGCGCACCGAGCGAGTCTTGGGAGATTGCATTCGAGCCTGGCAAAAATTCGAAACACATCGCGGTGGCAGGCGGGGTCTCTGGCACCGTCAAGCTCTTCTCAACGGTAGCAAATTCGACCGATAGTACTTCTGCGCATCAAACTCATAACGACGCTAAATTTTCTTACGAAGTGCCGGTACGAGAGGAACATCAAAATAGGTTTGTTTATTCTGTGTCTTATTCAAGCAATGGTAAATACATTGCGTGCGGTACGACCAATGGTACGGTCGCTCTCTTTGATGCAGAGAGCGGAAAGGTCTTAGGACAGTTTGATGGTCATAAGTTGCCAGTGCGAAGCGTATGCTTCTCCCCGGACTCGAAGTGTTTGTATACCGCCTCAGATGATGGTTTTATACACATATACGACGTTACTAGCAAACAGTTGATTGATTCGTTTTCTGGTCACACATCGTGGGTCTTATCCATAGCGGCCTCTCCTGATGGGAATAGCTTAGTATCTGGTTCCGCAGATAAATCCGTAAAGTTGTGGGACGTTTCCTCGCGCCAATGTATCCAAATCGATAAAAGTCACAAGGATGCAGTTTGGGACGTGAGTTTTAACACCCACGGTACTCGCGTAGCGTCTGTTTCGAGCGATAAGAGTGTCTCCATTTTTACGTATAATTGAAATATATACTCGTAACATACAACCATCTGCTTTCTACACTGTCAAGTAATATATGATATCCTTTGAGAAAAAAAAAGAGTCCAAAATCGATCAAAATTGAGCGATCGAATATAAGCCCGTGGCTGCCTCCTTCTCTCTCATCCACAACTCCACAAAAAAAGAAGATTGATTCTCTTCGAAAACACTACGACGGCGCGCGCGCGAATACTCTCTCCGATATACCGGGTAACTTTATTTAGTTACACAGAAAAGAATCGAACGCGCATAGAGCACGCAGATCCTTTGCAATAGAAAGAGTTAAACATGGCCTCCTCCATTTTTGCTTCCCCTTCCGCGAGCTTGCAAAGAACGACGACGACGACGACGACGACGACGACGACGACATTTCGGACGAAGAAGATCCTGCCTCCACAAGGTCATTCTTTTCGTCCTTCTTCTTCCTCTTCGCCGTGCGCGTGCGCTACTCGTAACAACGCCAAAAATGGTCGAGGTGGTGGAGGAGGATACATTCGCCGCTCGGGCTCTGTCGTTACGGCGGCGACAGCGAGCGCGTCCTCTTCTTCGTTCGCCAACGGGGGTGGCAGGAGCACGGATTTTACAAAGAAAGCCACCGCCATCACCTCCACCATCAGGAACAACATCAACAAAAAAGGAGGAGGAGGAGGCAAAAAAAAACAGAGCAGAGGAAAAACGTTGATCGTGACGGCTGGAACTGATTATTATGAACTTTTAGGTGTTTCGAGAAGCGCGGATACGAAGGAATTGAAACGAGCGTATCGTCAACTCGCCCGAAAATATCACCCAGACGTGAACAAAGAACCAGGTGCTGAAGATAAGTTCAAAGAGATTTCCAACGCATACGAAGTTTTATCGGACGACCAGAAGAAGGCCATCTATGATCAGTATGGCGAAGCTGGCTTGAAAAATGGAATGGGCGGGGGTGGCTACGGAGGAGCTGGTATGGGTGACTTCACGAACCCTTTCGATTTATTCGAGTCCTTTTTCGGTGGAAGTGCTGGAATGGGTGGAATGGGAGGAATGGGTGGAATGGGTGGACGTTCCTCGGCGCAAGCTCGAAATAGACCGACACAGGGTGACGACGAACGCTTCGACTTGGAAATCGACTTTTTAGAAGCTGTTTTTGGCTGTGAGAAGGAGTTGGATGTGATGCGCTTGGAAGATTGTGATACTTGCTCTGGATCTGGTGTCAAAGCTGGCACGCGCCCAAGTACGTGTGGAACTTGTGGAGGTCAGGGCCAAGTTATCGCTACTGTCCGCACGCCGCTCGGTAACTTTCAGCAAGTTACGACGTGCCAAGCTTGTGGCGGTAACGGACAGACTTCAACGCCATGCCCAAAATGTGGTGGTGATGGTAGAGTTCGAAAAAGCAAACGCATATCGTTACGAGTTCCTGCGGGTGTAGATTCTGGTTCACGCTTGCGCGTAAGATCTGAGGGGAATGCCGGAAGAAAAGGTGGGCCTCCAGGGGACTTGTATGTTTTCATCGCTGTTCGCGAAGATCCAGATTTGAAGCGTTTTGAAAGCATAAACATAAGCACAACTGTGACCATTCCGTATACGAAGGCTATTCTTGGAACGACAGTAAAAGTGCGTACTGTTGATGGTACTGTTGATTTGAAAATTCCTACCGGAGTACAGCCTGGGGCTACACTTCTCATGGCAAAGCGCGGGGTTCCGAAGTTGGGAAATCCCAACGTAAGAGGGGATCAGTACGTTAAGGTGAAAGTGACCATTCCAAATAAGATCAGTAACGAAGAGAAAGCGTTAGTTGAGGAGTTGGACAAAAACCAGAAATAGATAAATTAAGATAACGGGCTCTTTGTAATAGAAAGAGAGAGGGAAGTTCTTGACTCAAATTGATTAATACGCTCTGCGACTTCTCTCATCGCATCTTCTTAACAAAATACAACAGCGCTACAGCTACTATGGTTCCAAAAACAGCCACAATGAGTGCTAACGTGAAGGCTAGCGTTATTATTTGATTGTTTACTTTTTTCGGCAGTTTCGCTTCTTGTGCGATGGGAGTCACATTCTCGACGTTGACGTTTTTCTTTGCGTTCCTTCTCAGTTTCGGTCTCGGTGGCAACTTCATTCATTTAAAAAAAAAGAAAGAAGAAAAGAGGAAGACAAGGGCGACGAGTCAGTCCGTCGGAATTTTGAAGAAGAAGAAATGAAAGAAACGCGATACGAAAACACGCAAAGCAAAACAGATTAAAGAAGGAAAAGAAGGAAAAAACATACGTCAGAGTTGTGTCCTAAACCTAATCCCGCGGATTCTCCATTACCAAGTTCAGTGAGCACAGCCATTCTCCCTCTCTCTCTCTTTATTTATAATGATGAGAGAATATTTATTCGTGTGCGAGTTGTGAGGGGGAGAAGCAGAAAAAATCCTCAATATGAGAAAAGTTGTACCAAACACCACCAGCACCCTCTCTCAGCTGTCCGAGCTCGTGCTCGCGTGCGGTTTCAGAGGACACGGAAGCGCTGGAGAAGGTGCCTCGTTGTTACGACGGCGTACATCTTCATCGTTGGCGTCGTCGTCGTCATCATCATCATCATCATCATCAACAACAACAACCATAGCGCAAAAGAGGAGTAAAAAGCAAATGCAAAACGACAGAAGAAGTAGTAGTTTTGGGATTAAAAATTCGTCGGTGCCCAGGAATCGATACGCGCGCGATGGAGCGCGCGCGATTGGAACTATAGTCAAGGAACAGTACGACAGCCAATGGAATATGAATTCGCATCATCGCGCGCGCGATTTCCACTCGTGCGCGCCCGCGTGTGGGAAACGAAATTCTGCCCCGAACACAGCTTCAACAAGTAAAGACGACAGGAGCAGCAGCAGAAACAAGGGTGAACCTTCTCGGGTTGGACCGAGAGTGAACAACGACATCACCTCAAAATTTGTAAGATTAGTGAATGATCCGGGAAGAGAAGACGAGCATAGCGAAGATAAATCTACAACCCACGAAATTCTATCCATCGAGAAGGCTTTGCTGAAGGCAAATAGGGCAAATCTGGATCTCGTCGAGGTGAATCCAAACGCATCGCCGCCTGTGTGCCGACTGATAGATTACGAAACATACCGTTTTGAACAGAAGAAGAGGGAAAAAGAACAAAAGAAAAAACAGCTCCTGAGGAAAAAGAGCGACGTAGTACGCGAATTAAGAATTACCTCTAGAATTGACGACCATGATTTGAGTAAGAAGACAGAAAATGCGAATAAATTCTTGCTTGAAGGACACAAAGTCCTGTTCCGTATCAACTTCAAAAATGCTCACGACGAGATCGGACTTGACAAACGTTTGACAAAAGGTAAAAACGTGATGAAACGAGTGCAAGGTTGGTTGCAAGATTATGAACTCGAGAAGGAACCAGGTATGGTCGGTCCCAATAGCTGTACTATGATGATTCGACCTATGAAAAAAAAGGTGTAGAGTCGCCGAAGGGTAGTATTTTTAGAAAGCAAAGAAAGGAAGAGCAGATGAACATACAAATAATAATGAAAGCATGGTGCACATTCTCGTGTATTTCTTCTCACATTTTCAACGTCTCATCTAGGTCCTGAGGATCCCTCGCTCCCTTTCTTTACCCATACGCAATAATTTTCTCCAAAAGTTGCAACGTCCCAGATAGTTCCGGCCGAGGTCGGAGGAGACCAGTCATCTGGACCAATTTTCATGTACAAGCAGTCGTCAATCTTCGCGGCGTAGGCTCTTGTACCATGTGGTAATGGAACTATTTCGACGTCTGACTTGTAATGAATATCCATCTCCTTACGTATGGCTAATAAATCTCGAATCGGTTTGTGTAAGTGGCTCCAACCATCCTCGAATATGTGATCCCAAAACACGCAAGGAGTTCCTGGATGAGTCAAGATGTAAGCATATCCTTGCATCTCAGTTCCAGAAGGAAACCTCCAATGTCCTTGAGTACTTCCAGTGTCGTGATTTTCGATAAATGTGACAGCTCGACTGGACCACCATCCAAGAAGACCAGATGGTTTTCCGTCGTGCGATAACCTCCAATATTCTCCATATTCCATGACAGCATGCAATATACCTTTAAGAGTTACATCGAAAGCACCTGGGTTGGTCTGTCCAGTTGACCCGGTCGTTGCTCCCTTCTTTCTAGCTGGATCTGCTGCTTCAATCCATTTTATAATTCTACCTCTGTGCTCGTCCTGTGGATGGCATGGCTTCCCGTCGTCTTGGTAGCTCAAAGAGTCCCAGTATTCCCCAACAGAAAATTCTGGTTCCGTTCCTTCAATGTAGTCGCTCACGTGTCTTCCACTGAAACCTTTCACATAGTCTAAACGCCAACCATCAAAACCAATTTCGCGTCTCATAAATTGAAGCCATTCTGTGACATCCTTTTTAACAAAATCTTGCGAGTGATCAATGTTAGGGGCACAGTGAATGCATTCCCCTTCTCCGCGATTTCCCTTACCACCGAAGTTTGGATCATTACAAACAATAGCGCGCTCATCCCAGTCTAACTTGCCCCCAAATTTATTCCACAAACCGTTCGAACCTTGGGCATGTGCGCATCTATGATTTAATACTGCGTCGCCGAGTACAATGATGTTAACGTCATGAAAGGCCTTCACGAGGTCTCGCAACTCTATCTCAGTACCATATTTAGAATCAAGCGTGTATAAATCCCTCGGCATATAGCCTTCGTCTGATACTGAGTCAGTAGGTGGCGGAAGCCACACCGTATTGAAACCATATTCTTTGATTTTCGGAAGAAGTGAGTGAATACGCGCATACCAAGATTCAGTAGCGCCTTTGACTCTCGTGGAGTCCCAGTGAAATCCTTGAAGTAAAATTTCGCGACCGCCGGTCCCTTTCTTCTTCTCCGTAGTCGCTTTCTGTTGTAAACCGAGCTTCACAATGTCAATATCTTTCGCTCTTGTACGCGCAGCTTCCGCTTGACGCTTTAGCATTCTCATCTTCTCGTCTGCTTCGTTCTTTTGCACCTCTGCTTTCTCGGTTTCAACTTGCAACTCGAGATCTTTCTTCAACGATATCAGACCGCGCTGAACGGCTTCAGCTTTCTTTTCAGCCTTCGAAATGGCATCGATGACTCCGTCGTACCACACTCGGACGGAGCTTTCATTCAATACTTCATTTTCAGGAACAGCCAAACTCGCGAAAGCCGAAGCATAGAAAACCTCCGTTGTACCAAACATATCCATTTGTTCCTCATATGAAATTTGCAAATCATCCGCCGCAGCTTGGGCTATACTAGACGCTAATCCAACAGTTCGGACCAATTCAAGATATTTTTCTCCCACTTCATCAACCAAAGTTCGAAGCTGAACTAATCCACTCGCATCCCTGGCTGCCGAAATTTTCGAGAGCGCAGAAATATATGCGTTGAAGGCCTTTTCCGCCGATTCTCTAGTATCTTCGGCAGCTTCCATACACAACAGAGTTTTTTGCTCAGTCTCTTCGATCTTCTTCGACACGCTTTCTTGCATCTGCTTCGGAGTTAACTTTGATTCTGACTTTTGAAGTTCTGGAAGCTGAATTGAATAGCCCTGTCCAGAGTTATCAAACCAAGTATTGTTCTTTCCTACGAGACAAAATCGCACTTGTGAAATTGAAACAACATTTAAATCAAGCTCAATAAAATTATGAGAGCCAAGCAAAGGATGCGTTACGCTTTTCAACGGCGTCTGTACTGCCTGATCGTCGTGTGATTTCGTTTCAGGAGGACGCATTGCTTCTGGTGGAGCTGTCCATAAATCAGATCTTCCACCGCGTGGAACGATACCCCAATGCAAGTGCACATCATCTGGGATATTCGTTTCAATTCTGCACGTCACTGCACCGTTCTTTCTCTCAAATGCGGACAAAGAATTGCCCTCTACCAAGGCACCAATGCGATACGCATTTTCAGATTCCAGAAATATTATTGAATTTGAGCCTCCATAGTCAATCCAAGGTCCTTCAACTAGCTTTACTGGAACTTGAATTTCAGTCTTAACACGCTTTCGCACTTTTGTTTTTACTATCCTTGGCACCATCTTCTTCTCGTATTTTCTACCGTCGCGCATAAAGGTCCTGTTTTTCGTCGCCGTTGCCGAATTTGAGCTATCCATAGAGCGATTAGATGTTACATTGCTGCTGAAATCTATCGAACCAAAGCGAGCAGCAGTTTTTGCTTTTCTTCTTTTTTCGGCTTCTCGCTCCATTATTCTCTTGAACAAATCACCTGCACTGACAACCTCCGAAGAATGTATAGCACTTGCGTCCACTTTTGCCGTTGTCGCTACCGAAAGAGGAGGAGGAGGAGGAGGAGCCGGTTCATCTTCGATCTCAACTTCAATTTCCTCCATTTCTTCGACATCAATCTCTTCTTCAACGATTTTTTCGTTTACTTCAATATTTGGAGGAGGTGGAGTCGGGATTTTCACGTGGAACGATTCTCCGTTTTGTGGCTTAAACCACTGATCTGAATTCTCGTCTCTGATCACAAAGTTGATGGCGTGCGCCGCGTCAGATATATCTCCAGAAATCTCAATCGATCCTCCCACCTTTGTTCTCAACCGATCCCGAGTATTCCTTGATTTAAACAGAGTTTGACAGGCGTCTGAATTGAACGGACGCGTGTTCTCTGGTTGAAGTTCTATGGGCGGTTCATTAAACGCGTGCAATTGGTTTGGATCTCGAGCAACTCCCCAGTGCAAGAAAAGTGATTCGTTACCCTTCTTACAGTCGAGAGTCGTCTCGATCGTGACGCAATATTTGACTCCATTCGTCGTCACTTTGACCACGACGTCGTGGGGCGTGTTGATCTTCTGCATGACCACGAATTCGTGCTCACCAAAAACCTCCCTCGTCTTGAGTTTCGAGTTCAAAGCGTACATGCTCTTGATGCCGAGCTCGTCGTCTGCGAGAAGCATTTTTTGTGCGTCTCCTTGTCCTCCTCCTCCTCCGCTCACTCCTTGTGAGCCGACCGGAGAAATTATCGCGAAGACGGCGACGTTGCTCTTGCTCTTAGTCACGGTGTTTTTCACGAATCGTCCCGCCCGGGAGGAGGAAGGACGAAAACTTTGCTTGCCGTGATGATGATTGAGGTGCTCGTGAGAGAACTTGGACGAGGAAGAGAAAGACGAGGAGGAGGAGGAGGAGGAGGTTCCGAGACCGTTCGTTCGGACCGATCTCGCGTCCATCGATGGGATCGATCCGAGCACTATCGCATTTCTCGCCGCCATCGCGTGCTCCATGTGATCGCGCCGATTTTTAAGCGCGTGTGTCGTAAAAGTGTTCCCTTCGGCGGCCGATTTGAATCACTTATGAAGCACTTTTTTTGCGTTTTTTGAAGGCGGTGGAAGGGTGTTGTTGAAAGGGCTTTGTGTTTTTTGGCGGGAAAAAATTACGTAAAGAAAAGAAAAAAAAGGAAGGAAAGAAGGCACACACACTCCATACCCATATCATATACTTCCCAACACTTTTGGAATGTGCTGGTGGGCGCTTCCTCTCCCTCCTCCTCCTCCTCTCCACCGCCGCGACGCCGCGAGAAAACAAAAACAAACACAACGACGACAACAACGGACGGAGCACGCCTCGATTGGGAGAAATAAGTATCCACCCCGTGCGGTCTTTCCCTCCTCTTCCTCCTCCTCTTTTCAAACTGTCACGGAAGAAGTCGTCGTCGTGGACGAAAAACTTACAGTGCATATTTGTCGTCCCAAGTCCGAAGATGCAGTCATAGAATATTACATCGAAAAGAAACAATTGGATGCGGACCCGTATTGGGCCGCTTTGTGGCCTTCCGCGCGTGCATTATCAGCGCACCTCGCGCACATGCACTTTGACGACGAGGAGGAAGCAACAGAACACTCTCACGGTGGGTTTTCGATACGAGGAAAAACGGTCGCCGAACTCGGTTGCGGACTTGGTTTAGTAGGCATAACGCTAGCAAAGTTAGGAGCAAAGTCGGTGACTTTGTTTGACAGAGAACCTCTGTGTTTAGAATGCGCCAACAGAAGTGCTGAACTTAACGACGTGGAGAGCATAGTTAAAACGGAAGTGTTGGACTGGAACGCTCCGGCCGACAAAAATAAGTTGAACAACTTTGACATTTTGGTCGCCGCCGACGTTCTGTACGAACGGCACGCGGTTGAACCAGTGAGCGAATTTTGCTCGAATTTCGTCAAAGCAAACGGAGGTCAAGTCTTCATAGCGGATCCACCGCTCCGAGCTCCGCAGAATCGAGAACGTTTCAAGAAGATGATGGTAGAAGAGAAACAGACAAAACTCGTTTCGGAAAAGAGAAAAAAGCACTTGTTGGACGAAGTTCTTGTCCTCGAGTTGATGAGATTATGAGAATAACTTCGCATGTAATAATAAGTGTTGTATATGTATAGCCTGCCGCGGATTCTTCCTTGTTTCTCTATCTTTCTCTATCGCATATCGCGTAAACAAGTAAAAATACCTTTTTCACAACTCGAACTAAAATCCCTCACAGCAAAACACACGACGCAGTGAAGAAGAAGAAGAAGAAGAAGAAGAACACGAAAAGAAAATGTTGCGCCGCAGTTTAGGAGAAGGATCAACCACCACCGCGAACGTTTACCGACGATTGATGGAAATCACCGCATCATCATCATCATCATCATCATCATCATCATCACTCTCAATTCTTTCAGCGATTTCGGCGACGACAACGCACCGCCAGCAAGGGAGAAGGGGATATGCCAAGGCGGCAAAAAAAGGTTCTCAGAGTAAGTCGAAAGCGTCCCAGGGCCGGCGTGGTGGTAAAAGTGGCAGTGGTGGTATGGGCGAAATTAAAAGAGACCCAAAGTTAGACGCAGCTTTAGATAAATACCTCAATCTGCTCGTGAAAGCGGTGGAGCCGACAGAAATAAAGCCTCAGAAACTCACGCAAGCGCAATTGGAAGAGTACGAAGCGAAAGCGAAAGAGTATAGCAGGAAAAAAATGGGGCAGCACAGGGCAATGCAGAAAGACGTGAACGATAAGATCCGACTGAAAGCGGCAGCATGCAACGCACTGCCGGAAGGGTTTCTCCGAGAACACGCGTGGACGGAAGATCGTACGTTGTTCTCTCCTAAACGAAGGATGCCAGTGGCAACACCACCTATACAAGGATATGCAGAGAATAAGCTCGCCGCCGACGAGGCGGCTGTCATTTCTAACGTCGGGTTAGGAAAAAGATGATAGATGAAAGTTTTAGATACTATTACTTGACGATAGGTTTGGAAATTATTAATATTAAGCATTGTCGCGCAAGACTTTGACGACCGATTTGAATGCAAACCATTCTGGAATGTCTTCTCCTCCTCGCAACATTTTTCGAAACTTTGTACCAGAAAGTTTCTTCACAGATAAGCCCTCCTTTTCAGCCACATCTGCGGTAACATATCCTTTTTCATCGGTATAAACAACATTCAACGAAGGAACAGTCTTCATTCCAAGCTCAGCCGCGTTTTGCTTTGCCAAATCTTGAGCGTCGTAAGCGCCATAGAAATCTTCGCCGTCAAGCGAAGATTTGGAACCAGCCATGTCACGACCGATGATGAAGTGAGTGCAACCGTAGTTCTTTCGAATAATCATGTGCTGAATCGCTTCTCTTGGACCTGCCATGTGCATAGAATACGGAAGGTATGCCCAGCGAACTTGCGGGTTTTTGGTTTCCTCTTTGAGCACAACATAAGTTTTGTATCGAACCAAGCCTGAAATGTCATCGTCTTGGGTGGGACCCATGGTTGGGTGAACCAAAACTACGGCACCTTCTCCAACGTTCTCTGCATCAAGAGCTCTAGTAAACAACTCGTAATGCGCGCGGTGGATGGGATTGCGACATTGGAAAGCGACGACATCCTTTCCTTCTGGTAAATCAGCGCGGACTTCAGCCGGAGTTGGCGTAGCAAACTCTCTCACCGGCATGGCCAAGCCTTCGAGCGAGCCGCCAATATAGTATCTTCCTCGCTCTTCCGCAATCATATGAACACCCGGATGTTCAATAGAAGACGTACCGTAGCACGACTTTGCTTCTTTCGGCTTGTTCGGCCTCCATTTGGAATCCACTGTTAGCACTGCAACAGATTTTCCTTTGTACCTCAATAAAACTTTATCACCCGCTTTGGTATCTTCGCAATCCGTGTCCAAAACGATCGGTAAGCCAAAAAGCAAGTTTGAGCCTGGAAGACGCATATTCTCTACGACGTGTTCGTAAGTTTCGGCGTTCATGAAGCCAGTCAAAGGAGAAAATCCTCCGACACACAAGAGCTCGACGTCGCACGCGTTTCTATCCGAAAGTTCGAGAGTCCTCGTGGCGGAAGCCTCCACGGACGCAGCTTTCGATGGGTCAACCATTAAGTTGACGAGCTTATCGCCGTGCGGACTGATTAACCTGCAAGCGCGTTACGAAAAGAGGAGAGATAATGCGTCAGCCTTTAGGAAAGAAGATAACTCGAGCTTTTTTTCAGCAGCTGCTTGTACGAGAGAAAAGACAGGCAGGCAGGCAGCCAGACTTTTGGCCTCCCTTTGTGAAAACCACAACCGAGAGCGCGCAAAATTTAGATAAACGATCGGAGAGAAAAAGGGCGCGCGCGTAGCGTACTCCTCTTTCGTTTTGACGGAAGGAAGTAAGTTCCAGAGCTCAGAGATGTGATAAGAGACACGCTGTGCATTAAAGGGAAGTTGGACGCACTTGTTAGACATCGCGGACATGGCGGTCGTTTGAAACGAGCGCACGGAGCCAGGCGCCGCTGCTCTTTGTTGATTAAGCGCTGAGGCAATTCCACTCGAAGGGACTTTGGAAAAAAGCAACTTCTTTAAGCCAAAGCTCGAGGTAGACTCGACGCTGACGGGAGCGGCGGCGAATGATGATGCTCTGGAAACGCTCGAGGCTAATTGGCGAGCAGATCTTCGGACGGCTGAACTCATGAGTGCGTTCGCTCGTCTCGTAAAAATAATATGCCGTTTTGTTGGCGGATAGCGAGGGAAGAAGGATGTTGTTTCTTGGGTGGACTTTTCTTGCCTGACATACTTTCAGGGTTTAACCAAAAAAAAGCAGCCCCTTCTCAAAAATTCTCACGTAACACGACGCTAGGGAGAGAAAATTCTCTTCACCTATCGCCACAGAAAAGTATATAATATACTTTGCGCACGAGCGTTCGCATATAAACAAAAAGAGAGAGAGAGAGAGAGAGAGGAAGAGAGAGAGGTTAAGATAAGAAGATACAGATAAAGAAAGAGAGGCAGAAAGAGAAGACGACAAAGAGAACAGAATTGAATAAAAATAATTATGTCCACTACAAGTGATCCTCCTTTTCCTCCTCCTTCCTCGGCGGAACAAAAACCAGAGATACAGAAAGAAAATACACCTACTCCTGGTGCTAATTATACCGGAGATGGGAAAATCAAACAAAGAAAAAGTGCTCCAAAAGCGCTCTGGGAGTGTAACATATGTTTAGAGACTGCGAAAGAACCCGTCATCACGCAGTGCGGTCATTTGTACTGCTGGCCGTGCATTCACAAGTACGTTTTCCTTTTTTTCAAAGCAATGATGAACTTTGAGGCGATATGGATCAACATCGTCATCGTCGCGTTCGTTTTTATCTGATAAACTCATCCTTCTTCTTCTTCTTCTTTTTTGAACAGATGGCTCATTATGCACCCTATGCATCAAAGCTGTCCCGTATGCAACAAAGACATCGTGGAGGAGTTACTTATTCCTCTATACGGAAACGAGTCAGACTCGCAGCCTTCTCGAAAAGGAAATGGCAGCGGCGGCAGCGGTGGTGTTGGTGGTGATGGTGTTGTTGGTGGTGGTGGTAGTAGAAATGGTGGTGGAAATGGTGATAGTAGCGGTGATGGTAAAGAAACGGACGTATCAAAGATTCCATCTCGACCACAAGGAGTGCACTTACCTCCAAATCCAAACGCTACGAATAATCTCGCTCAAGCGAATCCAACTGATGGCGGTGACCTGACCCGAGTCGCGGAAGCGTATCCACAACAGAATAACAGAAGGTTTGGGTCAACTGTCCCTGGCGTTGCGTTTCAGTTTGGCTTTAGACTATTAGTTACGGGGGAAGCCCCCGGATATGCACAGCAGCAAGCTCTGCTCAGCTGGATGCTTCTGCTTTTAGGATCTTTCGTCGTGTTTTGCCTGTTGGTGTTTTGATCTCTTCTTCCTCTCAAGACGAAGAGAAAATGGACACTTTCTTGTAACTGTAGTTCCTCTTGTACATGTACTTACTCTAAAAAATCCTGCTCGCCCCTCTCCCGCTCTGCGTCTGGTATACTAAAACTCCAATTTTCGATTTTCTTCTTCATATTTTTTCACGCTGTGGAACACACAGAGAACGCACATAAAAGTCTCCGAGCGCTGTAGAAATGCTGAAACGCTCGCTCAAGCCATTAGCGCGTCTCGCGTCGGCGTCTTCTTCTTCTTCTTCTTCCTCCTTCTTATCGTCGTCCAGGTTCGAGTTAGAAAAATTGTTGTTTCGAAAGAAGGCAATCGAGAAAAATCCGCCGTCTTTCGTCATCGTTTTATTCAATCGTCGTTTCTTCTTTTTCCTTCATCGCGCGAAGAAAAAAACTTCACGTCCGCGACGTGATATAGAATGCACACCTCTCGGAACGTCGCGCTCAGTATTTCGACTCCCACTAGATTTGGCTGGATGGATGCACTCAATGCGTACCTTTTGAAACGCTCACCTTTTACTTCTTCTTCTTCTTCTTCTTCTATAGCAGCAGCAGCAGTAGTTATTTCGCGAGAAGCAGTGGTGCCTTGACGCCTTCAGGCGCTCCCGGTTTTCTGCGGCGCGGGTACGCTTCTAAAGATTTAAAGTTTGGGGTCGAGGCGAGAGCTCTGATCCTCCAAGGATGTGATCGTTTGGCAGATGCCGTTCAAGTCACTCTCGGACCAAAAGGTCGAAACGTCGTTATTGAACAAAACTACGGTCCACCGAAAATTACCAAGGATGGCGTGACTGTTGCGAAAAACGTTGAGTTCAAAGACAGAATGATGAACCTTGGCGCTTCTCTCGTTAAGCAAGTGGCAGTATCTACGAATGATGTAGCGGGTGACGGAACTACAACAGCAACTGTTCTTACGAGAGCAATATTTAGCGAAGGATGTAAGTCCGTAGCCGCTGGGATGAATCCGATGGATTTGAGACGAGGCATCCAGCAAGCCGTAGACGTGATTTTGAAGGAATTACAGTCCACGCGGAAAATGATCTCAACCACGGAAGAAATTGCTCAAGTTGGCACAATTTCTGCGAACGGTGAGCGTGAAATTGGTGATTTGATCGCTAAAGCAATGGAAAAAGTTGGAAAAGAAGGCGTGATAACTTGCGCGGTATGTCCCCCCTATCATTTCTCGTATTTTTCTCTTTCTTTTTTGTGCTCCCTTGCTCTTTCGCGACTCTTTCGCGACCAAAGAACAAAAATTAATCCATATCGGGGATGATGTCAAAGAATTACTTTATTTAGCCGGGTAGCGCGCATTCGTGCGTGGATTATTACTTGTGCTAATGAAGGATATATATGTCATAGTTACACTGACTCGAAAAGCAGGATTTGATTTTTTGTTGGTTTACATTTTTTGAAGACTCTGTATCGAGTCTCAAAATCAATAATTTTCTGGAAGAAAAGAAAATCCAACTGACCTTTTTTTATGCGTGCTTTTAAAAAACAGGATGGAAAAACGCTCGAAAATGAATTAGAGGTCGTAGAGGGAATGAAATTTGATCGAGGCTACATTTCTCCTTACTTTGTGACCAATCCAAAGACGCAAAAGTGCGAGCTCGAGAACCCCTTTATCCTGATTTTTGAGAAGAAAATTTCTGGTTTGACGCCTCTGTTGCCTATTCTCGAATCTGTTCTGAAAACACAGAGACCATTGCTCATCGTTGCGGAAGACGTCGAATCTGAAGCCCTTGCAACTTTGATTGTGAATAAATTACGAGGTGGAGTGAAAATCTGCGCCGTCAAAGCTCCGGGATTTGGAGATAACAGAAAAGCTAACTTGCAGGACATTGCTATTTTGTCTGGCGGAACCGTCATCAGCGAGGATCTTGGGTACAAACTCGAGGAAGTTGAGATGTCTATGTTAGGATCTGCAAAAAAAGTTACCGTTTCCAAAGATGATACTATTTTACTGGACGGTGCAGGTGAGAAGACGTCCATCGAGGAAAGATGCGATCAATTACGCGATTTAATCGCGGAATCTCAGTCTGACTATGATAGAGAAAAAATGACTGAAAGACTCGCAAAACTTTCCGGAGGAGTTGCTGTTTTGAAGATAGGAGGTTCTTCCGAAGTCGAAGTGGGTGAAAAGAAAGATCGCGTAGTAGACGCACTCAATGCCACGAAAGCTGCTGTTGAAGAAGGAATTGTACCTGGTGGTGGGACTGCATTGCTTCATGCCACGAAAGCTCTCGGTGCGCTCGAGGACTCGTTGACGAACTTCGATCAAAAAATTGGCGTACAAATTGTGCGATCAGCTTTAAAAGTTCCCATGCGAACTATTGCGAATAACGCGGGCGTCGAAGGCTCAGTCATTGTGGAAAAAGTGTTGGGGTTTGAAGACAAAGGTATGGGTTACAACGCAGCAACTGATGAATTTTGCGATATGGTCAAGGCGGGTGTAATCGATCCATTGAAAGTTGTTCGAACGGCGCTCATTGACGCTTCGGGCGTTTCTTCTCTGATGTTAACAACAGAGTGCATGATTACAGAAAACAAAGATGATGCAAGTGATGGTGCTCCTGGAGCTGGAATGCCTCCTGGATTCTAAAAGTTTCTAATAATAAGTAATTTACACAAAAAATTCCGACGATCAGCTCTTCTCATTGCTACCACAACTTCTCCGCAGCCGAGGCGGCTCTCTGCCAGAATTCCTCGTCATCGCTTTCACATCTTGGCTCCTCCCGCTCAAATGGAAGCGCACGACCGCTTTTGATTGCACTTTGCAGCATATCCACAGGAAGTTCGCGTAACTGCGGATTCATCCCTTTGCAATCTGGGTCGTGGCATTTCTGATGATACACACCACGCTGAAAATCCATAATCAACATGACGTTATTAGATTTGTGCTGACGTTTGATATTTTCGCAATAACGATTTCCTACTAGATTTAAGATCAACGTATCATGATCTGGAAAAGCCACCCAGGAGCGCACAGCAGCTTTATTCATCTTGGCATCACTCCAGCTATCGAAATCGTTGAGCACAAAGTCCACCAGTTCAGCACACGGAGGAGGAGGTATTCTATGCTTACTAGAATTTTGAGAAAGTGAATCTCTCCGATATCCGTACCCAGAGAATGCGTTTGCACAACTATTGCTCTTTTGCGAAAGAGAAACCGTCACGTCTTCGTATTCAATCAATTTCTTCCGCTGATCTTTGTCTATGTTTGTAACCAACGAACGATAAAAGATTTCGCGCTGTTTCAAATGTGTCCAAAATCTCCCGGTGCACCGTAGTACTTCTTTCTTCTTTGCTTTGCTCGATAAAAATAACCGAAAAGCTCTGTTTCGAGTGTACACTCCTAAATCGATGATTGAATTCTCACGCTCAGTTTCACTTTGCTCTTTCCGAATGAAGAGTTTCTCACATCTATCATCACTCGCGCGTCTTTCGCGAACGGAATTCCAGAAATCTTTGACAAACTTTCCAACGTGAATATTCGATTTGAACGCTGCTCCTGGCAGTCTTATGATAACATGCCGCGAAAATTTCCTATTGGTATTCTGTCCCTCTTCTGTTGACGCTTTGATGCTTTCGGTGATTTTGCTTTCTAGTTCGACTACGTGTTCATTCAGTGCTATCTCGATGTTATGCTTTTCGTACAGCTCTTCTTTTATCAAATCCAGTAAAGCGTCTGTAGATTTTACTCCATCAACGTCCGCATTAGCGTCTCTATTGAACTCGAGGTCAAAATATAGATGACAAGGTTCCATTTCGCGTATAATCTCGTAGTGATGTCGTTCGTTTTCCTTCAAAATGGAGTAATACTCCCAGAACTTCTCGCGGGTAGCTGCGCAAAACTTTCTTTTCAGGTGGAAATTTTCAAACGACCAGCAAACGAGTTTCTTCCCCGACGCGTTTTCTCCGTTCTTTTCATCAATGTGCTCGAAGACTTCATCTTGCAAACCGCGAACAAATCTTGGTCTAAGTTTAAGTTCTTTTTCGCCGTATTCCTTATTAGATTCCTTTATTTCGTGTTCCTCTATCTTTCTTTTCTTCCTCGCCAGGTCGAGTTCCCACAGAATCTGTCGTTGTTTTCCCGTTTTTGTAAGAGTTGGATCAGCGCTGGGTTTACCCCAAAATCTGTCTGAGACGTCATCTGCTCTATTAATTTGAGAGCTCGATGATGCATGAGATAATGGCGCTCTCATGCCGTGGCGATGATTCTGACGACAATCCTAAAAGCTCTCTCGAAGCTTCGAATTTTTGAAAAAAAAGGAGAGGGAATGGTTGGACCTCGCCCCAAGCCGCAAGTCTGATCTGAGCACCCAAAAAGAAAGAAGAGTGCGTGCACGAATATTTTTAAATGTTATTACACGTGTTCAGGAGAAAGATGCTTCATTACAGCGTCCTCGTAAGCTTTTTTCGCAGCTTGATCATTAACTGCTTTTTTCGCAGCCTTCTTACCAGCTGCATGGGCTTGTTTATCAGCTTGTCGCTTACGCTTCTTCTGATTTTTCGCCTTTGTTTGTCGCTTCTGTATTGCTTTTTGATCCCTTTCATCGTACGCGTTTTTAGCGAGTATTTTGAAGGGATGAACACCTTTAAGCTCCTTCAGAGTTTCGAGAACTTCTTTTTTCGTAGTACACAATGATGGTTTTTCTAGAGTATGACTCGTCTGATACATCCTGAGGCACTTAATGGTGTTTCCACAATTGCAACCACTGTTTTTACCACAGTAATTGCGCTTTAAGTTACACCATTTCGGCTCAGCTACTAGATGCATCGGATTGATGCATGAACTTCTGTGGCATAAATGAGAAACTTCAAGACTTATAGGCCGCCCATCCGTGTCACGCTCAGGCGCACTCGGATGGTTACCAATTAATCCAGTGAAGAAACCCATTGAAGTCTTATATCCACATCCATTCATTTTCGCACCACTCTCAGTGATACTTTTACCATATTGTAAGTGAGGCAGTAGACATCCAACATCTTTTGTCACTTTAAATCCTTTTCTCTCCATTGTCCTCCATGCCTGGCGGTTCTTGTTGAGTGCAACGGATTTTGGTTCCAATAAGAGTGGAGTACACAGCGGATTCTCAGCATGACCTTTCATCGGATCAGACCAACTTCTTTCTTCAAATTCGAAGAGAAAAGCGCCTGTTTGCGTATGAAGGTTTCTGATTTCACCAGAAGTTCGTCGAGGTGTCGAAGTCATGGTGTCGTTGTAGAGATGCCTCTATTCCATGAATTCGTTTTCGTTTTCGTAGAATAGTCAAGTTTTTTCGATCGTATGGAGAGAAAACAACGAACTTATAGCTCTCTCCTTAATCCCTCTTTTGACTTCTCGACGAAAAGTCGCTCGAAACCTGTGTTTGTGTTGTGCGGAGAAAAGAAGAAGAAAAAACGCGTGAGCGAGTCGGCGAGTGCAGCGTTTTCCTCACGCTTGAAAACACAAAATATAAAAAGTGTTTCACCGATGTGGCTGCTTTTGCACTAAAATGCTGAACAGATGGAATAGGTGACCATTTATGTAGCGAGTAAAGACGCAGAATAATCTAAATTGGTCTTAAATAATCCAGGATGCATCTTCCGCTCGCGAAACGAAACGAAAATATAGACAGCACTAATTTTTTTCACTCGACTGTACAAAACAGAGTGAAAGACTCAAAAGCCGTCTCGAAATAAACTACTTCGTCGATGTACGCTCCCTTCGGCACTACTGACCCCATGGAACCGGGGAAATAGGGAAGATGATTAATTAGAAAGCGTCTCAAACAAAGACGAGAATGACGAAACGAAGAACTAGTTCGCAAGAAGCTTCGGATTCTAAACTGATATCAGTGATCCGGTAATTACTCCGGCCTCATTTGACACGCATGAATGTATATTGTGATGTTGTCGTCACTAGCTTCGAATTGTTCTCATTCTCTTCGTCGTCGTCGTAATCGTCGTCGTCATCTTTATCAATGTTAGCTTGATAAAAAAAATGTAGAGAGACATCAGGCTCGAAAATCACTCGGATATTCCAAGCAGACATTTGACTCCCCAACCGTTTATTATACGCGTCCGCAAGTCACGGGGGATCCTGTATGATGTGACGACCCAAGTTTGACGGCTCGGGTGGCTTTTACACCGCTCGCCACACCTTCACCTCCGCCGGCTTTTTGGTCGCGAAATCGAACGAACGAACCAACGAAACACCAGCTCGTAAACAACAGAGAGCAGAACAACAAAGACTCAGAATTAAAATTGAGCTCAGCGCGAAGTGGCCACACGACGCTCAAACAAGAGGTGTCAGAAATAACATGAAATCATCACCGCCTTTGTGTTCGTATTCGCTGTTTATCGCGCGACTGCTTGAATTCGGTATCGTTGTTGTTGTTGTTGTTGTTTGTCGATGAATCAGTACAGTCAAGCCGCCGTAATAAAAAAGCCAGATAAAGATTTGTTCTCGTCGAACTGGGAAGGAAAGAGAGAGCGAGATCGAATATGAAAACGGGTAATAAAGCGTACCATTGAAGTTCTACTTACTCTCTATCCCTACAGGACCTATTCACGTTTGCGTGTGCACGGAGCGAGCGTTCGAATAAAAAAAAGAGACAGATAAATCACCCCTTCGCTCGCTTTGTTTTGTCGCAAACAAAAGTGTTGTGTGTTGTCCCGAAAGCCAAAATTTTTTTCCTTTTCTCGTCAAAGAAGAAGAAGAAGAAGAAGAAGAATAAACATGTCTCTCCCTTCCGAGTCTCGGGAGAAGGAAGAGCGACGGTCGAAGAAAAAGATGACGAAGGAGGAGAAGAGAGAAAAGAAGAAACGGCGCGAGATGGAAGGAGGAGAAGGGGAAGAGAAAGACAACGACGAGGACAAAGAATTAAGGAAGAAGAAGAAGAAGAAGAAGAAGAAAAGTGAGAAAAAGGAAGGCGGCGGCGGGAAAGAAGAAGAAGAGGAAGAAGAAGAAGAAGAAGAAGAAGAAAAAGAAGGACGCAAAGACGGTAAGAGAGATAAAACAAGCTCACTGCCGAAACCTGGAGACAAAAATCACGTCGTCGTGCAAGTTGATGGTATTCTCTCCTCCGCGACGTTTGCGAGTTTGGACTTGTCCAATCCGACGATGCAAGGCATCAAAGAATTGGGACACGAGAAGATGACAGAGGTGCAAGCGAGGTGTATTCCTCCTTTGTTAGCTGGACGAGACGTGCTCGGTGCGGCGAGAACTGGCTCTGGCAAAACTTTGGCATTTTTAATTCCTTGTTGCGAACTTCTGTACCACGCTAAGTTTATGCCCAGAAACGGATGCGGAGTGATGGTTCTCTCGCCCACTCGCGAACTGGCTATGCAAATCTACAGCGTCGCGCAACAACTCATGCAAAAACATTCTCAAACCCACGGATTATTGATGGGTGGAGCCAATCGACGAGCGGAAGGTGAAAAATTAATTAAAGGAGTAAACCTCCTCGTCGCCACGCCAGGCAGATTACTCGATCACATGCAGAATACTCGTGGTTTCCAATACAGTTCGTTGAAAGTCTTCGTCATGGACGAAGCAGACCGTATGCTCGATATTGGTTTTGAGGAGGAGATGCGTACGATTGTAAAAATGCTTCCAAAAGATCGCCAATCGATGTTATTTTCCGCGACACAAACCACGAAAGTCGAAGATTTAGCACGTTTAAGTTTGAAAACGCCTTTATACATTGGAGTTGATGATTCTAGAGCCGTTTCTACTGCTTCCGGAGTTGAGCAAGGTTACTGTGTCGTTCCGTCTGAGAAGCGCTTTTTGCTCTTGTTTACATTTTTAAAGAAAAATTTGAAGAAAAAGGTGATGGTTTTCTTTTCATCCTGTAATTCGGTCAAATATCACGCGGAATTATTGAACTACATAGACATCCCGGTTTCCGATATACACGGTAAACAGAAGCAGCAGAGGAGAACAACCACATTTTTTGAGTTTTGCAAAGCCGATCGAGGTATCTTGTTGTGCACCGATGTTGCTGCGAGAGGATTAGATATTCCAGATGTTGATTGGATAATACAATACGATCCACCAGATGATCCGAAAGAGTATATTCACAGGGTTGGACGAACTGCTCGAGGAACCGACGGAAGAGGGCGCGCTCTGTTATTCCTCATTCCAGGGGAACTCGGATTTTTGAAATATCTCAAGAACGCAAAAGTACCTCTGAATGAATACGAATTCCCGCAGAAGAAAATAGCTAATGTACAATCGCAGCTTGAAAAGTTGGTCGAGAAAAACTATTATTTGCACACATCAGCAAAAGATGCATACAGGGCGTACATTTTAGCGTACAACTCGCACACTCTGAAAGATGTGTACAACGTTCATGCTCTCGATTTGGCAGCCGTAGGCTTATCCTTTGGCTTCAGCCGCCCTCCAAAAGTGCAGCTGAATTTAGAATCAAAAGCAAGTAAAGGTAGGGGTAAAGTATCAAATGGTGCGCCTGGTAGTGATTACAGAAGGCAAAAAGGTACTGGCCATGGTTTTAGTGCGAATAATCCGTACGGGAAGAAGGATTCGGGAGACTCGAGACAGTTCATTCGAGGATAAAAAAACAAAACGCTGCATGCTGCAATCCATTCCCGCTGACTTATAGTTTCGATTTTCTTATTATACAAATAAGTAGTGGGTCACGTTATATATGTTTCACTCTCTAATACTGTTCCTCTTTCTTTCTTTTTCTTTCCTTCCTTCTCTCTCTTTCTCTCTACTGCATTTTCTCAGTTCAAGTTTGTTCAAGGAGAGATGTTTCTTCTCATCGGATTCAGTGCTATTGGTTTCCCAGGTGCTCCTTCTCTTTCCACCCCATTTTGATACGAAGCTTGCGTCGCGGCGAGCCATTCCGTGTTTGTAATCGTGGATGGAGTCGAGCCTGCGAATAGATCGTTGTTGTTCACGTCGTGAATAAAACGTTTGAAGGAGAAAGACGTGGTAAGTAAAAGCGAGAGTTTCAAAACGAAAAACGGATCTTGATACCGACGGATGAAGAGGGTAAAAAACACACACGCAAAATGAAGACAAGAACTCTCTCTCTCTCTCTCTCTCTCTCGGTGCATACCTCCAAAGATTTTTTGTATGTTTACGGCATACACGCACGCGCCACTCGCGGCAAACAAAGCCGCCAGCGAGGTGAGAATAGGGCCGGTATAAGAAGGAGAAGGTTTCATCCTTTCGTCGTTTTTACTTTTCGTTTTTTTCTTTCTAGTGAGGATCCTACCATCCTCCCCTCACAAGTCGTCCTGTGCGTGAGCCTGGTTTTGAGAGCTTCTGGGAGAGGGGGCTAAAAAAAAAAAGAAACTTTTGTCGTGATTACTTCGATTTTTTGGTCCTTTCTCACGGAGTTCCGTCAAAACTCTCCGCCGCCCAAAGCCACAGAGAAAAAGGTATCACACATCACCGCCTCGCCACATTCGCCATAATCGCTGCCATGACTCCTCCTTTTTCTGTACCTTCGATGTCGTTCTCGTCGTCGCGTACATCCAGGACGGGGTTATCTGCAGTAAATGCGAAAAATGCCATAATTGAAGGAAAGAGCAAAAAGTTGTTAAGACCAACTTTGAAGAAGTTTTTCGTAGCAGCCGCAGCGAGCAGCGGCAAATCAGAATGGGACAACGAAACAGGCACGGTGTATTACGTCGAAGAAGAACTCTTCTCGAATAAACAAAACCGTCCAGTGCTGCGAACCGGGGCGGAAGCGCAGACTTTGCCTCTCCCAGACATCTCCATCGTCAGCGACAAAAAGTTGCAAAAAGTGAGACTGACCAGTTCTGTTGAAAACGAAAGAGACTGTCCACCAGAAAATGGACTACCTGAAATAGCTTTGATTGGTCGCTCTAACGTCGGAAAGTCTTCTTTGCTAAATATGCTCACGGAAGGTACGAGTCATGCCATCGTATCGGCGAATCCTGGTACAACGCGGTCCATTAATCACTATCTCATTGACGCAAAATGGTACATCGTCGACCTTCCTGGATATGGCTTTGCAAAGGCAACTGAGGAGGAAATTTTATCCTGGGATACCTTCGCGAAAAACTATTTCAAAACGCGTCAGACTCTCTGTGGAGTATTGCTGTTGATCGATGCTTCGATAGAAACCCAAGATAAAGACTTAGACTACGCAAACTATTTGATAGGGAACGACATACCGTTCACAATTGTGTTCACAAAGTGTGATAGAAAGAAAAAAGGCCCAAATACTCCTACTGTGGAGGAAAACATAGAAGCACTAGAAAATAGACTGGAAGAAACGTGGCATAGATTACCAAGCATCATCAAGACTTCGAGCGTGAGTAAAGAAGGGCGAGGAGACATCTTGAAATTCATTAGTTCGATTATACTGTTCAGACGACGAGCAAATGCAGAGAAGAAGGAAAATAAGCGGCGTTTGAAAGCGAGAAATTTGAAGGAGAGAAAATACAAGGAAAAAACTTCCAAAACCAAAATGAGACAGCGTCCTCTGAAAAAGAATCTCGATCCAGACGGAAGCGAAGTATTAGACGCGGAGATAGAGGAAGAAAATAAAGATGAGGAAATGTTTCGAAAAGAAGTAGAAGGACTCAGCGAAAGAACAAAATCAATCCTTGCGCAGGAAATTCAAGAAATCAGGCGGGGAGAAAAGTAAAGTATGCATCATAGTTTTCTTTACAGGAACAGTTTTACGAATGAGCTGTCCACGGGCTCGATCATCTTCTCAGAAGCAATAACATCCAGCATCCTGCTCATAGCATTGCTACCTCTTAACGTTTGCATATTTCCAATCAAAATCAACTTTGACTTGGCTCGAGTTATCGCAACATTCAGGCGTCTCTTATCTTCTAATAGCTCTGTCGTATCTCCTCGAGGATTACTTTTTACGAATGAGATTATGACCGCGTCAAAGTCTCTTCCTTGTGCTTTATCTATAGTTAAAGACTCTACATCGCTTACTTTCTCGTCAGTCTTTAGTAGTTCAGAAATTTCATCCACTTGCGCATTGAAAGGTGACAAGACTGCTATTTTTGCTGCTTCAACTTTTCTGCGAATTAAACTTCGAACGATTTCAAGAACGAGACGCTGTTCTCCCTTGTTTACCGGTCGCTCATCAGAACTCTCTCTTGTCTGATCTTGCACCGTTTCTTCTGCGCTTGTATCAAGGAAAATGACCGCTTTATTTGGCTGTTCACTCGTCGCATTTGTCAACCATTGGATTTTCCTAGCCTTGACATCGAAGTCTTCTTCGACCGAAAGCATTCTATTCGCAACCGCATCATTCGCTGGTTTCAATTTACCATCATAAGTCAGTGCATTTGGTAGCTTTGTTAACGGTTCGTTCATCCTATACTGACATGTCAAAGAGCAGACAGCGTTTGGATTCTTATTGCACAGTTGAGCAAAAAGTGAATCTTCCATACCGCTGCGTCTCGCGACTTCAGAAGTAATCAATGGAGGCAATTGATGGTGATCACCTACCAGAACAAACGTCTTCGAAAGTAATAAAGGACCTAATATAGCTGGCAACGTCAATTGTCCAGCTTCATCGACTAAAACAACGTCAAACTCTTTTCGAGCGAAGAATGGATGGTTCAAAGCATAACATGTCGCACCAACAATTCGAGCTTTCTCAGAAGCATAGTTTATCGCATCGAATGAGCTTGCATCCCAAATTTCACCCCCGAGACGATATCTTCGAACTTCCTTGAGAACTTTGAACTCATCATCGCCAATTCTAATAAATCTTTCGCAATTTTTTGAGGGTAAACGCTTTAAAATGTTGTCAACCGCGTTGTGTGTGTGAGAAGTGATTAAAACACGCTTTTCCAATAACGCAAGAACAAGAATACAGCAGACCAAAGTTTCCGACTTTCCGGCACCTGGTAATCCAAGAACTAAAGCATAATCTGAACAGGTGACAACTTTCTCGACCGCGTATCGCTGCTCTGCGTTCAAATCGACGACAATGTCAAGGTAATCTCGTTCAAACTCCGCAAAATCATTCATATACCTTCCCGGTAACTTTATAGAAGTAAAATTTTCGTAGACCGGTTCCGCGAAATCTATTATTCTCCTTCGGGTTTCAGATGGAATGTGCATTAATTTTTGATTCTTATTCTGTGAGACATCCTTAGCAAGAGTGGCAATTAAATTTCCACGAGATCGGGCCGCCATGGCGTGACCGGCACCATCACGATCGATGCGCCATAGCTCATTCAGATTCGCACTACCTGGCAGTGATGGCTGTATCGATATATGCTCTTTACTTTGCACTCGAAGAGGCCGAGACGTTACAAGAGATAACATGTTATGGTTAATCTCAACCTTTTCGATCGTGGCACGACCAGTAACCATCAAGCCATCGTTGCGAGAAAGAACAACTCGATCTCCAGGACTAAATTTAGACAGGGAGCACTGCTCATTGGAATTATCCGAGACTATAAACTCATGAAACCATTCATCTTCATTCACAATGTTTCCAGGTGATACACCGGTGAAAGAGTCTCGTCGTGGCGTACCATCTTCCGGAGTCAACGAGATTTGTTTTTGTATATTATGATGAATCAATTTTAATCCATTCACGGCAATCCCACCTTTTCTGGAACAGACTACTTCAACATCCATCCATGGCGTCGCTCTCTTACCATGCGAAGCGCTCGATTCAAGGTCGACAAGTCGGATCCATTTATTCAACCACTCTGAATGAGATTTTGTGATATGATCTGTGCTTGCGGCGAAGATCTGTAATCCAGAAGTCTGCTCGTTCCCAGATTCAAGAGATTTGTGCAACGTAAAGCAACTTTCACGTTGAAAGCATCGTTCACACCAACTACTCGGCGACATATTCGGAAGGATTCCAGAAGCTAACTTACTATGGACCTGTGGAAGGTGCGTTCTCTCAATCAAATTCTCAGCTGGATACAGAAATCTATTTTGATCAAGAGAAGCTTCGTCATCGTCTCGCGGCTGCAACGCCGAAGCTAAACGATTTCGCTGATGCATAAGAAATGCAATTTCCAGGTTTGTCCTTTCGATCACGGTTGTTTTCCCTTCCTCATTTTGATCATCGTTCGTGTAGTGCAATACACCGAACGGAGAAGCGCCTTGATTTTGAAAATATCTCTCACCAATCATCAACGTGTATAATAAAACTTGAGCTCCGTGTTCAACAACATCCTTCCACTTGCCGGTCTTAAGCTCTACTGGAACAACTTTAACATCAGTCGATTGCTTACCAGTCCTTATTCTTGCTTCAGCAATTGCGTCTATTTGCCCCTTCAAACCTAATCTCGGAGCCCAAATTATTTCCTCAATATCCACGATCTCTGAAACTTCTAAAACATTCGAATTACTCGCTCCATTCTTGCGGACTTCTACGTGCACGCCTCCACAGGGCTGATTAAATCGACGCGCGTTTTCTTCTCTCATATTTGCTATCTGGTAGTCATTTCCATTCGCACTACTCATCTTCGAACCGAGATCTCTTGCCATTATTCTGGCCTTGCGAGATAATGCCGTCAATTTTTTGGACCATTTTTCGACACCTGAGATGACATTTCTAGCGTGCTCGATAAAATTGTCAACTGTTTTGTTGATGGCGTATAGATCTAGGGCACTTTTGCGAGCCAATCCAACGATAAAATCCTCCATACAATTTTCGTTCATCCCTGCGAAATTGTTTGACATAGCACTAGAGCCTGAATTTATCAAAGACTTTTCGGCGAGTTCGTGCAGTAGAGTTCCGAATGTAGCAGCTTCAGATGCATCTCCACCGGGACCATCACCGATGACAGTATTTATAAAAGCTTTTCTTAAACATTGAAAGGATCCTCCAAGCATGGTTGCAGACAGTAAAAGCTCGGGATGAAGAACTAAGATAAGGCCATTTGTAGCAGTGATTTCACAGTTTCCAGAAATCTCGTTTCCTTGGCTTATTGAATGGACACGAATGAGGTCATTCACTTGGACTTGAATATCTACCCAATGATCTTTCAAAGTTATAATCTTTGGCACCACCATATTACTAGACTTAAGACATGCAACAACATGTAAATGTAAAACGTTGTCATCTTTCTGTATGCGGATGATTCTTTGTGCAGCGATACGTGCGCCTTGCGAATCAATTCTCTCGAGCTTTTTCATAATCTTTTCCTGAACGTTCATATCTGATGAATCCATTTTCAATGCATTCGCGACTCGAGATACGTTTGTCGTACAATTTTCTAATGTTGTTTTTTCAACAACGGCGGCGGTGGTGTCAGTGTTCAAATATATATCATGATTTTCGATACTTTCATCATCTTCCTCATCATCCCATTCTGCGATGAACTCCTTTGGCGCAGATATCTTGGAAGTGTGATCTTCCTCGACGGGAATCGGTGGTGCTCCTCTAGGGTTTTCTTTTCTTTTCTTGTTGTTACTATCAATCGATCGTCTATCTTTCTTTATCGTTCTTACGTTATCATGAACAAAAAGCTGTTCGTCTGCGCTCCCCCAACTTAGTGAAGGCGCCGGAAACGATACACGCAGTTCAACTTTCTTTTCCTCCTCTCTCTTCTTCTTTTTTTCTTTCGAATCTGGTCCAAACTCTCGCGCCAAGGTTGTCGAAGGAGCTTTATCAAGCGTAACGGGGAATTCACCACGTACTTTGTTTCTATTGTTCTCTCCAAGATCACCGTGAGCTTCAACTTTACACCGCTGCTGCTCCTGCTCGACGACGACAACCTTGTCGGAAACCGTAGTCTTCGTTTCCATATTCAATCCGCTATTACTCTTGCCCTCTTTTTGTCTGCTGTTTGTGCAGAGTAATCGATCGAGTGCAGAAGTTGCATTCTTCTTCTGCCGAGGAGACGAGCGTATTGGCTGAGATCTTTCAGATTGTGATGTAACATATTTTGAACTCGCTGCGAAACCATAGGAGATTTTCTCGCTCTTCTCCACGGCTTGAGTGAGAGATATGAAATCACCTCCTGAACAACCATCGAGTGGTCCGTCGTTCGCTTCGGACGTGCGAACATTGCCAGCGTTCCTCGACATCGCCGCATTATCATCGCGTAAAACGTTAAGCGACGACTTCCGTCCTCGCGTATCCTCCTCACTCATAACGTTTTCCGCTTCGTGTTCTTCTTCTCTTTTTTTTTTCAAAAATGTGTTTTTAGGCACCACCCCAAAAAGAAATGAACGGCAAGTGGAACGATTATTCTTTTTGTTCGGTCACGCACGACGAGGTAAAGCGTGGTTTCTTTCTATTCTATTCTATTCTATTCTATTCTCTCTCTCTCTCTGTCTCTTTACGACGCGCGCCCCGCTTTTCTCTTTTAGCGGTGGATATACTCCTGCGCTCGCTTGCTCTCGGAGTGTTGTCTCGCGAAAAAAACTCACCATTTTTTTTCAAAGAAAATTTTAGGGACTCTTGAATTCTGCCGACGGGCCGAAAAAGAGAACAAAACAAAGAAGCTCTGGATTAAGCCGCGCCTATAATCTTCTCCACAACTTGTGTGTGCTCGCACAGGAAAAGTTGTCCTTCTCTGTAGCGAGTGAGAGCCAACGCGCGCGTCTCGAATAAGATTCTGATAAATAGAAAGAGAGAAGGAAACTGTCGGTATACTGCTCGCGCGTGGTCGGGTTATAGTTGGTGCAACAATAGGAGATTTCTTCGCGCACGCACACAACACGAAAAGGAGGAGAGAGAGAGGAGAGAAATTTTCGTAAAAAGTCATAGTGGCATAATAGTTTAAAATGCGAAAGGTAGCAGGTTCACCGTCCTCTGCTGGAGCGGTGGCGGTGAAATCCACGCTACACGATGCAAAAAACGCGGTTGGTTGGGGAAAGTATCACTGGGTACTCTTCTTAATCACAGGGTTCTGCCTCATGGCTGAATCCGTAGAGGTGAACCTGTTAGCTTTCATGACCATCGATGCTGCTAAGGAGTGGCATTTGAATCCAGTTCAAGCGAGCTCTATTGCAGCTTCTGTCTTTGCGGGAGAAATTGCTGGTTGCTCTGCGTTTGGACTATTCGGCGATAGATTTGGTAGGAAGCCTGCTTTCATCTTATCGATCGCGTTGATTGCGGGTTTCGGAGTTGCTTCTTCCTTTTCGCCAAACGTGTACGTCCTCGTCTGCATGCGCTTCTTAGTCGGCGTTGGTATCGGAGGTTTTTCAGTGCCTTACGATTTGCTCGCGGAGATTTGTCCAGATAAAATTCGTGGGCAGGTGTTGATGTCAATTTGGGTGTGGTTCGCTATTGGCGGTATCTTAATTACTGAGCTAGCTTATTTTGTTCTCGATTCGCGAGGTTGGCGGTATCTAACTCTGCTAGCATCTGTACCACCAGTTCTTTCGCTATTATTTCTTGGGTTTCTCGACGAGTCTCCTTCCTGGCTACTCGCTAAAGGTAGAACAGAAGAAGCGGAGGCTATTATGGATAAGATTGCCAGTACAAACAAATTAGAGATGAAATCATTCAAGTTGGAAGATGAAGAAGAACATCACGCGAGCGTGAAAGATTTATTCAAGCCAAAATATCTTCTTGCAACGGTTTGCGTTTGGCTTACTTCTTTTGCGCAAACGTTTTGTTATTACGGAATAATCTTATTTCTTCCAAGAGTATTGCACGTACCAAAGTCTGAAATGTTTCCGTTCAAAGAACTTATATATTCGTGTCTGGGAGAGATTGGTGGAACCATTATAGGAGTTTTCATGGTTGAATATATGCCTCGTGGAAAGGTTTGCACGGTTTCATTTATTGTATTTGGTGTAGCGCTGCCACTTCTAGTTGAACCAAATGTACCATTACCTTTAGTATTTGCTATGATTGCCCGGGCGGCTGCGCCAATATCTGGATCAGCGTCATGGCTCCTTAGTGCAGAGGCATATCCAGTAGAGATTCGCGCAACGGGACACTCTTACGGTAACATGATTGCACGTCTAGGTGCATTTATAACGACGTATTGGGGAGGTGCTCAGCTGTCAGCCAGTACTTTAGCTTATGGTTACACGGCTATATCTATAGTTGGAGCTCTAGGGGGTTGGTTCAATCCCAAAGCTGCCATGTTATTGGAATAGTAAAAATAAATACAATTATAGCTTCACCCTCACTAATAAAATCTAAACATACGCTCCTTTTAATTCTCCATCTAAATAATTACACTGGTGGCAACTTCGCACGGCAAGTTGGGCATTCTAATTTCACATCCATCCATCTACTAAGGCAATGCGCGTGAAAAACGTGACCGCAGGGCGCATGCATTTGCATTTCGTTTGGAGACATACTCTCACTCTCACTTTTAAGATTACTAAGACAAATAGAACAATCTCCAAATTTCACGTAACTCTTATGATAATTGTGCACTTCCGGTAGCCATTTAGTTAATTTGAATGTAACAATACGCGGATGAAAATAATGTTGAGCAAATAAAATGAACGCTTGCACGAACACATACAAAGAGACAGATGCGCACAAGACATAATTCGGCTCGTTTCGAGCAAAATTTTTCGGACATCCATAAAAGTATAACGGAACAAAAATTCGAGTTATACTGATTACTCCTACATACATCGGTATGAAGGGTTTCCTCGAATTTGAGTATAAATTCCACAGAATTTGCGGGAGCCAATATGAGGACAACAATAAAACGCAAAATGTCTGAAAGTTTTGCATAACGTAAATCAAGAATGCCCCGCCAAAGAAACCGGCGTAGAATTTCCCATATAAAGTGGAGAGCTCTCTTCGCAAGTCAATCCACGAACTACTATTATTTGAAGCGTTTCGTATTTTCCACACGTGCAACAGTAATCGCATCTCAAATACGGAAAACATCATAAATTCTAGAAAAGCTATGCAGGCAAAAGGTAAGAATATTTCTTCGACCACCATTCCATAGATCAGGTGACCGAGACAGAGGTACGCATCTAATATTGCCTGAAATCCAAGCGATAGTATGGAGAGCTTTGACAGCGAACTTTGCGTATTACCCACATATTCAACTTGTTTCGCCAGGGCATACAACTGAAATAGAACAGTTGCTATTGCAATGTATCCATAGTTGATTGCTTTTGCGTAATATTCTTGCATCTTAAAAGTTGTTGCATTGAGGACAAAATCAAAGCCACAGTTTTCAGAAACTAAAGTCCCCGTGATAACCGCATCGAAAGATGCATCAGGCAAGGCAGTTCTACGAGGTGTGTACTCGTTTTCTCTCATCTCATCGTCGGTTACTTTCGATCTCACTTCAATATTGTCTTCAATATTTTCAAGAAGCGAATATTTTCCTGGTTCGATGAACAACTTAAGAGCAAACTCACATGCAGAAGGATATGCCGTGGTGTTTAACGGTCCCGAAAATAACGAGTTTATTCGTTGTCGACGACGCATTACGTCATAAATTGTTTCTGTATCGTTACTAGCTTCTTTATCTTCGCTTCGTGTCGCATTTGCGTCCTTCCTCCGTGCCGTTTCCCATGCTAAGTCTGAAGCCGAAGTTCTGAGCGCCTCTCTAAAATCTGAATGATAAAAACTCTGTTCGTTTGAATTATCAAGAGATACATGCTCTAGATTTCTACTCTGTCCATGAGCGTGAATTATTCCCGTGGCGTTAAGGTACACTCCGGCGAAATTCACGTGCATGGTAGGAGCCGAAGTCGTTCGCACTAACAAGTCTCCTTCTACCCAGAAACAGTTGTTTTTTGAGTCCTTCTTCTGTTGTCGCATCTGCACCTGTAAAATTCCCTTCGAACCGCTGGCGAAGTATCTCTTATTGGGAATTTCACGCAAAGGCGTGAGGAACGACTTCGTCGATGAAGCGTGCCACGCGCCTTTAAACGTCCCAGAGACATCCTCCGGAAAATTTCTTTTTTTATTCAACAATGTTTCCTTTTCTTCTTCTCCGTTTGCGATTGCTTCGAGTTCCTCCGCGCGAACTACGAAAATGACGAAGAAAAAGACGAAGAAAGAAACGATGATTCGAGTACAGAGGAGGCACCGCCGCGTCCACATGCTCAAATATTCCCTCCTCCTCCTTCTCCTTCTCCTTCCACCTTCTCACCTCATAATTTTGTGAGCCGGAGAGAAAAGTGGAGAGAGAGACAAAAGAAGAAAAAAGAAAACCGAGATATAAAAAGCAATAATACACGCGTTGTTGGTGAGATGATGAATAAAATGCTTTTCGTTATTTCAACCAAACGTTAGCTTATCTATGTGATGTGTGTTATTTATTAGCATGTATATAAAGGTATATCTCAATCAAGTTAAAGCCCGTTATCTTTCTGAAACTTTTGAATGGAATCTAAAACCATGAGCGTAATCATGGCGTGCGGGGCGATTCGCACATAGTACGTGGGAAAGCCAGTGTAAAATTTCAGCGGACCACCTTCGGCAAACGTCTTCATCGCGCAATCCGCCATACCAGAATATGGGAATTTACCCGTCACTGGATCAACTTTCTGCTTTTGTAACATCGTCTTAACGTAATCAAAAGGTAACGAAAAGAAGGAGGCAAAGAAACCAGAGATGGATGATGCGATGAATGTCTTCGGAAAGCCGGTGAAGCCTTGCTCAGCTAACATCTCTTTCGCTTGGTCGTTAGAGGCAAGCATACCCATATTGAGAGCCATTGCACGAATAGCGGTGGTGCTCGCACCAGTGAATAAACCTCCAACGCCTTCGTTCTTGACGATGTCGCTCAAAGCGTGAACAACACCAGTGTAATTTCTTCTTTGATCGGCAGGTAATGTTTTATCCGCTTGCATACGAATCAATGATAAATCTGCAGGTGAACCAAAGATGGCACCTAAACCACCGGCCGCTAAACCAGCTCCGGCTTTTTGCGCGAGCGGCAAAGCCTCGCCGTTGTTTTGTTTTTTCAGGTAATCCACGAGCTCAGCGTGGATACCAAGACGAGCCGTCGTGTACGTCGCTTGACGCAACAGACCGGCAGACAAACCGGTGTAAAGGGCACCAAAACCATCGTTTTTGATGATCCCGGCGGCAACACCGATAGGTCCCCCAGAAGCGCCGAGTTGTAATCGAACTTTGACGATATCGATCGGCTGAATCACGCACGTCGCGCCCATCCCTGAGAGACCACCGTTCATGAATGGCTTCACGGCTTTCCAGACGGGGTTATCCGCCATAGTTGTAGTTGTCGTCATCTGATCTACTTGTATCTGTCTCTGTTTGTGCGAGTGTGTGATAGAACTTCTACTTTCTATGTGCTAGTATTCTAACGAAGATTACTCTCGCTTTTTCTTTTTTATGTGTATGGGGGCCTCTCCGCCGCCTCTTCGTTCAAAAATTCTCTCTTTCTCTCTCCTCTGTTTTCACTCTTTGCTGCTCTGTTTTTTCCGTCCCTGGCCGTCCTCTTTTTCACACAACACACACTGCTTCTCGCTTCTCGCAGAAAAGTCCTCATAATAAAAAGAAAAAAGAAGAAGAAGAAGAAACAGAGGAAGAAGTTAAAGAAGAAGAAGAAGAAACAGAGGAAAAGTGAATAAGGAAAAGTTACAACAACGCAATCATGGTGCTCAACGATCTTGGGAGTAAGTTAGCGAACGCTTTGAGCTCGTTGAGTAAGCACACCGTCATAGATGAGGAGATTATGGAAGATGTCTTGAAGGAAATTACAAAAGCTTTACTGTCCGCAGACGTAAACGTCCAGTACGTCGTTCAGATGAAGAAAAATATCGTGAAAGCTGTAGATATCGATGATCTCGCCGGCGGCATCAACGCGAAGAAGATGTTGGAAAAAGCTGTGTTCAACGAGCTGTGTAATATGCTTGACGGGGGCGACGCAAAATCGGAAGTGAAGGCAAAGTTTGTTCCCAAGAAAGGAAAACCAAACGTCGTGATGTTCGTGGGTTTACAAGGTTGCGGTAAGACAACAACGTGCACAAAGTATGCGAGTTATTACGCTCGGAAAGGATTTAAGCCAGCATTAGTTTGCGCAGATACGTTTCGTGCGGGTGCTTTTGATCAGTTGAAGCAGAATGCGACAAAAGCTAAAATTCCTTTTTATGGCTCGTATACCGAGTCAGACCCAGCAAAAATAGCAGCCGAAGGCGTGCAAAGATTCAAGGAAGAAAAGTTTGATTTAATCATAGTAGATACGTCGGGTAGACATAAGCAGTCCGAGGCTCTTTTTGAAGAGATGCGAGCTGTAGACGAGGCCGTAAATCCAACAATGACTATATACACGATGGATTCCTCCATGGGTCAAATGGCGAAAGATCAGGCGGAGGCTTTCAAATCCGCAGTCGATGTTGGTGCGGTGATCATGACGAAGACGGATGGCCATTCGAAAGGCGGGGGTGCAATCGCGGCAGTAGCGGCCACTAAATCTCCTATTATTTTTGTTGGTACTGGCGAACATCTTGAGGACATCGAAGCGTTTGATACACAACCTTTTGTTTCGCGCTTACTTGGACTTGGTGATTGGCAAGGTTTAATGGAAAAGTTATCTGACGTGGTCCCCGAAGACCAAGGGCAGAAATTAGTCGACGGCATTACCTCTGGGCAGTTCACGATGCGTTTGTTGTACGAGCAGTTTCAAAATATAACGAAGATGGGACCAATGTCTCAAGTCATGTCGATGATTCCCGGAATGGCAGATGCGCTACCGCAAGGTTCTGAGAGAGCTGGCCAGGCTAAAATTAAACGAATGTTGTGTTTGATGGATTCTATGTCAGATACGGAGCTAGACACCTGCAATATGAAAATATTAACGGACAAGAAGCGCATGATTCGTATTGCTCGAGGCGCTGGGAAAACTCCACAGGCATACATAGAGTTGCTAGAAGAATTTAAGCGGTTGGCTAAAATGATGAAGGGGATGAAGGGGATGAAAATGCCAAAAGAAGGTTCACGGGGTCGAGGAGGAGGACATGGACAACAGCAAGCTATGCAGCAGCAGATGTCACAAATGATGTCAGCGTTACCCCCGCAAATGCGCAACATGTTCGGTGGCGAAAAAGGGTTGATGAGTATGATGCAGCAGATGGAGAAGGATCCTTCTATGATGAATAAGATGATGGGTATGATGGGCAACAAAAGATGAGAAATTAAAAGCAGCACCCAGAGAACCGCACGAACTTTGACCACGTAGAGCGCATATTTTTGATATCGTTGAGAATACCACCACGTAGTCGCGTAGTATTAGTATTATAATATAATAAATGGAACAGTACCTCCTACACGTGCATCGTGTAGTGTAATAACTTTACTTTTAAGAAAGAGAAATATAGCGCGTTTTCCTGAACTCTCGCCTGGCGTCGCTGAGTGAGTTGTCTACAAATCTCATTTTCAGTTGGGGCCAGACTTCACAAAATATGCTGCGTCGCGCAGTTTTGCACAGTTTGAGGGCAAATACAATCCCAAATTTGAGATGTTTTGCCTCCTCTACGTCGACTCACGGGGCGGACGTCTCCGAGATACAAGACGTTAAGGAGTTGGAGAAACTCATAGGAGTTGAATCTGAGAGGAAAGCAATAATCATAGATTTCTATGCGAACTGGTGTAACCCCTGTAAAATATTAACGCCGCGTTTAGTGAAAGCTCTGGAAGGAAAATCTCGAAGTATTAAGATGGTGAAAGTTGATGTAGATTTGTTTCCGAATATCGCGGAAGCTTTAAAAGTCAGTTCGCTCCCGACAGTGATGCTTTTTCATAAGAGCACGCTCGTCGAACAGTTCGCAGGCGTGATAAACGAAGACGAGTGCGAAAAGTTTATCCAGCGAGCGGCTAAAAGAGTGCTTGCAGACACACAAGACGAAAATCACGAGGATAGTAAGTTTCTGGAAGACGAGGAAGCTCAGAGCACCTCGGAGGTGGTTGATCTCGCATCCATCCATTCAAAGGTTGAAGTCGCCTTACAAGGCTTGGCAGAAGGAAGTTCCGCGAGTTCTGCGACGCAAAGAGCTGCTCTCATCGCTTTCACAAATTCCGAAGCTTCTATGCGGTCGGCTCCTGCATTTCTACAGGCTGAAATATACAGTGCTTTGGCGATGATTGAGCTGAACGAAAACAAAGCTTCCCTTGAAAGTGTTGAATCATTGGTGAACGCTGCGGAGCAAATATCAGCAGAAGCAAAGAAGGAAGGAAGTGGAGCACCTCAAGTATCATTCCCTGCCATCGCAGCTCGCGCTCGCCTGAAACTTAGAATTCGTGCGAATGAACATAATATAACATTTGAAGACCATGCGAAATGCATATTTGAATACGAAGAAGGCAAAGCGAAGTCTTTCGAGCTGAGTTTAAGAGCGGTATTAGCTTCTGTAGTAGTATCAGATTGGGAGAGAGCATGCAACTTTTCGCTCGATTTACTCAAATCAAAAAGCGACATCCAGGGGAAAGAGGATTTGAAAACACTCGGTCGAGAAATATGCGTTGAGGTCATCGATTCCATAAATTTTGGTGCGACTTCCGCCTTAGCAGAAAGAACGCGAAGGCGTCTCGCTTCTATTCTTTTTGCTTGATAAGAAAGTGCAAATAAGATACCGTTGTAGTAGAAATAGAATAGATACAGGAATAGGAACCAGGTACGAAAAAAATACAGCTTCCGCTCTTAAAATTACAATTTTTCTATTGCCGTTTTGACGATTTCAACGGCAGATGGTCTCATGTTTGGGTTTCTATGCAGACACATGATTATTAAATTCCGTAAAGCGAGACTCCTCTCCCTCGGAATTGAATCTTTTTCTTCTCTTGAAGTGCATTCGCGGAATTTCCTTCCAGTTGCGACTTCATACAACATAGCACCGAACGAAAAAATATCACACGAAGGTTTTGGTTTCGCATCAGCATTCAAATTCAGCAACTCTGGAGCTACGTATCCTCCATCACCATCTTCAACGCGCCACGCGTGACCAGGTGCCCATGCTAAGCCAAAATCGCCTATTTTGAATGTTCCCTGACGATCAATGAAAATATTCTCTGGTTTCAAATCTAAGTGAAGGACTGCGTGCGAATGGATATGTTTCAATCCACTCCCAACCTCATAAATTAAACGCCATATATCGCGTTCTTCTAATACAACGCCTGGTCTTAATCGCTGCAAAACAGTGCCGAGCGAGCCACACTCACAATATTCAAATTGGATGCAGAATAGGCGCTCCTGCTGCCATCCTCGGAATACTTTCACCACGTTCTCGTGTTCCGGTAAATTCGCCACCGCCTCGAGCTCTCTCATCGCGGATCTTCGATCTGAATCGCTCGTGAAGGGCTTGTGCCGTTTTTTTACGACGAAAGGTTCTCCCGTTTCCAGACCGGTCACGAGCCATACTTCCGCGTTTACGGTTCTACTTAATCTGCGTTCGTAACGAAAGTGGGCATCGAAGCGAAAGTTCGAAGGCAAGGAGTTTGATTTTTGACGTCTCAGATTCGTAACAGCTAACAACTTTGTTTCGTTTAAAGAGTTCATGCGCATTAAGCCATCCTCTGGCTTCACTTCCTCTTCATCAGGAAAACTTGGTCGGTGCATAACTGGACGAATTAAGGGAGGAGGCTCTCTCTCCTCCTGGGAGTTTTTGAATAACGTGGACACTGGCGTAGGAGAACGTGGAGAGATCAAATCTTCTTCCTCATTCTCTCCTCCAACCCTCCTTCTCGTCGTCGCATTCTTCTCACTCGTCTTATTCTGTTTCTCCGTGGAGACGCTCAGATCCGGTGTTAGTAAAACAGAAACCGGAGAAAATTGCAAAGAAGATTTCTTCCTCGAATTCTTATTCACCATCGTCGTCGGCGTGTTCGTCTCCCCCCCCTCTTCGCCACCACTTTCTCGTAAGGACGTCATTCGCAAGCGCGTCATTATCGGGGTCAGACTGTTATTACTCATCACCTCTCGATTTTCATCGCACGCTTTTCTTGGCGGGCACAAAAGGAAAGTGATGTATGAGGGCACCCTTTTCAATGAAAGATGTTTTGTTTTTGAATTTTTTTCTGCCTTTTCGCTCTTCTTCTTTCGCAATTTTTTCGCTTCTTTTAAAAAGAGGGGACCGAGCGACCGCCTCCCTGGTGCAGGAATTCAAACGCACTCTCCTTCCTTCAAATGCCACAAATCGAAAGAAAAGTAATCGAGATTACTTTTTGATTGAACGCGCGCTTCAGCGCCTACCTGTAATTTATTTATTTCTTACACGCACGCGCGCTCGAGAAAAACGAATACGATCATGGGCGAAGGAAAAGAGTTTGGAAAGCGCTTCACGTTTGAATCGAAGTTGAACTGTCCGGCGACAGTCTTCCTCGTGGACAAAGATACGGAGGATTTCCGCGAATTCCACATGAAACGAGTGGGAACAAAAGAGGCTGAAACTTTACGGACGGGCGTTGAACTCGTAGATTTAGATAAAAATGGAGAAGAGAAAGAAAAGAGATTCGTCACGGTCGTACGCACTGTCCCGGGGATAAAACTTCCGATGGTAGTGAAGCCTTTATTGAAAGGTGGACACGTCGAATTTGTCGACACGCGCAGCACGTCACCGAACGCCCTTGACGACTTTATGAAGGGGAAGACGAAGACGCACGAGACAATGTTTCGAACGGTGAATAATATCACAAAACATGCCGTAGTAGACGGGGTGATATCAATAATTCCAATAACAGCAACAACGTGTAAAGTCGTAGCTAGCGGTTTATGTCACGTCACGCTCGGTTCTCTCGGTAGACTGATTGAGAACATAATCGTAAACGGGATTGGGAAATCCTACGAGCAGTTGCCAGAAATTTGCGACGAATGGCTCAAGCATAAGCGAGATGTTTTGAAGAAAGGATCCGCTAAGAAAAGTGCAAAAGTTTCTAAATCAAAAGCTAAGACAGAAGATAACGAAAACGATAACGACAGCGAGTCATCTTTTGCGACGGCGTCGACTGAATTCAACGAATCCGCAGGAAGTTCACAAAATCAGATCTTAGATATTGATTCATTCGCAGCTCCGCTGACACCCATATTTAATAGTATCTTATCTTTTAGCGGCTTTGGTGGTTCCTCTTCTAATAGGGACGAAGAGGAGGAGGAAGATGAGTTAGATGGTGATCTGGAAGAAATGAAAAAAGACATTAGCTTTGAGGTGGTGGAGCAAAGTATAGATGCCTCAAACGCGAACGGTCTTGGTGGTAAGAAGAAAGTAGTAAAAGTAGAACGATCGATGAAGAAAAGCAGCAGTGGTTTCACTTGCTGCTTCGCATCGCCTGCGGTTGAGTCTTGAATAGTTCTTTTTGTCGCATAGTTTTTATAGTATTTGTGTTTGTATCCAACGCAACTGAAGCGAGCTAAAAAAAGTTTATTCCTTCTCAAAAGTTTGCTTATTTGCCTGAGCATTGTAAAAATCTGCAACTTGATGCGCGTTAGTCGCCATTTCCGGCTCTTTATCGTCTCGACTTCTTAAAAAGCGCGGAAAACGTAAAGCAATACCCTTGTTTGGATCCACTAAACCCATGGCAGCTTTGTGCGTTGGAGAGATCGACAGATCAGCCGCTTTCACTTCCCAAACTAACTTTGCGTCAAACCATAAGTCAGGTTCCATACCTTCAGGATATTTGTAGTAAGAGCGTGGAGCTTCTATTAAATGCGGTTCAAGCGCTTTCGACAAGGTTTCCAAATCGATCTCGGAAAAGCCAGTTCCAATTTTGCAAATCGTTTGAAACTCTTCTCCATCTTCGTCGTAACAAGCGAGAAGAAATGCTCCATACACCCCTGTCCTTTTGCCTCTGCCATGCCAAGCACCGATTGGGACCAAATCTAACGAGTCTCCGCATCCTTCCATGTAGTCTTTCTTCAACTTCAACCAGTTTAATGAGCGCTTGGAGGGTTCGTATGTAGCATCCATTGTCTTTACAATCAAACCTTCGGTATTCGCAGCGATGGATTCATCCAAAAATACCTGCAGCTCCTCCACATCCCTGCTCGTTTTTGCAGTGGCAAACAGGAATTCACCTTTCGTTTCTCGGAATGAACTATAAAGCGCAAGACGCCTAACGCTCATCGGTTCACGCAAGAGCGATTTTCCGTTCAAATATAAACAATCAAATGCGTACAACGCCACTTGCACTTTAACGTCTTCAATTTTGATATTTTTCTTTCCTCTAGTACTCAAAATCTGAAAAGGAAGAATCTTATCTTGCTCTCTATCGTACGCCACGGCTTCACAATCGATGACTACTGAGGTTATTTTCCCGTCTACGTTGTTCAAGTAATTTTTGAATTTCGAAACGATATCAGGGAACTTTGGCGTGTTATCTTCCTGATTTCTGGAGAAGATCTTTATCGATCCATCTTCGAGCAAGTGCACTTGAGCTCGCTCGCCGTCATACTTATATTCGCACGTAAATTCAACGTCAGAAAATCTGTTCAAAACTTCCGCCACACCGGTCGTTGGCTTTGCCAACATTGGTTTCACTGGCGCACCTGGTTTAAATTGACATTTCTCCTGCAGACCGTCGATGCCAACATCCAAGAGCGCTGGGACAACCAAGTCGTAGCTCGGACATTCCGAGAAAACAAGCTTCACAACATCCACGGCTTTCAGGAGTTGATCTGCCAAGGCATTAGCACCTAGCTTTATACCTGCAGTTTTATTTGCTTCTAAAACGATAGCATGCGTAAGAGCAGCGTTCACGGTTTGCTGAGCCAGACCAATGCGTAACTTTCCTTGTAATGCCCTCACTATGTATCCAGCTTCGCTGCCTTTGGCGGCAACGAGTAATTTCTTAATTCGTCCCTTCTTTTGATCGACTGAATTCGTTCCTGCTGTAGTAGCTATGACGCGGAACTCCTGTAAGACGCCTTTCACCGTTAACGGTGCGGGCTGGAACATTGTCCGTTGCGTCGATCGGGATGCCATGGCAACAGAACCCAAGTCGCCAGCCTCGCGGTAGTCAGCCTTTATGTTTGCCTCTTTGCGCCCAGTTGCTTCGGCCAGACATTTAATCAAAGTCGCATCTCCTATACCGAGATCAATACCATCGTGTTGCGGCGCGATCGTGTTTGAAGCCAAGTAAACTGCTGCGAGCAAATCTCCAGATAACCCACCACGAATAATAGATCTGAATGTATTCGTCAACAAGTTCGTGATCTCCAATCGTTTCGTTGTCTCGGCAATACTTTCAAACGTATCCGCAACGATTCCAAATGGTGTTGCCGTATTCTCCTTCCAAGATGAGATCGATTCCGATGATTGGTCGATATACTTCTGTGCAAGTTCAACTTGTAAGGCTCCAACGCCGGCTTCAGATTTTTCCTTCCCATTTTTTGACTTTGTTTTCTTCTTCGCTTTTTTTTGAACAGAAGCAGAAAGTGGGCCTTCGACGTCTTCGATTTCATCATCATCGTCTTCCTCCTCCCCCTCTTCATCTTCTTCTTCTTCGTCATCAGATTCACGCGATGCTTTGTATTCTTCATCCTTTTCATCGCTCACGTTGGCAACGCTGATGTTCTTCTTTGCATCTTTCTCATCTTCTTCTTTTTCCTCCGTTTGCTTAAGTGCTGCTGATGTTTTTGGTTGTTGCTGCTTTTGTTCCAATTTCAACTTTGCTTGTTCTGCAAAGGACAATGCTTTCGCGTTTGCGTCGAGAACTTCGGATTTCTTCACTAGTTTGCGCTTCTTCGCGGCAACTTCGATGTTTTCTTTCTGTTGCGTAGGCGAATTGTTCTCTGTCGTCGCCGTGGTCGTCGTTTCCGTCGTCTGTTGTTGTTCTTTCTGATTTCCTACTTCCTCTCGAGCGTCGTCGTCTTCGCGCGCTTCGGCGCCATCTTCGGAGGACTGAGCCTTCCTCTTCTCGAAAAATCCTGCCAAAGAACTCTGTTTCTTAGCGGATGTGGGCGGAACGGACGACATCTTTTCCGTCTCCTTTTTGTGAGTATGTGTGTATGAGTGGCGTATCTGATGTCGGAAGTCTAAGATGTGTGGGGAGGAGATACAATTTTTTGAAATACGAACGAGTTATTTTGAATTTTTACCATCCCAGCATCCAGAGTTCCAGACTGCAGTCGTGCGTGTCGGTCAAAACTCGAATTCAACTCTATGCATGCTGTGTGTCATCCAATCCTCGCATACAGGGGTGGTGGTGGTGGGGGAGAAGGGAAACGGTTGAATATAACGGTCCACTAATTACGCGAATAGCACAGAGCAAGTTACAACATTTTTCAAAACTACTTCTATTTTTCCCGTTCTCGAGACAAGGACATTTTCTTCTCACTCAGCCTTCTTCGCCAAACTCCTTCGTAAACCGCTCGTGTACTTCCAAGTCAGCCGCCGCTACCGTTGGCCTCGCTCTCAAAAGTATCTTCTTGAAATCACCCAACGTTATGGGTGGAGGCATTACTCGATCCGCATATCCTAAGCTGGCAAGTTCATCTAGCGTCGAGGCCCAAGCGGAAGGATCTCCCGGAGAGCAGGGCACGTAATACTCCTTTGTTTCGTCCTCTTCTTTAGTGACCGTTTTAAAGTGCGTTGCCTCTTGCGTCTTACGAACGGGTTCATAAAGCACATCTTTAACGACATGATCTATGTCTGATCCAGAAAAACCGGGTGTTTGCACACCCAAGCTTTCAAAATCCTCGTTCGTCAAGTCATGAGGTGTTTCCCCGACGTGGACTTTGAACATATGCGCTCGCGCCGCCGCTTCCGGAAGTGGTATATAAATTCTTTTATCAAAACGCCTTCGCACAGCCTGATCCAACGAGTACGGCGTATTTGTCGCGGCTAAAACTAGAACTTTCCCAGCCGAATCGGAACCAACGCCTTGCATCTGCACGAGTATCTCTGTTTTAATGCGTCTGGACGCCTCAGACTCACCCGACTCGCCTCTAGCCCCGCAAAGCGCGTCTATCTCGTCGATAAAAATAATCGAAGGTGCTTTTTCTCTCGCCATGGAGAACAAATTATTCACTAACTTTTCCGATTCACCCATCCATTTCGACACCAAGTCTGACGAGCTCACCGAAAAGAAAGTAGAATCTGCTTCCGTTGCGACTGCTTTAGCTAAGTATGACTTCCCCGTTCCTGGTGGACCATACAATAAAAATCCCGACCAAGCTTTTCGCTTACCCGTGAAAAATTGAGGAAACTTTACTGGTAAGATGACAGCTTCTTTCAGAGCATCTTTAGCGAGGTCTAATCCTGCTACGTCGGACCACTTTACGTTTGGTTTTTCAGTCACTATCGCGCCTCCAAGTTGTTGTTTCATTTTAAGCTGCTCCGCGCTATCCTCCTTTGATGTGCTACCACCAGCGTTTGTGGTGGCGGCGCCGTTCGAGCCTGGTCGTGCTTTCATAGCCTCAGGATTTCCCGATTCCGTGGCTTGATCCGTTGCATTCTTCTGCTCAGCTACAATTTTATGCAACTCTTCGGCTCTTTCGAGATATTCGTTGAACTTTCCTTTAATGGTGTCTTGCATCCTTGGATTCTTTTCGTACTTGAGATAGCATTTGAAATGATCTAGTGACTGCATGTAGAGCGTAAAAGCGGTTTCATAATTTCCCGCTTTATCTTCTTTGACCGCTTCTTTTACTATGCTTATCGCCTTATCTCGAATTGCCGCACCTCCTTCCATCTTTGAATGACCAAACTTCTCTTGACACAAAGGCACTCAAACACACACACACACAAACAGACACAAAGAAAAGGGATTTCTCTCTCTCTTTTTCGATTTTCTCGCGCTCTCGCTCGAGGCTCACAGAAACAAAAAGATTTGTTTGCGCGCGAGTTGTGCGTGCAAGAAGGATGCGTGCAAGGATGCGTGTATATAAAATGACGCGAATTGCGCGCGAGCTTTTTTTGCGAATAAGAAATCTTTCTTCTTGTCTTTTCTTTCGCGCAAAAAAGGAATTTTTGAAACGACAAACCTTCGAAAACTTTGTGTGTTCTGACTGACGAATGAGAGACACCATACTCCTCACAACTCAAAAGAATAAAATAATTATGTCTTCGATTCTTCGCGCTTCGCGACGTCTTTTGGGTAGTAGCCTTAGCAGCAGCAACAGCAGTAGCGCTCTTTCTGGATGTGGGAGTAGATTCGCAGCAGTCGTGGGAAAGGGAGGAGAACGCTCGATCGCGACCACGACAAAAATAAACGCAGGCATGGGGTCGCCAACAGGGACTGCGCCTGCCCCAACAGAGCCTTTAGAGGAAGAGCACGAACTGATCTGGGATGCGGGAGATAAGCACCCAGAAACTGCGCTGGACAATTTACCCGCGAAGATAGTTGGAAAATACGAAGCTTTGGGTATGCTCGTCGGTGCTTTGTGCTTCATGGGTGGAGTGTACACTTTTGCCGGCTACTACGATAAAGCAGCGTCTCGACCCTTCGTCGAACGCGACATGGAGAAGAGCTTAAAGAAAGAGTTAGGCGGGCGGTAAAGTTGTAAAATAAGAAACCAAAACAGAACTAATTGAACGTAAAACTCTAACGCGGCGCGTCTGCTGTTGTTACAACCTGCGATATCTATTGTTACTAGTACTACTTTCCAACTTCGACGTCGATTAATTCTCTGTTTTTCACTTGGGCTTTGAAGTCAGCGTGCGCGTCATCCCACACTTTTTTTGAGTCGTAACTCTTCGCAGACGCCGATCGATCCGGAAGCTTTAGCATTTCTCCATGATTCTCTTCGTCTTTCAAGCACTTTTGCCACCAGTGACGCATCAACTCCACGCTCTTTTTCTGCGCAGTTACTCGGATCACGCGATTATTCTCGTCGTAATCTGTAACTTCCCAGGAGCCGTAAGTCAGCTTTCGTCGAATCGGCGTGAAACTTTTGTCGGACTCGTTAAACTTCAAGCCGCCATTGGCGTTGTATTCCTCTTCTTCATCGTATTCTTCCACTTCTTCTCCAATCGGATGTTCCCACTCGCGGTCGAACACTACTTCTTTGCACAGTGCGATTTTAACAGAAGTTTCTGTGACATCTACGCGAACGTCTTTGGCCTTTGTCCCGAGCGGCGCCAATACCGAAAGCGTGACATCGCTCGAGGTTTGCGACCACATGTAATCGAGTTCTCCCGCGCTGTTTTCGTTCTCTTCCGTACCGCGACTGCTTTTTTTCCTGACGTAAATGCCGTTTCGGGTGAACTTTTCTTTCCTCCGTGCGATGGCTACTCGCCTTCTTTCCTCTTTTTCTTCTTCGGAAAAGAGACTCGTCGTCTTTGTTTCGTGTTTTTCTTCTTCTTTTTCTTTTTCTTCTTCTTCTTCTTTCGACGACGACGGCGGTTCTCGAAACATTATCGTGCCGGGATGTTCGCGCTCAAACTGTTTACCTTGCTCGATCCATTGCATCTCACGGAACTCGCGTTCGCTCATCATCTTCTCGTCTTTTGAAAGATGATTGTCTTCGGACGAAGTCGCAGAAGGAGGCAGCACGTTGAAGTCGACGCTTTCGCCGCTTCCAATCGTCACTCTCGTCGGTTGGTCCAGTTTCGTCACCTGCGGTTGCTGCGGGAAGTGCGGCACGTTTTTATCGTCCTCACCATCATCTTCACTCTCGTCTCCGTAGTCTAGTTTATCCCACTTCGAGTAATCAACCATTGTTATTATAAAAGTATTTTGTGTATCGCTCTTCTTCCCGTGCGTCGTGGGCCACAATACCATTAATTATGAATTGTGGTGTACTGAAGACAATCGCGCAAAGAAGACACAACAAAATGACACATTTTCGCGTCAAAAAAAGTACACGCACACAAGAATAAAACTTTGGGAGAGAGAGAGAGAGGAAAAGAGAATGTATGATGTCGATGTGGAGCGTTCGTGAGTCAGACGACGCGGAGGAGCAAAACTGGTCGCGATCCCACCACCCGAGGAGGCGTGAATAAAAATCTTTCTTCTCTCTTCTTCTTCTTCTTCATCGTGCACTATCACGACGACGATGACGAGCAACGGGAGCAGGGAAATTACAAAGAAGAAGAAGAACAAGACGACGACGACGCGTAAGAACCGTAAACTTTTAGAGCATTTGAGCTTAAAAGCTACCACGACTACTCCGTCGAAATCTTCTTCGCACCCTTTCGATGTGGACGCGAGCGACCACTGCGAAACTCCTTTTCAAGCGTACAAAGATATCGAACCCTTTCTGTTTCGAATCGCTCTGAGTTTGAAGAAAACGAAGGCGAGTTTAAAAATATACGACCCGTATTTCTGTGAAGGATCTGCGAAGGAACATTTGAAACGACTCGGTTTTGAAAGCGTTCACAACGTCAACGAAGATTTCTACGAAAACATCAAGAAAAATACGATTCCAGAATATGACGTGTTGCTTACCAATCCTCCGTATTCGTCAGACCACTTCAAGCGAATATTGAACTTCTGCGGGGCGAGCGAGAAACCTTTCTTTCTTCTTCTCCCAAATTTTGTCTGCCGTAAAACATACTACGCCAACGAAATAACCAGTCGAAAGAAAGAACCGTTGTTCTTAATTCCGGACGAGCTGAAACCTTATCGCTATTGGGCGCCAGGAAGGAAAGGATTTGAAGAGCGGGCGAAAGGAACCACGCCTTTTATAACGTTTTGGTATCTCGAGTTTGGTGACGCGATTGACAAAAACGAAATTCGTGGTTGGTGGCTCAAGAAATACTCGCCTCATTCGAGATGCGAACTTCCCGCGCCAGAAGAAAGTCTACCGCAACAGCAACGTTTGCAAAAACGCAGCAACCCAAACAAAAGAAGACGAGAGAAAGCGCAGAATAAAAATATACTGAAAGAGCCAAGAGAAAAAAGCGGCAGCATCTACTACGACCCAAACGTTGCCCAGAAAAAGAAGAGGAAGAAGCTAGAATCGAAAGAAAGAGTTTAAAGAGTAAAGTCAGAGAGGGGTGAGAAAGGTTTACTTAAGTGCTTGTGCGTTTGTTTGTGTTCAAATTGTAATTAAAAACGTGCGTTTTTCATCTACACGCTGCTCAAAGCGTTTTTCAACAGAAGAGTTACAAGAATGAGTTCTCTTTTCCATGCATTTTTTTTCACACACATCGGCACACAAAAAACATTTTCATGAAGAGGTACCTCCTCGCGCAACGACGCCTTCTTCGGGCGGCGCTCTCCTCGACTACAGAAGAGGGGCATCGCCATCTGACGATACGGAATAATGTCAATATTCTTGCGCCTTCACGACAACGAGGTATGAGGAACTCATTTAAGACGGAGACGACAACAACGACGACGCCCATGATGAAGCAGGAGCAACACCAGCAGAAACAACAGCAGCAGCACGACAATCACCTTCTTATGAACACGATGAGCGCCGAAGCGTCCGGGGAGAAGACGCTCAAAAACGATGCGGAAGAAGAGGAGGAAGAGGAGGAGGAGGAAGAGGAGGAGGAGGAGGAGGAGGAGGAGGAAATAATCAAAGAGGGGATGAGAGAGGAAAGAGTCTTAACGCAAGAAGAAAATCGGTTCATAGACGTGGACGAAGACAAAGACGATATAAAAACAAAAGCGAGTAATGATGACCCGTATCGACGTCTCACTCATTTATATTATACGCTCGAACGGTTGCAGTACCAGTTTCCTTTGCATTACCGACACCCTATTTCAAAACATTGGGAACTGGTCGACAAAACGTTCAAAGTCACCGAGGAATATTCGAAGTTGAGTCCGCCTAAAAGAAAGCACGTGTGGTTGAATACGGTTTCAATTCTCTCCAGATTGGCATTTCACGAAAACGGATACAGAAACCATATAATTTTCGATGATCCACCATGGGGAGCAGAGAAACAAAGTCAATTCGAGACAAGGGTAAAATTTAAAGTCTGCGCCGCGCACGCTGTGACGAACATTCTGTTTTTTTTTGTGTGCCCGTCCCTTTTCTTTGGAACGGAAATATTGTTGCGCCCGGAAGGTGTGGACGGATTCCCTCAAATGCAAAATTTGGCAAAGGTTTTGAACGAGACGTTTCCTTCAGTCTTTGAGAATGGCCTCACCGAGTTTTTTGCCGGAGTAGCCGCAATTCTTACCTATGTGTTCCGTAATCAAACGGAAAAAGTGTATCTTACTTTTGCGAGTTTTTCTGCATCCTTCCGCAACGCGGATATGATGAAACGTATTTTACAAATCAAGTTGTAAAACAGGTAGATAGATTAATGATAAATAGACAGTAGATTAATAGATAGATAGTACCGTGGATTATTAGATATTACATTGCTCTTCACGCGACATTTTGCTCTTGCTTTTTCCCATTCTTTTCCCATTCTGATCCATCCGAACTTTTCCCGCCGGCGCCATAAGGAACAAAAGCAGGTCTCCCCTCCAAGCCTAACTCTTTGAACAAGGCAGAATCTTCGTTGTCGTCGTTATTCGGGGTCGTAAGTAACTTATCTCCCGTAAAAACAGAGTTGGCTCCAGCCAAGAAGCACATAGCCTGAGTCTCGTCGGACATGTTGATTCTCCCAGCCGATAATCGGACGACAGTTCTCGGCATTAAAATGCGTGCAACCGCAATTGCTCGAACCATTTCCAAGCCTGACGGAGCAGATAGATTTTCGAAGGGCGTTCCTTTGACCGGGACCAGAGCATTGATAGGAACGGACTCTGGATGTTCCGGTAAACTTGCTAAAACGTGCATCAAAGACGCTCTATCAGACTCTTCCTCCCCTAAACCGAGAATTCCGCCGCAGCATACAGATATACCAGCGTCGCGAACTGCAGCTATGGTATTCAGGCGATCTTCGTACTTGCGCGAAGAAGTAACTTTTGGATAATACTCAGGGGACGTGTCTAAATTATGGTTGTAAGCAGTCAACCCAGCTTCTCTTAATTTCACGGCCTGATCCGGCGTGAGCATGCCTAATGTTGCGCACACTTCCATTCCCAAATCCTTTACCTGTTTAGTCATCGTAAGTACGCGTTCAAATTGACCTTCACCGACTTGGGAAGGTCCCCGCCAAGCCGTGCCCATACAAAACCGCGTCGAGCCCGCAGCTTTTGCCCGTTTTGCAGCCTCGTAAACGTCATCAATTTGCATCAATTTCTCTGCTTTAAGTTCTGTTTCTTTCTTCCACGAGGAAGATTGCGCGCAATAGTTGCACGTTTCCGGGCACCCTCCAGTTTTTATAGAAAGTAACGTGCACTGTTGCACTTGTTTGGGGTCGTGGTGCATCCGATGGACGGTCGCCGCATCGAACACGAGCTCTAATAAAGGCCGGCTGTACATCTCTCTAATCTCTTCTTTCGTCCAATTATTTCGCACTTCTCCGAGAACTCTTTTTGCGTTCGATGCGGCTGGCGCCGCGAGCTGTGAAGACGTCGAGAACGCTCCGCGAGTGCTGATTGGTTTCGTTAATTTCGAGGAGGAGGAGGAGGAAGAGGAGGAGGAGAATTCCGCCGCCCGGGGCGAAGAGGACGAGGAAAGCTCAACCGTTCGAAAGAAGATTCCATTCGAACACTGTTTGAGACCGACGTAAGCGGCAAAATCAGCGCCGAGCGCGTTAAGTGTGCGCCTCGCGAGTTGCCGACCCGACATCTTCTCTCTTCTAATTAAGAGAAAGGGACGGAGGGCCAGAATAAAATAAAGTTGTTTTTGGTTTGTTTGAGTGAGTTTTCCCTCAAAAATCCTCTCAAATCTGTCTACTCGTATTCCTCTTCTCTGCCCAAACAGATTTCGTGGGGGGGTTGGATAAAAGCGAGGCACAAGATGCCGTGAGTGACGACGAACAATGCAAACAGATGTACATCGCATACGCTGCAGCAGGCGGCATCGCGAAGATGTTTGCAGACTCGGAGGAGAGAGCGAAACGAGACGCCGCGTAGAAGAAGTTGAAGAGTTCGTTATTAAGATTTCCCATCGAAAACTCTTGGGAACGGAAGAAGAAGAAGAAAAAGGAAAAGAAGAAAACGACAAAGAGGATGAGTTTGCAATCGACCCGTACTTCTTTGACGATGGATATTCCGTCGCCGCAACGACTGGTTTTGCTAGAGTTTGGGAAGGAGCGAGCGTTTTCACAGATTTTCTGGTACAGGAGTGTCCCAACCTGACTTTGCGAAAGAATGTCGTGGAGCTTGGAAGTGGTGTTGGATTGTGTGGAGTAGCAGTTGCAATCGCTAATGAAGCGAACGTCACTCTCACCGATCTCCCATCCGTTGTTGAGGGTGTTTTAAGGCAAAATATTACTCAAAACAGTACTTCTCTCACAGAAAATGGTTGGCATCGCGTTATCGGCCCACAAGGTGGCTTGGCTCGAGCGGTCGCCTTGAACTGGGAGAAACCCATGGATTGCCATCATTTGACTGCGTCAGAAAAGTATATAGATGCTGTTGATGTCATAATTGCGGCAGAATGTATTTGGCTCGCCGACTTATTGGATTGTTTCTGCGAAACGTTGAACATTTTGTTTGAACGCGAGAAAAAATTGCGCAGTCGAACGCCGCAGTGCTTCATTTGTTGCCGCGACCGAAGTAGAAAAGATTCAAAAGTGAAAATTTTCGCCAGCGAAGAGATGGTAGAAGCAGCGTTCAGTAGACACGCGTTAGCGTTCGACGTCATGCGAGAATTTCCAAGTACAATTGAGCAGAATAGATGCGTAAAAATTTATTCATTATCGAAGAAATAAAGAAAAACTGTGTGCCAGGACGTGGTGCTTTTCATAGCATTTACGCTCCTTGCGGATGAGGATATTTTATCTTACACTAAACATTGACACGCACTCGTTGTCACTACTACTGGAAGATTCATACTTCACTTTTTTTCTTAATAGGATTGCCAAAGAGACTTTTAATCATATCGAGACTCATCATTCCTTGTTTTGAATCTATGCTTGGATCATCGAGCGCCTTTCGTTGTTTAAACGTTCGAAGCAGTCGTGACTTTTCTTGCTTTTCTCGTAGCTTCGCCATTCTCATTTGCTCCTCGGGAGATTCTGGTGCGGAATCAGGATTTTCTTCCGCGCGTTTCTTTCGACGCTCTTCCATAGATGCTATCATTTTGGCCTGTTCTACTCGCGCCATGTAAAAGTCGCGTTCTTTTTTGGCCATTTCGAGCTCGAGTCGTTGGCGCTGCTCTCTAGCCGCTTTCTGATACTCAATCTCCTCCATGAGGTTATCCCATTTGAACTTTGGGAGATATCTAATGTTCCATAGATCAGAGTAGTGCGCACTTCTTCTTTTACCACCAACGGGTTGTCCATTGAGCATTTCTGCCGCGCTTCGAGCCTTTTTTTTATTCTTAAACTCAACCCATCCTTCGACGAACTTCTTTCCTGTATTGCCTTTGTATTTCTTTCGCAAAGCGCGCTGTTCAGGATCTTCTGGCGCTAAATACATACGTTCTAATTTACCGAACTTTTCGAGGAGTTGGCGCAACTTTAGAGGCTTCATGAACGGTGGTATGCTTCCTAAATACACCACGCCTCTCTTCTTCAATTGTTTGTGACTCTGTTCTATTTCCTCCTTGGAAACGACTTTTTTTCTCTCCTTCTTCTCTTCGTGGTTGAAGCCGCCAAGTTCAACAAAATCCAATTCTTCTTCTTCTTCTTTGACGCGTTTGCCAGCCTTTTTCTTCTTCCTCTTCCACTTTTCGTCCGCATCGCGGCGCGATACGCGCTCATCTGGCAACGCTTCATCATTCTTATCTTCTTCTTTGTCTTCTTCGTCTTCCAATAAATCGTCTCCTTCGGTAAAGTTCTTCTTCTGTTTCTTCTTCGTTTTCTTCCTCGTCCTCATTTCCTCGTCCTCATCGTCTCCCCGGGAACGACGACGATGGAGAAGATGCGGACTCCGAACGATATCCATCCTTTGTCTTCCTCTTCTTCTTCTTCTTCTTCTTCGACTTCTCTTTCTGCTCGTCCTTCGTCTTGGTATTCAAGGCAAAGTTGGTTTGTTGTTGTACACGAGTTGAAGTTGTGTGAAGTGATGAACTTTTTCTCTTCTTTTTCTCTTCTTTTCATCTGTCTTTTCCTCATTCTTCTCATTCTCCTGCTCCTGATTCAGCGCGCGTTTCCGCTATTTTCTTAATTTCCTTTCTGCGAAAAGCAAGGAAAATCTACCATCTGCGACATGTCCGCCAAGCGTCAAAAAGTAAGCGAGGAGGATGCGAGAGGAGGAGATTCACTTCACGTTCTCGGTTCCGTCGTGTTTGATATCTTATTCTCCCCGAAGAGTTTGCCAACTCCCGGGACGACTGTCTTGAGCGAAAATGTAAAAAAAGCGCCCGGAGGCAAGGGAGCAAATCAAGCCTACGCTGCCGGGAAAGTGTTGTCATCATCATCATCGACTTCGTCTGTTTCATTTTTCGGTTGCGTTGGAGAAGACGAGTTTGGTGCAAAGTCTTTGGAATCCTTACAAAGCGTCGGCGTAAATACAGACCACATCCAGATGAGGAAAGAGAAGGCAACAGCGATAGCTTCTGTGGTTATCGATGAAAAAGGGGAGAATCAAATTTGCGTCGGGTCGAGTGCCAACAACTCGACCAATGCAAAAGAATGGATAGAAATAGTTGAAAAGCAAAAGGAAAAGCCCGCAGCTTTGCTTTTGCAAATGGAAATACCTCCGAGTGAAGTGTTTGCGGCAGTTCGATATTGTTCTGAGAACGGTATAATATCGATTTTGAACGCTGCGCCAGCTGATGAATCAATTCCAACAGAAACGCTAGAAATGTTAAATATTCTGATTGTAAATGAGCACGAAGTTTTGCAAGTTCGCGACTCTGTACTGCGAGAAGGATACGCTATGTCTATTCCGAGAATTTATTCCAACGGCAATACCGAT
>Ga0181597_10000101_pt1:0-2500 | contig 84279 bp, 65 predicted proteins | sample 041ome_5_FD_148647 | JGI IMG/M metagenome (GOLD analysis project Ga0181597, IMG submission 148647) | Coastal salt marsh microbial communities from the Groves Creek Marsh, Skidaway Island, Georgia - 041403US metaG (spades assembly) | ecosystem: Environmental > Aquatic > Marine >... | reverse complement strand
AGAAAGAAGTATTAACCGAAATAACTCTCAACAATGGATGTCTTGGCTCTCGCAACGATGAAGAACGCAGCGAAATGCGATACGTAGTGTGATTTGCACTATCCGTGAACCATCGAATCTTTGAACGCATATTGCACTCGAGGCTTCGGCCAAGAGTATGCCTGCCTGAGCGTCAGTGTGTCTCCTCACCTCACTTTTATTTTTGAGCGTGGATCTGGGCGTCCGGAATCTTTTGTTTTATTGAAAGACTCGGGTCGCCTGAAAAACAGTCGTACGTGCGACTGTCGCATAACCAACGTGGTAGACCACTCCGGTGGACGATCGTTCGGTTTGACAGTTGTTTACCTAAGTATGATCTCGACCGAATTTATTTCCGTGTCGAAACCTGTGCTTTTTTACTCCGCACTTTTTCTTTCACAAGAAAGAGAGCAAACCAAAAAAGCTTCACCTTTTGACCTCAGTTCAGACAAGATTACCCGCCGAATTTAAGCATATTACTAAGCGGAGGAAAAGAAACTAACAAGGATTCCCCTAGTAACGGCGAGCGAACCGGGAAGAGCCCAACTTGAAAATCTAAACGTTTTACGTTTCGAATTGTAGTCTAGAGACGCGTTCTCTGTCACGAACCAGCTTCAAGTCCTTTGGAAAAAGGCGTCAGAGAGGGTGAGAACCCCGTCGAGCTCGGTTTTAGCGGCATCACGAGGCGTAGTCGAGGAGTCGGGTTGTTTGGGAATGCAGCCCTAAGCAGGTGGTAAATTCCATCTAAGGCTAAATATTGGCGAGAGACCGATAGCGAACAAGTACCGTGAGGGAAAGATGAAAAGACCTTTGAAAAGAGAGTTAAAAAGTACCTGAAATTGTTGAGGGGGAAGCGATTCAAACCTGCGGGTGCTCCCAGGGCAGTAGCAATACACGCGCCTGGGGCTGGTCAACGTGGGTTAGGCTTGTGGGATATCACTACGAGCTTGACCGAGGACTCGACGTTGGCGGAAAGGTTTGCATTGACCCGTCTAGAAACACGGACCAAGGAGTCTAACATGTGTGCGAGTCGGTGGGTGTCAAACCCACGAGGCGCAGGTAACCCAACTGAACAACATCGACCAACCATGATCTTCTGTGAAAGGTTTGAGTGCGAGCATACATGCTGGGACCCGAAAGATGGTGAACTATGCCTGAGCAGGGCGAAGCCGGAGGAAACTCCGGTGGAGGCTCGAAGCAATACTGACGTGCAAATCGTTTGTCAGACTTGGGTATAGGGGCGAAAGACTAATCGAACCATCTAGTAGCTGGTTCCCTCCGAAGTTTCCCTCAGGATAGCTGGAGCTTGTGCAGTTTTATCGGGTAAAGCTAATGATTAGATGACTTGGGGACGAAATGTCTTCAGCATATTCTCAAACTTTAAATAGGTAAGGGTTGGGTTGCTTAATTGAACCCCGCCATGTAATGAGAGCTCCATGTGGGCCATTTTTGGTAAGCAGAACTGGCGATGCGGGATGAACCGAAAGCCGGGTTAAAGTGCCAAACTGCGCGCTAACCTAGATCCCACAAAGGGTGTTGATTCATATAGACAGCAGGACGGTGGTCATGGAAGTCGAAATCCGCTAAGGAATGTGTAACAACTCACCTGCCGAATGAATTAGCCCCGAAAATGGATGGCGCTTAAGCGCGCGACTTATACCCGGCCATCAGTGCGAATGCGAAGCTCTGATGAGTAGGAGGGCGTGGAGGCTGTTGCGCAGCTTGGGGCGTAAGCCCGAGTGAAACAACCTCTAGTGCAGATCTTGGTGGTAGTAGCAAATATTCAAATGAGAACTTTGAAGACTGAAGTGGAGAAAGGTTCCATGTGAACAGCAATTGGACATGGGTAAGTCGATCCTAAGAGATGAGGTAATTCTGTATGAAGGTCTTAATTAAGACGTCCATCGAAAGGGAAACGGGTTAAAATTCCCGTACTGGGATGTGGCTGCGGGCGGTAACGCAAACGAGCCTGATGACGCCGGCGAGAGCCCCGGGAAGAGTTCTCTTTTCTTTTTAACAGTATTCGCGCCCTGGAATCGGTTTAGCCGGAGATAGGGCCCAATTGCTGGTAAAGCATCACACGTCTGTGGTGTCCGGTGCACTCTCGACGGCCCTTGAAAAGTTAGGCAAGCCTCGGTACAGATCACACCCACTCGTACTCATAACCGCATCAGGTCTCCAAGGTGAGCAGCCTCTAGTCGATAGAAGAATGTAGGTAAGGGAAGTCGGCAAAATAGATCCGTAACTTCGGGAAAAGGATTGGCTCTGAGGGTTGGGTCTAGGAGTTTGCGTTTTAACTCTTTGGACGTTTCGAGGACTGCCTCACGGCGGGCCCCGATGGTTCCTTTGCTGCAAGGCGCAAAATACCTAGGCGACGAACAACCGACTCAGAACTGGTACGGACAAGGGGAATCCGACTGTTTAATTAAAACAAAGCAAAGTGATGGTCGTAAACCGATGTTGACACTTTGTGATTTCTGCC
>Ga0181597_10000100_pt1 | contig 85188 bp, 52 predicted proteins | sample 041ome_5_FD_148647 | JGI IMG/M metagenome (GOLD analysis project Ga0181597, IMG submission 148647) | Coastal salt marsh microbial communities from the Groves Creek Marsh, Skidaway Island, Georgia - 041403US metaG (spades assembly) | ecosystem: Environmental > Aquatic > Marine > Intertidal zone... | reverse complement strand
TTCTCGCGCGCTCGCGCGCGTCACTTCGCGTCGTCGATGCGACGCGCGGCGTCGACGCTTCGCTTCGCGGCGCGACGCGAGGCCTCGAGCGCGAGCGCGCGAAGGGTCGTCTCGGGATCGGCGTCGCGCGCGCGCGTCGGGACGGCGCGTCGCGCGCGCGCGCGCGCGGCGAGCATGCGCGCGCGCGTCGACGGCGGCGGCGGCGGCGAACGCGTCGCGGACGCGCGCGGCGAGGAGACGCGCGGCGAGGGCGCGAGCGCGAGCGAGGGCGGTAAAAAGCAAAAGCGCGACCCGGCGGCGTCGCTGGGCGTGACGGGGATGCGGAACTTTACGCTGAGGCACGGCGCGCTGCTCATGACGGAGGCGAGCGCGTTCGCGGATTTGAACCTGCAGGAGGCGAGTAAAAAGGTGAGAGGGGTGCGCGTGCGTCAGCACGTGAACCCGCTGACGAAGAGGTTTCAAACGCAGGCGCCGGCGCCGGCGTGGAGGGAGGTGTATAGGGACGCGGGGAAGCCGTTGACGATCGACGTGGGGTGCGCGGGCGGGCGGTTCGATTTGTTGTACGCGAAGCGGAATCCGGATAAGAACGTGCTGGGGTTGGACATCCGCGAACCGCTCGTCGAACGAGGGTTATCGTGGGGAGAGGCGTCGGGGGTGGTGGATAACGTGCACTTCGCGACGTGTAACGCGACGGTGTCCATCGGGGAGTGGATCAAGAGTTATCACGAGACGAGCGGCGCGACGGTGGACTTGGTGACCATTTTACACCCGGATCCGCACTTTAAGACGAAGCACAAGAAGCGTCGAATCGTGCAGGCGACGATGGTTCGGCAGCTGGCGAGGGAGATGCGCCCCGGTGCGCGCGTGTACTTGCAATCGGATGTGGAAGAGCTCACCGAGGACATGCGCGAGAAATTCGAGCGCTTTTCCGACGGGTGCTTCGATTTGGACCATGAGTTGTACGACGTCGACGACGTTCGCGCGAAGGCGACAGCGGCGGCCAACGAACCAGTGGATGATAACGACTCTGACGACGACGATGGGTGGCGATCGACGTGGGTGCACGGCGGATGGCTGAGCGAGAATCCAATCGGCATTCCTTCAGAACGCGAGGTGCAGACGCTCGGCGAAGGGCTTCCCGTGTACCGAGTCATGCTCCGTCGCACCGAGAAAGCCTGTGCAAACTAATTCGATGTTACAATAATTTCTTTCCTATACGTTACTGGTCGACCCTCTGCTCGCCGAAGTCGCCGCGCGTTGCCTCGAAGCTCGCGCTTCGATTAAACGCGAAGATGGCCCCGCCGCGCGCGGTTCGCTCGGCGCTCGCCGGGGACTGCTATTCGTCGAGAGACGCTGGATGTATCCAAACAATCCGCCGTTATTTGGCGCGCTCGAGCGGACGTATTCGCCACGCGAACTCATCGAACCGGACAGCGGTCTCGCGCTCAGCGGTCTGGAGCGATCGATTCGCGAACGATTCGAAGCCGGCGTCGTCGGCGTCGTCGGCACGATATCGAGCGCCACCGCACGCCGGCGCGCTGCAAGCGGGCGTGGTGTTTGTGCTTGCGCGCCCGTCACTTTTTCCACGGAATGCGTCCTTCCATGTCGTGGCGATGGTTCCAAACGACCGTCCGCGGGCTTCCACTTGTCGTCGTTTTGCGCGGAAATTCCACTCTGAAATTCCTTGCTCGCGCGAAGCGAGCTCTCGTTTTGCGTTCGCGATATGCTCGCGCGAGCGCTGTCGATGCGTATACCCTCACGAGTTGCGATGTCTTGCACTAGAGTCTTACTCAATCCAGCGTGGGCCATGACTTCCCAAAACCCACGAATCATCTCACGCTGCTCGCTGACTATTTGATCGCGAATGGCGAGCTGAAAGTGCAACTCCATGTTCTTCACCCCGACGAGCCTGTACTGTGAAAGAATTCGCAAGAAACTAGGCGATTTACCTTCAGCGATCGCGGCGTCTATGCGCGATTGAATGGCGACTCGAACGAGTTCATTCGCTTCTATGTCTTTTCGGTACTTTGCGCCGAGGGATTCATTCGCGCGAATGGTTTCATCGATGGCGTCGATGCGCCCGCGAAGATTCCGTCGTTCGACGTTGTTCGGGTTCTTTTCTGTGATTTCCACCAGCCTGCGTTTGAGCGCCGAACGCTCGTACACGTTTTGTGCGTTGATATCTTCGAGCTCAAACAGTGCCTTTTGAATATTAATGCGCTCCTCGACGTTTTCATTTATATCGTCGCTCAACGCATCCAACCAAGCCTCGGAGAAAGAACCACCCCCGCTCATTCTCGGCTGACTCGTGCTCGGCGTCGCCTCTTTATTCGCCAACTGTGTCTTCAAACGCGCGACTTTCGATTGCAAATCATCAATCACGTGTTGATAATCGCCGATGTGATGCCGCTCGCGAGTGATGACGACGTTTTGCGCCACGTTGGTCTTGATCTCCTTCGCCCGATTGGCATATTTCAAGGTATTGATGGTGTGGTTGTACTGTTCGCTCGAAGCACTCACGGTGGCTATCATCGCTGTTCGTGAATTTCCCGACAAACCATCCTTCAACAGACGGGTCAACTTGGAATTGCGGTATGGGATGTACATGCGGCCCTTCGCCTTCGAGTTGCTGTGACGTCCCAGAGCGTTGATGCAGTTTGCCAATGCCAGTAAGCTCTTGTTGATATTCGCACCGTCACGGAGTTTCTGTCCGCAGTTTTGCGTGTCCGACGCTCGCTCGCTCCCTGCCAAATCAACCAAGGAGAGCTTGCCGCATAAAACGTGTTTCTCTTTGCCCTTGGCGCTCTTCTCCCAACGCTTCACGCTAATCTCTAAGACTGCGTGAGAACGGCTACTCGTCGCGTTTGCTTCGGTGTGATCGATGCTACGACGCTCGTTACCTTCGTGCAAGAGTTTCGTGATGTCGTCCGGACCCTTGACTGCGATGCGCGTCAAGCCCATCGGAACTGGGCCGCGCTCGGGATCCTCGCGCAGTTCGAGCGGTGGGCTGTCAACGATGAGTAAATCGTAAATCAGCTCGTTGTACACCTCCAAGTACGAGCACTTGACTTCGAATTCGTAGCTCTCGCGCAATGACTTGATTTGATCGAATATGTCAACGAGTGAAAGAAACATCATTCCCGGTTCATCGTAGTTGCCGATCATCGTGTGCGTCTTGCCTGAACCCGTCGCGCCGTACGCGAACACGGTCGAGTTCATGCCGTTTACGACGCCCGATATCAAACCACGACCAGTAGCGTCGTAGACTTCCGCATTCGTCGCCGTGTCGTTGAAGGCGACGTCAAAGGTGTATCGCCGCGCCTTGCTCCGCCGTTGCACTTGGTCCAAGTATGCTTTCTCTTCGTCGGGGTCCATCACGACCACTGTGTCGCGATTGACGACGCGTAATATGCTCTTCTTGCGACCAATTCCAGATAAGGACTGCACCGAAGACGACAGTGCGTTCGTCGAGCTCGTTAAACGTGCGTTTGGCGTCGATACGGATGTAGCGCTACGCTCCGCGTTTTCGCCTCTCGCCGCGTTGTCCACCGATACTTCAACTGGTCTCGTTCGCACTGCGACAAGAAGCTTGGCCGTCTGCGCCGACGGACTCGTCACTGGTCGTCGAGCTTGCTTTTCGACTCCACGAAGCCGAGATGGTGGCACGCGGACGTATATAGAGTCATCAGAGGTCGACGTAGACGTGAGAGGTGTCTCAACTTGCGCACGCATCGAACCGTCGCGCGCAATAAGTCCACGCCGATCCACCGAGCGATGTTGTTATCAGCAAGTGTTTGTCGTTTGCGTAAAGCTCACGCGCGCGTGCGTCCAAGCTTGCATCGCATTGTGAAGCCACGCGCGGCAGTCAAACTCGGTCAACCGTGTTGACTTTTCGCCGCGACGACAAACTCACGCACACGTGGCAGCAAAATCACGCGCCCCGTGCGGGGAGGCCGGACGCGAATAAATAGTCAGCGTCTTAAAACGAAAGCGTTTGCAACTCGCGGTATAAAGCCTGAAGCCGCCGTCGCCGCGCGTCCAACTCCGGCCGCCCGCTCGTCGTCGTCGCCGCCGCCGCTTCGCACTCCTCATCCGACGCGTCGTCCTCGTCGCGTCGCGTTGCGTCGCGCGCACTCACCGATGCGGTCACACGTTCCTTCTCCACACACGCACCATCAGCTCGTTCACGCTTCAACCGCTCGACGTCTGCCGTCAGTCGCTCGACGTCCCTCGCGCGCGCCTCGCGTTCGGCGCGCAACGCCTCCCGCAGCGCGTCAACCTCTCCCCGCGTCGTCGTCATCGTCTCCGCGCTCACCAGCGTCGCGTTCCGCTGCACCGCATTCACGACGAGTTCCAATAATCGATCCACTCTGGCGTCCATGCGCCGCTCAAACGCCGCGTGATCGAACGTCGTCGTCGTCGACGCGCCGCCGCCGCCGCGCGTCTCCTCCCTCGCGTCCCCGCCCGCGTCCTCCACCCGCGCCCGCACGCGCTCGACCACGTCCAGCGCCCCTGAAATCATCTCTTGATCTTCCTCTCGCGCGCACTTGATGAGCTTGGCGAGCGCGTGCGTGCGCTGATGGCACTTTTCAACCGACATTTCAATCATTCGCAAGCGACGCTCGCGCGCGTCGTCTTCGCGCGCCTGCGCGTCTCGCGCGGCGCGCGCGCGGTCGTGGAGCTTATCTCGCGTCGTCGTCGTCGTCGTCGTCGTCGTCGCGCGCGCCGCGTCGTCGACGCCGTCGGGACCTGCCGGCGTCATAGTGTGACGCGTTCGTCGCGCGATGGCGCCGCGCGACGTCCTCATCGCGACGTTCGCGAGCGTCACCGGGTGCGCGGACCTGCGGTACTGCTCGCGCGGGCTGAAGGTGCGCGCGAGGACGCGCGAGGACGCGCGAGGACGCGCGAGACGCGGATTAAAGATGACGATGGCGACGCGATGGTTTTCGAATTCAACGACGACGCGACGACGCGCGCGCGACGCGAGAGCGCGAGGACGCGAACGCTGACGAACGCCGCGACGATTCGATTGCAAACAGGCGTGTAACGACGATTTAGACGCGGCGGTGGACGCGTTCTACAACGGGACGCTGGACGCGCGCGCGGCGTCTCTCGACGACGACGACGACGACGAGATCGATCGAACGCGAGCGACGCGCGACGGCGCGAGCGGCGATCGCGTGGGCCGAAGAGGCGAGAACGCGGACGATGCGATGGTGATCAGCGACGGCGAAGGGACCATGGATGAGGATTCGGATGATTATTGGGACGACGACGGGTCGTCGCCGATCGATTTGATGGGCGAGGACGAGGACGACCCGAGTGACGCGCGGATCTTTGGAAATTCGGCCACGGTGAACGCGCGGATGGGACAAGATGCGTGGGGGAGAGATGCGAGAACTCGGGCGCGGATGGAGACGAGAGATCGACTTGGGTTCGGTGGTGCGGGGGCGTCGGCGTTCCAGGCTCGCGACGGCGGCGACATCGATTTACCGGACGGCATCGATCGCGAGGAGGCGCGAATGTTAGAGGCGGCCATGTTGGGTGTGGCGTACATTCCACCAGATAACGCAACGGCGAGTAGAATGGCAGATTACGGGCCGAGCGCGCCGGCGCCGGCGAGTGTTTTGAACGCGCGGTCGATCACGACGGAGACGGATCGAGCGTACGAAGAGTCGCTGCGGGCGGATCGAGAGAAAGAGGCGCAACGACGGGCGGAGAAAATCGCGAAGGAAATGATTGAGGCAGAAAAGGCACAGGCGGAGGCGCGAGAAAAAGCCGAAAGAGAGGCCGAGGAAGCGGCGCGCGCGAAAATCGCCGCCGACGCCGCCGAGGCGCTGCCGGACGAACCCAACATCGGGGACGACGACGTGGTGAACATTGCGTTTAGATTACCGGACGGTTCACGCGTGATGCGCCGATTTCTATCATCACACAGCGCACGAGCGCTGTTTTTGTTTATCGACGGTTACGAGAAGCTCCATGCTGGTAGTTCTCGGCTCGCTGTCGAGCCAGGGACGTACAGACTCGTCGCGCAACATCCTCGTCGGGTCATAGAAAGCGACGACGCGGGGACTATCGCGGAAGCGGGAATCACGCACAAGCAAGAGGCGCTGATGATTGACTTGCTCGGTTAGACTGTGAACGCGATTAGCTATGCATTTTTATTAAAGTTCATCGAACGATATGCATGCACTATGTTTCCTATTAATCTACTTTATCGCCGCGGCGGTTGAACACATCTCTCGGATTACTCCCCGGCATGACTCCGGGAGGTAACATGAACGATGTGATGGCCGCCACGATTGCGACTGTTGAATAGCCGATGAACACGATGTTGGTGTCGTGATACGATGCCCAATATGTCGTCACAAATGCCCCTCCCCGCGCGGCCATGTTCGCCCAACTGTGTCCCGTGGCGCGCACTTGCGTTGGATACGCCTCCGGAGAGATTAGCCAAGTGAGATTCCCTGCAATTGTCGCGCAAAGTCTCGCCAACATTGCAAAAACTACCATGATCACGTCGGGAACGTCTGTAATGATGACTGGGAACGTCAACGCGAAGCCAGCAAAGAAGAAACTCATCAACTTTGAGCGACTGTAAATTTGAACGCAAAATAACGCCAAAAAGTTTGCCAAGAGTTCTCCGGCGCAAGACGCAAAGAGCGCCCAGTACGGGTACTCCGTCGACATTTCGGTCGTCTTTTTGTTCTTACCGTCCGAAAACACTAAGAACGCTCGCGGCAAATAGAGCACGATTCCATAATAGATGAAGGTTTGCGCAAAGCTCACGATCCAAACCATCACCGTGCGCGCCGAATTCCCATCCTTGAACAACAGCGTCACGTCCAGCGAGGCGTGCTCTTCCACCTCTAGCTCCATCTCTCCTAAGTCCACATCATTCATTTTTGCCGCTTTTGCAAGTATTTGCTCAGCCTCCTTGCGTCTGCCTTTGATGACGAGCCAGTTCGGGCTCTCGTCGACCCAATACAAACCGATGGAGCTCAAAAGCGGTGGAATCGCGCAGTACAAGCACAACATTCGCCAACCCTGACTCTCGAGCGTCGTCGCCGCTATCTGGAGCGTCATGAACGACCCGACCGTCCACCAAATCCACAATCCCATCATCACAACTCCCCGACTCGTGTTCGGACAAAACTCGCACAACAAATCGTACGGCACGCTGAAACCGCCGATGCCGACGCCGCACCCGAACCGAAACAATATCAACTGCGTCGACGATTGACTAAACGCCGAGGCGATCCCGAACGCAGTGACGAGGAACACACCCAACGCGAACGCCGGCCGTCGGCCCACGGCGTCGGCGATGAGCCCGAACAGCACGCACCCCGCGACTTCGCCCAGGAACACGCTCCCCGCGATGTCATCCGCCTTCGCGGCGCTCAGTCCCCACTCCCGCTTACATTCGATCGTCAAGAACGACAACAGATTTACCTCTATGCTCTCCGCCATGATGCACAGCCCGCAGACGCAGAACAGCCGCCACTGGTACGTCGACCAACCGAGCGCGTCTTTCATTTCCGCGACCGAGCGTTGCGTCGCCGACTGCGAATCGACGCGCGAGAGCGTCGCCGACCGCGGTTCGCTCGCCGAGCCGTCGGCGACGCCATCGTCGTCGTTCGTCGCGCCGGGGCGTTGCATGGCGCGACGCTCCGCGCGCGCGCGGCGATGGCGTCAGCGTAACACCCCTACGCAGGACGGCAACCACGGTCAAACACGGATCACTCGTGACGAAACGCCGAAAAGGGCGCTTTTAACGCCGTCGACGCGACGCGTCGGTGACGACGCGGCGGTGGCGGGCGCGGGAAAGCGTGCGCTAACTCTAATGTGACCTACACGCGCGATTGGCGCTACCTATGACGACAGGGGGTCGTGGCGTCGACGCTACGCGCGTCGGGGGGCTCGGGACAGAGCATGTGTCCCATGATGGGGACGCATTTGTCTCGGCACGCCCCGTACGCGACGCCGCGGACGCGAAAGTCGCGCGGTCGAGACGCGCCGATCCATATTTCGGCGATCGACGTCGGAGTGATCCCGAGGGTGTGCGCCCAGGCTAAGAGTTTGGGCGCGGCGCAATCCGCGCACCCGCACGGAAGCGCGGCGACGGGCGGATGAAACACGTCGCGAAGCGGACGAACTTGTCCACCGAGGCTCGGTAATTTATAGCCTTCCCAGATTTTATCCTGCAACGCGCGCGATAAGGCTTTGCGCTCGGACTTCATGTCGTCGATGCGAGCGCGCAAGCGCGCCAAGATTTCGAGTTTCGGCGCGACGGCGGCGTCGCGCGCTTTCTTCAACGTCGACATCGCTCGTTTCGACGCGCGACTCTCTTCATCCAGAGTTTCGACGATCGCATCGCTCGCCCCGTCCGCTCTGGCTCTTCGTCTCGCCTCTTTCGCGCGTTTCGCCTCCGCCGCGAGCGCTTTCGCCTCGTCGTCTCGCGCCGCCGTCGCCTCGCGCACCTCGGCGCGCGTCATCCTCTCCTCCATCTCCGCCTTCGCGATGCGCTCGCTCAGCGCCTTTATTTTCCCGTGTTCACTCTTGTAATACGCCGTATCGTGCGTCAGCTCCCCCACCGGCGGCGCCCATCCCTCGACTCTCCACTCGCCGAACAGTTGTCCGCTAAACGCCTTCAGCGTCACCCGCTCGCCCGTCGTCTTCCGCCTCCCCACCAGCGCGCCGATCATCTTCCCTCCCTCCGCCGTCTCTAAATATTTCGCATCGAACCGCGCGTCCGCGACCGTCGCGTCGTAATCCATCCTTCCGCTCGCCCGTATCCTCTCCGCGACGTCTCGCGCCGCCGCCTCCGCCTCCGCCGTCCTCGCCATGGCGTGTTCGCGTCCGCACCGCGCGCACGTCCCTCGACACGCGCGCGCGCGGTCGGTGTCGTCGTCGATCTCATCGCGCATCTTTCGCGCGTGTCGTTCCGCCGCGCGCGCGTTCGCGCGTCCCGCGGCGCGCGGTTCGTTCGTCGGTTCGTTCGTCGCGCGCGCGTTCGGTCGCGCCGTCGTCGCCGCGCGCGTCGCGCGCGCGCGCCGGTCGCGCGCGCGCGTCGCCGACGCGTTCGCGAGCGCGCGCGCGCCGCGCGCGAGGCGCATCGCGCGGCGCGACGACGCGCGCGCGTCGTTCTGTCGCGTCCGCGTCGGCGGCGCACCGCGACGCGCGATGCTCGAGCGCGCGCGCGCGACGGCGCGCGCGCGCGCGACGGCGCGCGCGGCGACGGCGCCGACGCGCGCGCGGCGGCGCGAGGCGTCGAGCGCGCGCGCGCGCGACGACGCGCGGCGACGACGCGCGACGCCGAAGATTCGCGTCGACGGCGACCGCGGGGCGCGGACGCGCGCGCGCGCGACGACGCGCGCGTGGCGAGGCGCCGAACGCGCGCCCGAGGGCTCGACGACGCGGCGCGCGGCGGAGGCGTTCGTCGCGCGATGGGAAGCGGCGGGGGCGAGGGCGAGCGCGCTGCCGGCGGCGATGACGTCGATGCGGCCGGGAAAAGACGCGGAGGCGAAGCTGTCGGTGGAGAACGCGGTGTACGAGAGCGACGTGTTTCGTAAGATGCACTGCGAGCTGGCGTGGGGCGACGGTGGGTTCGAGGTGCTGCACGTGGTGATGTATCCGTGGGCGGAGCGCGCGGCGCCGGTGTTCGCGGCGGACGTCGTCGGCTTCGGCGGACGCGTGTCGCTGTGCATCGCCGACGTCGCGCCGGTGACGAAAGATTTGAGCCTGCCGAGATCTTACGTCGACGCGCTCGCGCCCGAGCTCGAACGCGCGCTCGGGGACGGGTTGACGCGACGCGAGCTCCCGGACTGGGGCCGCGCGATTCTCGGCCCGTTGTGCCTGTGCGTCGGTCCCAAAGTCGGCGACGACGCCCGAGCCGACGTCGACGCCTTCTTCCGCTACGCTTTCAAGCTTCACGACGCCAACTGCGCGCTCGCGAGCGCGCCCGAACTCATTCTTCCGAGCGATTCCTCCGTCGCGCTCGACGCCCAGGTTCGATTTTGCGAGCGTCAGCTCGAAAACGTCAAGACTCGCAGAGCGCTCGAGCGCGCCTTCGGCGTCGATCTCACCGATCGTTACATGCGTCAGGTCTTATTCGACGTCACCCCGTCCACGCCGCGCCGGCCGTCGTGACTCTCGCCGCGACGTTGTATTTATTACGCCCCTCCCCGTCTCGCCCGCGGCGTCTCGCGTTTATTTTCGTAACACCTTTCGTGATCCCACACATCGCGACGATGGCGTCGAGCGAGCGCACGCCCTTGCGCTCCGACCGCGAGTCCACGCGATCGGTGTTCACGTTCTCACCGTCGCGCGCGCGCGGGCGCGACGCCGCCGAGCCGCGCGCGGCGACGGTCGACGTCGACCCGAGCGCGGACGCAACACCCTCCGCGAGCTACGCGCGCTGGCCGCGACGCCGAGGGTACTCGATCGCCGTCCTCTGGTTCGTCGCGCTGACGCTGTGCGGGGCGGTGTTGTACGCGGTCGAACCGTCGTCGAGCGCGGCGAGCGCGCCGGCGAGCGCGACGCCGGCGAGCGCGAGCGAGGAGACGACGAGACTGGCGACGACGACGAGCGGGACGACGGCGACGAGCGGAACGACGGCGGCGAGGACGACGACGGACGGCGCGACGGATGGAACGTTGACGTTTGCGCCGGCGACGAATGAGACGACGACGACGGACGGGACGACGACGGATGGGACGAGCGCGAGCGCGGCGACGCCGCTGACGGTGGATTGGGGCGAGGTGTTGCAGCCGGCGGGCGACGAACCGGCGACGACTGTTTCGTTGGATGGCGAGCCGACGCCGACGTTTTCGGCGACGCCGACGCCGCCATCGCCGGCACCGATACCACCGCCCGAACCGCCGGCACCGCCGCCGGCGTTGAGCCTGTTGACGAGACATTTATTCTCGCCGAGCGCGTTCGCGCTCGGCGTCGTCGAGCGCTGCGCGGCGCGGACGACGCCCGCTTCGTGCTTGGGAGATAAGGATCTGTACGGATGCACGTGGACGGGGGTGGCGTGTCAGGTAGGGTGCGCCACGTTTGAGAGTCAAATCGGGTGCGACACGCAGGGCAGTCTGTGCGCGTTCGATCAAGACGCCGGCGTGTGTTCGTTCGCGACGCACGGGTGCGCGGCGTACCGGGACATCGCGTCGTGCACCACGGCGGGCGGCGCGTGCGACTGGTCGGAAGGCACGTGTTTCGACATCGCGCGGGCGAACATCGTCTGCCACGCGACGTCACAGGAGGAGTGCAGAAGAGATCCAGCCGTGCCCATCGCGGAGCAGATACCGTGCACGTGGCACGTCGAGGAGACGATTGAAATCGCCGACGCGCGCGTGTACACGGGCGCAGACGCCGCGGCTCCGAACTCGACCGGCCTGTGCGTGGCCGAACGTCGTTGCGCCGTGTTCACGAACAGTCACGATTGCGCGCAGTTATCGCCGCGATGCGTGTTCAATTTCGACCAAGGCGCGTGCGTCTCCTCGAGGCGCGTGCGCGAACAGCACAGACTGTGTTCGCCCAACGCCGACGAGCGCCATCGCTCGTGCCGCGAAGACCCTCAAACGGGCGGCGCCACATTTTGCAACTTCAGTTTTGGCCCCGCCGCTGGTTTCTGTCAGCGTTGCGGCGCCTTCGCGAGCGCCGACGCGTGCGACGCCCTCTTCAGCGATCGCGGCGCGCGCCGCTGCCGCGCCAAGTGCTTTCCGGACGAACCCATCCCGGCGCGCCTTCGCGATCACACGACGTACGAATATCCCGCCGGATATCCCACCAACGTCACGCGACGCTCGCCGTCGCTTTAGCGCCTCACTCTAGCCTTGTAGTCTGCACGCGCGACTCGCGTTCGTCCTCGCCGCGCGACGCCGACACCCCCGAACCGCGCGCGTCGCGTCCCTCGCCCCGCGGCGCGCGTCACACGTCGACGCGTCGACGCGCGGCGCGCCCGCGGGACGATGAAACGACGATCGAGCGAAGACGCGGCCAACGCGGACGCGAGCGAGACGCCGAGCGCGGGAAAACGCGCGCGCGCGACGACGGCGACGATCGCCGAGAATCCGACGGGCGACGACGACGTGCGTGGAGACGCGCGCGACGCGCGCGACGCGACGCGACGCGACGCGACGAAACGGCGCGATGGCCGCCGAACCGCGACGCGCGCGCGGGACGAACGCGCGACGACGACGACGGTCGGGAACGCGTCGCGTCGGATCGCGCGCGAGCGAAGGCGCGAACGGCGCGTTTAAACGCGAGACGCGCGCGACGGATTCGACGCGCGCGCGGAACGCGGTGACTGACGACGCGCGCGAATGTGAACGTTGATGCATAGAAATCGAACGCGAAGTCGAACCGCAGGAGCTCGCGGACGTCGAACGCCGAGCCGGAGGCGGCGGCGGAGAAGGCGAACGGGAAACCCGCCGGCAAGGCGAAGACGAAGGCGAACGGAAACGGGAAGGGCGCGACGAAAGGAGGTGCGCGCGTCGACGATCGCGCGATTCGCGCGTTTTGAGTGATGATGCGTAACGGGGGACTGACGATAGGACGGTGTTTCGACGCGATCGTAGACGACGTGACGAGCGTTGACTATCGCGAGGGCGAGTCGCTCGCGGCGCACTTGAAGCTCGACGAGGGCGTGCTCGATGTGTGCATTCCCGCCGAGGCTACGTCGACCGCGAATCAGCACTTGCGCACGAGGCAGTTGTGGGGCACGGATGTTTACACGGCGGATTCCGATATCGTCGCCGTGCTCACGCACACTGGATATTATCGTCCGAGCGGCGTCATGCCGCCGAATCTCGGCGCGGTGCGCGCCGTCATTCGAGCGACGCCGCACCCGGAAGATGGCTATCCCTCGACGAGTCGTAACGGTATTCGATCGCGATCGTGGGGACACATCAAAGAAGGGTGCGGATTTGTCGTCGAGAGCGCGCGGGCGGTGACGAGCTCTGGCGTCGAAATCGACTTGACGCCGAACACGATGCGTCGCAAGGTTTCGCCAACGTTTTTCCCGATTGAGAAGGAGCACGTCGTGCACACGCGTAATTCTGCGGCTAACGCCACGGGTAAGAAGGGTTTGATTCGTGAAGTGACGATTCAGTACAATTTATGCAACGAACCGTGGATGAAGTACAGCGTCAGCCTCGTCGCAGATCAAGGCTTCAAGAGATCGCAGTGGACGTGCGCGCGACTTCGCCGGGAAGTCTTGTACGTCGAGACGCATCACAAGAGGTACGAGTTGAGCTGCGTGCCTGGAAAGGATGGTGAAGAGAGTAGATTCAGATGGGCCGCGAGTAAGAAGCCGCTCCCGCTTGATAAGACGCGCGAAGTGGGAGTGCCGTTGCCGAAGGCGCACGTCGACGTCGCCGCCGACGATTTGCGCTGGGACGAGATTCATTGGGGATCGAACTCGGTGATCATTCGCGACAAGGAGTACCAGCTCGCGCGCTTACAATACCTTCCGCGCGGTAAGTGAGGTCACTAGAAGAAATACACGCCCTTGAAAATACAATCTTATTAAAGTCTAGACTTCATCGCGACGAACCGAGTCGACCGCGCGGTCCTCGACCGAACGTCTCGTCAACCATCAAATCAACGTCACCGTACTCACTTCCCTCAGTGGTCCAGTCTTCGTTTACACCACCGACGATGACTTGCTTCAAACCGAAGTACTCGCGCGAAAACTGAATCAAAGAGTTTATCAAAACGTCAAACGCCATCTCGTCCGCGGTGCCCAGATCCACCCACACGCGGGCCCACTCCGCCTTGTACTCCACCTCTGACATTTCGTGGAACACGTGCGACGATGTATCGGTGCTAAATTCGTGCGCTTGTTCCATTGAATAGTCCATGAACGACACCGAATCAAAATTTTCACCCGCCTGCATGTTGTACGAGTTGAATCCGCCCAATTTTCCGAGCACAAACCACGCTTTAAACACTTCCTCAAACAACGGTTTTTCCATCTCCGCGATCGCGTTGTGCGACTCGACCCATATCCAGCAATTGAACGGGTTCACCTCGCGAAACCTCACGAGCGTCGGCACGGTAGATCCACTCCTCTCTTGATAAATCTTCGCCTTTTTCTGCTCAAACCGTTCTCGAATCTTCGCCTCGACCGCCTTCGGATCCCCATTCGCCCCCTCCAGCAACGCCGCGATCTCCGGATCGCGCGCCGATTCTTCCTTTAATATTTCCATCCATTTTTCATTCGCCGCCCTCGCGTCTTCGCCTTCTTCGTCCCCCGCGCGCGTCCCGCTCGCGCTCGCGCCGTCGCCGCGCGTCTCGCCTCGTCCTCCCGTCCGCCGTCGCGCCTCCCGTCGCGCCTCCCTCGCCGCGTCCGCGTCCTCGTCACTCCCGCGCGTCTCTCCTGCGCCCTCTCCCGCCGTCGCGCGCGTCCCGATCGCTCCCGCGCGTCGCCTCGCGCTCGCCCTCGCGCCGCCGCCGCCGCCCTCGCGTCGTCGTCGTCGTCGCGTCCCTCGCGCGTCGATCGCGCCGCGCGCGCGCGCGTTCGCCCGCGCCGCGCTCGCGCGCATCGTCGCCGACGCGCGCGTCGCGACGCGAGCCGTCGTCGCGCGTCGTCGTCGTGTGCGGCGCGCGAATCGCGTCGAGGGGAACGAAGCCGCGAGACCAATCGACATTCATTTAATCCGCGCGCGGCGCGTCACTTGTCGACGCGAGCGCGCCTCATCGCGCGTCCAACGCACGGCCTTCGACGAGGGCGTATTTTTCGTGATCTTTGCGACGCGACCATGCTGAGTCCGACGCGACGACGCGCGACGGTTGAGTCGACGACGTCGTTCGAGCACTGTCGAGCGGGGACGCCGACGGGACGAGCGCAGGTGCGCGCGCGCGACGGCGAGGCGAGGCGAGGCGCGCGCGCGCGGAATTCGCGTCGCGAAAACCGTTCGCGTCGCGCGCGGTGATAAGCGCGGTTCGACGCGCGCGCGGGACGCGCGGGACGCGCGGATGGCGATGGCGATGGCGATCGAGGGGATGGATGATCGTCGAGCGAAGCGACGCGCGAGACTGACGATGTTGACGGTTCGATAGGTCGATCGATTCATCCCGAGCCGTAGCGCGTTGGATTTGGACGTGGCGCACTACAATTTGTCCCGAGAGGGCGGGGAATCGGAGGTGGATGATGCGGTAAAGGAGATCAAGTCTCCGGCGAAGGTGCGCGCGTCGACGCGCTCGAAGCGCGCGCGGACGAACGCGTGGAGTGAATGAATGAGTTCGTTGAGACTGACGACGAAATCGATCGCGCGATGATATGATGCACAGGAAGCGTATAAGAAAAGTCTTGCGGATAACTTCCACGTGGATAACGGAAGCGATTCGGCGAAGATTCTCGCGTTCAAGTCAAAGGCGCCGGCGCCGCCGAGCGGGTTGGAAAACTCGGCGCGCGGTGTCTACACGAACAACTCCGCGGGAGTGAAGGCGAAGAAGACGTTCCGTCAGATTCCCAGCGCTCCCGAACGCATCTTAGATGCGCCGGAGTTGATCGATGACTACTATTTGAACCTTATCGACTGGGGGTCGTCGAACCAAGTCGCGGTGGCGTTGGGGTGCACCGTGTACATGTGGAACGCGGATACTGGGGCTATCAACCAATTGTGCCAGACCAACCCGGATGACGAAGATGATTACATCACCTCCGTCAACTGGGGTGCGGACGGTAAGCACATTGCGGTGGGTACGAACAGCGCGGAGGTTCAAATTTGGGACGCGGCGCAGTGCAAGAAGGTGCGTACGTTGCGAGGTCACGCCGCGCGGGTGGGTGCGGTCTCGTGGAACGGTTCGCAGCTTGCAACGGGTAGTCGTGATAACAACATCATGATTCACGACGTTCGCATTCGCGAGCATTGCACCTCGACGCTCCAGGTTCACCAGCAAGAGGTTTGTGGCTTGAAGTGGAGCCCGAGTGGCAATCAGCTCGCGTCTGGCGGTAACGACAACTTGTTGCACATCTTTGATGCGAGCTCCATCGGCAATCAACAAGCGTTGCACAGATTAGATGCGCATCAAGCTGCCGTTAAGGCTCTCGCCTGGTGTCCGTTCCAGTCCAACTTGCTCGCTTCGGGCGGCGGTACCGCCGACCGTTGCATCAAGTTTTGGAACACGAACACCGGCGCCATGCTCAACTCTGTGGACACGCACTCGCAAGTGTGCTCGTTGCAGTGGAACACGCATGAGCGGGAGCTTTTGTCGTCGCACGGTTACAGCCAAAACCAGTTGTGTTTGTGGAAGTATCCGACGATGACCAAGATGGCCGAGTTGACGGGTCACCAAGCGCGAGTGCTTCACATGGCGCAGTCTCCGGACGGTACCACGGTGGTATCGGCGGCCGCGGATGAGACTTTGCGATTCTGGAAGTGCTTCGATAACGCTAGCGAGAAGACCAAGAAGGTGCGCGATTCCAATGACTCATCTGTTTTGCGCAGGTTCAATTTCCGCTAAGGCGAGGGCGGCTGTACCATCTGTATCCATCCATTCCCGCGCAATCCGACACCACCGAACGATTCCGTGCATGCAGATTCCCTCACCCATTATTTTCACTAGCAGTTGGTGACTGACTCTTCGACCACACACCGCGCTCGCTTTCGATTTTTATTGTGTTTTCACGGCTTACGTCTCGCCGCGGCGTCGTCTCGCCGCGACCGTCGCTCATCACCGTCGGCGCGGCGAACCACGACGACGTCGCACCGCGCGCGCCACGCCCAGGAAAAAGGAAAGAAAAACGAGGTCTTCATCGGTTTATGTACTACATTGGGTCCAAGGGTGTTTTCATCAACACCACCAGCGCTCAAGATTGTCGTCTCGCTCTCTCGTCTCACATTCCATGCATTCCGCGCTCAAAGTGTTCAATTTAAATCTCGTCCAGCGACAGGTGACCGTCATCCCTCCGCACACTCGCGCGCGCGCGCCGCGCCATGCTCGTGGGCGCGAATAATTTCCGTGCGTGATCGCGCGCGCGCGTTTCGCGATCACTCGTCGCGCTCGACCGCGCGCGCGTCGCGCGCGACCGCGACGGATCGACATTTGATTTTGAATGCGCTCGACGCGAGACTGACGCACCGCGCGCGCGAACGCGCGACTCGAACGACAGATTTCGCGTATAGCACGATCCGCGATGAAGGCGCGAACTGCCCCGTGCTCGTGTACGTGTCCACGGCGGACGTGGACGCGCTGTGCGCGTTTAGAACGCTGAAGCTGATGCTTCGGAGCGACAACGTGGCGTATTCGGTGTTCCCGGTGAGTGGATACGGCGAGTTGCAGCGGCTCGGGGAGGAAATCCCGGACGATGGGCAACAGCGAGCGATCGTGTTGATAAACTGTGGGGGCACGGAGGATGTGAAGACGGTGATGGGGTTGCGCGAGGGCGCGAGAGCGTACGTGTTCGATTCGCACAGGCCGTTGGATTTGGAGAACACGAGGGCGGATAATCAGGATGTGTTGGTGATGCGGGACGATAAGGAAGGAGAAGAGTCGTTTCCAGAGCCGGACTCGGAGGATGACAGCGACAGCGACGATGATGATGACGAAGATGACGACGCGGGGGCAAAAGGTGGAGAGTCGCCGAGGACGAGACGGTTGCGAAAGGCGGAAAAGCAGCGCGAAAGGGCGGCGTATTACGCGCGCGGGTCGTTCTACGGACGATCGAGTGGGATGGTGATGTATGACATAGCGTACAGAATGAGCAAGGATAGGTTGGAAAATTATTTACCGCTTTGGTTGGCGGTGTTGTCGATGACGGATCAGTACTTGCATCAAAGGTTGTCGCACGAGATGTACACTTCGTGCGTCATGGAGCTCGCAACTCGCGTGAGCGCGATGTCGAACGCCGATATGCCGACGACGCGGTCTTTAGAAGATGGCACTATCGTCAAGGCGTTCGACGAACGGCGTTTGCAGTACAATGAGGAGTTTAGATTTATGCTTTTACGCCACTGGACGCTGTACGAGTCAATGCTGCATAGCAATTACGTTGCGACGCAGTTGCAAACGTGGACGGAGCGTGGCCGAGCGAACTTGAACTCCCTCTTCGCGCATGTGGGGATCCCTTTGGACGTGGCGAAGCAAAAGTATTCGCACATGTCTCCGGCGCAAGTGAAACAATTTGAGGAAAGGTTGGATGAGTACGGCGCGTCGCACGGATTGGATAACGTCAAGTTTTGGTCGTTTCAGTATTCCCATGGCTATGCACTGAGAGTGTGTGCTGCGGATGTCGTGTACGGCGCGACAGCGTTGCTCGAAGGCATGCTTGACAGAGAAGAGGAGGATAGAACACCCGCGGATAACTTTTGGCGAGCATCGCAGGCGCTGTCGTTGGGCAATTGGGACGAGATGGAGGCGGGCATCAGCCACGCCATCCGATTGCAACAAGCTGTTATGCGACAAGGTGGGATCGCGCTCGCTTCTTCCGCGCACATTCGCACGACTGGGAGTTTGCGATGCTTTTCTTTGCTCGATCATGGATCGCCGGCGGATGTCAAATTGTTCATGCACCCGCTGTCGTTGTTGAAGCTCGCGTTGTTCGTGCAAGACGCACTTCGCGTGACAAAGAAACGGCTTCGGCCACTTGTCTGCATTGGTCCATCTGCGGAAGATGAATCCCTCGCGCTCATCGTCGGTGTCACCGCCAAGCCAAACACCGACGACGCCGCTGGCGGAAACTTCTTCACGCACTCGTTCAAAATGGCCGCTGAGCGTATTCACGCGCGTTTCCGACACGACTCTTTCGAAGCCTCCGTGATACAAGTCGCTCGACGTGACTTGGGACCATTCATCGAGGCGCTATCTGACATTGACGCCGAGCGTCTGGCGCGTTTGCGAATGGCCGCCGCATAGGATGCAGAAGCTCGTTGGATGTTTTTGTGTTGTAATGAATCTCTGTTTTACAAACGCATTTTGGTTCTAGTCTTTATGCGATAGCCACGCGAGCATAAGCTTCAAATCCGTTAGCATCAGTTGAAGCGCTTGCGTCCAGTTCTCGTCTCGATTAAACGTAAACGTCATCTTTTTTCCGTCCACCTTGTCGCCAGAAATTGGGTACGGCAGTTCAAACGGTGGATTCACGCCCTGGCGTACATCTCTCGCCCGCATGAATTCAGCTAACTCGGAGAGGCAGGTGAGAAATCCTATCACTGCTTTGTCGTACTTATGAGACGATATGATAGACACCGGCCCGAAAAGTTCGAACACGTTACCCTTGGCGTCGCACACTTTGGGAAAGCTACCCATCGGCTTGAGCGTGTATTGCGTAAACGTAAACTTGCAAATGCGCGCCATGGAGTGCAACAGCAAACACACCAGCCCAAACGCAGTATTGATTTCTTCCCATTCCACCACAGGCGCGGGGAGACGCCCGAGACGAAAGCCATTAATCGTGCCAAACGCACCGTCGCGCCAGATGTGAAACGCATCGTTGAACACGTTCGTCTTTTCCAAACGTTCGAGATGCGTTTGCGCTTGCTCCGTTCGCGCCACGATGGAATCTCTTTTTTCTAAGTGCGCGTTTAAATTCTTCTTAAACGCGTGGAACTCGCGCCAGTACGTATTCTCAGCCTCGTCCAAAGCCGCCGCTTTCTTGGCCAACTTGCTCCTCGCCGCGCGCGTTGACTCAAGCTCGATTTCCAACGCCCTCAATGTTTCCTCCGCTTCCCGCTCCGCCTTCTCCATGTCCCTCACGGCGTGCGAAATCACCTTTGTCACGCCACCACGCCCGCTCGTCCTGCCGTCGATCCCTCTGGACTCGCTCCGTTCCTCTTCCTCCTCCGCCTCGCGCAACGCCTCCAACGTCTCCTCGTACTCCGCGCACTCCGCCTCCGCCTCCTTCGTCCGCCTTTCAATCTCCGCCACCACGGACGACGAACACGCATCGCACAACGGATGATCCATATCGCTCAAATCACTCGCGATATCGAATATCCGCGCCATGACGCTCGCATCCGCGTCGCCTCCCTCGCCTCGCAGTTCGGCGCTCGGCAGCACCACGAACGACTCCCCCATCGTCCCTCCCTCGTGCGTCGTTCGTCCGCGCAGCGTCGCCGCCAGCGTCACCGGTGATGGCGCGCCGCTCGAAGATTTCGACGCGTCCGATTTTCTCGCGCGCAACGCGAGTTCGGGCGCTAAAACGACGAAAGATTCCTCCAACGTGGCGTTTCTGGACAGCGCTGGGACGTTGACGAATTCGAGCGCGCGCGCGCACGCGGCGCATCGGAAACGCACGGGCGCGGGCTCTGACGGTCGCGACGACGGTTGCGGTTGCGTCGGGCGCAGGGGCGATCGCGAGGGCGACGATGGATGCGACGCCATCGCGTCGTTCTGCCGAATGGTCGTTCGTCGGCTGATGGTTGGCGTTTGAAAAGAAGCGACGAGGGGCGACGACGACGTCATAAATTTCGTCTGTAAAACTGATCTACTCACTCAGCTAGCGCTAGTGGATGCTTCCTCCGCCTGGTCATCCTCGGTTGCTAATGAATCCCCCTGTGCGTCGCCGTCCAAGGCGTCGAAGATGGCGTCGACGTCCATCGACGCGAACGCGGCTTTGATGTCGTCGCGAGCGACGCCGTCGATGGCAGCCTTCATCGATTCGCGAAGCTCGTCGCGGGACGGCTCTCCGTTGAAGTTCTCTTCGACGTAAAGCTTGCGCGGCCAATCCGCGAGCACTGCCACAATCTGGTCTTGAACGTTGTACGTCTTGAGCTCGAAGCCGCGCGTGTTGTCGTGAATATCCGTACGCAGTTGCTTTCTCGTGGTGTGCTCAAACGACGGGATGCTGTCCAGCATGCGAGTCGCGCTCGCGACATCGCGATTAAGTAGATGCGCTCGGACCACGTGAACGTAATAAAAAGGCGTAATCGGCATCACGTCGGGCTCTCGCCACTTTGCTGGAATTTCGAGCTTCTCGGCGCCCCTGTGCGTGTGCGTGCCCGCCTCGATGGCGGCGTTGATGCGCTCCATTCGCTCAATACGGGATTGAAGCGTTGCTCGAATACTCGCGATATGCTCTTCGTTCGCCCACAACGCGTGCTCGGGCTCGCCAATCCTCGTGGCCCATTTCAAAAACTTGAAATACGTTCTGCTCGGAACGACGGCGCCGCTCTCTTTAAACGCGACGGCGTACTCTCGAGCGAGATCCATGTGCCTGTTATCGAGCGAGGCCCCGATCATCGTAGCCATGGTGAAGTCTTCCGTGCCGTAACTTTCGCGCACCGCTTCGTACACGCGATAGACGTACTCAAAAGGTCCAGTGTACGTGTTGAAAAATGCCTGCTTGGCCACCGTCCGCGTCAACTTTACGCCCAGCGACGCGTGGTTTTCAACCATCTCCACCGCGGCTTCGTGATCGTCAAATTTGCGAATTTCATTGAACAATTCCAACGCCACCTGTTCGCGCCAAACCATGTGCCCTCCCCACTGCGAACGGTTCGCCGCTTCCTCGGGCGTGTCCGTCGCGACGGGTTCGTACTTTGCCAACCGAATGCGGTGCATCTTCGCCATGAAAGCAAAAACCTCGCGAATATCCTCCTTGGTCTTAATCTTGGTGATCATGATGCGAACTTGTCTCGAGGACGTGGGGTAATCTCCGTCCGCCACGCTATCGGTGGCGATCTTAATCGCCTCGCTCACCGTCTCCGCGCACGCCAACGTCACGTCGAGTCTTCTCTTCACCAACGTCGACCGCAACAACGGCGGATCGTGCGGCACCTCGTCCGGAATATCGATCAACTTATGCGCGGTCTCGTGCTTGTTCGTTTTCGAGTCTCCGTCGACGTTCCCATCACCGTCCTCGCCGTCGTCGTCGCGTTCGCCTTCCCGTTCGCTCCCCGTCGCCGTCGCGAACGCGCGTCGTCCCGCCGTCGTCCACGTCGCGAACGTCCCTCTTCCCGCGCGCAGCGCCTCCCCCGCGCGTTCCGCGCGTCGACCCGTCCCTCGCTCGTCCGTTCGCGTCGCCCGCGCCTCGCGCGCGCCTCCGCGCGCCGTCGCCGTCGTCGTCGTCGCGAACCCTCCGTCGTCGCCCGTCGTCGTCGTCGCCTCGCGCGTCGTCCCCGCGCGCCCTCGCGCGCGCTCGCACAGCGCGCGCACCGAGCCGATGACGTCCTTGGCCGTCGACGCGCGTCGCAGCATCCTCGCCGTCGACGCGCGCGATCACGCGCGGCAGAGTGCGCCGTCGATCGCGGGCGATCGCGCCGCGGGGCGGCGAGAAACCCATAACTTCGACGGCGACGGCGGCGACGCGCGATGGTGGCCGAAACCTCGACGTCACTGTTTGCCAGGGTGAGCTTCGCTGGCGCGGAGTGCGGCCTTCAAAGCCGTAGCGGCTTAGCGGCCGAGTCGTTCGATTCGACCTCACTGGCGACGCGATTTTTGCCGACGACGACGCCGACGACGGCGACGCGCGACGACGGCGCGCGCGCGCGCGGCCGACGCCGACGCATTCTTCGACGTCGCGCGCGCGAGCGTTTTTTGTTTTTTCACGGTGATAAATCGAATGTAGACTACATACATCTCGTATTCGAGCCACCTCGAATCCTATACATTCCCTATATGCGCGACGCCGCGCGCGCGCGCGCGCCCATCACGCGTCGCCCGCCAACCGTCGCATCGCGCGCTCGACGCGCGTCGTCCACGTCGTCCACGCCGGGACGACGTGTTTCATCAGCAGTGGTTCCGTGTGTCTCGCGATGTACCTCCGGTACAGCCCCGTCGCGAGCGACACGGCGTAGACGAGGTAGAGAAACGCCGCGAGCGTGACGACGGTGACGCCCGCGCCGGCGATCGGATGGCGGTCGAACCATCGGTCGACCCTGGCGGTGTAGTACGCGAGCGGATCGGCGCGTCGGTCGAGCGCGCGCGATTTTTTCCCGCGCGCGCTCGGGCGCCGGCGCCGAGGCGCGGTCGGCGCCATCCGCGTCGCGAAGTCGCGATTCGCGCCGACGGATGGAAAATTTTCGGGGGAACCAAACCGACACAGCGACGCGCGCGGCATTACGCGACGCGACGCGCGAGACGCGCGCGAGCGACGAGCGACGCGCGAGGGGGTAGATCACGCGACGCGCGTTCGTCGCGCGCGACGTCGAGCTGGGACGCGCGCGAGACGAACGCGAGCGGATTCGCGCGTCGGGCGAACGATCGAACGAACGTTGAGCGGCATGGCGACGACGGAACGCGGCGACGCCGACGCGCTGTGGCGCGCGATCAGCGCGGTGACCGCGGTGGGGGGTGCGCGTGAGAGCGATGCGTCGGAGACGCGCGCGACGGAGGCGCGGGATGGGACGGCGGGTGGGATGGGAGGGAAGATGAAGGACGCGCGCGCGCGAGGGGACGCCGTCGACGACGCGCGGCGGCCGAGCGCTCGCGCGAGCGGGGAGCGACGACGGGCGGTTTTGAGCGAGCCGGACGCGGTGCCGGTGGTGCGATTCGGCGCGGTCGACGTGGGAGGTACCGGGTGCGAGGGGTTGGATATCGTGAACGACACGGCGTTGACGCAAGAAGTCGCGTTCGCGGATTGCGAAGCGATCGCTCGAGACGGCTTCTCGCTCGATCGAGAGACGTTGACGATTCAACCCGGCACGACGGAGCGCGTACAGTTGACGTGGACGCCGCAGAGGGCGATGGCGGCGACGTACTGCGGGCAAATCTCGTTCGTGGTCGCCGCGGAGGCGCCGGTACCCATGCCCGAGGTGGAGATGAAGGCGCGCATTCGCGGCGTGGCCAAGGGCGAAGTTTTACGACCGTTGACGAATGAAGCGCCCGAGGAACGCGTGGCGAGCGCGACGAAACGTCCGCGAGATGCGAGGTTGGCGACGCGGCGGTCGCTCGCGACGTCGCCGCGCAAACTCGCGGGTGAGGATAAGTTGGCGTTGGACGCGATGCGTGCGAAGCAGCGTCGGCTGGAGGACGAACCGGCGACTTTGGCGCTCGCGCCGGTGGCGCGAGCGCTGCAACTTCAGCGAGAAGATTCGGCGTCGGGCGACGCCCACGAGGGTTCTACGAGTCGAGACGTGTCCGACGAGTTCCAAGCGGGAATATGGTTGCGTCAGCAAGAGCTCGCGTTCATTGCGTGGTTGAATCACACCATCGTCATCGACGACGTCGGCACGATGGGCGACGACTCGCCGTCTGCGAACCGAGGAGGGAACGCCTCGGCTCGCGAAGTGCGGCAAACTGTTCGAAACAAACTCACGTCATTGTACAGCTACGATGACGAGCTCGGGAGAGTCCTGAAAAAGACCTACAGACACGTTGACAACGCTCGATTCAGATTGAACACCGGACAGACGTTCATGGATAACGTCGCGCTCAAGGAGGAATTTGCGCGCGCGCTGTCGTGCTTCTCACCGTTTTGGTTGCAACTCGGCGTCGATGTGGTTGTCGGCGGAGGCATCGTGTGGAAGCGACGCGGCGATTTGCACGAGATTCAGAAGGAATGCATCGCCGCCTTGTTCCGTGATAGAGATTTGGAGATTGAATTTGGAACCGGGCACGTGCCCGGCGCGCCGCCGTTCGCACACGGATACGAAGAGGCGTTGAGCCGAAGCGTTCTCAAGCGCGTTTTACTGCTGGTGTTCATTCTCGATCGCGCAGCGATGAGTGGGTTACCCCCGAACACGCCATTACTTATGCGTCCTCACGCGGCGCTCAAACGAAGTGAAGACATACTTCGCACGGCGTTGCAAGGCTCGATGTACGGCGAAGGCGACGTCATTCGCAACTTGAGTCAATGTTCGTACAAGTTGCACTACAAACAAAATCCCATTCGTGAGTACGACTTTCAGTGCACGAACTTGGCTGTCGATTTGCGCGACGGCGTGCGTCTATGCCGACTCATGGAAGTTTTGAACGCCGACGTACTCTTCATGAGCTACGACGAAAAGAACAAGGAATGGAAGCGAAGTCTGTTGAGCGAGGTGCACTTCCCATGCGCATCCAGGGCTCACAGGGTGCAGAATGTCGAGGTTGCGCTGCGAGCGATCAAGGATCAACAAGTTGGCTTGCCTGGTACGTGGAGCCGAATCAAAGCTGAGGATATCGTCGATGGTCACCTCGAGCACACGATGGGGTTGTTGTGGGCGTTGATGATGCACTATTCGGCGCCGGGCTTGCTTCTGCCCAAGTCGTTGGACTCAGAGATCACTAGATTGGGCGGTAAAGTGCCAGATATCAAGCGTATCGAACGGCTGTCAGCGGCACGACGCGGTGATTCCGTCATAGAAGCGCCGCAGTGCGCCATGGAAGCGCGCCTATACGCCTGGGCGCGGGCTGCGTGCGCGACTCAAAACGTTGAGCTCAACAATCTCGGCGGCGCTTTCACCGATGGTCGCGCTCTGTGCGCTCTTATTCGCGCTTACGCGCCCATGATGATTCCAAAGCGTCGCATTGGTAATGCTCCGCTGAAGCTCGACGATGCGAATGCGGATACGGCAAAACACGCTCGGGAGTTGGCGCGTGACAACTTTGCTGCGGTTGCCAAGGCACTTCAAGCGCTCGGCGGCGTGCCGAACCCAACGTTTGATATACGATTTACCAGTGACGAAGGCCTGGACTCTCCTGATCCACGGGCAGTAAGTGGATACTTGCTGTTTCTCAGCGCGCGCTTGCTGTTATTACGGCAGCAAGAAGTCGCTTGCGTCCGCATCCAACGCTGGTGGAGATGGAATCGTCCAAACCGACCCAAGTTTGCCGAAGTCGTTCGCAAGTGGAACGCGGCGTCGACGGTAATTGCATCGCACGTTCGCCGCGTACAGGCAGTGGACGCGGTAAATGCGCGAAAGAATGCAATCGTAAAGCTGCAATCTTTCCGACGCGCGTGCGTAGCGCGGCGAGAGTTCCTCAATATGAAGAATGCCGCGGTGAAGATTCAATCCTTCAAACGCATGCACACGGCGCGCCTGGAATTCCAAGACACAAAGTGGGCGGTGGAAAAGGTGCAAAAGATGCGACGAGGTTGCGCGCAAAGAAATCAGTTCTTGCGCAAAAAGCAAGCTGCGACTTTGATCCAAGGTTGGTACCGAACGGTTTGTGCGCGTAACGAATACGTGAACAAGACGTGCGCTGCGACCATTATACAGATGCACTGGAGGGCTTTTGCCGCGCGCGCCGAAGCAAAGCGCATCGTCGAAGCGCGAATGAAAATAATTCACAGCGCTGCAACGAAGATTCAAGCTGCGTTTCGAAAATATATGATGCGCAAGCACTTCCTTCGCTTGCGTTGGTTCGTGATTTTATCGCAAGCGCGCGCTCGCGCCGCCGCCGCGCGCCGGACCTTTGTGGCGCAAAAGAAGGCTAGCGTGACAATCCAACGGCGTGTTCGACGATTTTTGGACTACAATGCGTACAAACGTCGTTCGCAAATGATAGAAAACGAGCGTCAGAAGAAAGCTGCGACGACGATTCAACGTCACTGGCGTGGATACAGCACGCGCGACGGACTCGACAACATTCAATGGAAGACGTACTTCGTCACGTTGCTGCAAGCATACGTGCGACGTTGGCAAACTCGTCGCAAGTTCGTGAACGAAATTTTACCGCGTCAAAAAGAGCTCAAGTTGCAAGCGCGGAAGACGCAGATGCGTGCGCGAATGGCTCGTGAGCGCGAGGCGGCGACATGCATTCAAAAGTTCTGCCGCGGTCACCTCGCTAGAAAAACAGTGAGAAAGATGCGGCGCAAGGCGTCCAAGGCGAAACGAGCCGAGAAGGATGCCGCCGCGAATCTACTTCAAAAGGAAGAGAAATCTAGCGAGGAAATCACTCAGCGAAGTCGGCGTCCTGTGTCGGCGTTCACGAGAAAAGCTTTGCTCGAACAACACGTGGTGGTAATCCAAGCCTTCGTTCGCGGCTGGCTCGCGCGAAAGCACGCGGTGCATAAATTGGAGTGGCATCGCAAGAGAATCGCCGCCAAGGCGCAGCCTGTCAATCCTTTACACGCGCGCGCTGAACAAGCTGCGAATATGATCGCCGCACCGCACGCACGCGATGACTGCCTGCGTGGTTGCACGTTCTTCACCGAACACTGGAATCTGTCCAAGACGTGTCGAGGCATCGTCACCTCGCCTCGCGTGCTGCACGCGTTGATGCGCAACGTTCGACAGTGCAGCCGCTCGGCGTCACAAGTACCTTTGTTGACCGCGGCGTACGATTTGTTCGAGATCATCGCACGCGATAAGCACTACGCGAGTGCGTTGGAACAATGCCCCGACAGTGTGATGACCATGACGGAGCATCTGCAACAGTACCGCGACAGGCCGACGCTTTTGGAATCCGCGGTGAACACGATGGTGGCGTTGTTTGAAAACTCGTCCAACAAGCGGTCTTTGGTAAGCGAAAAGTTTTTGACGCGCGTCGAAAAAATGAGAGATATCATCGACAGCAATCGCATCGTGCACAGACGTCGGGCGATGACTTTTGCGCAGCAAGGAAGATACAAGGAAGAAACCGAAGCGCGCGACGCGTTGGTCAAGACGGAGCAAACGCTCGCGTGCTTGAAAAAGTTGACTCGTACGTTGACGTAATAAAGTTGTAAAATCACATCTCGACTACTACAAGCTCTTCTTTCGATGGCATCACCCTCTGATGCGCATGGTGAACGGAATGCGCAGATACACGCGAACGAAATCTAACAAACACAGCACCGCCATGCCGCTCCCCATCGCTTCCCAAAACACTTGCGACATCGGCATCGCCTTCGTCTCGTCCACGCGCAGGAACATTGGGAACGACACCAAGAAGTAAATTCCATAAAATGCCGATCCGAGCGTGTACGCCATGTGCCGATCGGCGAAGGAGTAATACGGGAATCCGCAAATGGTTAAACTCTCCATGAACGCCGTCGAGTACGCCATCGCGCCCACCGCCGCGCACTCGAATCCGAAACGCCAAGCGTCGTTCACGTACCCCGTTCGAATCCGTCGCAACGCCGCGTTCGACAACACGTGGTAAAACATGAAATACGCGTGCGTCATGAGATACATCGAGATCGGCACGTCGTTCAAGCGGTGCGCGTCGAACGTGTACTCCGCCTTGAGCACCGCGTAAAAGTAGTGCGTGTACCAGTAATTTCCGATAAAGCTAAACACCGCGATCCACACGTTCGCCTTCACGATGTAACGCTCGCTCAGCGCTTTCCCTCGATCGCTCGCGCTCGGGCGCATCAGCGGCGCGACGATCGCCGGCGCCGCGCACGCGCCGCAATACGCCAGGTACCCCCAACGCCCGAACGACTCGTACGCCCGCGTCGCGATCACCACCCCCACGCTCGCGATCCAGCACGCCGAGTACTTCAGGCAAAACATCTCCCCCTCCGCCTTGCTCGCGCGCGTCTTCGCGCACGCGAACCACCGCGCGCCGCTCGTCGCCGCCGTCGTCGTCGTCCGCCGCCTCGTCGTCTTCACCGGCGTCAGCGTCGCGTACGACGCCAGCATCGTCGCCAGGATCGCGGTGAATATCACCGCCATGTCCGTCCACACGTCCCCGGTCGTCATCGCGCGCGTCGTCGCGATCGCGCGTCGCTCTGGCGTCTCGGCGTCGTCACTCTGGCGCGTCTCGATCGTCGACGCGATGAGCGGCAAGGCGCTCGCGAGCGACAGCGAAGACGACGACGTCGCCGTCCCGGCGAAGCGCGTCAACGACGTCGACGCCGCCGACGCGCCGCCGGCGAAGAAGGTGCGCCGCGCGCGACGCCGCGACGCGCGAACGACGGACCGACTGACGCTTTTTAAATCCCAGACGGCGACGAAACCGACGACGAGCGACGCGCGCGAGGGCAAGAAGCCCGCGCGCGAGGACGACGACGACGACGACGATAGCGACGCGGATTCGGTCGACAGCGAGTGCGTGGACGATCTGTCGGGGGACGAGGTGGACGCGTCGAACATCATAGAGGGCGGTCGACGCGCCAGGCGCGGACGACCGACGACGTTCACGGCGGAGATGTACGCCAAGGCGGGGCCGGCGTTCGGCAGCGATTCGGACGATGAGTGAGCGCGCGCGAGGTGAAACGCTAGCGATGTGATCGAACGAACGAAACGATTAAACGACACACCATGGCGCGCGGAGACGGCGCCGCCGCGGCGCTGTTTCGCCGCATCATCCGCGCCGCGCGCGCGCTCGATCGCGTCGAGGCGAGGGACGCCGTCGTCGAAGCGCGCGCGGCGTTTCGAGCGCGCGCCGACGTCAGCGGCGCCGCGCTCGAGGACGCGCTCGAACGGGGCGAGCAAAGATTAGCGCTGGCTTCACATTATGGCATCGCGTACGAACGCATAGCGCACGCGAAACTCGCGGGAGGCGGGAATAAAGACGTCGAGGTGCCGTCGACGAAGGCGTTTAACACCGCCGTCGCGCGAGCGCAGTTCCCGGTGAACCCGGCGAACGCGGCGGCGCGGGCGAAGGCGCGGGCGAGACGAGGGGCGGTGGCGAACGCCGAGCGACGGACGAACGAATGAATCGAGCGTGGGAATCTATCTATGCCTATGATCTAGCCCTAGCAACCTAGCTGTTTTACTGCGATGACCACAGCGATCGCGTGCCGTAGTTTTTCGTCTCTCGGTACGCGGGCGCGGTGTAGAGAAATTGCAACACCGGTCGATTGGCGAGCGAGTCGTTCGCCATGCCGCGGTGGAGTAAGCGGTAGTCGTACGCCACGCTTTGACCCGCGTCGAGAATTCCATCGAAGGAGAGTCGTAAGATCGAGCTCGCGTCGCCGAAACCGATGAGTTTACTCGTCTTGTGACTGCGCATGAAGAACTGCGTAAAACCGGTTTCGCGCGATAAATCGATCAACGGCATGAAGACGCAGACGCCGTACGGCGGTGCGTGACCGCATCCCGTGCGGACGTCGCACTCGACGTCGAGATGTCGACCGTCTGCGTGCCACTCTTGATTTTTCGCGCCGGGTCTGGAATACACCACCGACACGTGCACGTTCCAACCGTTCGGCATGAGCGCGTCGACGAGCGCGCGCCACGGCGCGTCGTCGCGCGCGAGCGCGCGAAGCGTCGCCCACTCCTCGAGTTCTAAATCTACTAGAGCATCGAATCGCTCGCCTCCACGCGAACCAATCTCTCGAAACGCGAATCGATCGCGCCCGTACACTATATCCCCGAACGATTCCTCGAACCTCCGCTCGACGCGTTCCACGAATCGCTCCGTCGCCTCGCGAATTTCCCGCGTCGTCTCTTCGTCCACCGCTTTCAAGCACGTCGCCACGCCCGCGTCTGCGAACGCCGCCACGCGCTCTTCATCCGTCCTGTCCTTCCGTCCCCAATCGAGCGTCTCTTTCGTCACCGCATCGATCGATCCCAGCGGCACGTATCCCGGCGCCGTCATCGTCGTCGTCGCCTCGGCGTCCCAACCGCGCGTCGCCATCCACGCCCGCACCCGCCGTTCCAGCCGCGCGTCCTCGCTCGAGCACGCGCGACACCGCCACGCGATCGTGACGTCCATCGCGCGCGCGTCGTCGTCGTCGGCGGCGCTCGCGCGCGCGCGCTCGAGCTCGACGACGCGCGCGTCGCGTTTCGCCGTCCATCGCAGCGCGGCGAGGTGCGCGGCGAGCGCGTCGTCGTCGCGCGCGCGCGTCGTCACGCGCAGGACATGCGTGGAGAGCGCGCGATCGTCGTCGTACAGCGCCTCGTCGCTCGCCTCGTCGTCGTCGTCGTCGTCAGTCATGACGATGACTCGAGACGCGACGCCGAGTGGCGGCACTGCGCGCCGCGCGCACGGAAGGAACGATGAGCGATCAGGCGGTGTTGCTGCTCCGGAAGCAGCTCAAAGGTGCGACGCGCGCGACGCGACGCGCGCGACGCGGATTCGGGCGCGACGCGCGACGCGACGACGGCGCGAGCGATGGGATTTCGACCGATCGCTGGCGGCGGTGTCGCGCGTCTGTTTCGGCGCGCGCGCGCGGGAGACTGACGCGAACGCGTCGCGAACGCGAGCAGAGCTTTCGAGAAACCCGATCGAGGGGTTCTCCGCGGGTTTGGTGGATGATTGCAACGTGTTCGAGTGGCAAGTCACGGTCATGGGACCGCCCGAGACGCTGTACGAGGGCGGGTTCTTTACGTGTAACATGTCGTTTCCGAAAGATTATCCGAATAAGCCGCCGACGGTGAAGTTCGTGAGCGAGATGTGGCATCCGAACGTGTACGCCGATGGACGGGTGTGCATATCGATCTTACACTCGCCTGGGAATGATCCCAACGGGTACGAGGACGCGAGCGAGCGATGGAGTCCGGTGCAGACGGTGGAGACGATTATGTTGAGCGTGATTTCTATGCTTTCCGATCCGAACGATGAGAGCCCGGCGAACGTAGACGCGGCCAAGGAGTGGCGTGATGATTATCCGGCGTTCAAGAAGCGTGTGGCGCGATGTGTGCGAAGGAGTCAAGAGGAGTAATCGCGCGGTTGATTCGGCGCCGATGCGAAAAATCGGTGACTCAGTAGACAAACAACTCAGCAAATAGCGAGAGCCCAACGGCGCTCTATAGATAGAAGCTCGATGATGACGATGCTGAAGCAGCTCCAAGAACGACGACGACGACGACGACGACGGCGACGACGACGACGACAGATTTATTTGTAATACGACGCACTGGAATTTGTTATGGAAGTGTTGCACGCCGTTTGCACGTCATAAAGAATGTGCCACTAAAGTGACAGTCATTTTGATCCGACGCGCACATCGCGCGCGCGAACGCGCGCTAATCACTGGAGTTTTTTTATGGATATTGCATGATGTTTTAGTTTAAATGGCGAGTTTCGCGAACGCTTCGGCGGCGGCGACGGCATCTGGAACAGCGTCGACGTTCGGTCCTTGACCTTGCGCCAAACCACCCTTACCGCCGCCACCCTTACCACCGAGCGGGCCGCACGACGCCGCAAGCCAGCCCTTGACGTCGATGCCGACATCCGGAGGCACGCTGCAGTAAACGAACTCTTTACCCTTGCAGTTCGCCAAGAGTGTGCACGCGATACCTTCGGCGAAAGCGACCGCCGCCGCTTCCTTCATAGCGCCAGCATCAGTACCGTCCGCCAGGGTGGCGACAAAGTACTTTGCACCCGCAGACTTTGTCGCGGCGGTTTTTTCTTGAACGTCTACGATGGCTTGCGCCTTGGCCGCCGCGGCGGCTTCCTTTTGCGCGTCCAGGACTCGCTTGACTTGACTAGTGACAGCGGCACGAATTTCCTCGCGCTGAATGACGGGAAGAACTTCAGTGTCGACGACGTTTTTCAACACACCCAGTTGTTTGTCGAGCGCTTCGCCGGACAACGAATCGCAACTCTTCACCAGAGCGAGAACGTCCGCAGCGCGCGCGAGCGCCGCTTTAGCCCCTTCGCGCGTCGCCCCGGTGATGCGACGAATACCCTTTGCGATACCACTTTCTTCAAGAATGACGAATTGCTCCGCGAAATCGGTCGACGCCAAGTGGGTGCCGCCACAGAACTCTATGGAGTAGTTTTTCCACTTGTCATCCGACGGGTTGGCGAGCAAGTCGTCGATGCTCGGACCTACAGACACCACACGAACGGGGTCGGGGTACACCTCACCGAACACCGCGCGTAAACCGTTGATAGTCATCGCCTTGTCTAACGCTACCTCGCGTTTGTCTACTGCGAGCTTTGATTTGATTTGCTCGTTCACGATGGCCTCGATTTCAGCAATTTGTTTCGTCGTCGCCCCCTTGTTGTGAGAAAAATCGAATCGCAACTTTTCTTCATCTACTAACGAACCTTTTTGATCGACACCATCACCCATCACCTTGCGCAACGCATAATTGAGCACGTGCGTCATCGTGTGGTTGGGCATGATGTTATCTCGACGGTCATAATCGACTGCGCACTTCGCGGCATCGCCAACACTCACTGTGCCGGATACGTCGCCGGTGTGCATCACGTACGCCGCAGCAACCTTGACATCCGATACGGACATCGAGCCACTCGGGGTGGTAATCAAACCCGAGTCACACACTTGACCACCCGACTCGGCGTAAAACGTCGTTGCGTCCATGAAGAACCCGTAAGGTCCTTCGGCGTCGGAGGTGGATTTTATGAATCCGCTTGGCGACATGATGGCGGTGACGGTGCTTTCGAGCGTCGGTCGTCCGCTTGCGTACTTTTCTTCATCCTTCGTGATTGCCACACCATTGTTTTGCAACCACGCAGTGGCTTCCGCTTCGAACAGCAACTGCACACCTCCAGACTTCTTACCGCCGGCGCGAGACTTTTCTTGCGCTTCGGCAAACGCCTGCGCGAAACCTTCATTGTCGAGCGTAAAACCGTTCTCCTCGGCCATAAGCTCCGTAAGATCATTCGGGAAACCATACGATTCCCACAACAAGAACGCTTCCGGACCAGAAATCACTGTTCTACCTTCTTGCTTAGCCGCCGCGAGAACCTTGCCGAATTGGTCGATACCCTTTTGGAGCGTTCGGCCGAACGACTCCTCTTCGTCGGCGATGATTTCGGTAATGTGCGTTTGCTTGGCGACGAGTTCTGGGAATACAGCTCCAAGCTGCTGAATCAAACACGGGACGAGTTTGTGAAAGAAACCTTGCTTTGCACCGAGCTTCTCACGTCCGAAGCGGACCGCTCGGCGAAGGACGCGACGCAACACGTAGTTGCGGCCATCTGACCCGGGAGCCGCGCCATCGGCGATGGCGATGGACAATGTGCGAATATGATCAGCGACAACGCGGTAAGCCATGTCTTTCTCCCCGACGTCCTCCTTGCCGAGAAGGCCAGTGTAGGGTGCGGCACCACTGATGCGCTGAATCTCCTTGAAGATGGGCATAAAGACATCCGTATCGTAATTGCTCATCTTGTTTTGTAAGATCGACGTCAGACGCTCGAAACCCATACCGGTGTCGACATGCTTCGAGGGAAGCGATTTGAGAACACCGCCCTCTTCGCGATTGTACTGAATGAACACGACGTTCCAGATTTCGAGGCAGTTCGGGTCATCCATGTTCACCAAGGAGGCCGCGTCTCTGCCACCGATGCGATCATAGTGAATCTCAGTGCATGGACCGCACGGGCCGACGTCGCCCATCTCCCAGAAGTTGTCCGCGCACCCAAATGGCATGACGCGAGACTCCGGAAGATACTTCAACCAAATTGCCTTGGCCTCTAAGTCGGGTTGCAAGCCTTGCGACTCGTCACCGCCAAAGTACGTCGCATACAAGCGATCGGGCGCGAGACCGTACACATTCGTGAGAAGATCCCACGCCATACCGATGGCTTCTTCCTTGAAGTAATCGCCGAAAGACCAGTTACCCAACATCTCAAAGAAGGTGTGATGGTACGTGTCTTTTCCAACATCGTCCAAATCGTTGTGCTTCCCGCCTGCGCGAATGCACTTTTGCGTATTCGTCGCCCTGGTGAGCTTGGCCAACGCCGTCTTCGGATCAGCCTTGCCCAGGAAAATCGGTTTGTATTGATTCATGCCCGCGTTTGCGAAGAGAAGCGTGGGGTCGTCGACAGGCACCGCGGGCGATGACGGCCAGTTCACGTGGCCCTGCTTTTCGATGAAGTAGTTGACGAAGGTATCTCTGACGCGCGAGGACGGCCATTCTTCTACGTACTTGACCGGCCGCGGCAACTCCTTCGGTCCACTAGGATCGTACGTCGCGGCTTGCTCGCACACCGGCATCGTACCCACGGATTCAAGCCATTCTTGCGTCGCGTACACGGTCTCGATCCATCGCAAAAGCTTCGGGTAGTTGGCTTGCCATTCGCTTCGCGGGACGAGGTAGCAGTACACGTTGCTCAAGCCGCTCGCGCCGACGATATCAGCGAGCGAAAGCGCGTTATCTACCAAGAACACAGCATCGTGCGCCGATAAGTACGCCTCCACGGCCGCCATGAACCCAGCCACGATCTTTTTCGCCTCGCTCTCCTTCTTTTCATCGTACACGATTCCCCGAGCGGCGCCGATGCCCACAATCGGATACAACCACTGCGGTCCGCACACGTCCACGACGTTGAAAGAATCCATCCAACCATCAATTCTCGCTCGTGTCCACGCATCATTGGGGTAAATGCTCCCTCCCGTAGCCCCAGTGCTCGCCAAATACCTCGCGATCGCGTTACTTTCAAACGCCGCGCTCCCGCGCTCGACGTTTTCCACGCACGGCACCTTTCCAAACGGGTTCTTTTCCTTCAAGTACGCCGCGCTCTTGTTCGTCGTCCCCATCACGCACTCCGCTTGCTCCAGCGTTTCATCCTTCACGCCAGCGAACCGCGCCGCCGCCGCGATTCGATGCGACCGCGTCGTGCTTCCGTACAGTTTGAGTCCCATCGCGCCAAAAACTTTGCCACGGATCGAGAGCAATCACCGTCGTTCCCTCGCGCGCGCGGCGCGTTCGCGGGCGTCGGTCGTGGACTTTCGCGTTCGAGTGCGTTCGCTTCGCGTCCGTTCGCTCGCGCGCGGACGATCGGCGTGCGCGACGCGCGTGGGAGTGACGTTCCATTCGCCGACGCGTCGAGGCGGCGGCTTTCGCCCTATCCACGAAAGAAAGACCTGAAACCACGCGGGTGCGAAAACCAAAAACGCGGGCGGGCGAGAAGGCGAATCGAGGTTTTAATGCACGTTCATACATAATGCTGTAGGTATTCTCAAGCGCGAAGACCGAGCGAAGAAGTTTGACTAGGAGCGCGAGGCGAACGAACCGAGCGCGGTGCTACGCCGCAGGGCGGCGCGAGGTCGACGCGATGCTCACGAGACGCGGCGCTCAGCCAGAGATGGGAAACTTCGGCACCTTGACGTTCCAACCGCGTTCGTCGGGAAGCTTACCTTGTTGGATGCCGGTGAGCTCATCGTACATCGCTTGCGACGTTGGGCCGACCTTACCGTCGCAAAACTTGACGGTTTTACCCTTGTACGTCACCGACCCGACCGGGGCGACGACGACGGCGGTGCCGGTGCAAAAGCACTCGTCCGCGTTCATGACCTCATCGATGGAGACGTTGCGCTCTTCCACGGTGAAACCTCGCGCGGCGGCGAGTTCGCAGATGGACTTGCGCGTGATCCCGGGAAGAATCGTGCCCTGCAACGACGGCGTGGAGATGGTTTTCCCCTTGACGCAGAAAAAGTTGCACGAGCTCACCTCCTCGATGTACTTGTTTTCCTTCGCGTCCAAGTACATGACGTCGGAGAAACCTCGCTTCTTCGCTTCTAATTGCACCTTGAGCACAGGGGAGTAGTTTCCGATGCACTTCGTGCTCCCGCTTCCCCCGGGCGCGGCTCGATGGTACGTCTCCTCCACCGTCAAGTCGATGGGCGTGAGCTGCCCGCCCTTGAAGTACGACGCCACGGGCGAGCAGTACACCAAGAACGTGTAGCTCGGGGCCGGCCCAAGGCCCAAAATCGCCCCCGTCCCGATCAACAGCGGTCGCAAATACAACGAACCCATGCCCACGGGCGGGACGTACTCCGCGTTCGCGCTCACCGTCCTCAACACCGCGTCTCGAAACAAATCCCTCGGCACCGCCGGCATGGACATCCGTCCCGCCCCCTCCTCGCATCGCTTCGCGTTCTCGTCCGGCCTGAACACCAACAGCTCGCCCTCGCTCGTTCGGAACGCCTTCATGCCCTCGAACACGCCCTGACCGTAATTCAACACCGCCGACGACGGGCTCAGGCTCAGGTCGCCGTACGGCACCACGCCCTCGACGACCCACTCCCCCCCGAGCTCGCACGTCGCCTTGAACATGTACGCCGTCGTCGTCAGCCCGAACCCCATCGCGTGCCAATCGATCGCTCCCGTCGCCTCCGCGTGCGCCGCGTCGCTCGACGCGCTCACCGCGCACCGCGTCGGCCGTCGTCCCGCAACCCTCGTCGTCGTCGCGCGCGCCCGCGCCGTCGTCGCCGTCGCCGTCGTCCTCGCGCGCGTCGCGCGCGCCGACGTCGCGCGCATCGTCGCGTGCGTCGTCGCCGGCATCGTCGTCGCCGTCGTCGCGCGCGACTGTGGCGCGCGCGCGGCGTCGCGCGCCGACGATCGCGCGACGCGCGACGCGCGCGCGGCCGAACGCGCGCGCCATCGAGGACGGGGTTCGATAGCGACGCGCCGGGCGCGGCCGCGCGCGCGCGCGCGCGACGGCCGGCGTCGAGTCAACGCCGGCGCGCGCGACGATCGACGCGCGCGTCGAATCGAATCGACGGCGGCGCGCGCGACACACGACGACGACGACGACGACGCGCGCGCGATGAAGATCGACGAGGTGCCGAGCCTGGCGAAGAAATCGCGCGTCGCCGCGCACACGCACATCAAGGTGCGCGCGAGCGCGCGCGAGCGCGCGAGCGCGCGCGACGACGACGACGACGCGCGACGACGCGATTCGATCGATCGATGGAACGACGACGCGACGAACGACGACGCGGGACGCGCGCGAGGAACGGACGATTGACGAGACGCGCGGACGGGCGAACGACGCAGGGACTGGGGCTGAAGGAATCGGGCGAAGCGGCGGAGACGGCGGCGGGATGGATCGGGCAAGAGAACGCGCGGGAGGCGTGCGGATTGTGCGCGGACATGATCCGGGAGAAGAAGATGGCGGGAAGGGCGCTGTTGATGACGGGAGCGCCGGGGACGGGGAAGACGGCGCTCGCGCTCGGGATCTCGCAGGAGCTCGGGACGCGGGTGCCGTTCTGTCCGATGGTCGGGAGCGAGGTGTACAGCTCGGAGATTAAAAAGACGGAGGTGTTGATGGAGAACTTTCGACGCGCCATCGGGTTGCGGATTAAGGAAGTGAAGGAGGTGTACGAGGGTGAGGTGGTGGAGATGACGCCCGAGGAGACGGAGAGCACCAGTGGGGGGTACGGTAAGGTGATTTCCCACGTCGTCGTCGGGTTGAAATCGGTGAAAGGGACGAAGCAACTGAAGTTGGACCCGGCGATTTACGAGGCGTTGCAGCAAGAAAAAGTGCAAACCGGGGACGTCATTTACATCGAAGCGAACAGTGGTAGCGTGAAACGTGTCGGGCGATGTGATGCGTACGCGACGGAGTTTGATCTCGAGGCGGAGGAGTACGTGCCTTTGCCCAAAGGTGACGTGCACAAGAGAAAAGAAATCGTGCAAGACGTGACGCTGCACGATTTGGACGCGGCGAACGCCAAGCCAGTCGGCGGTCACGACATCGTCGCCGTGATGAACCAGTTGAGCAAGGGCAAAAAGACTGAGATCACCGAAAAGCTTCGGCACGAGATCAACAAGGTTGTGAATGGGTACATCGATCAAGGGATCGCTGAACTCGTTCCCGGCGTACTTTTCATCGACGAAGTACACATGCTCGACATCGAGTGCTTCGCGTACTTGAACAAGGCGCTCGAGTCTTCTCTCGCGCCGATCGTCATTTTGGCCACTAACCGTGGTATTTGCACCGTGAAGGGTACGGATATACAAGCCCCGCACGGGATCCCAACGGATTTGCTCGATCGGTTGATGATTGTACGGACGATGACGTACACCGTCGAAGAAATGGTCCGCATTCTCGCCGTTCGAGCGCAGGTGGAAGGACTCGACATCGATGAGGAATCTCTCGCGCATTTGGCCGACGTTGGTGACAGAACATCCCTGCGGCATGCCATGCAACTGCTTTCGCCGGCATTCGTCGTCGCAAAGACAAACGGTCGTGAAAAAGTCGTCCTTGCCGATTTGCAAGAGTGTGAAGACTTATTCATCGACGCCAAGGCGAGCGCCAAGTTGTTGAGCGAACAGGCTGACAAATACTTGGCCTAATTATTAGTTTTTAGTAATACAAAGATCAGATGGATATCGATAAGGATTTTCTTTTCGCTTGCCACATTTCGGTTTTGTTGTGCCGGGTCTTGGTTTATCATTCTCGGATCGTCAAGCGATGATATCGCTTTGCAAAGCTTCGTTACTAGCGCCACCGCTACCGTCACCGCTACCATCGCCGCTACTGTTATCGTCGGGTGAAGCGTCGGACACTTTGCCAAAAGTTTTGGAACGCAAACGCTCGGCATCTTGGGCGTCGAGAAACGTCGAGCATCCGTCCTCCAAAAGGTCGGATTGCTGCTGCCACATTTGCTTCGAGCACATATTATTCCGCAAATTTCGAATCAGTAAAAGAGCAGTCTCCCTGTCGATGGCCGTCATATTTTCCAATGGCGTCGTGTGCGCATTCGACAATCTCAAAGCGTGTTCTGGCTCTGTTCGCGCTTCGTTCACTTTGAACAAATCTGCGAGAAAACCGTAGACGGTAGCGAAATCTGGGGTGTTCGTGCTATTTTGTAGCGGTGGTGGCACGCCCGGAGCGCGTTTCGGCGCTACGGGTAGCGAGCCATCCGGTTCCACTTGCAGCCGTAAACGCATCGCTTGCGACATGCCTGGCACGTAGTTGACGGCGCGCTCACCGTCTGCATGATTGCTTTTTTTGTGTCTCGGTGGCGGCATCTGGTCTCCTTGACCAGACTTCATCAGCTTCAGGAAGTGTTTTTGCGCGTGTGATCTGATCTGCACAACGTCCTTTGATCCGACGTATTCCTCGATTCGTTTCCAGTCGCGGCTATACAACTCCAGCGCTCGCAAAAATCTCTGATGTTCCTTCGGCGTCCACGACACACGCGCCCGAGTCTGCGTGTACGGTTTACGAGGTTTCTTTTTTCCATCCGCACTCGCTCCGCGCGTCGCCGACCTTCGCTTCGACATCTTGTTCGTGTCGCGCGCCACCTTGTCCACGGCGGCTTGCACCATCTCCTTGGTGACGATCGGTGGCGACGTCGTCGGCCCGGGGTCCGCCTGCGCCTCCGCGTGCCCTGGCGCCGCCACCAATGCACCGTGCTTCATCTTCCGCGTCGCGCCGATCGCGTCCTCGGTCGATCGGGTGCCGACGCGTCGAGCGGGTGCCGACGCGTCGAGCCGATCCGATCCGACGATCGAGCCACTCGACACCGTCACCGCGCGCGCGCGCCCGACCCTCTTTCGCGTCCGCGCGCGTCGCGCGACGCGCTCGCGTCGTTCGAGCGCGCGTCTCGCCCGACGCGTCGGTGCCGCGCCGCGGTGCGTCGAGCGACCGCGTGTGACGCTTCGGTCGCGACGCGTTCGAGCGCTGGAGCGCGCGTTCGCCGGCACTTCGCGCCGCGCCTCGCAGCATGGCCACGGTGGCCATCGCGCCCGACGTCCAGACGCACCCCACGGCGACGGCGGTGACGCTGGCGCTGAAGATGGCGCCGATCGCGACGTACTTGGCGTGCGAACTCGTCAATTCGGACGGTTTCGTCGCAAATTTCGTGGCGTGCGTCCTCGCGCTCGCGGTCGATTTTTGGTGGTGCAAGAACGTCAGCGGACGCTTGCTCGTCGGTCTGCGGTATTGGAACGAGATAGACGACGCCGGGGAGTCGCGGTGGCGGTTCGAGGCGAGGGACGACGAGGGCATGGCGCGCGTGAGCGCGAACGAGAAGCGACTCTTCTGGACGACGCTGTACGGAGGCGCCATCGCGTGGGCCGCGCTGCTCGTCGGCGCCATCGCGTCGTTCGAATTGAACTACGCGTTGATCCCGTTGGTGGCGCTGTGCTTGGCGATGACGAATTTGGTGGGGTACTTTAAGTGTTCGAAGGACGCGCAGAGTCAGTTGAATGGATTCGCGCGAAGGCAAGTCGCGAGCGCGTTGTTTTCGGGCGTCGGGTCCTCGGCCTCGTAGATCGAGGGTTTCGTTCATGTAGATATTTTAGGAGTTGTAACGCGCGCGATTCGCGCGATTCTCGCGTTCGTCTTGAGCCGCACGACGTTTTGATCCTCGCGAGAGCGTCGTCGCGCCGCGCGAGATTCAACCAGTCATCGACATTCCGAACCGGTGCGGCATCATACGGCGACGCGTCGTCACCCGATCGCGTCGGAGGCGAGACTTGCGGTTATTCCGGAGTCGACGCGCGATGTCGCGCGCCGCGGGCGCGTCCGCGCCGTCCACGGCGAGCTCGCACGTTGCGTTCAGTGGCTGGCTGACCAAGCGCGGAGGAAAGGATTTATACGGTAAAGCCACGTGGCGCCTGCGATATTTCGTGCTTCGACGACCGAGACACGCGAAAGAGCGGGCGTGCGTGCGGTACTTCGCCAACGAACCCGCGGACGGGGCGGAGAGCGCGGCGAAAGGGGAGTTTGCGATTAACGGACAGAGTGCGGTGCGAATCTTGGATTCCGATGAAACGTTCGCGGAATTCGGGCTCAAAGCGCACAAGTATGCCGGGAAGCGGATGTTTGCGTTTCAGACGATGCCGGGGCAGGGCGGGAAGAGCGCGGCGCTTGTCGTGGAGGCGGAGGATCTGACGACGATGCAACGGTGGGTGACGGCGATTAGCGAAGCAATCACTCGGGCAAGAAGTTTGGAGAATGAAGCGGCGAGTAAAACCGGTTTGGCGGTGTTAAACGCGCAAGTCGATGGCGATGAAAACGATGTTTTACGAGGGAAGAACTTTCGGGGGACGCTTGAATTGGCGGGACTTTGCGGACCGCTCGGCGACGGCGCGCTCCCCGTGCATTTGGACGCGTGCTGGGAGAATTTGACCTTTGTTGATCTCATGGCGGATTCGTGCTTGAACGAAAAGCTCGGCAAGATGCGACGATCGAAATACGTGCGCGAGACGTTGACGAGCTTGGTCGACAGTGCGATCACGATTGGACGGTGCTTGGGGGCGTCGCCGATTCCCATGAGCGGGCCAGAGTCTAACGCGATGAGCACGATTCGTCGAGCTCTTGATGATATGCTCGCACTCGCTCGCTTGATGCCAGTCGGTACGAAAGACAATAATCTTTTTGTTTCGTTTCTTGCGGCGCTGTTGGATCGCGTTCGTCAGCTTCGACCAGGTGAACTGATCATGTGTCCGGGAGGTTGGGCAAACGAAGAAGGCGGCGCTGCGGTGATTTACACCATTCACCGTCTCCCCGCACACTTCGTTGTGAGCTTGACCAACTGCGGCGACGGTGTGGAGTTTCATCCTATTCAAGCTGATCCTGCGAAAGATGCTTTCAAGTATATTCATACCATTCAGTTGATGGACGTTCCGATAGCCGTCGCGATGGACTCCTCGGCGTGGGCGCTGCTGTTCCGCCCGTTGATTTTCCCTCAAGACGCCGCCAGTGCGAAAGACATGATTTACAACAAGCTCCTTCCCATGATGAATGGTCGTCCTCTACTCGCTTCGGTCACCCCCAAACCACTGCGCACTGTTAAGTTTGCGAAACAGCCAAGAGGACGCGATTCAAGCGGCGTCTTTACCGCACTCGAAGCCGCTCGATGCGGTCTCGCTAGTTTAGGTTGCCCGCCGAATCGTGCAGATGCGTTGGTGAACCTTGGAGTAAGGTTTGTCATGCTTGAAGAGGCCAAGCGCGATTTGGAGCGCGTGAACATGATCGGTGCAAGCGCTCTGGTTACGTTGCAAGCGGCGTGTAGAACGGTTGCGGAATACGCGGCGAATCATGCCGACTTGTGCGTCGAGGCAGAAGAAGCAAGTAATGGTGAGCCACCGAAGAAAACGACAATGCCCCGAGAAACGCTGGCGCAGATGTTGCGCTCAGTTGAATCGGTGATTCTGCGGACAAAGGCCCTGCACGGCGCAACGACACTACCGCCGGCATTGCAACCGCCGAAGGTACCGATCACGGCGTGCGCTTTACCACTCTTCAACCGCCTCGCCAGCGAAGGTAACGTAGATTCGTTAGCAGGTGCAGCTAGAACGCCACCGATTTTGAGGCCAGTCGAACTCACATTGGTGCCGGATGCCGTGGCGAAGCTAGAAGACGTACCCAAGGCGTTGAGAAACGCGCTGCATTGCTGCACGATTCTCGCAAACCAAGCGGATTTGATGCCAAACTCTTACGCCTTGCGCGTGAGCTTGCTCGTGCACTTGTTTGTACATGTCCTGCCGGCACCTTTACCTATTACGCACCCTGAGAGACATACGAAATGCTTTTGGGCATCGGTGAACACCACCTATGAGCTCCAAGCTGAAATTTTGAGGAGTCTAAATTTGTTGCTGCGGCACTTTTCCGCCGCAGCGCTTTCAATCAGCGTCACGCAGACTTTCGATGCAGCGCGTTTACTCACCATTGCCAATTTCGCGGCAATCGCGGATGCGACGCTTCGTCTTAAAGTAGCAGACGCGCCGTCTGCGTTCATGCAACACTACGCCGGATACGCCGAAGGTCCGATTTCGGCGTTTGGTTTTGAAATCGGTCCGTTCGCCGTTGAGGCAGAGTACTTGCGTTTCCACTGCCCAGAACGTACCATTAGGTTGACTCAGACGCTGGATTACTTTCATAGCTTGAAGAAAACGATCGAGAGCGATCACATGATTTACCGTTGGGAGAATGAAGCCGCGGGTGGGATGTCGTTTGGCGTCGGCGAGGCGAGACTCATCGATCAAGTCTGTTTGCAAATGGGTATCGGCCGAGAAGATCCAGAGTACTTGGCAAAGTATCACAGTGGCGAGTTGCGTGAGTTTGCCGATAGCTATCCGGAAATGAGTGCACTTCGAGATATCATTTTCATGTTCAAGTTACTCATGGCGCCGACGTCAGACGACCTTCCAGAGCTCGCACGTTGGAAGCCCATCGACGCTGCGTTGGATTGGAGTGTGGCGCGACGCGAAAGTTCGCGTAGTTACTTTGACTTGGAAGTGCGGGCTTTCGGTCGTGCTTTGACTATTCAGCCTTGGAAAGAACCAGAGGTAGAACAGGGCACGTCTAAGACAGGTTGGCGTAACATTTTTGGCGGTGGATTTTTCGCAAGAATGCAAGATCGCCGGCCGCGATGCCCACCTTCGGGCGCCAATCCCAGCAACCTGGCTGGTCAGCGAGTCGACACCGAAGAAGACGTCCTTCATTTGCGCGAGGTACCAACGTTTGACAATCTGCTTAAACCAAGCGAGTCGGAGCTGCTCCTGACTTACTTGACCGCTCCCATGATTCGTTTGCCGCTCGTGATGAAGCTGTTCGCAGAACCGACACGCGTGCGCGGGTTGACGCACAACGACATTCAGAGTGTTTTAGACGCTGTGATTTTCGAGCCCGGACCTTGGGCGCCTCCAGAGCCGACGACAATACCAAAGGAAATACCTGCAACAACGCGAGCGCATATGGCAACGCCGACTGGTTTACTCGTGCACGAGCTCATCAACTGTCCGGCGCCTCTCGCGGATAGCGCCGAAGAGCTGTTGGCGTTGAGTTTGGAATTAGATACCGGGCGTCACGACGCACCGAGCGCACAAGGGGTGTTGTTCGCGTGTAGGATGCTCACTAGACTGCTGGCGTTCGTAGATAGCATCCTCAAGGCAAATTCGCTCGATTCGGAATTCACGACATCCACTGGCTTGACGCGAGGGCTGGATTGTTCGTCGGCGTCTTTGTCGGCACTCGCGGACGTCAAAGTCCGCATCACCAAAGCACTCAAGGAGAGATGTCGACCAGTGATTCAGCGATGGTTACGTCACGCGGTGAAGAAAAATGCAATTCGTGCGGCTTGCGCACTTCACGCACATCTCGCGTACATGTACTACTGGACGCCTCGAGTAGAAATAGACAAACAAGCGGCCCTCATTATTCTCACGGCACAGCAGTACATTTTCGTGAACTACCACTTCACAGATACACCGGATGGAAGCGAGACGAGCAATAGAAAGTTGGCGGACACGGGGAGTATGAGCGGTGTCGATACTGGTCTCGGCTTTGCGCCGACGGAGATTTTTGACCTGTTCCAGCGAAAGCGACGGAGCATTCTGGAATGGGCGGCGGCGAATCCGCAAGACGCTAATAGCATTCTGGAGAACGTCGTCGAGACGCTCACTACTAAGAAGACAGATGGCTCGAACTCACCAACGAACGTGTTGGATGCAGAGGACACGTTTAGCGCGAAGCGTGCGTGGCGCCGTGCACCAGGTGCGGGTGGTGCTGGTAGATTTGTCAGCTACGTGTCGGATATCCCATTCGCAGATCTCGTCGAGAGGGACAAACGGGCCGCGGCGCTTTTACTTCAAAACCATCGTCACTACGGAGAGTGGCTTCTGGAGACGACGCTGCAGTCTTTCGATATGGAAATTAATGCTCAGCTCGGCGAATTCACCGTTCGAAAGAACCGATTGCGTCATTTAGAAGCTAGTATTCGTGAAATGCCGGACTTCGTCGCAGCGCTGGGACCAGTGCTCGCCAAGCGCGGGATTGAGCCGTCGCACTTCCAAGAACTCAGCAAAGGGGACGAGCTCGTGATCGGCGATTCGGGGGATGTCGTTCACTGTGCGGAGGTAAAGAATACGGAGCATCGTACATGGATGCGTCTCGTGGGTCTCAATCATGATATTCAGTTGTGGGATCGAGATCCAAGACCGCCGCTGAACGAATTTACGCGACCGCTCGTTAGCCGCGTGCAGACAAAGTCACAAGCATTAGAACTTTTGGGTCGTGCAGTCGGTGCTGGTGGTCTCGCAAGCTGCGAGCAATGGATCCTTTCTATTCTTGATCCCATCATCAAGGGTCCGGGCGCGGGATATCTGCACGGTGTCGAGCTCTTTTTACCCAAAAATACAATTCACGGGTCCATAGCTCGCCTCGCCGGCACTGGCGCGCCTGAGAATGCGGTGAGCGAACCTTGGAGTTTTTGGAAGCGAAAGACTGTGAGCACATCCGATGACGATCAACGTCGCGTGGAAGAGGCCAAGCAGCTCTTGACGGAGGTAATGATCGTTAGAGAACCTCCTCTGGTACAAGTTTTCCGCGTGGAATCGTACGGTCGACGTTGGCGACGTTCGTTAGTGTTCGCATCAAATGCTTCTTTCTGCCTCGCAGATATCGATCCCGATGGTCAACCAATTCTAAAGGATGAAAATGAACGATTTTTACTATCTGCCGCGCGTCTAGGCTCGCGAGCTCCGAGTTTAGTCGTCACGAGACTCTTGAATGGCTTCATCGGACGCGAGTCGTTTGTTCCGGCGCGACATTTGCGTGGCTTACTGCCCCAGGTTTTGCTCGAAGAGTACCAGTTTTGGCGAAGCGAAACTACTGGTGATTTATTTGGTACCGCGAATGAAAGTGCTTCGCACCCGAATACTATGATCCATGTGCGATTGGGCTATGAAAACAATTTACTGCTCGATGGAGGATTTCCCGTAGATACTCGCGCCATCGTGCGAAGACTTCCAACAATGGGTGCTGATGGGATTTCGCGTCTCCCCCCGCTAGATGGTTCGTACGTCGATGGTCAGCTTACATTAGTAGATCTTCTGTATGCGCCCTCGCTGGCGGGTGAACAAGGGCGCGCTCTACTCGCGCTCACCAAGTCTCTCGCCGCCGTCGAAGGATTGGCACATTCGCTTGTCTGGTCATCAAAACCTGGGCTCGAAAGTGGGCCGAATGAGCACATCGCGGGTGTGTGCGATATATCGCGTGTTGAACTTCCAAGACTTGGTGTTTCGTTCAATGCGATAGAGTCAGGTGGTGCTATTCGCTTGGAGTGTGAGGAACACGCCGGGTTGTTTTTAGCGCAAAGACGCAACGCCGCGCTCGAGATTCTGCTTACCGGGCTGCCGCATGCGCTTCTTCTCGAAGCTCGAGACGGTGCACTGTCTGTGCTGTTATCGGCGAGCGCAATACCTCGACCCGCGGCGACTGCGTCGGACTTCGCGCATGGAGCGAGCACGGGACTCGGCTCAGATCTCATAATCGATCGTTGGAGCACGCAGTGGGTGGAAAACATAGGCAGCACAAAGCACTATGTGTATCCTGTGCATCCTTCGCATGCGACAATCAGTGCAACGTCGATGCCAGCCGCTCTATATCTCGCAATCCTGCGATTCATAGGTCGCGATTATCTCGCCGTGCTCAGACTTGCGGAACTCTGTGTGTCAGAAGCGGTGCCCACGCCAGAGGAAGCGCAGCTGTGGGACGCGCTCGCGCATGCGTGCTCTTTGGATCCAAGCCCCGACGCCACAGCAGTTCGCGTGAAGCTTATGTTGATGGTAAAAGACACTCCAATCGAACCCCGACTCGCGCTGAAGTGGCCACCCGTGGCGGATGTACTGAATTACGTCAATTGCTGGTCGTACATCAGCGCAAATTGTCGCCTCACTGGACATGAAGAGCTCACCGCGATCGAAAGCTTGGTTACGGAGACCATGGCAAAGAAGAAAACTTCCAAGTTCAAGGCTGTCATTAGTTTCATGTTCCCCGGCTCCAAGAAGGCGAGCGCGGCGGATATGAGTATGGATCCAACGAAGACCCCAGAGTTGTTGAATCGTGCGGCGTACTTGAGGCAGCTCGTGAGCGGAATCGCGCGCATGAGCGCCGGATCTACGCCGACGAGTTCTGGATTCCCTCTAGTATATCCAGTGGCGCCAGAATATGACAGATTCGATACCGTGGACGACCTGACTTGCTTGTCCGATAAGGTAACGGGTGAAGGACCTCTGGGCAAACTCGCGGGTCTGATTCAAACGTACAATCGTCCAGATGACGTGAGCGTCAACGGTAGTCAGGCGCTCGCTTTGATCGGCCAATGGATCGACAAGGAAAAGTTCAATCTCGACGGTAACTTGGGATTCCCGTTATTCTTTGAGCTCATGACTGGAACCCTGCCGCTGCGCGTTCTTCCTGGTGATTCTCCCCATCGTTGGGGTTGCGTTCTCCTTCGTTTTGTGCCAAACGAGCAATCGATGAAGTGCGGTACACTCATGAGTACGTTACGCGTACTTGCTTCCAGCCCCAACATCGCGCAGGATTGTCCTAAAATGGAAGAACAGAGCGTTGGTCAACGGTTTAGTTCAATGTTTACTTCGGACGGTGCGATAGGTATGTTACTTCGCAAAGTACGACCGTACCTGCAACAGCGAAAAGAGGAATTCCCCGGTCGCATATCTTGGACGGGCAAGGAGTACTTGACGCAGAGCATATACGAGTCTGACGTGCAGACTTGGGCGCGTACGATTGCTACTGGCGGCAGATGGGCGCTGACTCGATTCATGAATACATCGTGCTCTGAGCGCGAGTTCTCTCTCAAGTCGAGCGATAGCGCTGAGATGGCTGGTGGTACCACGTGGAGTGGGAAAACACTCCAGCACGTGGATCTGGAGATGCTCGTGAAGCGCCCACTCGGTGTCCTTGATTTGAACAAGTATGTCGTTCCTCTTACGGAAGATAGAGCCGATGAACTCGCGGAATCCGTCGCGCTCGGCGGTGTCGGTGGTTTGCCGTTTGACGTCAGCCAGCATCCAGCGGCTACGACGTCCGTCGCTAGACAGATGCTCAATCGTTTGCGCGCCGACGTAACCGGAGCATCAGACAAAGCTAAGGCGCGACGCATGAATGGTGATTTTAGTGCGGTGACGTTGAAGGGTTTCTCCCCCAGTGATACTGCCGCGATCGCATCTGAAGCGGGTGCAGGCCGCGCCGGTCATGCCGCGGGGACCGCCCGTGCGGTTCTACGTGAATTGCTAGAAGGAATTCGTCGTGTCACCGCCGACGATAAGGCGGCCGCATCTGAGGCTATGTCAGCTGCACTTGCTACGGCGAATGGTTTACGAAAAGACGTCGAGTCTGGGACAAAGATGTTACGTCTCGGATTGCAGCGCCGCGCAGGGGCTTGGGCCGAGGTGACATTTGAAGATTTGGTTGAGTGTTTGACGTGCGAAGGCGGCGAACACATTTTATCCCGTTTGTCTCCAGATGTGACCGCAAAGCAAATAGTTGATGCGTTATATTTGACGTCGCAAGCGTTGCTGCTCACGCTTCGCGCGACGCTAGCCGCGAAAGCGGCGGGTATGGTGGCTGACACGCTCATAGCGTTGACGAATTGTGCAAAGACAGCGGCTATTGACGGTATTGATTCTGTCGATCGAGACTTGAGGCTCAGAGCTCTGGCAATCGCGGAGTTGATTTCAGTGGAACGACATTACTTCCAGGCGGACACTGCGAATCCATTCAGCAAGGCAACGCGCTTGATCTTTGATCCTCGTTTGCTAGTCTACGAGTACAGTCAGAGCATCGTGCTGCGCAAGCGCCAAGTCGAGCTGACTCGAGATTTCGTTGACACGGCTGAGAACGGTGGCGGCCAGTGCGCACAGATGCTCATGGGTGAAGGTAAAACAACTGTGGTGTGTCCATTACTGGGCTTCGTTCTCGCCAAGAGCAGCTCTGTCGTCGTCCAAGTAGTCCCTCACGCACTTCTCGAGTTTTCGCGAAGCACTTTGCGCAAGGCGTACTCAGGAGTCATCAGACGTTCGGTCGTTACCCTCGAGTTCAACCGATACACATCCCTCGCCGATGGCTCAATACTCGCAACTTTAAGGAAAGCGAAAGAGAATCGAGCCATCGTCATCTCGTCACCGACAAGCATCAAGTCTCTCGCGCTTAAATTTTTGGAAGTCTGCCACCTGCTCGATCAATCGTACATCGCTGACCGTGATGGCAAGACCGTTGGTATGCTCGCACAAGGAGCTGATTTAGTCAGTCGCGTTTTTGGTGGCGCTAAAAGTCGGAGTGAACGTGTTGCTGAGGCTGGTGGGTTAACCATCGAAGAAATAAACACATTGCGCTCAGAGGCAACGGCGGCCGCGGAAATTTTTGAAATTTTCCAAACTGGCACGCTTATTTTGGACGAAGTCGACTTGATTCTTCATCCTTTGAAATCCGAACTCAACTGGCCAATGGGTCGACGTATTCCGCTCGACTTCAGCAAGGCTGCGTCAGGCGACGGTTTGAGATGGAAGCTTCCATATTACATCCTTGACGCCATCTTCGCAGTCACGTACGGGCGCTCGACGGCTTCGGAGGCTGAAGGTTCGCAAGAGGCAATCGATCTGCTCGACGGTATACGCGCCGCGGTTCGAACGGCGATCGAATCGAAACAATTGCAGACATCACCGCATCTAGCGTTGCTCGATAAGTCTTGGTATCAAGATATCTTGCGTCCGCTCTTGGCGCAGTGGACGAGCATTTGGCTGCGTGCTCATGGCGCGTTGCGTGGCATGTCAGAGGCACTCATTATGGCGTATCTTCTGCGGGGACCGGGCGCGGCTGAAGCAAAAGCGCAGCTGAATCGTGAATGTGAAGACGAGGCTGTGAAGATGACCAACCTCGCGCGAGATTGGCTTTGCTCTCTGTTGCCTCACATGCTCGCGAAGATTAATCGCGTAACGTTTGGTTTGTTACAGCCCGCGGACATATCGCTACTCGAAGAAGTGACGGGATCGCGTCTGCCGAAAACCCGTAGACTTTTGGCAGTTCCTTTCGTGGGTAAGGATATTCCGAGTCGAACGAATGAGTTCTCACATCCAGATGTCGTTCTCGGGTTGACAATTTGCGCATACCGCCTCGAGGGTTTGCGCCGTGCCGACTTCAAGCAAATGCTTCGAATCTTAATGGAAGAGTACGATAACGAGGCCGGTCCTCCTCAGAAGCGACCGGCTGCTCGTAGGTGGGCGGACTGGGTGCGTACGACTGGGAAGCGAGTGCGAGGTGAAGCGCGCGCTGAGGCAGCGCTCGCCGCAAGACGACGCGGCGTTTCGCAGCAAACCGGAACTACAAATGTCGGGGATACCCGCGGATTGGCGTGGCTCGAAGACGACACCGCAGGTCTGCAAGACGACGAGGTTTGGCCTTTGCAGCTTATCGATCTCAGAGATCACGATCAGGTTGAAGAAATCTACCAACTTCTGCGAAGGACGCCGCCGTGTATCGAGTATTATCTCGACGAATTTGTCTTCCCTGAAACGGCGCAGCATCAAGATTTGAAACTGAGCGCCACTGGCCAAGAACTCGGTGGTGATGTGTTGTTCCCCAACCGACTCGGTTTTAGCGGTACCCCGAGCGACTTACTGCCGCTCGAGCTCGGTGCTCCGCGATACGAATCCGGCTCTGACGCCAAGATGCTGGCATACTTGACGGATCCGGAAACCGCAGCGACGATGCCTTTGGACGTTGATTGGAACGTGCAGACTCTCCTCACCCGTATTGCGACGGTAGACCCACCGATACGTGCGCTCATCGATACGGGTGCGCTTGTCACGGGCATGTCCAACCTCGATGTCTCGAGATTCTTACTCGAGAAGGGTCTGAAATGGGCTGAAGGATGTGTGTTCCTCGACGAAAATGATCGACAGATGATTCTCATGCGCAAAGGATGGGAAGTCATTCCTCTTCAACGCGTCGCCGCAATGCCTTTGACGAAACGATTTACGTTCTATGATCAAGTTCATACGACCGGTATGGACATCAAACAGGCCGCGGCGTCGCAGGCAGCCATCACCCTCGGTAAAGACATGTGTCTTCGCGATTATGCGCAGGGTGCTTGGCGCATGCGCGGTTTGGGCAAGGGTCAGACGCTAAAGGTGATTGTGATTCCGGAGGTTGCGAGACTCATCTCGCACGAAGTTGCCAAAGGAGGTGGACAGATCCCATCGACGCGCGATGCTGAACTCGCGACAATGTCGGCCGAAGCGGTCGAGAAGCGTAAGTTACGAGACATCACGGCTTGGCTCGTCGTGAACAGTATGCGAAGTGAGAATATTCAAGCCGGTTTGCTCGCAGAGCAACGCGCGGCGAATATCTGGAGAAAGCATTCATACAGGAAGCTTGTATCATCGCCCACTGCACCGGGAACACCAAAGGCGGAGGGTATGATTCACGCGTGCCTTGACGTCTTCCGAGATCGCGTGTCGTACGTCGTGGCGAATGTCATTCCTCAAAGTGTATCGCCTTCAGAGAAGTTAGCGAGGAGCGTACAGCAGTTCGGACATTTGCTCGACGATAGTCCTCGCGCAAAAGAGCAATTACGATTGATCGTGAACGACGTGAAGCAAATGGAGGAGACGACGAATGCGGCGTTGAAGCGGATTCGCGCTGGCACACACATGGCTCCAGATGCGGCGGAGTCCGGTGATCAAGGTTTGGCTGGTGGTTTGGAGCACGCCTTGGACCTCGAGCAAGTTCAAGAGAATGAGGAAGAACAAGAAAATGAGCAAGAACAAGAGCAAGAGAAGGAAGAAGAACGTGAGGAAGAAATCATCGAGGAAGCCCCAGATGGCTTGAAGTACGTGCGCGACGACGAGAAACAGCCGTCGTGGAGTTACGAGTCTTTGTGCAAAAGTCCAAGCTCAATGGCTCAAGGTTTCTACCCACTCAAAACGTTCAAGATACATAAAGGTGTCGGCAAGACTACAGCACCTTTGGATTTCCCGGAGTATCTATATCTATCGAAAAATTACTTCCGTGAAGGATGGGCGCTCAACGGCCATCGACGCTTGAAGAATCTCACCGTCGTGCTGGACTGGGTACCGGATAGCAGCGCTTTATCGACCGACGCCGGTGGTAGCGTCGCGGCGGGTACGTTCACAGCAGACCAGGAGTCAGCGCTACGAACTGCGTTCGATATGTTTGACTCTTCCGGAAACGGTCGTTTGACAGAGTCCGACCTCCGAGAGGTTTTGCGTGAGATCGACGCTTGCGTAGAAGACGATGAGCTTCGTCTTCAACAGTTGGCGCGTGAGGTTGCTGCAGAATCACGCACGTTCAATACCGGGGGTAAGTCATCTGGGACGTCTTTCGAGGAGTTAAAGCGCGTCCTTCGTTCGAAGAACATTTACTCATTGCAACGTGGGCGATACTACGTCGCGTTGTCTCTGGCTGAAGCCGAGTCGCTGCGCGTTGTCATGCATCTCACGAAGGGTAGTAAAGCGAGTGACGGCAAACTGATTCCATCCAAACTCACCGAAGCTGCGTTGCGAATCGGTGGCGGTACGCTCATCGATAACACGTCGAGATTTACGCCCGCACAGGTGTTTCAAGGTGCGACGGCCGAGCAATGTTTCAGATTTCTCGACAGTCAGCTGGATTTCGAAGACCGCGAAGTTTCATTGCTGCTTCGTGCGCTCCAAGGGTCGTCGTGCGATAAGCGAGCGCAATTTTTCGTGTCTGTTCGGGCGTGCAGGCGGCGCGCTAAAATTCCATGGGCGTCGTCGCCACTCGCCAAGGTTCTCACTACGGTGGATGAATTCCATTTACTCGCGTCGAGAGCACTCGTCGCTCGTGTACGTACGGCGCTCAAGTCCAAACGTATGCGTCTTTTAGATGCGTTCCGGGCTTTTGACGGAGATAACATTGGAAAGCTTACGTATGAAGCGTTATATGGTGGCTTGTCGTGGCTCGGCCTTTCGCTCACGTCGGCTCAAATGCTCGAGCTGGCTGCGCGTGTGGACAAGACGCACGACGGCTACATCAGTCGAGAAGAGTTCGAGGAAGCTTTCGGGCCAGATGACGATTGGGTTTTAGATGGCGATTTCCACGAACAGGTTCCCATACCGACTCTAGCTCCCTCGGTGCCAGTGCCGACGTCTCAGCTTGCGCAAGTGAGCTTGATGGATATTCTCGGCGACGTTGGAAGCGACGAGGGGTCGAAATCGTCGAGTAAGGATCTTGTCGCTCCTGAGATACAGTCGCCATCGAAGGTAATGAGCACGGAAAATTTGAGCATCGATGACGGTACAGGACTTGGTGACTGGGGCGCGCTCGGAATGGCGGCGACTTTACCAGTTGTTGCGAAGAAGAACCCGCCTCTCGCGAAGGAACAGCCCAAGCCAAGCGCGAACGATCCGTTTGGTTTGGGTCCTCCAGCCGGCGCGTCGTCAACCGCGTTCGATGATTGGTTGTCTGGCGGTTCGGGCAACATGCTTGGCGGTGGCTCGTTGAACGATCCCCTCGGCACTCAAGCAAACCCAAATGCCGCAGACGGCTGGGAAGGCAACGACATGATTCAGCTCGACACCTCGACTGGTACCATCGCCGCGCCGGCGCGAGATAAAATCCAGGCAAGAGCTCTTGTGGATCCGGCAAAGGAAGCTGAAGAGCGCAGGCACCGCCAAGTCGATTCCAAGTTGACGAGCTCGGCTCTTAATGGGTTCCAAGTAGCCGTCGTGCACCAAAAATCGTTCCAAAAAGTTTGGACGAGCGACGGCACTGGAAGCCGTTCGACTGGAAGCGTGTGGCAAGCAAACTTGGGTAAATCGACGCTGAAGAAAAAGACTGAGCGCATTTCGCTCGGTCACTACGCTTCGCCACACTTTTCGCAACCGAAACCTGCGCCATTTGCTGTCGAAGTGACCGACATAAATGCGTTCGCGCTCACTGGTTCGAACTATATGCCACGAGTGTTGGATCGCTTGTTCCCACATCCGAGCCGGTTCAGACAGGTTTGGGGACAAGAATGGAAAGGAACGGCGGTGTATGCGTGGACTCCCGTGCCGCCACCTGGATGCGTAGCCATTGGTATGGTGTTGACGTCTATCCCGCAGGCACCGGACGTGTCCACCATGCGATGCATTCCAGAGAAATGGGCAATAAAGCCAACGATGGAACCCCAACTCGTGTGGACGAATGAAGGCAGTGGTGGTCGTCCGGCGAGTATTTGGTTGGTGAACTCGCTCGGTTTGTTGTACGTGAATGTCGGGCACAATCCTCCTCCGGCGAGAGATGTTTGGGACATCAAACGAGGTCAGCTCACCGCGGACCAGGTGCTTCAGTATCAGGCGTCGGCGCCGCAAACGTCCTACGGCGGAACAGGAATTTCGAGCGACAGCTTCGACGGACCGACGTACAACCCTCCGCGGCCTCCACCCCCGAGCGGCAACAGCGGTGGATCAAACGCTTTGCCCGCGGGATTAGGATCGCTGATTTAGAAAGCGTCCAAGCGCGCGTGTTGAATACATACAAGAACTGCGAATCTTTTACAACCGTTTTGCCCCTCGTCATTCTTGATAAATAAAACGCCTATTAGTTGTGGAACATCGGCGAAAGTGGCGCGCGGTCTCGGCTTCGGCCAGCCGACGAGCGCCTGGGAGATGGCTCGTACGCCTTCGAGCCTCTCATAGGATTCGGCGAATGTTGCGCGAATTGCGCCTTGGCTTCGGCGATGCCCTCACTCAAATCGTGGCTCGCTCGAAGGATTTCGTCCTGCGCCGCCATCTCGCGCGCAGCTGCGCTGTGGAACGTCGTCCCACCAACGGCTGCCTTCGCGGCGGCTTGCGTTGCAGGAGAGTTACCGCTCGATGCCTCGAGCTGCGAGTGGATCGATGCAAACTTGGACTGTATGTGCTCCATTTGCTCGAGCTCGCTCTCAAGCTTGTGACGACGAGACTCGAGCGCGCTTCGGACGCTCTTGACGTCGAAGACGGAGTCGAGGCTAATCTCAAACGCGTCTTCCATCTCGTTGCGCAAAAAACTATTGAAGTCGTTCAGCAGAGGCATAAGGAAGAAGCAGTTGAACTTGAGCTCGACCGACTGAACGATGTGTGCGCGAATACCGGAGAAGATTTGACGAACCAACATGTCAACAATATCCACCGTGACCGACTTCATCGTTCTGTTCCAGAGCGTGTTTTCAACCAAATCCGTGAGCTTGCAGTTCTTCAACTCCTTATCCGACATCACGAGCTCGCCACCGGAGCGGCGCTTTTCGTCTTTCGCGTCATGTTCGCCTTCATGCGGCGCCAAGACGTTTCGTAGACCAGCCTTGTTTCCAGAGTGCAACGACCAAGTGACGAACTGAGTCGTAGACTTGAGGTCTTCGTGGCACTTTTCTTGGCATTCCTTGACTCGGTCGTCCACGAATCGAGCGAAAGTGCCGCCAATCTTCTTCAAGAAGACTTCGTGCCCGTTCAAAATTCGTCCCTCCTTTTGCAAAAGGTACATGGCCACAGGCAAAGTTCGTCGCGCGATGTGAGACAGACGGAAGCCGAGTTGGTGCACGAAGGGCTCAAACGTTTCTCGAGCCCGAGCGATGGCAATGACGCACGCAGTGCGCGTGTAATTGACACCGTTGTGGATTTCATCAACACCGCACGAGTTGACGATATCTTCTCGGCTCACCGGCGGGCACTCCACGGCGTTGACGATTAAGCGGAACTCTTCGAGGGCTCGATGGTATTGCGCGCCACCGAAGAGCCGCATATCGGCGTTTGGCACGGGTTGCTGCGGCATGCAAGGTCGACCGTCCGCGTTCACGAACGCGCCGCCACGAATGTGCTCGTGCGCGAGAGACTCGCCAAAGATGCGCGGCGGCGCGGCGAGCGTACCTCGGATAATCTCCGGAATCTTTTCCAAAAAGTGCTGATAAAAGGCGCGACCCTTCTCCTTGAGGTGATCTTGGTTCAAGTCCGCCAACTCTTGCACGGTTTCAGAGAGCTTGCTCGTGGCGATGCGATGCTCGCGTTCGAGCACGGGAACAATCGTGGGAACGTTCTCCAAGTATCGCTGCTGCAACAATCGCTCGAGGAAAAATCGCAGTTGGCTCACGCCGATGCGGCCGCGCTCGTGCGAAGACAGGTGACGATCCAAGCGGCGCTCGAGTTCGGCGATATCGTGTTGCTCGCGCTCGAGAACGGCCTCCCGATAGTGATCGTTCGAGCGATACTTCGAATCTCGTGCGAGTCCAACGCGGCCAGAGGGCACGGAGGAAAAGAACGGACCACCACCCAAGACGGTCGGTTCGAGTAGACGCGCCGGCGGGTGCAAGAACATTTCGACGTCTTGCGAGTGAGAAAATTGCGGGATTCGCGTGTCGAACTTGGTGCTCACCACGACGGTACGTCGCAGCTCGGGATCGGCTTCGAGAACCAATCGCCGAGTGGTGGCGTTGGACCAATCTGAGCTGTCTTCCAGGCACAAGATGATGTAGTCTCGCTGGTGCATCTTTTGCTTGACTAAATCCTCCACCAAGCGCGCAGACTGTTGCAAACCAGAAAACTTTCGGCCCGGCGCGGCGGAGATCAAACCGGGGGTATCGATGATGGTGAGGTTCGGGCAATACTTATACTCGATCTTCACGACGATGTCCTTCGCCCAAAACCCGTTCTCGTTTTCCAATCGTCTGTTTTCGCCTTCAATGTGCGCCTGCAACTCGGGAAGCGAGAGCTCGTCCTCGCGCCCAAGATTGTCGTCCTTCATCAAAAAGCACCTCGGCTCCACGGCGGAAGGGTTGTACTTCATGTTGATCGCGATTGGACGCCTCGTCTTCGTTCCACCACCGACGTGGTTGAACTGGAACCCCATCAACGCCTCCACGAGCGCCGACTTTCCATCCGTCTGGTGTCCGACGACGAGAATCGCCGGCGAATCAAACGGCTTATCAAACTCTTGCGCCATCGTGTGCAACTGCGAATACGCCTCGTACAACCGCTCGTTCGCCTTGTTAAAGAACCGCTTGGGAGATGCCCGTCCATCGTCTTGACTCGAATCCACCGCTTGTCCGTGCGCCCAATACGCCGGCTTCGCCGCCGTCCCCGGCGCCGCGCGTCGCTCCGTCTCCCGCTCGTACCTCGCACCCCCGTACGAAGATTCGCGCGCCTGCGTGTGAACCACCGCGCATCATTCGTCAGTCTCGTTCTCCGTCCTCGAATCACCCGCGCGCGTCTCCGACCTCGCGTCTCCGCGCCCGTCCGCCCGAATCCTCTGAATTCGACCGTTTAAAAACCGTTTCGAAATCCCGCGTCGCCCTCGACCCGTTCGCGCGCGCGCGCGCGACGTCCAGCGCACCTCCTCCCGTCGCGCCGACGCTCGATCGACGACGTTCACGCTCGCCTCCCCGAACGCCTTCTGCAACCACCGCTCGGCGGACGCCCCCGACGCCGCGGGCGAGTGTCGCGCCGACGACCCCGGCGGGCTCATCGCGTTTGAATCTCCGATCGCCTCTCGCGCGCGTTCGCGGTCGCGTCCGACGCGCGTCGCGTCGCGCTCGCGGGTCGACGCGCGCGGTAAAAACTCGCGCGTCGTTTCGCTCGCTCGCGGCGCGCGGCGAGCGGTCGCGCGGGACGGTGTGCGGCGCGGTCGCGCGGCCGCGGCGCGCGTCGCGACGGGGGTCAACGCGGGACGGGGTTTTATACCGAGGCGCGCGCGTCGCGACCGTGACTGTTTGCCCATACGACGCGCGACGTCGCGACCGCGTTATCCGAATCGCGCGCGCGCGCGGTCGCACTCCGCGGCGACGAGACGATGTTCGCGACGCAGCGCGCGCCCGCGCGCGCGCTCGCGAAGAGCGCGCGCGGCGACAGGTGCGCGGCGCGGCGCGGCGCGGCGCGCGACGCGCGACGCGCGAACGCGAGACGCGAGACGCGACGATCGAACGGCGAGGTCAAAAGCGTCGCGCGACGGGACGGCGACGGCGCGGCGACGACGCGCGAGGCGAGGGGCGAAGTGAAAACGACGCGCGAGGACTGACGAAAGGCGACTCGACGACGCAGACGCGCGAGAAGCGCGCGACGAAGCGCGGTGGTGCGCGCGGCGGAGAAGTCGTACGACTACGACTTGGTGATCGTCGGCGCGGGCGTCGGCGGACACGGCGCGGCGATGCACGCGGTGTCGCGAGGGATGAAGACGGCGATCATCGAGGGCGATGTGATCGGAGGGACGTGTGTGAATCGAGGGTGCGTGCCGTCGAAGGCGCTGCTCGCGGCGTCTGGACGCGTGCGGGAGATGCGCAACGCGGAGCACTTGCGCTCGCTCGGTATCCAGTTGGATCCGAGCGCGGTGAGCTTTGATCGTCAAGGCATCGCCGATCACGCCACGAATTTGGCGTCGACGATCCGGGGTAACTTGGAACGTTCGTTGATCGGGCTTGGGGTTGAAATTTTGACCGGGGCGGCGAAGATTGAGGACAACCACACAGTTTCCTACGGCGCGCCGGGCACGGTCACCGGGGGGAGAGTGACGGCGAAGAACATCATCATCGCCACCGGTTCCACGCCGTTCGTGCCGCCGGGCATCGAAGTCGACCACAAGACGGTGTTCACCTCCGATGCGGGTTTGAAGCTCGACTGGGTCCCGGAATGGGTCGCCATAATCGGTTCCGGTTACATCGGTTTGGAATTCTCCGACGTGTACACCGCGCTCGGCTCCGACGTCACCTTCATCGAAGCCATGCCTAACATCATGCCGGGTTTCGACAAGGAGATCGCTAAGATGGCGGAACGTATTTTGATTACCCCGCGTAACATCGACTACGTCACCAACGTGTTGGCGACCAAGGTCACGCCGGGTATCCCGGGCGAAAAGCCGGTGACGATTGAGCTCACCGACTTCAAGACGAAGGAAGTCGTCGACACTATGGAAGTCGACGCCGTCTTGGTTGCCACCGGTCGTTCTCCGTACACCGCTGGCTTGAACGTCGAAAGCATCGGCGTCGAGCTCCAACGCGGCTTTATCCCGGTCAACGAAAAGATGCAAGTGTTGGACAAGGATGGCAAGGTTGTCGAGGGCATGTGGTGCATCGGCGACGCCAATGGTAAGATGATGTTGGCGCACGCGGCGAGCGCCCAGGGTATTAGCGCGATCGAGAACATGCACGGTAACGAGCACGTCCTCAACCACCTCTCCGTTCCGGCCGCATGCTTCACTCACCCCGAAGTGTCCTTCGTCGGTTTGACTGAGGAGCAAGCTCGCGCCAAGGGTGAGGAGGAAGGCTTCGAAGTCGCCGTCCGCAAGACGTCGTTCAAGGCCAACTCCAAGGCGCTCGCTGAGAAGGAAGGTGAGGGTATGGCTAAGTTGATTTACAACCCGAAGACGAACGAGATCTTGGGTATGTGGATCATGGGCTTGCACGCCGCGGATTTGATTCACGAAGCGTCCAACGCCATCTCCACAGGCGCCACTTTGGACGACTTGAAGTTCACCGTGCACGCCCACCCGACGCTTTCCGAAGTCATCGAATCTCTCTTGCGAGGCTCGGACGGGCACTAAGTATGTCGAGTTGTGAATACCAATACAAAATTCATTATTACAATCAGTAGAAGTCCTTCAACTGCTCACGCAATTTATCTATGTCGCCGTAAATGTCGACGTCCTCCGATTCGAGCGCCACGCTAATCGTGCGATTGGGCGTCAACGTCCCCGGTGCGCCCGGTTGATTTTCAGCCATGGGCCGACCAAAGTGTATGTGCCACAACGCTCGTCCAGCGTCGCTCTCAGAGAGCCACTCGGCGATCTCCTTTACGCGGTCCTTTTGCGCTTGATTCATAAACGGTTCGGCGTCCTGAGAGGGAACAAAGTCAGTCACCATCGTCGATCGCGCGCGGTAAGTTCGCGAAAAATACATCAACATCGCCTAGCATCGTCTCATTCAATGGTATTCATTTCTCTTCAATGACTTTCAGATCCGAAAGATGGTGTTTTTGAAGGTGTATAATCATCGACGACGCTCGGTCGAAGGCGCGGACAAAAAAACGTTTGCGCAAACAGACCACTCACCGTAAGCTTTGCAAAAGTCTCGATCGTTTCCCCCGACGGTACCGAGCCAAACTCTTTCATGTATCCGAACACATCACACGTCGCGTCGTACGCCTTCTCCTCCAATCGTCGCGTCGCCAACGCGACGAACCAATTACTCGTCAGCACCTCGTCGCCGCGCTCGCGTCCGCCCGCCTTGACAAACTCCACAATCTCCCTCGCCAGATCCCACTGCTCCATCCGCCCCACCCCCACGAGCACGCTCTTATATCCATCCAGCTCCATGTTTCCCTTGACCTTATTCAGCAGGACGTCCGCCTTCAATCCTCGTCGATGATTTCTCAGCAGCGCCAGCATGAGCTCGCTCAAAAACTTTTCATCCAGCGGCTTTTTCCCGACGCTGTACGTTCCTCCCTCGTCGCGCGCGTCCGCGTACTCGCGCCACCGCTCCGCCGCTGGTTCGGTCTTGGCCCACCTCGCGTAATCGTCCTCGCTCGCCGTCTCCGCGACGGCGTCGATGTCGTCGAATCCGCGTCGGCGCGCGCGCGACGCGCGCCGGCGGCGGCGCGTGGAATCGCGACGATGCGCGCGCGCGCGCGCCGGCGCGGACACCGCGCGCGAGATCGCGACGCGCATGACGTCGCGCGGCGTCGCTCGCGAGCGATGCGCGCGCGCGTCGGCGTCGCGCGCGCGAGTGACGAATCACACCGAACGAAATCAAATCAAATCAAATCGACGACGTCGTTACAGTTGCGCAGTCGCGCGGTTGCGCTAGTCAGAGGAAAAAGGATTGAAGAAAACCGCGAACGTCTGGAATCGAGCGCTCGCGCGTCGTGGAGTCGTCGGAATCGAGGGAAATGTCCGTGGTCTCGCGCGCGCGAGCCCAGGCGTAGAGCTTGCGATCGAGCCAATCGGCCTCCTGGGCGTCGGCGTGGGCGCGAACGACGGCGTCGACGGCGGCGGCTTCGGCGCGGGAGTAATCGCTCACGTGACGCATGGACGCCTCGAGCGATGCGGTGGTGGCTTCGCTCGGGACGCTGAAAAACGCCGTGACGGCGTGAACCACCGCTTTGGGGTGCTCCAAGGTGAAGAACCAGTCGAAGTTGCGCAGGAGGAGGTCGGCGGTGGTCGAGAAAACACCCGGCAAAGACGCGGTTTCGCTCGTTAAACGCGCGGGTAGAATGGACGTCGCGTCCTTCGTACCCGCGTTTACGAGCAGAAAACGGGCCTGTGCGTTCGATGCGAGAGGCTCGGATGCATTTCTCGCGACGACGTCGCTCATATCGCGAAGAAGAGGTTCTCGCATCACCGTGAACGACTTCAGCTCGCATCGACGAAGCTTGGCGCGTTTGCGCAGCGACGCCAGCCTTTCCTCCATACCTAACAACCCCGATCGACCGACGTGATGAGCGATGACGTGATTTCCGGGGTTGAGAACGCGATCTGTCACGCGTTTCCAGTGCTCATCTTCGTCGAGCGCTTGTAATTGTGCGAGATCCGATCCCTCCTTCGCGTACTTTGAGCGCTCGAATCGTTGAACGTCTACGCCGAGACGCGAAAAGAAGGTAAGCAACGTTCCGCCGCCCGTGCGAGGAATGTGGTAAAAGTACAGAATCTTGCACGATCTTTGGCCACCCAGCAGTGGTGTAGCGGCGTCTTCACTGCTATTGCTGTAGTAACGCCGACGCAAAATATTCAGCCCCTCGAGTGACGCCTTACTTGAAAGCGACGACGCAACGCCGATCTCACGAGTCGCCTGTGAGTCGCCTTGACCGTTTTGGAAAACATGATCGCCGTAATCCGCGATAAAATCGGCGTTGCTAATCAAGTCATCCCTCCACATTGCCTCGACGCGCTGCAAATGCTCGTGACGACTCTTCTTCGGCGTGCCCCCAGGTGTTGGGCCTTTCTCCTTGACGTGACGAGTCGCCTGCGTCGTGGAAGAACGCTCCTTCACCGGTCGATCCGCCTTCGACTTTCCGCGCATCATCATTTTTCTATGTCCCACCGCGGCCGTGTCCGCCTCTTGTCTCTCCTTCAAAGCTGCGCGCGCTCGGCGCAAGAACCGCAACAACTTTTCCGTCCCGCCGACGTCGCCGTCGTCGTCGCGACCCCCACCCAAATGCGCCACTCGCATCACGCCCGCTTCATCATCTTTGACGTACTCCATGACATCTTCCAAGAACTCCGTGCCGTTCTCGCCGCCGATATCGTAAACGCGCTGCGGCCGTCCCTCGAGCTCGCTTCGAATCGCGTTGCCGATCGCCCGAGCGCGAAAACTATCAACCAGCTCCATCGTCCCTCTCGCCTCGCTCGCGCCGACGCCGAGCGACGTGAGCGGCGAACGCGCGCTCGACGTCCGCGCCGATCGCGCCGGCGCGCCGTCGCCGCGTTCGCGCGCACCGTCGAGAACCATCGCGTAACACCCAAGCGTCAAGAGCACCAAACCACCGACCGAGCGAAACGTCGCGCTCGTCGCGCGCGCGCGCGTCGCGCGCGCGTCGTCATCGCGCGCGTCGTCGCTTCGCGCCAAGAGCGCGGTGTCGTCGCGCGGCGCGCCGCCGGCGGCGACGACCGCCATGACGCGTCGCCGAGTGACGCCAGTGCGCGCCGACCGCGGCGGCGCGTCGACGTCGAGCGGCGGCGAGCGCGCGTCGACGTCGCGAGCGCGTTGCGTTCGAGCGGTCGACGACGCCATGGCGTCGACGGCGCGCGCGCGGCGTCGCGCGAGCGTCATCTTGACGATGACGCTCGCGCTGATGACTGTCCGCGCGGACGCGAAATCGCAAATCACGCGCACGCTGCGCATGCGAACCGCGGACGCGCGCGCGCTGACGAGAGACACGTATTTGTACGTCCCGATTCGAGTCCCCGAAGGCGCGTGGCACGTGGTGAAGTACGAGCCGAGCGCGAAGCAGGAGATCGTCCATCACATGCTCCTGTACGGGTGCCGAGACGCGGCGGCGAGCGGATTGGATAAGGTGGTCGGTGGGATGTACAGCTCTGGTTCGCACGTCGCGACGTGCGGAGATGGAACGTCGCAGGCGCTGTTGTACGGATGGGGAAAGAACGCGCCGCCGATGCACATGCCTGAAGACGTCGGATTTCGCGTCGGCGAAGGCGCGTTTCGAGTGTTGGTGCTGGAGGTGCACTATTTGGAAAAGCAGAGCGCGGGCGCGGTGGGGAAGAGCGGGTTGGACGTCATCTTGGCCAGTGGGCGGCCGAAGATGAGCGCGTCGGTGTTGGCGTGGGCGAGTTATTTCTCGTTGCAGCCGGGAAAGAAGGACGAGCTCGTAGCGGCGACGTGCGCGTACGAGCAATCGCGAGAGCTCAAGGCGTTTGGGTTCCGCGTGCACACGCACGATCGTGGGACGAGAGTGTGGTTAGATAGACTAGTGGGTGGGGATCCGGGTAAGCCCGTGCGCGTGCTCGAGCGCGATCCGCAGTTACCGCAAGAGTTTGAGTTGCTGTCAGAAAAGGGGACGTCGTTGACGGTGTCAGCGGGCGACGCTTTGCGGGTGACGTGTAGTTTTGACACGACCAACGAGACCGCGGTCGTGAATGCGGGATTTGGGGCGTCGCACGAGATGTGTAACATGTACGTCATGGTGTACAGCGATGAGCCGCAATATCTGTCGTGCCTCGGATCGAACGACGGCTCGATGGGGAAATTCGCGCTCGAAGTCGGCGACGCAAAGCAACCGATCGAGGACATGGATGCGGTGCGCGCGCGCGTGGTGCCGTCGCGCGTGAAATGGCCGGCACTCGGTGGGATCGGTGGAATTCAAGCAACGAGCGATGGTGAGTACGTTTGGATGACGAACCGCGGACCAAACGTGTGGGAAGCCGGCTCCTCGTTGAGCGAGGCAAAGACCATCCAAGAGGACGCCATAGTGCGCATGAACCTGTTCACCGGGGCGATCGATAGAGCTTTTGGCGCAAACGCGCACGTGATGCCCCACGGTATACGCATCGCTCCCGATGGGTCTATTTGGGTCACCGACACCGCGCTTCACCAAGTGTTTCAGTACTCGCCCGACTCTGGCGAGCGAGTGCGCGCTTTCGGACAAGCGGGCGTGAAACGTGGGGGCGGTGAGGGATTCTGTGCCCCAGCGGACGTTTTAGTTTTAGAAGACGGTTCATTCATCGTCGCAGACGGATATGGACTGTGTCCGAACAGAATCGCTCGCTTCGGCGCCGACGGCGCGTACGCGGGCGATTTCGACCTCGGCTCCGCCGGCAAAGTGAGCGTGGCGCACCAGCTCGCGTACTCTCAAGTTCGTAGAGAAATCGCCTTGGCCGACCGCGAAAACTCTCGAGTCATTCTGTTCGACTACGCAGGTAAGTTCAAGCAGGCGGTCGATTTGTCCGAGCATGGATTCGCGTACGGGTTAGCGTGGATGGGGAGTTCTCTCGAAGGCTTAGGTGGATACTACGCCTTGTGTTGGACCCGCGACGCGCCGAATCCCAAAACATCTCTCGTGCGCATCTTCTGGACCGGCGACAATGCGCCCGTGACGCACGTTTGGGACTTGAACGCCATGGGCGTCATTTTCAAATCGCCGCACGTACTCGCCGCGCAGAGCAGCAAGAACGGCGGTACCGCGTCTTGGGGCGCGGGATTGACTCTACACATCGGCTCCACGACGTCGACGATCGGCAAAAATTACCAGCGCCTTTGGCTCGGGTTAAACGAGCCGCGCGCGCTCGAACCACCGTCGCGCTCGGCCTCCGCGGCGCGAGGCGTCGCGCCTCCGCGCCTCCGCGCGCCCGCCGTCCTCATCGCCCATCCCATCGCCGCCATCCTCTGCGCCGGTCTCGCCGTGATCGCCCTCGCGCACGCCCGTCGTCACCGCGCTCCACCGGCGCCCTCCCGGCCGTGGCCGCGCGACGTGGAATCCGTCGCGTTTCGAGACTTTGCCGACGACGACGACTCCGACGACGACGACTCCGACGCGCCGCCGCGCGATTCCGCCCCCATCCCGCCCCACCGCCGCGGCTTAAAACTCGCAAAGGATTAATCCAACGCACATCGCCCGTTCCAACGCCTCGCCGTCGTCGATTCGCGTCCTCGACGTCCCGCGCGTCTCGCGGAAAACCTCGGGTAATCCACCGTTCGCGACTCGACGTCGCACCCCCCCCATGTCCGTCGGTCGCGACGCCTTGACGTCACACCGCGCCTCGACCGCTCACGACATGTCCGCGTTCACGATCTCCGCCGCCGCCGCCCGCGTCAACGCCGCCCCGGCGTTCGCCAACAAGGCCTCCAAGGTACGCCTCGTTCGCCTCGACGCGCCGACGCGACGCGCGTCGCGCGCCGACGCGCGCGCGCCGTCGCGAACGTCGACGGCGCAGCCCTAACCCCGAAGGACCGGCGGCGACGCGCGCGGACCGCGCGACGCGCGCGGACGCGCGCGATGGCCGCCGCGACGCGCGCGCGCGATGGGATAAAATACGCACGACGCATTCGCGGCGCGTCGGGCGACCGACGCGTCGCGCGGAGACGCGACGACGGGAATCCGACGACTGACCCCGCACCACGATGTCGCGCGCGCAGCCGACGTCCGTTCGCCCGACCGCGGCGAAGCGCACGTCCGTCGTCCTCGCGTCGGCGAAGACGGATGCGATCATCGAAGAGATGAAGACGCTCACGGTACGTGCGGCGCGCGCGATCGCGCGAGGACGCGGCGTGGGAGGCGCGATGATGATGACGCGACGCGCGGACGACCCTACGCGATAAGGGTCTGGGGAAACCCTGAAAACGGAGCTCGCGCGGACGCTCGGGAAGGCGCGTGGAACGCGGGAAAGATGGCGCGATGCGACGCGGAACGAAGACTGACGATAAAATCGTGATCGTTCTCTCGCGCGTAGCTCCTTGAAGCGTCCGAGCTCGTCGCTCAAATCGAAGAAGTGTTCGGCGTCGACGCCTCCGCTCCGGCGGGCGGCATGATGATGGCCGCCGGCCCGGCTGCCGGTGGCGAAGCCGCCGAAGAAAAGACCGAGTTCGACCTTGTCATTGACAACGTTGACGCCGATAAGCGCATCGCGATCATTAAGGTTGTGCGTGGCCTCACCGACTTGGGCTTGAAGGAAGCGAAGGATGCCGTCACCAACGTGCCGTTCACCATCCTCGCGGGCAAGACGAAGGGTGAAGTCGAAGAAGCCAAGAAGGCGCTCGAAGAAGGCGGTGCCAAGTGCTCCATCAAGTAAATTCGTTGATATCAGCATGCCTCTAATTCTTTCGGTAGGAAGAGGAGCCGCGTAGATTCTGCGATATAGTCGATAGGAGAAGGAATGGCCCTTTTGCAAAACACATAACACATATTTCTTGATGATTTTACTACGCCGCGCTAAAGCTAATTCGCACCGCCGTCGACCTCGTCCTCGAGCTCGTATCTCAACTCCTCGATTGCGTCGTTGATTTCCCCAAACGCGCGCTCGAGGGTCTGCGTCGCCTCGCCGACGGCGTTCGAGTACTCCTCCTCCGTCGGCTCGGGACCATCCTTCGCGCACGCGCATCCGATCGCACACGCCGCCGGATCGCAATCCTCCGTGCGCGCCCATGACGGTTTCAAATTCATAGTCGTCTCCGCCGCCGCGCGTTCGCCGCCTCGTTGCCACGACCACGCCTCTCTTGCCGCGGCTCTTCGCAGCACTTGCAGCGCCGCCGTCATCTCCAATCGCACGCGTTCGTTCTGTTGAATCACGCGCACGAGCATCGCCGCTGACGTGCGATCGAGTCGTTTCAATCCCTCTTCTATGCCTAAAATCTGCATCAACGAACGAGCGCTCGCGCGGTCATCGTCAGTCGCTCGAGTCGAGTCGCGCCGCGGCGACGCCGGCGCCGTCCCGCTCGCGCCGCGGGGCGAGGTGACCTCCCAGTCGCGCGCGTGCGCCGCACCTTTTCGCTGTAACCCCGCATGTCGTCCGTCGTGCGCTTGGTTTCGAGCACGAACGCGTCCTCGGACGTCGTCCCGGCGAGCATCGACGCGTACGCGCCGTTCCACCGCTCGTAGCTCGAGCTCCTCGCGCGTTGCTGCTCGAAGAAAGACTCCAGCAGCGCGCGCGCCGAACCCGAGGCGGGCTCAATCGGGGCGGAGAACACGCGCCCGGTGGCGGTCATCGGCGACGCGGCGTGCGTCGACATGACGGAGGCGCGCGCGTGTGTGGGGGCTCGGACGGCTTTGCGAGCGAGGAGCGAGCGAGTCAATAACATTTCAAAACCTTTTAAACTCCTCATCTGTACACCGTCATATCGTGCATATCGTGCACGTATCGATCATATTATTTACTTCTTCACGCGCTTGCTGCACGTCGTGCCCGCCTCCTTGCATTTGGAACACGCGCTACGACCGCCGGCGGGGACCGCAAAGTGACCGGCCTCGTGCGTCTCGAGCACCGTGCGCAACTCGATGACGTCCTTGTGCGCACAGTCGTAGTAAATGAACCCACTGCCTTCCTTTTGTAACCACGCCACCTCGAGGGGGCACTTCGCGTTCGACTGTCGCACTTTCGTCACCTCGCCGTACCACGTCTCGTTCCCTCCGCCGCGAACCTCGACCTCCATCCCGACCGCGAAGTCCGACGTCTTCAACGGATCGTTCGCGCTTCGCTTCGGTTTCACCGTTTTCTTCGCCTTGACCTTCTTCGCCTTCGCCTTCGCCTTCGCCTTCGTCTTCGTCTTCGTCGTCGCCGTCGCCTTCGTCGTCGCCTTCGCCGTCTTCTTCTTCGTCCTTTCCACCGGCGTCGCCGGCGCGCTGCCCGCGATCGCCGTCAACTGCGCCGCGATCTTCGCGATCTCCGCCTTCCTCGCCGCCGTCTCGACCTCGCGCCGCGCCTCCGCCTCCTCGTCGCGTCGCGTCGCGCTCGCGAGCATCCGTCGCAACGTCTCCAATTTCGCCTCGTCCGCCATCGTCGCGTCGTTCGCGCGCGCGCGAGCGCGAGATCGACGATGACGCGAGGTCGTCGTCGCGCGCGTCGTCGCCGCGTCGTCGACCGCGTCGTCGCCCGCGCGCGCGTCGAGTCGCGACGGGCGCCGCGCGATGCCGTCGCGCCGCACAATGCCGCGCGCGGCGCCGTCGTCGTCGTCGAGCGCGTCGTCGTCGAGCGACGACGGCGACGACGACGGCGTCGACGAAACGCTGGCCGCGATGTCCGACGACGCGATCAACGCGCGCGTCGCGCCGTCGTTTTACGCGCTGACGCGAAGCATCGACCGCGAGGACCGACGCGCGTTTCATCGCGTGCACTCGATCGCGCGCGACGCCGCGTTCGTGGAGGCGCAGGGCGAGCGGTTTTTGCGCGATTCGACGCGCGCGGCGTTCGCGAACGCGCGCGCGGGCGCGTGGTACGCGGGGGGGGGGAGGTTCGCGTACGAGACGTGCTACTTTAAGAGCACCGACGGACACAATAATAACTGGACGATGTCGGCGACGAGGTTGAATCGACGCGTGGCGATGGCGTGCGCGGCGGGGAGGGGAGGGATGATCGTGGACGCGACGCGGAGCGCGGTGAAACGGTTTCCGGATGCGCTGTCGAAGACGGTGCCGATTTGGTGCGACGCGTTGAACAGGGCGTGCGCGAGGGCGAAGCGGGACGCGGGAGCGGCGGACGCGGACGATCGCGCGTGGTTCGAGGGACCGCATTTGCCGGAGTGGGTGGCGGAACACGAGCGGAACAGCATACGCGCGCTCGTGCCGGAGTTTGAGGCGAGTTTGAAGTCTACGGGATGGGACGTCGGCGAGCTCGCGGCGATTTTGGAAAAGCCGTTTCGATGCGTGTGGGTGAGTCGGGGCGAAGACGGCGCCGAACTCTCGCTCGAGTCGCTCGCCGAGGCGGACTTTACTCCGCTTATACTCGTCACGGCGAGCGCGCCGCTGCATTGGCGCGGTGAGCGGCGGGTCGGGGTGAACGGGCACAGTTTCGCGTACGTTCCGGGAGCCGCGGACGACGAGGAGAGTTGGTCGCGTGGACTCACGGCTGACATGTTTCACGAACACCGCGATGCTTTGCTCCACGCTTCTGAGCGCGACATTGACAACATCATCGCGCGCATCGTCGACGGTCGAATCGGGAAGCCGCGCGAGTTGGATCCTCGGTCTCGACTCGCGCCGCGAGGGTGTGCGCCGATGGACAGCCGCGCAGCGGAGGAGGCGAATCGTTCGAACGGTGCGATTTGCGACGGCGGCATGCGAGAGCTTTCGCCAGAATGCGGCATCGGTCGATGCTCGATCGCGTCGTTCGCCGTGTACGATCGCGCTGACATGGAAAAACTCGCGGACGCATTTCTTCACGTCGGGGAAACCGTCGTGGATCCGAGCAAGGCGTGCTCGACTGCGTTTCTGCACGTTCCAGCGAGAAAAGCGAAAGTGAGCCGAACAGATCTCATGAAAGCACTGCCTCGATGCATCGACTTCGCTCGTCGGACGTTCGAAACGCCAGGCGCACGTCTGTGCGTCACGTGCGACGACGGCGTCGACCACTCTGTCGCCGTCGCCGTGGCGCTTTGCATCGCCATGGGACCGTCGCCGTGTTCAAACGCGGACTTAGACAAAGACGACGTGCGCAAACAACTAGCGGCGGTATCGAAAACCCATCCCGACGCCAGACCGACGCGCGCGTCGCTCAAACAAGTGTACAATTTCTTTCTTCATAGCGAGGTAGCCGATTAGCGAGTAGCGAGGATTAGTTTAGCTAAAATCTATTGCAACGACACGAGCGAGGTCTCTAAACGCACAGTCTGTACGTGACGTACCGCCCCGCGGTCTCACTCGGCCTGATGATGCGCACGACTTGTCCGCGACGCATTCCGTAATACCGCGCGATCGGATCGTGCATCTGAATTCGTGGCAACTGCGTATCCTTCACCTTGTACCGATCCAGCAGCGTCCTCTTCTGATCGTCGCTCAGCAAAATATGTTCCGGCACCAACACGTGATCGATGATGTTCACCAACAACTCCGTCTCTTGGAACTGTTCGATGTAAAACTTTTGCGTCTGACACTCCAGCAACGACTGCTTCGCGAACGGCGTCAGCGACGCCTGCACCACGATGATCGCTCGAAACACATTTTCATCCTTCATGCGCTTCGCCAGATCCTTAATCGTCTTCACACCAACCTTTTCCTCGTCCGGGAAGAACACGAAGATATTTTCCGAGGGATCGTCGCGTTTCGGCGCCAGGATCGTCAGGCTCTCTCGCTTTGGCTCTTCGCCGAAATCCTCCGTGAACGAATCGATATCTCTCTCGAGCTCTTTCGCGCTCACGAGGTATCCACGCGCTGCGAGCATTTTGTGAATCGTCTTGCGCACGCGGAACAACCGCGTTCGCTTATCGTTGCTCATCGTCGCGCGCGTTTAGGTCGTTCAAAGTTTGCAAATCGCCGATGGAGATCCCTGACGGCGGATCGAAATCGTCGACGTGCGCGCGCGCTCGGGATGGCGAGCGCGTGTGACGGCGACGGGACGCGTCGACGTGCGTTCGTGCGTGCGCGCGCGAGAGTGCGGGCGACGCGAGGCGCGATGTGGGGACGCGGCGTCGCGTTTTCAGTTCGGCGGCTCGAGCGCGGGTTTAGGCGGCATGGAAGCTTAGCCGACGCGACGCGCTACAATTTTACGTCTAATCGAGGGATTCGGGTGGTGATTGCCGACGAGCGCGCGTCGTCGAGCGCGATTGGGTCGTCCGCGATGCGCTCGAGCGCTGTTAAGGCGCGAGCTTTGCAATCAGCGGCGGCGGCGACGGCGAAGGAAGCCGCGGCGCGAACGTCGACGTCGCAGTCGGCGCGATGGCGCCGCGCGGCGATGGCGGTGAAATGCTCTAAAGCGGTGGACAGAGGGGAGTTTTCGGCGTATGCGATGGCGACGGGGGTGTCTCGGAGAGAAGTGGCGACGAGGGCACCGGCGACGAGGGCGGAACGGCGGAGATGGGGTTGGTCGGAGTCTGCCAACGCGGGAGTGACGGCGAATTCAAGCACCGCGCGGCCGATCAACGGTCCATCGGTCGCGTTCTTGGCGTGCTTGGCGCACTGACCGAGTGTGTAGAGAATATGTCCGTTCACCATGGCGTCCAGGCCATCGGGGTTGTATTCTGGCGCGGACTGACGCTCGAGCCTTTGCGCCGCCGCGCGCAAGAGCGGCGCGACGAAGCACTCGCCTATGAGATGACTTCGCGTCGGCGCCGATGTCGCACCTTTCGCTTGCATCTCCATGGATTTCGGCGCAAACCTTCGCTCGATACCCACGCGAGCAGTCGAACGAGTCGACGCCGAAGCATCGAGCAGGTGCTCGGCTTTTGACGGCGACGCGAGCTCCGTCATCGCCATGTCCAACGCGCTCAGCGTGTCCATAACTTGGGACGCGTCGCATTTCTCCGACAACGCGTGGTCGATAATTGTTGGGCCTGCGAGACCAGGGGTCACCGTGAGCACCGAAGCTAAGCCTTGGCGCCGCGCGCGGTCGAGTGGGTCGGAGTCCGGCGTGGGCGGTTGCGCGTGCAAAATGGTGACAGCGAGATCCGCGGCGCACGACGCCAATTCGTGCGGCTGGCGCATGACGATATCGGAAACTGCGTGCACCGCACCTTCAGCTGCGTCCGCAATATCGATATCGGTCTGCCGAGTCGACGCATCGCCCGAACGCGCCTGCCTCAAGGCGCCGATGCACTCTCGTAAAGTTTGCGGCTTCGGCAGCGACGCGATTCGCGCTTCAGTCAAACTCGCTGGATCACGAGAACGAAGCGTCGCGTCGTCATCACTATCCATATCATACGGTACGAGCTCGTCATCGGAATAGTCATCGCTATCGGAGGCATCCGAGTCGCTCTCGTCGCGGCGAAGGCTCCACATATCGACAACTTCGTCCGGGTCTTCGACTTTAATCTGAAACCCAGACGAACCGGTTAGATTGACGTTGGCGGCGATGGATTCTTTTTCATCGTCGCCGCCGCCGCCGCCGTCGTCATCATTGCAGACGACGAAGACGTCGTCTTGAACGATCGACTCTATGGTCTGTTCCCATTCCGATTCCTCGTCCGATGACGCGTCGACGTCGTCGCCGTCATCGACGAGTCGCAAAGGCTTGCTCGCGTCCATCTTCAGCGAAAGTTCCAAGGCGACTTTGCTCGCGTGTCTGCGCGGACGCAATGATGGCGAATCGAGACGCGCGCTCACGCCTTTCAATAACATTTGCGTCGGCTTTCCTCGCATAGCGTCCCACTCTTCGCTCGGCAACGCCGCAAGAATTGCTCGAACGCTCGACGTGAGCGTCCGTTGTAGCTCGACGGACGCCTCACGCACGAAACCTTCCCCGGACCAAGTATCCAAGAGTGCGAATATATTCGCATCGCTCGCCGCTTTGACGCGCGTGGCGTCGGCGCCTCGACGAATGGGTCGCAGAATCGTCAACCGTAAGAGCGCCGGCAGCGCGGCGCGCGGCGCGCTCTTTCGCAATAGCAACGTTTCGCACAGCGCGAATCGCGTGGCTTCGCACGCCCAATACCTATCGCGTAGCAACACGCGCAAAACTAAATCTAGAGTTCGCCAGCTGCAGTTCACGCTCGACTCGTGACCGTCGCATTCGGCGAAGAGTTCTGAAATCCATCGACACGCGGCGTGCGCGTCGCTAACCTCATTCATCATGGTCGTCGCCCAGGCCAACGACGCCGGCACTTCATCGCCCTCGACGATCGCGCGTATCGCATCCACACCGAGCTCGCGCACGCGCGGCGCGAGCTCGCGCAGCGTGGCTCGGGCCACCGCGCGCGCGGCGCCGCGGCGACACATTCTACTCGCCGTCGCCGCCGCGCTCGCCGGCGCGTCCTCGCCGGCGTTCAACACCTGCCGAGCCAACTCCGCCTCGTACGCCTCTACACTACGAAACACTGGTATATCAAACCGCTGATCGAGCCGATCGAACGCTCGCAGCGCGACGTCCAGCGTCTCTTTCGCCGCGCGCGCGTCCGCCGTCGTCCCCGCCGCCATCCGCGTCAACCTTCCCACGACCCCTCGTCGCACGAGCTCGACGTAATACGTCACCGCGCTCCGCACGATCGCGTCATCATCGCTTCCCGCGCGCGTCGCGCCCCGCGTCGTCGCCATCGCGTCGACGCACGCGCGCGCCGCGCCCGCGCCCGCGCGTTCGTCCTCATCCGCCTCCTCCCACGAGAACCACGCGTCGACGCACGCGCGCCGATCGTCCTCGCGCATGCTCTCGTACCACAATCCGCGTCCGCATCGCAGCGCGCACGCGCACGCGTCCTCGTGCGCGCGAACGTCCGCGTCGACGACGTCCTCGTCGACGACGTTTTCGTCTTCGTTCGCGCGTTCCGACCGCTCGCGCGCGCGCGCGCGCGCGAACGCCCGTCGCAGCGCCCGCGACGCGTCGACGAACGCGTCTCGCGCGCGCGCTTCGACGCACGCGTCGAGCGCGCGCTCGAGCGCGCCCGAGCGCGCCATGAAGTGTCGCGAAGTTCGTTCGGCGTCGCGACAACGCGACGCCATGGCGAGCGACGACGCGAAGGCGGCGAAGAAGGCGAAGAAGGCGAAGAAGGAGAAGAAGGAAAAGAAATCCAAGCGCGCGCGCGAGGACGAGGAGGCGCGCGCGACGGAGCGCGGTGAGGAGAAGAAACGCTCGAAACGCGACGCCGGCGGCGGCGGTGCGAACGAGGAAAAACCGACGACGACGGACGACGAGGCGACGGAACAGCGCGACGGGAAGAGCGATGCGGCGAAGAAAGACGCGCCGGCGCCGGGGACGTTTCCGACGTCGTCCACGCACGTGTACATGGGGAACCTGGCGTGGACCATCGACGAGGCGGCGCTCGGCGAGGCGTTCGCCGACTGCGGAGAAATCGTGAGCGTGAATTGGTTCGAAGAGAAAGCCACGGGGAAGTTTTTAGGGGCTGGAGTGGTTGAGTTTAAAACCGCGGAGGCGGCGGCGGCGGCGGTGGCGGCGACGGGGCGGTTGGTGCATAAACGCGAGACGCCGGTGCGATTTTGGGAAAAGCGCGGCAACACGGCGGAGGAGCGAGCGGCGGCCAAGGCGGCGGGCGGGGGCGGGCGCGCGGAGATCAAGCCCATGGGGGAGAAGCCTGAGGGATGTTACACGCTGTTCATGGGGAATTTGAACTTTCAGATCGACGACGATACGATTTATAAATTCTTCATGGACGGCGCGGGCGTCGGTCCGCACACCATTCGTTGGCTCACGAACAAAGAGACCGGGGAATTCCGCGGCGTGGGATTCGCAGATTTCTCGGGCGCCGAGATCGACGCGGCGGCGAAGTTAAACGGGGAGAAGTGCATGGGTCGGCCGATTCGTCTCGATTGGCAGGCGCCGAGCAATCGCGGTTGAGTAATAAAATCTACGCGTCTCTTACAAAGACTTCTATAAAACTAACTAGCGCGCGACTCGCCGCCCTGCGCGTAGGCGCGGTCGTGCGGACAACTCGGGATGGGCAGGGGCAGGAAAGGGAACGGCGCAACCGAGGTTTCACTCAGCGCCGGTCCCAAGGCGCGCGATCTGAACTGCTTCAATCTCTCTCGTTCGGGCGACCAATCGTACGCCGCCGCGAACGGCACGCAGTGCCACGGGAAATTGGCGCTGGCTTGCCTCAAAGACTCGTACGCGTCCACGGTGTGATCGCGAGGCACTCGGTGCAAACACGCTAGAGCTTGAAACGCGGGCAAGTACAGCAGAGAGCCGAAGAACATGCGCCGAGCGGCTGGAAACGACGGCGCCGCGTAAAACGCCGCCGCCGCGGCGACGAGCGGCGCGCCGAGCGCGAGCGTCTCGTACGCGAACGGCGACGTCGTCACCCCCATCGCGCACGCTAACACGCCGAGTGGGAGCAGTGCCAACGAGTTTCTCACCGCCACGCCCGCGACGCGACGTCCCGTTTTGTCAAACATTGGATGCGACAACATGCGATACCCCCCGTTGACGTAGTCGTCCTTCCCCATGTACGCCAACGCCATAAAATGCGGCATCTGCCACAAATACAGCGCCGACGCCAACACGAACGCCCCTGGATCCAACGTCCCGAGCTCGTTCGCGGCCGCCCAACCCATGAGCGGGGGAATCGCCCCCACGACCGCCCCCACCCACGTGTTCAGAAAGTGCACCCGCTTGAGCGCCGTGTACGCCCCCGCGTACAGCGCGATGTTCCCCGCCCCCAGCGCCGTCGTCGTCTCGTTCGTCGCGATCGCTAAAACACCCACCCCACTCACCGCGCACGCGCCCGCGAACGCCATCGCGACCCCGGCGCCGCACCTTCCGCTCGGCAACGGCCGACCCGCCGTGCGTCGCATCGTCCCGTCCGGCGCCCGCTCCACCACCTGATTCAGCGCGTTCGCGCTCGCGCTGCACAGCATCGTCCCCGCGCACGTCGCCGCTAATTTTCCCGCGTCCACGCTCGTCGGCGAGCCGAGCACGAACCCCGCCGCCGCCGTGCTCACGACGAACGCGCTCAGGCGAAACTTGCTCAAATCGCGCGCCGTCTCCAGCAGCGCGCGCGCCGTGCGCGGCGTCGTCCACGTCGGCGCGAGCGTCGACGCGCGCGTCGACGCCGTCGCCGTCGCCGTCGCCGTCGCCGTCGCCGCGCTCGACGCGAACGCGCGCGGCGCGTCGAGCGCGCGCCGCGCGCGCGTCGTCGCGGTCGCGGTCGCGGTCGCCGTCGCCGTCGCGCGCGCGCGCGCGCCGGCGACGACGGCGACGGCGCGCGCGTCGAGCGCCGCGCCGCGTCCGCGCGCGACGCCGAGCGCGAGCGCGCGCGCGCGCGCGGCGCGCATGACGACGCGACGACGAGTGCGACACTCGGCGACGCGCGCGCGACTCGACATGGCGCTCGCGGCGCGCGCGACGACGACGCGCGGCGACGCGGGACGCGCGGTGACGCGACGACGACGCGCGTCCATCGCGCGCGCGCGCGAGACGACGCGCGCGAGCGACGCGCGCGACGGCGGCGCGACGGCGGGGACGATGCCGACGGGGACGAAGGTGGCGCTCGACGACGCGCGCGCGGCGTGCGTCGCGCTCGCGCTCGAGGAGGCGGACGCGGTCGGGAAGATCACGCTCACGGGACCGGGGCGAGGGACGGCGGCGGAGGCGCATCGAAGGGTGGAGTTTCGATGGGTGACGATTCGGGGGCGGACGGCGCTGCAGCGGACGCGGTACGACGAACGACAGGCGTTCACGAGTAATCACGCGATCGAGGGCGAAGGAGGGCTCGTTTCGAAGAGCGCGAGCGGGGATGAGGACGCGATCGGGGCGAGGGAGGCGCTGGAGGAGGCGCTGAGGGCGGGATATAAACATTGGCGCGTCGAACACGCGCGCGGCGGTTACAACGTGACGGCGAACGCGAAGAAGGCTCGGGCGACGATTTCTAGGGACAACGCGAGTAAGGGGACGCTGATAGACGGTAATGCGAGAACACAGACGATCGTCGTCGGCCCACAAGGGCACGACCGCGAGAAGTCGAGGTTACTGACGGGGGAGGACCCGTTTTTGCGATACGTCGGCGTCGTCGCCAAGGATGGAACCATCAAGGCGAGCAAGCGGGACAAGTACAAGCAAGTGGAGGAGTTTCTGAAGATTTTGAACGTTGCTTACGACACCGCGACGTCGGCGGGACACATGAAGGGCGGCGATGAGACTCGCCCGCTTCGTGTGTGCGATTTAGGATGCGGGAACGCGTATCTCACGTTTGGGGCGTACTCGCTCTTGAGCTCGAAGAGACGCGTGCCTACAAACGTAGTGGGCGTCGACGTGAAGCGCCAAGCGCGCGAACATAACTCGCGGGTGGCCAAAGAGCTAGGTTGGGATGCGTCGATGAGATTCATTGAAGGCACGATCGCCGACGCCGACGTGACTTTCGTAGACGGTTCAGAGGAGGACGCGTTCACCGACGTAGTGCTCGCTTTGCACGCGTGCGACACGGCGACGGATGAGTCCATCGTTCGAACGGTGCGTTGGTGCGCTCCACTGGCGCTCATCGCGCCGTGCTGTCATCACGATCTCCAAGTGCGTTTGAAAAGCGCACCTCATGTTGCTTTCCCGCCGATGGCGAGGCACGGCATCCTCAGCGAACGTCTCGGTGACGTTCTCACGGACGCATTCAGAGCTCACATTTTGCGACTGCTGGGATATCGCGTCGACGTCATGGAATTCGTAGGAGGGGAGCACACGCCTCGAAATACTCTCATTCGAGCGATCCGCACGAACGCGTCGGCGTCGAAGGCGGCGTGGGAAGAGTATGATCACATGTGTTCAACGTGGGGCGTCACGCCTTTTCTCGCGGACGCCCTCGCCGAGGAGTTGGCGGTGGCGCGTCGCGCGATCTGAGTGTAATTCTTGTTGTAAATTTACCTTCGCTAGATTAGTACCTACACCCGCTCGCCGAGAACCGTGCCGGATACGGTCCTCCGAAATCTTCGTTGATCGCCCGTGATCGACGCTTGCCCGAACGCGCGAGGCGTCGTCTCGCCATCCATGTTCCAAGAACGCGGCGAGATGTGATCTGTGTCCGACTCGTTCGCGCCTCTAAACGCACCTAATCCCTGCTCGAAGGTAGCCTTGGACTTGGCGATGTCTTGGATGCTCTGCATCAAGTTCGCACCGAATTGCATGTTGTCCTTACCGCGTTCGCGCTTGTTGAAGCTCACAATGAACCATATGAAAATCACGCTGATGACGACGTTGATGACGACAACGAAACCTAGACCGGCGACGGTGCCGAAGTGACCGATGACGTACACGCACAACGCGGCATCTCCGCCCAGGAGCGCAATTGTAAGAAGCAGACGGACGGTGTTGAAGAGGAAAATACGTATGACGAGTTCCTTTACGAAGTCGACTATGCCGCTCCAGTTTGATTCCTGTACCGCCTGTCCCATCTCCGCATCATCCGTCTCGTGTCTCGCCGCCTCGACCTCGGATACAATTTTTGCGTGTTCCCATTCCTCGTCCGTCATTCCGGGCTCGCGCTTTAGCTCGTGAGTGTCCGTAGCCCCTCGAGGGCCGACTCCGAGCACGTGCGCGATGCCTTCGGGAATCATGCTCGCCCAGTTTGACGACCCTGACGCTCGATGTAATCCGCCCGACGTTTTGACGTCGTGCTCGCCACTATGACTGCGCGAATGATAAGATGCATCACGCGTCGATTGTTGCGGACTCGCCACGGTTTCTAAAACTTTCGACAAAATTGCGGCGGACGCCGGCGAGCCGCCGCTGCCGCGAGAGTCTCGCTGACCCCCGCTGCTGGCGCCCGTCAAGTACTCCAAACCAGCCTGAACGATCGGTGCGTCTAAAAAGCCATGTGCCGAACCTTGCGACAATCGTCGCTCGCTCGCCGATCCCAAGCTCCGTCGACGTTGCGTCTCGCCCCCGCTCGCCCGCCTTCGTCTGTCCAAATCCGGGCTCTCCAGGCTCGCCCGCGTCATCTTATCGAACATCTTCCGCATCAGCGTCTTGAATTCTTCCAGCGTAAACATTCCGAGATCATCATCCGCGTTCGACGCGTCGACCGCGTCTTTGACGCACCGCGTCCACATGTTTGAAGCCCAACCTAAATCCACGCGGTCGCCGCGTTCCTCGAGCAACGCGCCGACGACGCTCACGCAATCACCCGCGAATTCCATCGCTTGCTCCGACGTGATCCCTCGCACCCCTCGCGCGTCCATCGCTCGAAACACGAGCTCGACCTTCGTCTCGAAACTCCCCTTACACAGCACTCCCAACAAAATCAACAATCGCGTCGTCTTCGCCGCGCGTCCCTGGTCGTCGCTCCCCTCGTCGTCCACCATCACCGACTCCAGCGCCGTCTCCCGCACGCACTCGCTCATCACCAATCCAAACCGTCCCAGCGCGTCTCCGAACGCGCCCACCGGCGTCGTCGCCGCCATTCTCGCGTCGCGCGCGCGTCCCGCGAAGCCTTGAATTTCCTCCACGAGCTCCTCGATCGGCGTTTTCGCCCACGCCGACGCCGCGTGGATCTCGCCGAGCGCGCCCAGGACGAGCAGGTGGTCCATCGCGTTCGCCGACATCGCTCGCGCGTCGCCTCGCGCGCGCGTCCGCCGCGTCGACGCGTCGCGCGCGGCGATGTCGAGGCGTCGTCGGCGGTCGGTAACATCAATCACACACGGACACACACGCGGCGTTTCAAATTTTCAAACCGCCGCGCCCGCGACGGCGCGCGGCGCGGCACGGCGCGACGCGGCGCGGCGACGGCGACGGCGATGTCGAGCAAAAATAAACCGTGCTACAAGTGCGGACGGGGCGGACACTGGGCGAAGGACTGCACGGTGCCGCGCGAGCGATGGATTTCAAAAGAGGCGAGCGACGCGCTGAAAACGCGCGAGGACGGCGCGACGACGACGACGACGGACGACGTCGAGGGCGGCGCGCGCGGCGAGGGCTCGGGCGATGATCGCGGCGCGCGCGCGGAGAAGCGGAAGTCGAGCGCCGGGACGACGCGGCGACCGAAGTTTAGCGTGCACGATCACTTGCTCGGGCCGAACGGGCTCGGGGCGATGTACAGAGAGTTCCCGGAGAAGTTTGCCGCGCGGTCGAAGGGCGAGGGACACGAGGAACACGATATGAATTTGTTGGCGACGATGTACAAGGAGTGGGCGGTGAAGATGTACCCGTACGCGCCGGCGGAGGAGACGCTGGCGAGGGTGGACAAGTTGCAAAGCGACAAGAGCGTGAAGATGGCGGTGCGGGAGTTTAACGAATTAGATTTCGGCGGCGGTGTCGGCGAGGCCGTGGATGCGATGGAGCGCGGGGAAAACGCGGGTGAAGGCGGCGAAGACATCGATTTCCCGGACGACGACGACGACGAGGCGCCGGCGACGGCGACGGTCGCCGACGACGTCGATTTCCCAGACGACGACGTCGATTTCCCGGACGACGATGGATTTGAGGAGCAAGATTACGTGTTTGACGACGATGAAGACGAGGACGCCGCGCGCGCGATGCAGGAGGCGGAGGCGAGCGGCGACGACGATGATGATGAAGAAGAAGACGAAGCCGTGCAAGGTAAGCGCGGCAAAAAGATCAAGGGCGCGACGGATTCGACGAAGAATGCGTTCGAAAAGCTGGCGAAGAAATTAGGAAAAGACGTTCCGGTCGCGAACGGCGAAGAGCTGAACCCGAACTCGATGCTCTCGCCTCAACGGAAAATATTGCGCGTACGACCGAAGATTTTGGACGCATCGAGCGACGAAGAAAACGAACCGCCGAGTGAGCCCGCGCGACGACGACGCGCCGTGCACGGTATGGACGATGATGAGGATGAGTAATTGTAAAAGCGCGCTTCTTTCAATATTTCAACTTACATACGCGACTACGCCTTGGTCTTCTCGCGAACCGACGACGAGGACAGCACTCGCACCTCGTCGCCGTCAATTTCGAGAACCTGCGGTTCGGCACCCAGAACGCCGAAAGACATCCCGACATCGATTCTCCAGATTTGACCGTTGCACTCGCAGTTTGCGCCGCCGAGCTGCGGCGTGTGTCCGACGACGAGTCGCGAGACGCCGTCAATCATGCCCAAAGTCTTCCCCAGCAGTTCGCACGAGGTCGAACGATCTTCGTCCGTGGCAAACTTTTCAGTGCCGTACGCGCGATGCCAGACGATTGAATCTCGCACGCCACCGATCGCCATGCCGAGCGCCTGGCGCGTCTCGTCGTCCTTGATCTCTTTCCCGCGCATCCAATCCGTCACCGCTCGGTTGAGCTTATCGAGGCCGAATTCGACGTGCCTAGGGACTAAGCCACCGTGCGCGAACACGGTATCGTTCACGATCAACACCGTGTGATGCATAGAGAGCTGCTGGGCTAAAGGTCCGCCCGGGGAGAACAACCCGATGCGCGCCTTGCTTTGCCTCGCCCACGCGTCCTCCTCGTCCACGCCGAACGCGTCTCGGAACTTATCCCCGAACAACTTCACTAAATGCTGGCTGAATCGCGTCGATTCCCCGAACGCACCGCGCGACACGTATCTAAAGTCTCCCGAAACGTTCAAAACCTCGTGATTGCCGTTCATCACGTACACGCGTCCGCCTTGCTTCTGCGCCTCCTTATCCAACTTTTGAAGCAAGATCAAAATCCCTATCTCGTCGTCCCCGCGGTCGAGAATGTCCCCGAGCTGCACCAACGTCGTGTCGCCGCCCACCCATCGCGGGTTCCCCGCGTCGTCTTCGTCGTCCAGGACCCCCGCCGTTCGCAGCGCTCGTCTCGCCTGTCCGATGTCCCCGTGCAGGTCCCCTATCGCCACCACGCGTCCCGGCGCCGTCACTCGCAGCTGCGGGTACGTCTCCTCGCCCTTCGCCTTCGCCCGCGTCGCGCATTCGCGCGTCGCGCCCCGCGTCGCGCGTCCCGGGACCGCCGTCGCTCGCGTCCCTCGCGCCCCCTCGCTCGTCCCTCGCGCTCCATCCCCTCGCGTTCGCGTCGCGCGCGCCATCGTCGTCGCCGCGCGCGCGTCCAGCGGTCCGCGCGTCATCGCCCGCGCCGCGCTCGCGCCTCGCGGCGCCGTCGCCGGTCGCGCCCGCGCGTCGCGCGCGTGTCTCGCGCCGCCGACCCGCGCGTGGCGCGCGACCGCGCGACCGAGGCTCGACGCGGCGCGCATCGCGCGCGATGACGCGACGTCGAGCGCGATGTCGTGCGCGACGCTCGTCGCTCGCGTCGGAGGGCGTCGGTCGACGCGCGCGCCGGTGTGCGGCGCGGCGACGCGCGAGGGCGAACGCGCGGCGTGACGTCGACGCAAATGTGGGGTTTGGATGGGAAAGTCGCAAAGCGAGCCGCGAGGCGCGTCTCGAGGGCGCGAAGAGACGGAAAATCAGCGCGCGGCGACCTCGAGGAAACCGTCGAGCGCGCGAAAGATGACGTCGGTGGCGACGATGAGCTCGCGGCGACACGCCTCGCTGGCGCGCAACTCGGAGTCGGGATCGCAGAGCTCGGCGACGAGCGTCTCGTCGGCTTCTAGAAATTCGAGGGCGTATGATTTCCCCGAACGCGAGTCGCGCTCGAGCTTGACGCGATATTCGCGCAGGGCGATGATGTAATCGCGCTGTTTTAACCCCTCGATCGCGAACGCGCGCTCGAGGATGTCTCGAATGCGCGCTCGCGCCTCGGCTTCGTCGACGTCGCCCGCCGCGCACCGTCGCCCGGCGTCCAGCGTCTCGTCCAGGACTCTCGTCTCCAGCGGCATCGCGCGCATTTTATACTGCGTCGTGAATATTTTTGCCAACTCCAGCAGCGTCGTCAGCTCGTCCTCGGGCGCGCGTCTCGCGTACGCCGCGTACACGGCGTCGAAGGCGTCCTCGCAGAAAGCCGCCGTCAACCGCTCGCTCGCGCAGAACGCGTCCACGAACGTCGCCGCGTCGCGCTCGCTCAGCGTGAACGCGTGATTCACGAGCGCGATGAACGACGCGTCGATCGGCAGCGCGTCGAGCGTCGCGCCGCGACGGGCGTCGTCGTGGTCGTCCCCGGAGGCGGCGCGCAGCGGCGGCGACGACGTCCGAAAGCGACGCCGCGCGCGCGTTTCGCGCGACGCCGGCGCGACGCGCGCGCGCGACGGCGCGCGACGCGACGACGTCGACGGCTCGCCCGCGGCGCGCGCGCTCGAGCGCGCGAGCGACGACATCGCGCGCGACGCGGCGGGCAGTGGCGACCGCGACGCCACATCGAGGCGGTGCGCCGCGCGCGCGATGCGACGCGCGATGCGACTCGCGCTGGCGTGGTGCGCGATGACGCTCGGCGCGTCGGCGCTCGCGCGCGGCGCCAGGATCGGGCCCGAACGCGCGGCGCGCGGCGGCGATCGCGGAGAAGAAGGCGGAGGCGAACGCCCATCGACGCGCGTCGACGGCGCGGACGCGCGCGCGCCGCGCGATCGCGCGATCGAGTTCGATCGCATCGAACGCGTGTCTTGGCGCCCGCACGCGGAGGTGTATCGAGGATTCTTGACGCGCGAGGAGTGCGACCACTTGAAGGCGCTCGCGACGCCGAGCCTCGGTCGCTCGACCGTGGTGGACGCGAGCAACGGCGGGAGCGTGCCGAGCGATATACGCACGTCGAGCGGGATGTTCCTGCTCAGGGGGGAAGACGACGTCGTCGCGTCGATCGAGAGGCGCATCGCGTCGTGGACGCACGTGCCGGAGTCGCACGGGGAAGGTTTCCAGGTGCTGCGGTACGAATTCGGTCAAGAGTATCGGCCGCACTTTGATTATTTTCAAGACGAATTCAATCAGAAGCGCGAAAAGGGCGGGCAGCGCGTGGCGACGGTGCTGATGTATCTCACCGACGTCGAAGAGGGGGGAGAGACGATATTTCCGGACGCCGAGGCGGGCGCGAACCCGGGCGGCGGCGACGACGCGTCTTCGTGCGCGGCGGGGAAGTTGGCGGTGAAACCGCGCAAAGGTGACGCGTTATTCTTCAGAAGTCTGCATCACAACGGGACGTCGGATGCCATGAGCTCACACGCGGGGTGTCCGGTGGTAAAGGGGGTCAAGTTTAGCGCCACGAAATGGATGCACGTCGCTCCGATTGAAGACTCGGCGACCGCCTCGGTGCGATTTGAGCCCGGCGTTTGTAAAGACGTCAACGCGGCGTGCGAGGGCTGGGCGTCGTCGGGTGAGTGCACGAAAAATCCATCGTTCATGGTTGGGCGAGGTCGTGCGAACGGCAACTGCATGCGCTCGTGCGGCGCCTGCCCGCCCGGCACTCGCGACGAGTAGAATAGAAGACGCGTAGTCGATTGATTCGCTAGCACTAGATTCGCGTGTGATTAAAACGCATCGTAGGAAATACTATGTCCTATTTTGGCGCTGCCCAGTGACTTCCGCGGGCAAAGGTCTATTGAAGCCGCCGACGCGATTCATGTATTGCCTGGCTTGCCGCTTCGTCTTCTTTTGCACCGCCGACGCGTTGGCGAACTCATCCTCCACGTGCTTGCCTTGCGTCGTGCCGAATCCTCCGAATCCCATCATGCGCATCATCGCGGACTCCTCGTCTTCGTCCTCACCCGCCGGCGGCGGCGGCGGCGGCGGCACGTCGACCGCTTTCCCGCCGCCCGCCGCGGGCGGCGGCGGCGGCACGTCTCTCCGTCGCTTACGGTCGTCGCGCGCCGGCGATCGCGATCGCGACCGCGACCTCGACCTCGACCGCGAATCACGTCGTCGCTTCCTTCGATCGTCATCGCGCGAATCCTCGCGCGCGCCGCGTCCGCGACCGTACCCCCCGTACCGCCGCGGCGGCGACCTCGACCTCGACCTCGACCTCGACCTCGACCTCGACCTCGCTCGCCGCGCGCCGTACCCTCCGTACCGCCGTCCCGGCGACCTCGACCTCGACCTCGCCCGCGCGCCCCCCCTCCATCGCCCGTCGCGTCCATCGTCGCGTCCGTACCCTCGCCCGTCTCGTCCGTCGTCTCGTCCGAACCGCCCCATCGTCTACGCGTCCCGCGTCCCCGCCCCCTTATCCAGCACCGCGCGCAGTTTCGCCTCCTCCGCGCGCGCGCGCTCGAAGTGCGTCACCCACGACCTCGGACACGCCCGCTCGTACGCCTCGCGCGCGCGTCGACACGTCGCCGTCGCCGTCGCCGTCGCCGCCGAATCCGAATCCGAATCCGTCGTCGCCGCGGCGTCCGCGCACCGGTGATACGCGTCGCGCGCGTCGCGGCACGCGACCCGCGCCGCGCGTATGGATCCCGTCGTCGTCGTCGTCGTCGTCGTCGTCGTCGTCGTCGCGCGCCGCGCCGCGCCGTCGTCTGTCGAATCGTCGAAAATCGCGTCGAATCGCGTCGACGCGCGCGTCGACGCCCGACTGTTTGCGCATACGGCGAGGATCGAGAGGGACGCGTTCCCGAGTCGCCATCGGTCGATGGCGCCGAGAGGGACACATTCCTGAGTCGCGATCGGTCGATCGGTCGGAGAGGGACGCATTCCTGAGTCGCGATCGGTCGATCGGTCGGAG
>Ga0181597_10000099_pt1 | contig 85677 bp, 69 predicted proteins | sample 041ome_5_FD_148647 | JGI IMG/M metagenome (GOLD analysis project Ga0181597, IMG submission 148647) | Coastal salt marsh microbial communities from the Groves Creek Marsh, Skidaway Island, Georgia - 041403US metaG (spades assembly) | ecosystem: Environmental > Aquatic > Marine > Intertidal zone... | reverse complement strand
AGCATTTCGTTGGGGAGACGATCTGCCCGGTACTCCTTCCTACTGGGACGAGTTAAGTCCGTGGTATCGCTTTCAGGCGTATCCCAACTTGAAACCCGGGGCTGTCGCCTGGCTGACTACCGAGCCTCTGGGAGAAGAGAGACCGGGATTACCATTGTTGGTCGAGCAACGATTTGGTGCGGGTAAAGTTCTGTATCATGCGACGGATGAAATGTGGCGGTTGCGGTTTTTAACACAAGACAAATATTACGGTCGATTCTGGTTACAGACTCTCCGATATCTCACACGTTCTTCAGCAAGCGACCAACTCGGAGAACTCACCACTGATCGACGAATCTACGAACGTGGCGAGACCGTTCATGTTCGATTGAAATCATCTCTGGTCTTAGAATCAAACAGTCCACAAGTTGCCCTGACAGGACCGGAATCATTCGAGAAACCGCTCAATGCTTCTGACCTGCACCCGGAAATTTTCACGACGGAATTAAAGAGCCTGCCTGAAGGGACTTACCAAATCAGTTGGAAATCTGTGGAGACGAACCAATCACTCACCACCGATTTTCGGATCGAACTGGCACAGCAAGAATTAAAGAATCGGAACCTGAACCAAAAAGAGCTGGAACAGGTCGCGGAAGTGTCGGGAGGCCGATATGCGGCAATCGACACGGCGAATCGTATTCCTGACTGGATTCCTCCCGGACAAAAAATCTTGCTGGAAGCCTTGGCACCACGACCTTTATGGAATCGATGGGAACTATTGGTTCTGCTTTTCGGTCTCTTAACTGCAGAATGGATACTTCGTAAACGGTCTCAACTGATATAATTAAAGTCATCGATCACGATTGGCAATTGAAGAGCGTCGCACCCATGCCCGAAGAACTGCGTCTGAAACTGACCGCCGTCCGACGACATCTCCGAATGTCGTTGTGGAAGGGTGGAATCTGCGCATTGATTGCGGGTGTTTTGCTGATCCTGTTGGTTTCTGCCTCACTCGACTGGTTAGTGATTGGCAATAGTTTGAGCGGTCGGTTTGTGTTAACGACATCTGCCCTTGGGTTGTCCCTTTGGATATTGATACGCGAGTTATGGAGGCCTTTGTCTCACCCGCTTTCGGATCGCTGGTTGGCCCAACGGCTCGAACAAAAGATCCCCGAACTGGGTGGTCAACTCGCAAGTACCGTGGAATTCAGTTCCGAGGATTACAACGAGCGATTCGGTTCTCAATCTCTGCAACACAAAAGTGTCGATACAGCAATTCGAAAATTGTTGACTCTGGATCTTTTGCATTTTGTCGATCGACGACCCGTACGCATAAGAACCTATCTGGCAACAATCAGTCTGCTATTGGCCTCGATTGTCGTCTTGATCTTTCCCGCCCATGCGATGACTGCGATGCAGCGTCTTGCCTTGCCTTGGCAACCGATTGAGTGGCCGCGCGAGGTGACCCTGCAATTGCAATCTGTCTCGGGAGAACCAATCAAAGAAAATGATTTCGATACTCAGCTATTTCCTCGTGGAACGACATTGGAACTTCACGTCACAAATCTGCGCGGTGACCTTCCCGAGGACTTGGTACTTCTGATTCGAGATGCTCGCGGAGAGACTCGTCGCGAAGCATTGCCACGAATTTCAGGAAGCGACCAGCAACCGACTTCCTTAGGACAAATCCTGTTGCCACTCAAAGATTCTTTTGAGTTTCGCATTTCGGGGGGTGATGACACTGATTTTCCCTGGATGCCGGTGGAAGTTGTTCCGCCCCCCATGCTGGCTGACCTCAAGATGGAATTGATCCCTCCCGCATATACCGCTCGCGAACCCGAACAGATTTCCGCTGGCACCTCTTTCGTTCAAGCCCTGATCGGTTCGCACTTAAGAATCTCCGGGACGGCAAACATTCCCTTAAAGCAAGCAACTTTCGCAACTTCCGACAGTGATTCGAATGACTTCGAGATCCCATCAGGCACGGCTCAGTTTTCTGGAATGTTGCTAATTGAACGAGTCGGCAGTCAGTTCTATCGCTTGCAGCTGACTGATGAGTTGGGAATCAGCAATGACTCTGCTTTAAGACTGGAAGTTGTGGGAATCGCCGATGCGGTGCCCCAGGTTCAATTAGTTTCTCCCAAAACCGATCAATTTTTAACACCCGATGCGTTGCTCAATATTTCAGTGACCGCCAACGATGATGTGGCCCTTACTTACTTGAATCTGTCACTCACCCCCCAAGACGAGGCGAGGAAAGATCACGATTGGCAACGCGAACTTGTGAAGCTGGCCGACGATCCTGTCAAAGAGTTTGCCACAGACTTTACGCTTAGTTTACGAGAACTTGGTTTTCAGGAAGGAGACGTTCTTCGATTGAGACTCATTGGTCGCGATCATCTTTCCGAGGAAGAGGAACATCTCGGCATCGACCAACGACTGTTGACTTTAATTTCTTCGACTGAAAAGCATCGTGAACTTGCCGAGCGTCTCCAGGAGTTAATCGATCAAATTGAACGTGTTGCCGGACGGCAGCAAATATTGAAAGAGACGTTTCAAGAATCGAAGCACGACAATGAATCGCTGCGGGGATTGATGTCCGACCAGAAAGGCATTGAACGAAAGTTGGTCGAAGATGATCGTTCTCTGCAAGCAGAACTCCAGCAATTGGCCGACGAAGCGGACCTCAATCAACTCGTACAGCCTCGCTTTCGCAAACGCTTGAGTGACTTGCAACGTGATTTCCAACGGCTGCAAACGCGGGAGTTCCCTCTGTTGAATCAGTTTCTGGGACGACTGAGCAGTCAACCAGTGACTCCAATTTCCGAAGAAGAAACCAACCCGCTCCCCGATCGACAGACTTTGTCAGACCCTGAAAAAGTCGAGGCGTGGCTCAAGACTCAGCCCGCCGATCATCGCTCTGAGTTGCTTGCTCAAATTGCCCAGCAACAGCAAAACGAAATCGAAACACTTTTGAAAGATATGTCCGGGTCATTCTCGGAATGGAAGAAACAACAGTCGATTCAAGATTCTCTGGCTCAATTGATTGAGAATCAACGAGAGATTGCCGAAGAAACGCGCCGACTCAACTCTCGATTGCTGGGCAAATCAACGAGCCAACTGACAGACGACGAGCGGAACAAGTTACAAGAACTCTCGGCCGATCAGCTTCGCAATCAAAGTCGGCTACGCGAATTCAAGGAAGCACTCAAACAGGAAGCAGAGACCGAGAGCCCTCAATCGCAGGTGAAAGATCTAACAGACAGCGTGCAAGCCTCCGATGCAGGTGCGAAGATGTCTGAAAACCAACGGTCACTCAGAGAGAATCATCTGAATGAGGCCATCGATCGTAATCAGTCACTACTGAAAGAGTTTCAGGAATGGGATGATCAGCTGAATGACCGACCCGTGACGAATGCAGAATTAAAAATGCAATTGCTCGACGAGCAATCTCGCAATCTCGACCAACTCGCTCGCAAACAACAGCGATTAGGCGATGAGCTTCAAAAGAATAGCAGCCTTCCACAAGAGAGAAATGATTTGCAATCGCAACAGGACGAATTAAATCGAGACGCGGGTCGCATTCGGCGCATGCTGGATCGGTTGCAGTTACCCAACTCGGCAGATGCCGTTGAAGCTGCCGAACAACCGATGCAACAACTCTCTGAGCAAATTGAGAACAATGAACCGACCGAAGACCTCACCCAACAAGCGGAACAGAAACTGGCGGAAGCACAACAAGCCATCGAAGAGGAACGAAAGTCTCTCGAATCAAACCATCAACTGGAATTATTGACCGAGTTGTTCCCGAGACTATTAAAAATCGCCGCTCAACAAAAACTGCTGAATCAGGTCGCATCGCATCTAAATCAAGAAGTCGAAACGGCTGGTCGCTGGAACCGCCCCCTTTTGAAGGATCTGAATGAAATTCGTGACGGACAACAAAATCTTCTCAACGAATTGGAAAAACTACGCACGGCCTTAGGAGACATCGAAGCGGTGGAGCTGGCGTTAAATCATGTTTTGGAAACGATGACTCAAAGCCATCAGACCCTCGCCGCGCGTAACATCCAATTGTCAGCAACCGACACCATGCCTCGCTCTCTCCGACAATTGGAAATTCTACTCGATGTGTTAAAACGAATGGTCGACGATCGGCAATCCAATCAGGAGAACGATCCGGCAGACCAACCCGCGGATGAAGAATCCGAACAAGGAGAGCAACAAACCGTTTATGTAGAACTCTTGTTACTGCGAGCCGTTCAACAACAGATTCAGGAAGAGTCACGAGAACTTTCCAAACGGGAGTTCCAAGACGGATCGAGCGAACAAACACAAAATGAGTGGGAACGCCTGGAACGGAAGCAGTCAGACGTTCTGCGATTGTTACAAGAAATCCTGACCAGACAGCAGGAATTACAATCGCCAGTTGAGGAGGTCATTTGATGAATCACTCGATCGCTCAATTCGTTTTGATAGTCTGGATTCTCTTATCGGCAATCCAAGCGATGGCTCAAGCTCCACCACCCGATGTCGAACAAATTCAGCGTGATGCCAAGTTGCTGTTTGAAGATCTTCAAGCGCATCGTGCGCAGATCGAAGAGGGAACGGTCGATGATTTGACACTTCAATTGCAAACGGAAATCTTGACGGTCTGGGATCGACTGTTGGATCAGGCCGAGCAGCAAAAACAAAAGAACCAACCTCCATCGAAGCCTCCTCAAGATCAGCCACAGGAGAATGAGAAGCCGCAACAAGATGATCCTTCTCAACAAAAGCAGTCTACACAGCCGATGGGCCAGCAGCCGATGCCCCAAGAGGGTGACGAACCTCAGAGCTCAGGAGATACAGAGGGACAAGCCCCTGGAAAAGAGTCGAATGAACCTGCCGATCAAGCTTCAGAAGAAATCCGGCAGCGCGAACAAAGTCGGCTGCTGGAACTTCGACAAGCCGAACGGGAACGTCTTATGAAGGAAGTTTGGGGAAAACTGCCACCTCGCATCCGTCAAAAGCTGCTCAATGCCTCGGACGAAAAGTATCTCCCGGAGTACGAAAATCGAATTCGAGAGTATTTCCGCCGTCTTTCCACGACGGAACAAAAGTAACCTCGCGACGCTGATTCTCGATGAAAGACTCTGGAAAAGTCCCTCAGTTCGTCGGACTCTGTTTTTCAAACTAAAATTGTTATGATGGAGGAATATCGATTTCCTCCTTCTGATAAGACCCTGTTCCATGTCCAATTCTGGTGACGAAAAGCCGATGCGATTGCAGCGTTATCTGGCTGCTGCCGGTGTCAGTTCGCGTCGCAAAAGTGAAGAATTAATCACCAAAGGCCGAGTGCAGGTTGATGGAGAGGTTGTCACAGAGCTTGGCACTCAAGTGATTCCGGGGAAGCATGAAGTCCGCGTCGATACCGAAGTGGTCAAGCTCAAGCCCAAGGTTTACTACCTGCTGAATAAACCATCGGGAGCTGTCTGTACACACGAGGATCCCGGTGGACGCCGCCGCGCGATTGATTTCATTCCCCACGATCCGTCCGTCGATCACCTGTTTACCGTCGGTCGTCTCGATGAAAACTCCGAAGGGTTATTGATCGTCACGAACGATGGAGAGCTCACCAACCGGATGACTCATCCGAAGTTTCGGGTGTTGCGAACGTATCGAGTGCTGGTTGCCGGCGATCCCAATTACTCAGATATCAAGCAATTGCAGGACGGGTTATTCTTTCGCGAAGGTCGCTTCAAAGTCCACCATGTGAAAAAGCTGAAGAAGCAGGGCAAAAGTACAATGCTCGAGCTTCAGCTCAGTGAAGGACAGAACCGGGAAGTCCGACGATTGCTGGCACGGATCGGACATAAAGTGATGACGCTCACTCGCGTCGGCTTTGGTCCCATCAAACTGGGACAACTGGCGAGCGGCGAGTTTCGATTGCTGACTCACAAAGAAGCCAAGGAGTTGATCGATTTTGCCTTCAGCAAACCGGGAAACGAACCACGAGGACAAGAAAAGCACCGCGTTCGACCTCGTCGGCAAAAAAGTAATTCACCGAAGAAATCGACGCGACGCAAGTAACAGGATATTACCATGTCGGCTGATACGACTCTTTCAGGTCTCGTTCCCACTGCTCAACAAATTTCGGCAGAAGTGGTCGAGCAGGAATTGCTGGCAACCAATACATATCGCTTGAGGCTAAAGTGCCCCGAACTGGCACGACAGATTCGCCCCGGTCAATTCTTCATGGTGAAAGAGCCCGGCACCAATGACCCTCTTCTCGGTCGGCCGTTTGCCTTGTTCGACACATACGAAGAAGAGTGTGTTCCGGCTGGGATTGATTTCGGATATGTCGCGATCGGGAAACTGACCAATCTAATGACTCACTGGTCTCCCGGTGATGTCGTGCAATTGTGGGGACCGTTAGGGAACGGCTTCCCCGAACCTGGCGACGGTCACTTGATGATGGTCGCGGGTGGAATCGGTCAGACACCGTTTCTGGCAGTGGCTCGCGAAGCCTTGGGCATGAAAAGTTACGGAGATCCATCACGAGAACTCGTCTCCAAACCCAAAAAATTGACTCTCGCTTACGGCGTTCGATTAAAAGACTATTTGGCCGGGATTGAACAGTTCACGATGGACGGCCTCGATCTGCAAATCGCCACCGACGATGGTTCTTTTGGTCATCACGGGTTTGTGACAGAATTACTGCAAAACGCAATTCAATCTGAAACACCTCCCGATAAAGTCTTTTGTTGCGGACCAGAACCAATGATGGAAGCCGTGCAAAAGATTTGCCTCAAGGAAAAGGTGCCTTGTTGGTTATCTTTGGAATCTCCGATGGCGTGTGGATTTGGTGCTTGTTTCAGTTGTGTGGTTCCCGTACGTCAATCAGATGGTAGTTGGGACTACAAGCGGAGTTGTGTGGAAGGTCCTGTCTTCCCGGCCGAGACACTCATCTTTGAAGACTAATTCCGGCAGGATGTGAAAGATCGATACAACCGGACGCAGAACCCCGAATATCGTTCTCTCATCTCCTTGTAATCACGAGTCAGTGACTGTTAAAATAGAGACATCAGGCTAAGAATGCCGATCAGAGGAAGGATTCCCACCCCCTGTGTGGCTCTCGGTGCTTACCTCCGCAGAGATCACACCCTGCCGTCCGACTTCAACGTCGTAATTTGAAACCACCCATTTTTTCACATCCAGAGAGGTTTCCATGATTCGTTTGACCCTTGTTACATTGTGCGCGCTCCTGTTGACCGCAGGAGCTTCGATTCTTGAAGCTGGTAAACCGAGTTGTTGTGCTCCACAGCCAACCTGCTGCTCACCCGCTACAAAAGCAACTGCCGGCTTTCGCTATCCATTGCCTTACCACATCGCTCTTCAACGAGCCGAAGATGCTAACAAAGCCGAGGCACTGAACACCGAACTCGCCGCCAAGCTCGAAAAGTTGGAAGCGCAACTCGCCTCCACTCAAAAATCATTGAGCGAAACTCAAAGCAAACTGGCATCGAGTCAAAAATCTTTGAAATCGACTCAGGAAACTCTTGCGAAGGTCGAAACCGAACGGAACGCAGCTCGTAAGCAGGCCCAGAGCCAGAAGCAGGCCGCTCAGAAACAAGCTGAACTCGCCAAGGCTGCCAATGATCGTGCTGAAAAAGCAGAAGCGGCCAGCAAGCAAGCCAAACAGCAAGTCGCCAAAATGACCAAGACCGTCGAAGAGGCGAAAGCGGCAGCTCAAAAAGAAACGGCTGAACTGAAAACTCAACTGGCTTCGGTCAGTCAAGAACTCCAAAAGATGAAGGAAGAACAGGAAAAACAACCCGTGCCGGAAACTCCACCCGCAAAAGTGGAAGAGCCAGCCCGCGTCAAAGAAGAATCAACTGAAGATTCCAAAGACGACAAGACTGAAGAGTAAAGTTTGCGGTTCGTTCAGTGAGATAAACAGACTGACGCGAGGTCATTAATGGCCTCGCGTTTTTTTGTGGACCTACGGAATACCCGGTGTCATTCCCCCGAGTTGAACGCTGGCTCTGCGATGCCTGCCTCATCGACCAGCCAGGGAGTCCACACCAATTGCACTTCATCGACACGGATGTCGCTTTTGCGGGGTGTAACTTCGAGTTGCTCGAGTTTCAAATTCTCGGGTTTCCAATGCTCTTCGAGTGACTTGATCTCTTCGTTGAGCTCTTTTTCGAGTGCCTCTTTGTCTTGCTTGAGTGTTGAGACTTTCTCTTTCGCTCGTTCCACATCATCGGCTTGCTCGGACGCTCGGCCCATCGATCTTGCCGAAGTAGTGGCTTTGGAAATATTTGTGCGAGACGCGATCTTGCGTCCGAATAATGCCCCCAGTAACGTCGAACCGATACTCAGATAAGAGTCATTTTTCGCCTTCGCGTATTGAGATTCTTCCCGCTTGACGGCGGCTTCGGCAGTTTCAATTCGACCTTGTAATGAGGAAATTTTGGAGCCATATTTCTTACGTAGTTTTTCGACATCGAGATCCCGTTGTTCGGAGACGGCTTGTCGTAACCTGACTCGAAAGTCACCTTCCGTTTCCCCCGGCTGGGAATACAACTTCAAATCGGCACACTTCCAGACCGAAACCCGTTGGGTTTCATAGAACTCGGCCTTCAACCGCGATGTCCATTTTTTCAGATTTGTCTTGTTGAGCAGTTTCAAAGGAACATCGGCAAAAACGGCTTTCGGATGAGGTTCCGAGGCGTGTTGAAATTGATGCGGATCGACGATGGTCGCGTTGTCCCAGTCGGGTTTGACGATGTCATTGTCGAAAGTTTGCAACAAACCACATTCTCGCCACTCGTCAACTTTGTACGTCGAACGCACAAAGTGCAGTTCACCCGTTCCTAACATCATTGGGCGGTAAACCAATCGACTCGATTCAGAGAGGGGTTGAGAGAGATCCAAAAAACTTTCTTTGACATACTCGGGAATGACAGGCCGTGCAGCGGCGCTGAGTGCCGACATTTGAGGAGCAGGCTGCGACTTGGCTTTCGTGGCTGAGGGAATATGCCCTGGTGCGGTTGCGATGGGTTTCTCACTCTTTTTGGGTCTTAGCGGATCCATCAATTTTTTGATGTGCTGACGAGTGAGAGGGCCACGAAGATACGATAATGCCCACCGTGTCTGAAATGTCACGGGACGGTTTTCATGCACGTTATTCATCAGAAATACGCGTCGTCCGAGTCTGGCCAGCGTTGCTTCCATTTCGGCTTTATTGAACTCTTTCCCCGCCTGAATCGAAGCGCCTTCGAGACCTTCCAGGACGCGCGCTTTGTCGCGTTCGGTTTGCAGTCGTCCGAGAAACCAGGTGCCGGTGTTCGAGAGACCTTTGTAGTCGAGATCGACGGGATTTTGGGTCGCCAAAACGCATCCCAAACCATACGCCCGTGCTTGCTTCAATAATGTCAGCATGGGGATCTTGGAAGGAGGATTCTTTGTGGGAGGAAAATAGCCATACACTTCATCCATGTACAAGATCGCCCGCAAACTCGATGTCCCCGGTTGAGTGCGAACCCAGGCAAGAATCTCATTGAGAAGAATGGTCACAAAGAACATCCGCTCGGCATCAGAGAGATGGGAAATTGATAAAATGGAGAGTCGCGGTTTTCCCTCGGCTGTGTACAGCAACCGCTTGATATCGAGTGGTTCACCTTCCAACCAACTCGCAAACGTGGGAGAGGCCAAGAGGTTATTGAGCGTCATCGCCAGTTCGGTGCGATCTTTGGGAGGATAAAACGTCTCTAAGTCGAGCACGCCGACAGAATGAAACGGCGGGTTCTGGATCTCTTTGATGAGCGACGGGATATCCATATTCCGACCAGCGAGCCACGCGGTCTGTAAAATATTGGAAATCAAAATATGTTCGCGACTGTTGAGCGGATCTCCATCAATGCGAATTAACGCCAGCAATCCCGAGGTCGCAGACGAAACTCTTTCCCGGAATGCTTCCGGGTCATCCAGTATCTGCTGTGCCGGAGCGTTAAAAGATCGCAAGACGGTAATCGGTAATCCTGCGGTACTTCCCGGCGTGTAAATCGCCATATCGACCGCATCGCGGAAGCGTTTGATCCTTGCGGGAGACTGCCCCCAGGAGGCGAGTCCCTCTTTCCACATCGTGGCGGTTTTCTGTGCGAACTCGTCGGGAGTTAATCCATCCCGCGCCGCTTCACTTTCGTCGATCCAAGGTCGAAAATCCTTCGGCTTCATTTCAGGGAAGGTCAGAAATATGTTGCCGAGATCCCCTTTCGGGTCGATGGCAATCACGGGAATATTGTCGATCGCGGCTTCTTCCAACAAGGAGAGGCAGAGTCCCGTCTTTCCACTCCCCGTCATCCCGACGCAGACTGCGTGTGTCGTCAAATCTTTGGAATCATAGAGGATCAAGTTTTCCCGGCATTCTCCCGCTTCGAGATCGTATTCTTTGCCAAGATAGAAAGCCCCGAGTTTTTCGTATTCCGGTAATGCTGTTTTCACAGTGGTCACTCTATCGGTTAGAACATAAGAGCAGGGAACGTCTTATGATTTTTGTAGGAACTGGGCTCAGAGTCCAGTCTCGATCTCTGGATCTCGTCATTTCAGATGCCATTGATGCGGGAATCAATTGTATGAAAAACGTATCCGCATTGTATGAAGATTCGGTTATGCTGGAAAAACCTGAAGATTCCAGAAAGTTCGAGGAATTATGATCGAGAAAGAAGAGTCGATCATTTTTGCGCTGCTCAATCAGGCGCGAGAGGGAGACGAACTTGCGCGCGATCAACTGTTCGAAAAATGTCGCGCCTATGTGGGATTCATGGCAAGATCTCAAATGGAGAACTGGATGAATGCCAAGATCGATGCCTCCGATCTGATTCAACAGACCATGATGGACGCCCACCAGGGATTCGATCAGTTTCGAGGGAAATCAGAAGCGGAGTGGATTGGCTGGCTCAAAAAAATTCTGCAACATAATGCGGTCGATTTCTGTCGAAAATACAAAGGAACCGAGAAACGAAACGCCAATCGTGAAGTCTCTTTTGCTCAATCGCAGTCGCAAAGTTTGTTTCGAGGGGCGGCAGAACCCGATGCAAACGAAGAAACTCCCAGCGAAGTGATCATGCGCAAGGAAAACGAAATCCTGCTCGCAGATGCGTTATCGAAATTGCCCGACGATTATCAAGAAGTGGTCTACCTGAGGAATATGCAACAACAGCCCTTCAAAGAGATTGCCGAAAAAATGGACCGATCTCAGGGAGCCGTACAAATGTTGTGGTTGCGAGCCATCAAGCAACTACAGGAGCAGATGCAGCATGTCGAATGAAGTTGGCGACAGCCCTGCCCCAGCGGAGGACTCCGAAGAATTGCTGTTTGCGCAATTGGAAGCTTATACCCAAGCCCTCCAAAAAAGAGATCACAAAACTTGTCAGCGAATCTTGAGCGAATCGCCCGAGATTGAGCCATTCATCGGGTGTCTGGGAAATCTGAATGAGTTTAGCGTAGCGAAACCCCGCTCTCTGGCTGACATTAATCTTCCCGCCTACGCTCCCACCATCTCGAGTGGTTCGGGGTCCAACTCATCGTTCGGGTCCTCCATGCTCAAACCGAATCAAACATTCGGAAAGTTTGAGATCGAAGAAGAACTGGGACGCGGTGGCATGGGCGTTGTCTTTCGGGCACGTCAGACAGATCTGAAACGCGATGTCGCCATCAAAGTCATCCGCTCCCATCAGTTGGCAGATGATGAAGAGTTACGAAGATTTCAAGTCGAAGCGCAGGCAGCGGCGAGATTGAAACACCCCAACATTGTGGCGGTTCACGAAATTGGTGAAGTCGATGGGCAACACTACTTTGCCATGGACTATGTCACCGGGGAAACATTGTCTGACCGCTTGAATTCGGGGCCGCTTGAGATCGAGGAAGCCGCCACATTACTGATTCCCATTGCCGAGGCGGTCCATTACCTGCACGAACATCAGGTGATGCATCGCGACCTGAAACCATCGAACATCTTATTGAACGAGAATAATAAACCACTCGTCACAGATTTTGGTCTCGCCCGAATTTTTGGAAATGACGACGATCAGCAAACACAAACCGGCGTGATTATCGGTACGCCCAGCTATATGTCTCCCGAACAGGCGGCCGGTCGCGTGAAGATGATCACTAATCGTAGCGACATCTATTCGTTGGGTGCGATTTTTTACGAAATGTTGACGGGGAAGCCACCTTTCAAAAAAGACAACCCGCTGGACACAATCGTACAAGTCATCGAACAGGAACCTCAGTTACCAAGACGTTTACGCTCGGAGCTTCCTCGTGACCTGGAAAAAATCTGCCTGAAGTGTCTCGAAAAAGATCCCACCAAACGATACGCGACCGCTGATGAACTGGCCAAAGATCTGGATCGCTATTTACGCGGCGATCATGTCTTGGCCGCCTCGCCTTCAATCGTAAGCCGTGTGACCCGATGGTCGCGACGTTTTCCGGCAGCATCGTCGCGCTGGGCGGGTTTGTTGGGAGCAGCATCGATCGTGCAAGGACGCTACCTCATCAGCGGCGTCGAAAGCCAACCTTATCATAATGAAGTGATGACGATTTTCGGCGTGTGGGCAATCGTCATCGGACTCTTTCAATTTCTGGCGAATAACCAGAAAGTCAAATCTTCTCTGGAATATGCCTGGACGGCGACAGACGCATTTCTGCTCACGTTTGTCCTGTTGAAAGTCCCTGAAGATTTGGGACCGTTGGTGATCGGTTATCCGATGGTCGTTGTCGCTTCGGGAATGTTTTTCAACGTGCGCATTGTCGTCTGTTCGACGATTTTCAATTGTGTGGGATACCTCGGGCTTTGGTTGTGGCATCCCACAGAGCCATCTTTGCCACACTACGGAGTGATCTTCATCGTCACTCTGGGAATACTGGGAGCCGTCACTGCGGCACAAGTACGACGAGTCCGTGTTTTGAACCAATATTACGAATCGCGACAGTAGTATGTATCGCGGAAAGAGAGCCGGGTTTACGAGTAATCTTTAAAAGTCTCGTATCCCATGTAGCCAATGAGACCAGCACCGATCAAGAACATGATATCAAGCAGAAACTGGCGTCCGTAAGGAATGGCAATAGCCATATCGAGAGCCGCACTGACACCGACAATACCTGCCAGAACCAAGGCGACAATTACTAGATATCTCGAAACATTCGACATTCAGCCGTTCCGATCGTCTTCGGGCGAAATCACTTTACAAATCGTGTCAACTCAACCAGTTTCGTCAACGAGGACGAGTATAGAACACTCAGGGGGGCCGAATCCACCCCGCATTCCAGAAACACTTCCGAATCAGTTCCCTTGATTGCTTCAGTCCCTATAACCGGACCAGATTTCAAGGGCTTTCAGGGCTGGCAAAGCTCGACCACGTAGCCATCCGGGTCTTGTAGAAAGAGTTGGACCGCTCCGTCTGGACGCGATTTGGGCTCTGAAATAATCGTGGCCGACTCCGCTTTTGCCGCTGCAAAACAAAATTGAACGTCGTCCACCAGGAACGCAAAATGGTGATTGCGTGTGGTTGGCTCTCCCGGACGTATCTCTCCGGCTGGTCCCGATTGCCCATGTTCGAGGATCAGATGGATTTGTGTATCGCCCGCCTGAAACCATTTTCCCGAAAAAGTGAAATCGGGACGAGGGACATCTTCCATTCCCAAAAGCCCGCAATAAAACTTTTTGCTGGCTTCCAGATCTTTCACCACTAAGGTGACATGATCGAGCGCCTTGACCTGAATCGGTGTCGTCATTTTATTCATGAGTTCGCCCACTCCAGTAAGTTTGAATGTGTGTGGATTCTCGATTTTGCTCCGACCGAGAGACGATTGCAAGTGGCAACAAGACGCTGAAAGCTTGTCATGCTAAATGAATGATGCCGATGTCGGCACTACGATCAGTTCTGGCACGCGAGCTCTGGCAGGGAGACAGGCTACCATGACGGCTGTTGCCGCTACGTCTTCCGGCTGTAAGATTCTCGCGCGATGCTCGGCAGAAACAGGAGTCGGACGGTCATCCAGAATCGGAGTTTCCACTTCGCCGGGATGAATGTTGGTGACGCGAATTTTGTTTTCGCGCTCTTCTTCACCCACCGTCATGCCGAGAGCACGCATCGCGTATTTGGAGGCATTGTAGGCAAGTCCTCCCAACGGGTTTGATCGGACTCCCGAGATGGAGCAAATATTGATAATCACTCCATCTTGTCGTTCACGCATCGACGGTAATACCGCTTGAACGCAATGAAACGCGCCGGTCGCGTTGATGTTGATCAGTTTGTCCCAGTCGTCGGGATCGAGTTCGGAAACTCGTCGCTTCCGAATGTTGGTGCCTGCCGAGTTGACAAGAATGTCGATGTGTCCGAGTTCACTCTCAGCCCATGTGAACAATTCTTTGACACTTTCGCGATCGGAAACATCGCACGCGTGATACTTGAAATTAGTGCCTTCGGCGGTCTCTTTCAATTTTTCTTCACGACGACCGGTAATCGCAACCTGACAACCAAGATCGGCCAGCCCATGCGCAATGGCGGCTCCAATTCCTGTGGCTCCTCCGGTGACTAACGCAACTTTTCCTGCGAGTAACGACATGCTATTTCCTCGTCTCTGACGACAACTTCAATGATGGTTTCCTCGGATAAAGAAACATCATACCGCTGTGTTACGTCGGATGCGAGTAGTTGAACCCATTCTCAAACGAGATCACATGTTCGTTTTGGCATCCACGGCATCGCCGAGCATTTTCCCCAGGGAATCGTTTAACGCGACATCGTGACTATGATTCTGGGCATAAATCCGAAAGATCAAAAAACTGGTCGGTACAGAACGAAAGAGTTCGTCGTCCAACAATTCTTGAGCATCGCCGTATGCCGGATCGATGAGATAATTTTGCCCTCCAGCAGGGAGCCGCCCACTCGGACGATGATAATGACGGGCCACATCGACCTTTAGTGGGATGTCCTTGATCTCTCGCGGCAATTTTTCTCGCACTCGCTTTTCGACGATATCCGGTTCGGAAAAGATCGACATTTGCTCGGCCGCTCCCGTATGGAAGTACATCGATTTTTCGCATGCCATCTTCCAACCAAGTTCCCGGCAGAGAATCCGGTTCCAGCGATCACCGATCTCTTTTTTGCGAGGATCATCGCTATCGGCCCACCGTTTCACATCGACGAGAAAAGTGGATTCGGTCAGTTTGAGGTATTCATCCAAATGTTCGAGGGGATTGCCGGGAAAGAGGTTCTCCATAATCTCGCCAAATATGTCGCCCAAAGAGAGGTCAAGTGATCGCACTGCACGATGAAAGTAAATTGATCGAAACAGATTCGCTCGCGTTTCGATAAAGTTAATCAGTGTCGATAATCCGCGAACATGAATCGTTAAGCCCGCAGAAGTGAAGAAGCTGTAATGGAGTAATCGTGAGATATCAAAGGCACGTAACGAATAGCCCGTCATGTAGGCATCGCGTAACACGAAGTCCATATTATCGACCGTGTAGATACCGCTGAATAACGCTCGCAATTTGCGCAGCCAATCGGGTTGTCCCTCATGATCGTCCCGATTTTTGGGGCGACGAATTAACCAGGAGATCTGTCGCGGTTCGAGTTCTTCCAGCGGCTGCAATTCTCCTCTAGGATTACGGCGAATGCCGCGGAGTAAGTCCCCCAACTCGTGCTCGATGATATGAGCTCCAATATCTTCGTGGGTCAAATCGTATTGATCGAGATAATGGTCGTCAAAGAAATGGCCGAACGGTCCATGACCCACATCGTGTAACAACGCCGCCATCCTCACCAGACTCTCCACGTAGGCGCGAGACGGAACATTTCCGCAAGCTTCGGCCAACGATTCGTACCAGTGTTCGATCACACGCGATGAGAGATGCATGGCCCCCAGCACATGCTGAAAACGCATATGTTCGGCGGAAGGAAAGACCCACCACGCGGTCTGTAACTGGTGGATTTGCCGCAGACGCTGCACCCACGGATGGTCGATAATTTCCTGTTCGGAAACTTCACCTTCCGGCAGAGACGATTTAGACACAAACGGAATATAACCGTGAATCGGATCGTGAATCAGGCTTTCAAGCTCAAAATCGCGGACCATGAATACTTCCCGTCATGAATCTCAGGAGAATTGCCAGGGGCACGATGATAACTGATGACCCCCCTGTTCGGATAGTTAAGTTCGACCGGGCAAACCTGCTCCCGATTCTGATGATCCTGAAGGACTCCCGTGCGTAGAGAGAGTGGTTCTGGTATTTTGTAAGCCGTCCATTTCAAAGAAGCTGAGATATGCTCTCTCCAGAAGAACCTCAAGAATTTCTACATTTTCGCGCAAGTCAGCATGAACGTGGTTCCGTTCGACTCGTGAAAGCGGAAGTCATTGCGCTGATTACGGCTATGATCACCATCGCCGTTCGGCACGGCTTACGCCAGTCATCCGACCAGCAAACCGACTTGCTCGGCGGTCTGATCGTCATTGCGTCCTTGTTGATCGCCGTCTCGTGCATCGTTCGCTATCGCTGGAGTCTACGACGTTCTTCGTTTTTGAGAGAACATTGGGGCAAAGTCTCTTTTGCGGGACTTTTTCTCGTCGGCTCGGTAACGGTCTTCTCGGTGGCTCACCTCCTTCCAGTCATCTCGGGCCCTGCCGGTCCGCGGTTTGAATGGCTCTATGCTTACTCGGAAGGTTTGATTCTGTCTCTGGGAATTTTTCAGGGTTTATCAGTCAGTCGGGCGTATGCCTCCAAAGGAATCAATCCTGCATTGTTGTTGGCAGGGTCGTTCGTGGTCTTGGTGACCATTGGAACTTTTCTGCTCATGTTACCTCGTGCTCGGGCGATTGGCCCCGATCAGACTGTACAAGCGAGGGCTCCGTTTACCACAGCACTTTTTACAGCAACTTCGGCAAGTTGTGTGACCGGGTTGATTGTCGAACCGACGGGAACGTATTGGAGCCGATTTGGACAATCTGTTATTCTCATTCTGTTTCAGATTGGCGGATTGGGCATCATGACGTTTGGTGCGTTGTTCATCGCCTTGGCGGGTCGAAATCTCCAAGTCCAGGAAACCGCCACGTTACGAAAACTACTCGATTCAGATCGGCTGGGTGACGTTCGGCAATTGTTGATTACCATCTTGATCTTCACGTTCACCGCGGAGATTGTAGGAGCATTTCTGATTTCAGGATTGTGGCCAAGCGCAGCACCCAGCGAACAAGCCTTTCAGGCCATGTTTCACTCGGTCTCGGCGTTCTGTAACGCAGGATTTTCTCTCACGGAGGATAGCTTTGTCGGGATGGCCCATCGGTGGCAAATCTGGCTGGTTGTTTCGGGATTGATTATTGTTGGTGGATTAGGGTTCGGCGTCGTATTTAATTTGTATCGAGTCCTCCAGTCGAGAATTCGCGGGCCGAAGAAGAGGAGAAAGATCCCTGAAAACTTATTCACACAAACGCGGTTAAGCCTGACATCGCGATTGGTCATCTATTCTTCGCTGAGTTTACTCGCCATCGGAACCTTTGGTTTTATCTTGCTAGAGTCGTTTGCTTCAACCGGTGAAGATTACACTCACGTTTCCTGGAGTGATGCCTGGTTTCAGTCGGTCACGTTTCGAACCGCAGGATTCAATACGGTCGATTTGGGAGAAATGCAAACGACGACCAAACTCTTTGCAATCGGGATGATGTTTATCGGTGCCTCCCCAGGATCGACGGGAGGTGGAATTAAAACGATCTCTCTTGCATTGGTCCTCTTGGCGATCTTTTCGTTACTGAAAGGAAACGATCGGGTGGAAGTGGGACATCGACGAATCCCGGCTGCCCAAATCCAAAGAGCGTTTCTCATTGTGACTTCGGGTCTGTTCATCGTGATGGTGGCAACATTTTTTCTGGTTTTATTTGAAGCGAAACCGGAATTGTTAATCGACCATTTGTTTGAGGCGACCAGCGCCTTCGCAACAGTCGGCCTCTCGACGGGCATCACGGCAGAATTGACGACACCTTCGCGACTCGTCATCGTGTTGACGATGTTCATCGGTCGCGTCGGACCACTCACCATGTTGCTCGCCTTGGCGGGAAAACAGAAACGTCCCATTTACGATTTACCAGAAGAGCGAGTTGCACTCGGTTAATCGACTGACCGACTCCTTGATTATTTGGACACACAATCATGCATCGTATTGCCATTATCGGTTTAGGACGTTTCGGAACGGCACTTGCGCGCCAACTCTCAGTCAGTGGTGCTCAGGTCATTGCCATCGATTCAGAGCAGCAAACGGTTGAAGACATTAAAGATCAAGTTCCCGTCGCGGTGCGACTCGATTCGACCGACAACCTGGCTCTGAAAAGCCAAAGCATCGATTCGGTGGATGTTGCCGTCGTCGCCATCGGTGAAAATTTTGAAGCCGCACTGCTCACGACGGTCATCCTCAGCAAATTTGGGGTTCCGAAAATTATCTGTCGCGCTCAGTCCGTTTTCCATGCCGAAATTTTCAAACAGATTGGCGCCCATCAAGTCATTCAGCCGGAACTTCAAGCGGGCGAACATCTGGGTCGCCAGCTTGCCAATCCCCGCGTTGACGAATTCATCAAACTGGGTGAAGACTTCTCCTTGATCGAATTGCATGCTCCCAAACAGTTCCAGGGAAAATCGCTCGCCACACTTCGGTTGCGACAAGATTATGGCGTCAACCTGGTTGCCCTGATGCGTAAGAAAATCGAAATGACGGCGGAAGGGGAAGTGACTCGTACAAAGATCATGGCGGTTCTCGACGCAGAGGATGTGATTTGCGATCTAGACGTTTTGATGCTGGTCGGTTCCGATGACGCGCTGGCCAAACTCCCGCAGGAGTAATATCTTTGATCTGGCTATTGTTGTGTCTCGTTATTGCGCGGAATTATCATCCTTAATGAATGACTCGCAGTGATGATATTCGGAATTCGTTGATGAAATCCTTCTCTTCCTCTGGAGGAGAAGGTGCCCGACAGGGCGGATGAGGAGGTCGTTGAACCGAGATTGATCACCTCCTCACCCCGGCCCGAAGTAGAAAATACGATTTCTTGCGCACTTCAATCAGAAGTCTACCGCGACAAGTCTTCATCCCTCCTGTTCGTCGGGCGACTTGTCTTGCTTCCATTGCTGATCGCTCGGCGGTCTCGATTACACTCCTCAGGAGGAGAGGGTGGCATGCAAGTTTGTACGATCTTCAAGCACTGTTGGATCGCTCATCGATCAAGGACTCCCGTAAAAATAACTCACAAAAATGAGTCTCTTCGCTGGATCGTGTGCAACCGCTAAGTGATATGTGCTCTAAAGACGATCCTGCTTGCGTATTGGCAAATAGGTCAACCAGAGTTCGGGAATCTCTCTCACTGCCGTTTGCAACGTCAAAGTATCTCGTTCCCACACAAGTTGCCGGGGTTTGAAGCCGGCCCGTAATGTACGAATTCTGAGCGAAGCGATCTGTAACGGACTTCCCACAACGAGCACTGCGGATTCCTCTTCCTCTGCTTTCACATTTTCCAGATCGCTTTGTAACTTGTGACCGGCAGTCGAGTCTCCCGCCGTCATCGAAATCTGTAACGCCTGCTGTTCAGCGAATGGTTGCAGTATCTTGTTCCAGGCGGCGGTCTTGGTCTCCGTTCCGATGAGAATCAATCGCGTGGACCCAGACGAGGAAAAATACCTGCTGAGATCGTGAACTTGATCGACTGAAGGCTCCGACAAGTCGTCAACGGCCAGAAAAATTGTTTGTGCCGGGATCGCATCGCTCGTTTGCCCCAGGCAATAGATGTGAGAGACCGGAATGGCGAACAGGCAGACATCAAACGCAATGATCGCCAATAACAATCCTCCCTGTCCTCCACGTTCGACTTCACTCGGTTGAGTGAGACCGGCGAAAATCACCGAAAGAACTCCCGTCACCTGCAACATGAATGGAACAGGGACGGGGGAATCGATTAACCCGGCCTCTTTGGCGGCATACCAATTCCAAACTTGTAACAATGAGTATCCCAGCAATAGTCCGGTCATTGTCCAAGTCAGGCCACGTACAATCTTGGGTTCTCGTTCGGTAAATCCATAGACCAGCAACAACACTCCATACAACGCACTGCCTCCACGTTGTGCTACAGCAGACAATGGAAGTTCTCCCAACCACCAGACTGTGTAAGAATCGCCCCACAGAAAAACTTGAAGAAGAAGAAACAATCCCCAAAAGATGGCCACTCCGCGCGAGATCGATTCCCAAGCTGGCCGTCGATCAATGACAGAGCGTTGTGACTGAGTCGGCCTTTTGACGGGCGGGCGGGCAGCAGTCGACATGAGGCATCCTGCGGGGCAATTGTTTCGAGAGGAGAGTGCCTCTCCGGGGAAATGCTGTCTGATTCACAAATGTTCGTAGTTAGAGCGATTTTCTGCAAGCTCAGTTCTGTGAGGACTCTTTCGAAATCAGGGTTTGCCCTATACCCAGTAATTCCTCCAACTGCTCATTACAGAAGTGCATTCCAATCACGGCCTGCTGAAAGTTGGTATGAGTAGAAGCTTCTTGAGCATCGGCTTCAAACTGACGTGCGGCGGTTTTCAGCTTGCCGATCTTCTTTCTCAACATATGCAAATAACCCGGTGGATCGTCGATGCGTGTTTCCAGTGCCCGAGAGGTATCAAAGACCGCCCGCACAATTCCCATCAATTCGGGAAAGTCTTCCACTTCTTCACTATGCTTGATGAAAGTTCGAACCATCCACGCATTCGCCATTACCTGCTGGCAGCGATCAACGACATCTTGCAAAGTTTCGGGGGGATATTCACTCATCGAGTTTTTCTACAGTCGCGTTTTTCTACATTTGTCCATCCGCACGATTACTCCACCACGGCAAACTGACACCACCATCCATCGTCACGGTGCTCCCCGTCATGTAATCCGCATCGGCAGACAGCATAAAGGCGACCCCCTTTGCCATTTCTTCGGGAGATCCCATTCTCCCCCATGGCAAGTTGGCAGCCCCTTCTTCAATTTGTTCTTCGCTAAAAAACTTCCGTTCTCCGGGAGTATCGATCCAGCCGGGATGCAACAAATTGACGTTGATACGATGCTTGGCCAATTCAATCGCGGCGGTTCGTGCCATGTGATCAATGGCGGCTTTCGCCATGTTATATGCCATTGCGGTGGGAATCGGGATGACGGCATGCGGTGAACTGATAACAACAATCGAGCCTTTTGTGTTCGCTTTGACCATCTGTTGAGACGCAGCCCGCACTCCGTAAAATGCCCCCCACATACTCACATCCACCGTCCGTCGAAAGCCTTCCATATCGGCATCGATCATCAACTCTCGATCAGAGTATGCCGCATTGGAGACATAGCCGTACAAGTCGCCAAATTCTGCCACCGTTTTCGCCACCATCTCTTCAACAGACGCTTGATCGGAAACATCGGCCTGGAGCAGAAGACATTGTTGACCGAGGGATTCGATTTCTTGCTTGACGCTTTCCGCTTCCTCGGTATGGGATCGATAGTTGAGCCCGATGTTGGCACCTTCAGAAGCAAGTTGAAGCGCAATTGCACGACCGATTCCGCGCGAAGCGCCTGTGACGATAACCGTTCGACCCTCAAATCTCATAACAAACGTCCCTAATGTTGTGGTCCATGATGTGTTGGGAGCATACATATTAGCAGCAGCCGGTACTCGATGTGAGGTAACAGGAGATCGAAATACCGAACCACCCGAAATCTTAATCACAGCAAAAGCTTTATTTACAAAGACTTAGAGCCTTGAAGACCGATCTGTGCAGAAAATCGATCATCTGCTACTCTTCCCTCCGCTCAATGAGACATCAAGAGCGTATTATTCCCCCCAGAGACAAAGTTAATCCCGTGAAACTGCGTCATTCTCGATTAATACTTCCGTGTATGGTCATTCTGAGCAGCCTGATTTCTGGCTGTATCAGCCCTTTGAATACGCGCTTTCCACAACCGTTTATCTACAATCAAAAGGCGGAAGCGGTCTCTTATCAGTATCACGATCCGTTTCCTGACGAAACGATCGGCCCCGGTGTGGGAACTCGCCCTCCCTCATTTCAAAATCAAAGAGACCCCGCACGACGCGCTGCGGAAAATCGAATGTTGAGAGGCTATAATCTGGAAGGAGCCCCGACCGGCTCACTGCCTCCCAAAACAAGCTGGGACTACCCGGATTCCGTGCAGACCCAGTAATAGCCCGATGATCGATCATCGGGAAGGATATTATCCCGATGACCATCGCCGTTTCCCGTCGCCATGTCTTACTCTCTTTGATGGCCGGTAGACTTTCGACTCATCGGTTCGCTCAAACTCTTCTCGGGCAAGAATCAAACGACGACGCCCGCCGCTTGGTCACTCCAGATATTCGACAAGCCATCGAACGGGGTTTGAAAACCTTGAGCCGCATGCAGCATCAGGACGGCTCTTTTGGCTCAGGAAATATTTACAATCACAGCATCGGAGTGACGGCACTCGTCGGCATGGCGTTTCTGGCAGCAGGACACACTCCCGGCAATGGTCCGTATGGTGAAGCGGTCGAACGAATCACTGATTTCTTGATTTCAAAGTGTGATGCCAACGGGTTTATCCAAGAGCCCAATTCACGGACTCACGTCTCCATGTATGGACATGGTTTTGCGGTCACCTATTTGGCAGAGGTCTATGGCATGACCGAACGCAAAAACCTGAAACCCTGCTTGAATCGTGCCATCAAGTTGATTCTCTCTTCACAGAACAAAGAGGGAGGCTGGCGTTACGAACCGAAACCTTCAGACGCCGATGTGTCGGTCACCGTGTGCCAGGTAATGGCGCTACGTTCGGGAAAAAACGCCGGTCTCTATGTGCCAAAAGAAACCATCGACCGTGCCGTCAATTATCTCAAAGAGAGTCAAAACTCCGACGGTGGGTTCCGCTACCAAAAAGGGCGCCAGCCAGAATCAGACTTCGCTCGCTCTGCCGCCGCATTGGTGGGATTAAACTCTGCCGGTATTTACGAAGGCGAGGCGATCGAAAATGGCTTGAAATATCTGATGCGATATCGCCCCGGTACAAATGGACCGAGGCATTTTCAGATCCAACATTATCTCTACGGACACTATTACGCCGTCCAATTTATGTGGCATTGTGCTGGCGATGACTGGCCAGCCTGGTATCAGTCCGTGAGTGCGGAAATTCTTTCCATACAGCGTGGCAATGGCACATGGGACAATACCATTTGCCCCGAATATGCGACGGCAATGGCGTGTCTCGTCCTGGAGATGCCTTTTAACTTCTTACCGATTTTCCAGCGCTGAGTGATGATTACTCAGCCGCTGCGGCTTCTTTGTTTTTCAGTTCCGTTCCCGGATCAGCCAGCGTCACGGTAAATTTCGCCAGCAGGTGACCGGCAAACCGAAGAATTCCTGTATCGAGTTGACCACCTCCCGTGACGCGATCTCCATCACGCTTTAAGGCGAAGGTCAGAATATCGTTACCTTCCTTGAAGGCACCAATGGCGATTTCTCGCAGTTCATCCTGGCTCACTTTGGGTTTATTGTCTTCTTCACCTTCAGCAGTCGCGTCTTCCACCACCACTTTTTCTTCCTCTGCAGGATCTGCTGGAGTGATGTACCGGCCTCGCCATTCGACCCAGGGACCAAGCTTCAGGAATAAGGAGACAAACTCCATCGACGGCTTTTCAATTTTGGTTTCATCGGCTTTGGTCACCGCTGCCTTAATCGCTCCGATACCATCCGCTCCAATCGCGTACCAGAACTCATGTTCGCCCACACCAAAGTACAACGTGTCTCCGCCGAACATATCCATATACGCGGCCTTCATATCGTCTGAGGCGGTGAAGGAATGGATTGTCACACCGGCATGTGTTTCGATATTCAGGTTGACTGTGCGATCGGGACGACCTTTCTTGACCAACTCAATGGCTCGACTGACACTTTTGGCATTCTTGAATACCATCCCACCTTGCAGAGTGAATTTTCCGTTCGCTGCAGGTGCGGCGAGAACGTAACCATCGAGTCGCCCCTCTTTGAGAGTTTCGATCATCGATGCCGACAAAACCTTGATAATTTCTTCGTAAGCTTCCTTCTGGCTATCGTCGAACATTTCGGAGTTTTTCACGTCGGAGAGTCCGCTTTCGCGGTAAAGCTCCATGATGCCGACGAGGTTCGTTTTCTGTTGTTCATCCAGAGGCAGGTTGATGCTGCCGTGCAAAATTTTGCCTTCGGGAACGACTAATCCTTCAAAGCGGGAAGGAACTTGTCCCAATTGACTCACCGCTTCAGACAACATCGATTTTTTATCAGGCAGTAAATCGATAGAGAGATTTCCCGTCTTTTTCTCGTTATCAAGTAACCAACCAATGATGGCTTCTTTCGGATCGGCAAAGTAGCGAGCCAGTTCGTCTAACTGCAACTCGCTGACGGCACGCCGTAATTCAAAAGATTCCTGGGTTTCGTCTTCTTTCTGTTTGACGGCGGCCATCAATTCTTCTTTGACCGATTCATATTCTTTTCGACGATCTTTGGCAGAGCCTTCTTTGTTCAACATATAGAAGACGACATCGAACAATGTCTTGCCATCTTTATCGAACGCATATTTTTTCAAGTCATCATCGATAGGATCGAATCCACGTGCAGGGACCACATCGCGATCGGGACCGATCACTCCATAATCATCGATGACACGCAAGATGCCTTCATAGGCGTTCGAGAGTTCGTAATAAGTACGAGTCCGGCGTTTCGGCTCGATCCCGAACAGTCCGAGGTTTTCTAAAAAGTCGTCCAGTTCTGCGATGGGAAACGACGAACGATACTTCACTCCCTCGTCCGAATTCACGAGGTCCACTCGGATCAAACGGGTCGGATCAACACCCAGTAGAAAGACATCATCGAGATATCGTTTCAACACATCCCAAGGCTGTTCCGTTTCGTTGGGACGCCCCTTCAAGTCACGCACTAATTCCAAGTTGGAATTCAACTCGAGCATCAGCTTCAAGTCGGCTTTAATCCCGTCTGCGCTCGAAAGCACAATAGAAATCTTGGGATCTTTCTCGTCACCAAACAGAGAAATCAGCGGGAAGCAGACAAAGCATAAAGCCAATCCGGTAAGCCGGAGGAGATGTTTCACAAGAAACTCCTTTTTCGATTCATCAATCGCGATGTATTTCTGGGTGATCCGATCACTGAAAGTCGTCCTTCAAGCTGATTATCAACTCTCGGACATTGACGTAATACTAAGACTAACAGTCTCTTATGGAAAGTCCGAAATCACTGGTTTCGGGGGAAATACGCCTCAAAAAGGATCGAACTTGCGACTTCCCGCCAATCCTGATCCCGATCGCACTCTTAAAAGGCCCATTTCCCTGCAATTTCTCTGATTTTTAAGCGTCAAAATTGAAGTTGCCACAGGGTGAAAACCAAAGGTCGCTACTCGGCAGCGTCCGTCGTATCGGGCTTCGTTGGAGAAGTCTCAATTCCCACACAAATACCCGCCAACATCGATACTTCTTGAACAGGGGCCGGTAATTGCTTTTGAATCAATTTCTGGAATGGCCTGGATTGTCCGAGTTGCCCGGCGATTCGTCCCAGGAAGTAATACAATTCTTCTTTCATGACTGTCAGATCCATGCGAGTCGAACTGATTCTCTTAGGCAAGGCCTGAATTGCTGAAACGGTTAATTCCAAATCACCCGATTTCGCCACTGGCAGCAAGCGATCAAAGAAAGACATCTCTAAACGCTCGCGATCAATTCCGCTGGTATTGATTGCCGATTCCAGGGTACTGAAATCCTTTGCGGCAATCATTCGATCAAGCTCAAACAGAAACAGTTGTTGAGCATCGCGAGCCGGTAATGTCGATCCGATACGTCGAGCCAATTCCGTCAACTGACTCGAAGCCTTCGCCTGTTCGAGAGCAGCCTGGACTTCCGGTAATAAGGACGACTTGAGAAACGGTTCTTTCAAATCTTCGTTGGTTTCATCAATCCTGCTTTGCATCTCTTGCCAGACATTGGCCGCTTGGCCCCACATTAGTGCTTCACTCAGAAGTGTTTCCAAAGTCTCTACACGAAGTGCGGCGGAAGCTTCTAACTCTTTGAGTTTTTTGGCATAGCTGTTGAATCGAATCCGCAAAGTATTTTCATTTTCCAATTCCAGTTTTTCTTTCAACTCTGCTTTGATGGCATCAGCGCCAACATCATTCTGATCCTGAGGCCTCGCCGCTAAGGCAGAAGGAGTGGGACCAACAGACCGAGCCAACGTGAGAGCCGTCTGCATGATCTTCCAGGCCTCATCGCTTTCTCCGACCGCATCCTGAGCACGCGCCAACGCCAACAACGCCAAGATACGGTTCAAAACAAGCGAGGGGTCGGAGATCTCATAGTTCAATAAATCGACAGGAGCCGGAATCAGAAATTCGGTTCCTCCTTGCAATGCGTCTAATTGTTCGGTCGCCACTGTCAGAACTTTTTTCGCGTCTTCCGGTTGACCGCCCGAGGCAAAAAAGAGCGCTGCGTCGGACAAAATGCGTACCTTCGCGGCGGGCCCCTCGGAGGCAACCAGTTTGACAACTTGATCTGCCGACATCTCTCCCTTGAGAGCTTTCCAACGAGAGTACGCCAGAAGCATATCGGCTCGAACGCGATTATTGGGTGCGGCCTGCATCCAGCCCATCGCTTTTTCATCTTGATCGTGTGCCAACAACAGCATCGTCACCGTCACCCACTCGGGCTCGGCCCAACGATAAGCGGGATGATCGATGAGAGGTTGGATGGGATACCCGGGCAAATCTCTCAGAACACGCAATTGTGACGAACTCTGCCTCAATCGATTGAATTGCTGAGGATCAGAAATGTTGGCACCTTTAACAGCCGTTTCCAGCCATTTTATCGCATCGGCTTGTCTTCCTTCTGTTACCAGCAAAGCTGCCAAGCCACTCAGTTCATCAAAACGAATACGTCCGGCGGCAGGAGATTCGACAGCCGCTTTTTCCGCCTCAGCGATCAACTCTTTTCGCTTGGTGGCGTCTTTTTCTCTCCAGGCAATTTCTACGAGTGGCATCAGTCTCTTATTGAAAAACGCTTCTTTGCGATATTGATCGATTTTCTCAAGCTGCTCTTTCGCAGAATCGAGTTGACCAATTCGCGCAAACGATTCGGCCAACAATTGTCGACAATCGGCTTGCCGGTTGACTTGCGAATTCCATTCCCTTTGTCGAGCAATCGTCGGAATGGTATTTCCCAACAGCTCTTGCCGATATGCCAACGCGTCGAACGGCTTCTGGTCATCCTCGTTTTCTTTTTTCTTGTCGTCTTCGAAAACAGGATTGTATTCGATTTTTTCGACTGGTCTGGTGTTTTGCTGATTCGCGAGATTCTCAAGCGCGTTGGGATCTTCGGGGGGCTCTCTCAGAACAAAGAACCACACCGCCCCCGCCGCAGCACCCACAAAGATGACCGCAAACACAATCATAAACAGCGAACTTCCCGAAGACTCGGGTTTTGGCTCTTCCACTTTTTCGAGTTGAGGGGCTTCAAACACCGGAACCATACAGGATGGGTTGGCACACTTCACCGACTTCCCGGCAGCCGCTTCAGGAACATAGCCCGTTGTTTCGCACATTGGACAGCTGACTTCGTGAGTTCTCCCCGGAGATTTTCGCAGTGCGACTCTCACCGCCCCCTTTTGAGAACTGGTTTCAATGGCGAAGGGATCTTCGTCTTTGGAGGTGAGTTTTTTCTTTGGTTTTGGCTTCTCGGCCTTCTTCTCAGCAGTCGAAGAGTTGCCCCCCTTTGCCGACATGGCAGCGCCACAAAACGGACAGGTTTCCGGATTTTCGTCCAAAACCGACTGGCCGCACGAAGGACATGAAGGAAGATCCATTGGCTCGTTTCCAAAAAATAAAGTCGCGGGAAAACACTTCAATAGACACAGAATGTGCCTGCTTACGAAAAGGGCTTCTCAGAGACGCCTCCAAATCTCAAAAGTTCCCGAAACAGTCCCTTTTGATATCTGCGGTTCTCCAATTGTTTCACAAGTCAGGAAATCCTGAAATGACCATAACTTGCAACAATAATGACATCCCATTGTACGCTGATCACGGGTGGTCAGGCAATTCCCGGTCTGAAGAAATGCTCGAACTTCAAGCAGAGTTTCTCTCATTATTCCTCGAAGTCAGCACAAATTATCCCATAACAATGCCGAGGTTCAACCGTGAGAGAATTTGGAATTCGGAAATTGAACTTCTCTCGATCCTCGCTTACGATAAGAAGAGAGGAGGCGAACCGTCGTCTTCTTATCGACATGGTGTGAGCCATTCCCAAAAGATCGGACGTTGATCAGATTTTTATTCCTCGAAGATCTGACCATCCGCGGTACGAGAATGACATAAGGGCTTCAGGATGATGCGCGATGATCGTGGCTCGCTCCCTTTCTGGTCAATTCCCATAACCTCTCTCTTGGGAATTCGATTTCAGATCAATCTGTTATTTGTTTTGCTTCTTCCCGTTCTGTGTCTCTGGTTCGGGTTACGACTGGGCTGCTCCCTGTCTGCCATCCTGTTTCTTTCTGCGGCCATTCATGAGTCTGCTCGAATCGCACTTTGCAATTGGTTTGGAGAACCACCCACGCAATCCATCTTGTGGCCGGCGGGTGGCCTGACAACGGCATCGCGTCCTCGTACCCGAGTTCTCGGCGCGATTGCAGGAATGAGCGCGAATCTCTTGATCTGCTTGCTGACAGCCTACCCGTTGTATCAATCAGGCCGAATCTGGACCGCACTCGAACCCTTGTTGCTCGATGAGTTTCAACTTGGGAAAGACCCCGGCCAGAATATTGTCTATCTGTTATTCGCTATCAACTGGACTCTCACGTTGGTCAATTTACTGCCGTTAGCTCCGCTGGCAATGGGGATCATTTTCAAAGAACTGGCAAATCGACTTTTCAATGAAGAAAACGGAGAGATCATCTGGCTGCGTACCAGTTGGTGCCTGGCGACACTTCTTCTTGTCACGGGCTTAACTCTGGAAGTCCCGATGGTCGTTGCCATTGCCGCCGTCAGCATGTTGACCCTGATGATGCATTCCAGAGTGGAATCTCGTTTTGAACCGGAACAAAAAGAAACATTTTTGGGTTACGATTTCTCAGAAGGATACACCAGCCTGAATCGTTCTCAACCCTCGACAGAATCATCCTCGCTGATGCAGCGTTGGAGGGAAAAACGAGAAGAGCAACGTCGCTTACGCGATGCGGAACTCGATCTGGAAGTCTCCGAAAATCTCGACCGAATTCTAACTCAGGTTCACGATCACGGAATGGAGTCGCTCAGTCAGAACGATCAAAAAATTCTGAAGTGTGCCTCCGAGCGATTCCGAACCCGAGAGGCATTGCCCAAATCCTCCGAACTCGAATAGCTTCTCATCTCTCTATTGTAGTCTCTCATTTTTGCGAGGGATTTTTGTGGTTGTCCTTGATTGCTGATCAATCAGTGTTTGAAGACCTTGCCAACTTGCATGCCACCCTCTCCTCCTTAGGAGTGTAATTGAGACCGCCGAGCGATCAGCGAGGATTCAGGTCGAGTGCGCAAGAAATCGTTTTTACTACTTCGGGCCGGGGTGAGGAGGTGATCAAGCGAGGTTCAAAGACCTCCTCATCCGCCCTATCGGGCACCTTCTCCTCCCGAGTGTATAGACTGGAGACATGGGTAACAGGCTTATATACTGAGGAGGAGAAGGATTTCATCAACGAACTCTAAGAAACGCCACAACAACTGACTCCTTCAACCAGAGACTCGCTCATCTTTGTAAGACAATACTCTATCGAGGGCGTCGCTTGAATTGATCCGCTTTGGCACGGTCATAGTCGGAGTTCTGGGTCGGCATTTTGGCACCCACCCGATTTCTCCACGCAGCCAACTGAGCTTTCAGTTCACCTGCTTTTGCAGGATTCTCTGTCGCAAGATCTGTCGTCTCGCCGATATCTTCTTTGAGATTGTAAAGTTCGACGTGTCCGTCATCGAAATACTCAATCAACTTCCAGTCACCGGCACGAACAGCGCCCGCAGGGGAAGTATGATGGTAGTGGGGGTAATGCCAATAGATTCCTTCTCGGTTCAATTTCCCGGTCCCCGTCAATAATGGAACCAGAGACTGTCCATCAAAATCGGTAGTCGAGAAATCAACTCCCGCCAGTTCCAACATCGTGGGAACAAAATCAACACTTGATACCGGCGTGTGACAGACCGAACCCGCGGCAATGTTCTCCGGCCAACGCACAATCAATGGCACACGAATTCCCCCTTCGTAGAGAGAACCTTTCTCATCCCGTAAAGGTTTATTGACCATCACGGGCTCTCCCTGCTTGTCAAAGCGTTGATACAAGCCGCCGTTATCGGAAAAGAAAATCAGCACCGTGTTTTTACTAAGTTGAAGATCGTCCAATTTTTTCATAACGCGACCGAGACTATCATCAATATGTTCAACCATCGCTGCATAAGTCGGGTTATTGACCCGCTCTGGATCGGTGATTGGCTTCTGCTCATATTTTGAAACCAATTTCTCCTCAGCTTCGAGAGGAATGTGAACCGCGTAGTAAGGGAGATAAAGAACGAACGGGTCATCTTGATGACGTTCCAAAAAGTCTTCTGCTTTATCCGTCAGATAATTAGCCAGATAAGTTCCGTCAGCAACTTCTTCCCTCGGAGTGGTCTTGAACTTAGGTGCAAAGTGTCGTCCTCCCGTCACTGTAAACTCGTCGAACCCTTGCTGGCCGGGATAATGTGTACCACCTCCAAGATGCCATTTCCCAAATGAACCCGAGACATATCCGGCAGGTTTGAGTAACTCGGCAAACGTTTTTTCTTTGAGTGGCAAGTTCAGATTCATTTTGGGCACAACCAGTTTTTCCCACGGTCGCCAGTGACCGGGAATGAAGTCGGTCAGATTCAGAGACGCAGGATATTTACCCGTCACAATGCTGGCCCGAGTCGGCGAACAGACAGGACATGCCGCATAGGCGTCTGTAAACTTCATCCCCTGTTCGGCCAAACGGTTAATGTTTGGCGTTTCGTGGAACGGATTGCCGTAACATTCCGGGTCGATCCAACCCATGTCATCCACAAGAAATATGACGAAATTCGGCGTTTCCGCGCTCTCCGCGAACCGGGGGCTCAGTAACGAAACCAGAATGAGTAAGGCATGACAATGAGATCGCATGAATGTCTACTTTCGAGCGCCAGAGGAAGAATATCGGAGTGTCACCCAGTAAAAGCGGTCTGAACGTACGAAACAAGCCAACTTTTCCTGTAAACTCGACGGTTCAGTATCTGGAAAATTCTCCACTCTCTACTTATCATTCATGTAGACGAAAACTTCCGATTCTCGCCGAAATCATCAAGAGGAACTGTTTCACGATGCCGCAAGTCAAATTTGTGAACGAAAAAGTGACTGTCGACGTTCCCGAAGGTGCTAACCTTCGCAAAGAAGCCCGCAAAGCTGGCGTAAACCTGTATTGGGGGCCTCACAAAATCGTCAATTGCCGAGGAATGGGAATGTGCGGCAGTTGTCACGTCGAAGTCTCCAAAGGTGACGAGAACCTGAAGAAGCCCGGCATCTGGGAGCGTCTTTGGCTTAGCCTGCATCCAGCGCTGTTTCTCGCCAAGAAAACGGAGAAAGAGAATACCCTTCGTTTGGCCTGTCAGTCGACAGTTCAAGGCGATTGCGACATCAAAACACAGCCCGACGTTAATCTGAACGGCGAAAAATTCTGGGGTTAAGCAAGATTGAGAGAGTCAGGCAGCATGAGAGAAATTCGCATCGCAGCCGCTCAGTTCGAACATCGTAACGCGAACCCCGAATACAACCTTTCTCGAATCCGCGAACTGACCTCTCTCGCAGTCGAACAAGACGCAGAGATCGTCAGTTTCCATGAATGCTCGCTTCACGGCTATTCGTTCACACAGACATTCGACAAAGATCGACTTCTGGATCTCGCCGAGCCACTCAACGAGAGTCCCAGTCTCAAATCGCTGATTGAGATTTCCCGTGAGTTTGACCGCCCCATTGCAGCGGGGCTCTTCGAGCGAGATGGTGACCAAGTTTTTAACACCTATGTCTTCGTGACCAAAGCAGGCATCCTCGCTCGCTTTCGCAAATTGCATGCATTCGTCAATCCTCATCTCTCTTCAGGGGATGAATACGTCGTCTTCGAATGGTCTGGCTGCAAGTTCGGTATGCTGATCTGTTACGACAATAATCTTCCCGAGAACGTCCGCATGACAACGCTTTTGGGAGCCGATGTGATCTTCATGCCTCATGTCACGGGTTGCCTTCCATCGGTGATGCCCGGACGAGGAACCGTCGATCCCGAATTGTGGGCCAACCGCGAACGAGACCCGGTCCGATTGAGACAAGAGTTCGACGGGCCGAAAGGACGCGGCTGGTTGATGCGTTGGTTGCCCGCACGAGCCTACGAGAATGGAATCTATGGGATATTTACAAATCCTGTCGGACTCGATGATGGCGAAGTCCGTAACGGTCAATCGATGATTCTCGATCCATTCGGAGAAGTGATCGCCGAATGTCGCAAGCTGGGCGATGATGTGGTGACGGCAACCTGCATCCCCGAGAAGATCCAACAATCGGGAGGCCGACGTTATATTCGCGCTCGTCGCCCTGAATTGTATGGCAAGATGCTGGAATCCTCGGGACAACCCTCAACTACAGAACCGGGTTGGAACCTCAAATACAAAGTGGAAAATTGAACGACTTCCTGTGATTTCGCCAGATTTTCTTGACGGATCACGAACAATCAGCGTATTTTAAAATGAGAAGTCCTGTTCAGTTCATCAATATCACGCTTCGTCGTATGCGATCATTTTTCTCCACAACTTGTAAAACAAAATGGCGCTGGAGCTTGGCCCTCGCTTTGTTTTGGTGCGTTGGAACTTCGAACGCCGACGCCTCGTGCGGTGACTATTTACATGTCAAAGGGCTGCCCGTTAATGAAGGCGTCACAGATTCCGACCTTTCAGAGATGTCTCACCATCGTCCCAAAACACCTGCTCCCTGTTTGACCGGGGAATGTCGTTCTCGCGATCAATTACCCGAAGCGCCGGCAACCACAATGGATACTCGGATCCATGAACAAATCCGACTGTTCCACGGCGTGCAAGAATTGTTGAATAACGCACCAGCGTCCAATTCCAAGAGCAGTCAACGTCCCGGTGATGATCGACTGCCCGCATCGCCGCATATCGATTCTCTCGACAAGCCACCACAAACCACCTTCGTCTGATTGACAGAATTTTCTCCGGTCGATTCTTGCTAGAGTCGCATCGGACATCCTGTATTGACGAAAGTGATTCTGATGTCGAATTCTCCCACAGAAAACCCCTCTTCGCGCCCTGTCCGGAAATATGTTCCTGCCATTGGTCCGCGATTAAAAGTTTTATTGAATGTCGTCTTTTTTCTGGTCGCGATACTCGGTGCAAACTCGCTGTATCTCGCTGCCATCACTTTGATGGAATGGTCGCGCGGCCAGACATATCAGAATCAATTTTACCTGCTCATGTTTCTGGGACATGTCGTATTGGGACTAATTATGCTCGTCCCTTTTGTGATCTTCGGCATCACCCATATGCTGACCTCTCGCAAACGGAAGAACAAACGAGCGATTCGCGTCGGGTATGCGCTGCTGATTGTCAGTTCGCTGGTCCTGGTCAGTGGGTTGTTGCTGGTCCGCATAGGAGACTTTGAGCTTCGTGATCCCACCTCTCGAAGTACGGTTTATTGGCTGCATGTCGGATTGCCGTTTGTGAGTGGGTGGCTGTATTGGCTGCACCGACTGGTCGGTCAGAAGATTCGCTGGAAGCTGGGACTCACCTATGGAGCCATCGTCACCGCCGCGGTGGGGAGCATGGTTGCGCTGCACACCTCCGATCCACGAAAATGGAACAGTATTGGTCCCGAAGAAGGGGTTAAATATTTTGAACCCTCTCTCGCACGCACGGCAAGTGGCGACTTCATCCCGGCTAAGGTTCTGGACAACGATCAATACTGTTTGAAGTGTCACGAAGACGCCTACAAAGGCTGGTTTCACAGTGCCCACCACTTAAGTTCGTTCAATAACCCTGCCTATTTGGCCTCTATTCGTGAAACTCGCAAGGTGAGCCTCGAGCAAGACGGCCATGTGCGCGCGTCGCGCTGGTGCGCCGGTTGTCACGACCCGGTTCCGTTCTTCAGTGGAGCTTTTGACGATCCTGAATTCGATGATGTCCATCATCCGACCGCACAAGCGGGAATCACATGCACCACGTGTCACGCCATCACGAATGTGAATTCCAATCGAGGCAATGCCGACTACACCATCGAAGAGCCATTACATTATCCATTCGCATTCAGCGACAACGAAACTCTGCAATGGGTCAATCAGCAACTGATCAAAGCCAAACCGACCTTCCACAAAAAGACATTTCTGAAAGACTTTCACAGCTCGGCAGAATTCTGTTCGACCTGCCATAAAGTCCATCTGCCCAAAGAAGTGACCGGGTACAAAGAATTTCTGCGCGGTCAGAATCACTATGACGCCTGGCTGCTCTCGGGAGTTTCAGGACACGGGGCATCGAGCTTCTATTACCCGCCCAAAGCCATCGACAACTGTAGTAAATGTCATATGAAACCCGAACTCTCCAACGACTTTGGAGCAAGAAAGTTGGTCGACGGCGACGACCGCTTGATGATCCACAACCATCAATTCGCGGCAGGCAATACCGGAATCTTACATCTTGTCGATGCCCCGGAAAAAATGATCGAAGCGCATCGCGAGTTTCTCGATGAGACCATGCGTGTTGATATTTTTGGAATCAAGCCGGGAGGCAACGTCGATGACGAATTGATCGCTCCGCTTCGTCCCGAAATTCCCACACTCAAGCCGGGCCAAAGTTATTTGCTGGAAACGATCATTCGTACCTTAAAATTGGGCCACCTCTTCACTCAAGGAACAGTCGACTCGAACGAGGTCTGGCTGGAAGTGACATTGAAAAGTGGAGACCGCATCATCGGTCGTAGCGGAGCCCTCGATGAACGGGGCGAGGTTGATCGCTGGTCGCACTTCGTCAATGTCTTTATGCTCGATAAAGACGGAAATCGCATCAATCGACGTAACGCGCAAGACATCTTCACGCCGCTCTACAATCATCAGATTCCCCCCGGTGCAGGGCAAGTCGTCCATTATGGGTTCACTCTTCCCGATGACCTCGACCAACCACTCGAAATCAGCATCAAACTGAATTACCGCAAATTTGATCGCGAGTATCTCGACATCATCAAACAAGAGACCAAAAACGGTCGGACCGAGAATCTTCCCATTCTCACACTGGCTGAGGATTCGCTCATCTTACCAGTGGAAGGAGCCCCGGTTCCTCCCGTTGCGCCTGATCGAGAAATCCCGCTCTGGCAACGCTGGAACGATTACGGCATCGGACTGTTTTTGGAAGGAAAGGCGGAACTCAAACAAGCGGAAGCCGCCTTCCGAAAAGTCGAAGAATTCGGACGTTACGATGGGCCTTTGAATTTGGCAAGAGTCCTGCATCGCGAAGGAGGAAGGACCGACGAAGCCGCTGCCGCCATCGTCCGAGCTTCCGAATATGATGACCCCGCAGCACCCGAGTGGACCGTCTCATGGTTGAGCGGTTTGATCAATCGGGAGCAATTACGACTGAAAGAAGCCGAGGAAAACTTCCGCAGCGTTCTTTATGGCGTGACAGAAGAACGCATCGCTCGTGGGTTCGATTTCAGTCGCGATTACCGCGTCATCAATTCACTCGGACAAACATTGTTTGACCGCGCTCAACAAATCCGAACAGACGAACGTAAAGAGGATCGGGACGAGTTATTACGCCAAGCGGCTGAAGAATTTGAGAAGGCATTACAGATCGACTCAGAAAATGTCTCCGCCCATTACAACCTGGGACAAATTTACGACAGGTTGGGACAGACCGAGCGCGCTGAGAAACATCAAACACTGCATGAAAAATATAAAACTGATGACACCGCTCAAAGCCGAGCCATTCGACTGGCCCGAGAGAAATACCCTGCCGGTAATCATGCTGCCGAACCACTCGTCATATATCCGTTGCAACGATCGGGAGCTCCCGGTCTGCCGGACTCGAAGCAAGATGTCACTTCCAACAATGAAGAAAAAACGCCATGAACGACGATTCTCAACAACCAGAACAGGACGACGAAATCATCGGCACTGCGTTTGTGGGTTCGTTAATTGTGTTCGCAGTCCTGGGCATCGGCGGATACCTCACCTTTCAATATCTGAAACCGATTGCGGAACTGGTCGAATTAGACAGTATATCCACCAAACTTCCTTCCGTTGCCGATGTCGAAGAAATCGAACTCCCCCAGATCTTGTGGACCGATATCACAACGTCAGCGGGTATTGATTTCGTCCACGAAAACGGTGCGGCGGGTGAGAAATTATTGCCAGAGACAATGGGAGGTGGGTGCGCCTTTTTGGATTACGATAACGACGGCGATCAGGATTTGTTATTCGTTAATTCACAACACTGGCCCTGGTCCGATCAAGACGAATCGCCCCTCGCTACGATGACACTTTACGCCAACGACGGAACTGGAAAATTCACCAATGTGACCTCAGAAACCGGACTCGATGTTTCGCTGTACGGCATGGGAGTCGCTTGTGGGGATTTCGATGCCGATGGATGGGTCGACTTGTTTATTTCGTGCCTCGGTCAAGATCGACTCTATCGAAATGACTCGGGGAAGTTTATCGATGTGACAGAATCAGCGGGAGTCGGTGGCCTGCCAGAGAGTTGGAGCAGCTCGTGTGGTTGGTTTGATTACGACCTCGACGGAGATCTCGATCTGTTTGTCGCCCAATATCTCGTTTGGTCGCACGACTATGACCTTTCGCAAGAATTCACAATTCTGGGGAACATTCCCGCCTATGGACGACCTCAAAACTTTGAAGGAACATTCCCCTCATTATTCCGAAATGAAGGTGGGGGAAAATTTACCGACGTTTCCAAATCCGCTGGACTGCATGTCATCAATCCGGCCACTCAAACGCCGCTGGCAAAATCATTGGGAGTCGTCTTTGAAGATTTCGACGCAGATGGCGACCCCGATATTTTTGTCTCCAACGATACCGTTCAAAACTTCCTGTTTGTCAATCAGGGGGACGGCAACTTTGTCGAAATGGCGACTCTCGCAGGAGTCGCTTTTGATCTGCAAGGTGCCGCGCGTGGAGCGATGGGAATCGACGTTTCACATTTTCGAAACGACGCAAGCATCGGCGTGGCAATTGGGAACTTTGCCAACGAGATGACTGCCTTATACGTCACTCGCGACGACAATCTGCAATTTTACGACGAAGCCGTTTCGAATGGCCTCGGCCCCAACACACGCATGCAGCTCTCTTTCAGTGTGCTGTTTTTCGATGCCGACCTCGATGGTCGTCTCGATTTGCTACAAACCAACGGACATCTCGAAGAAGAGATCAATAAAGTGCAGGTGAGTCAGACTTATGAACAGTCACCACAACTCTTTTGGAACTCGGGTCCCGAAAACGAAACCGAGTTCGTCGCTCTCCCGGTCCAAAAGACCGGAGATGAATTTCCCAAACCTCTCGTCGGTCGCGGTGCCGCTTACGCGGATATCGACAACGATGGAGATCTCGACCTTGTTCTGGCCGCTGCCGGACAACCGGCCCGCTTGTTGAGAAACGATCAACAACTCAAGCATCATTGGCTACGTGTCAAGTTGACAGGAAAAGGAAATAACCTCGCAGGCATCGGTGCAACGATCAACGCGGTCCACAATGGTCGGCAACAACTCCGCACAGTGTCACCAACACGCGGCTATCTCTCACAAATGGAGTTACCGGTCACTTTTGGGCTCGGCGATGCAGATGTCGTCGAAAAATTGACGATCCGTTGGCCCGATGGAACCGAGCAAACCCTGGAGAACATTCCCGCCGACCAGTTGCTCGAAGTCGAACAGCCAGAATGATTTGTCACCGATAATTGACAACGACTGCAAATCTATCGATCATCGACACTGACGCTCACCCCATGATTTCCCAAGAGAGAAAGAAGCATCGATGACATTTAAAGTGGATCCCATCTCGCCGGTAGAGGTCGATACAAACTGGTTGATTGTCACGATTGCCGAGGAAGAGAAATTTCATCCTCAGTTACAGATCATCGATGATGCCCTGAATGGTCAATTGAGCCGGTTGAAAGAGACGGGCGACCTGACAGGAAAATCGGGTGATGTCGTCAAGATCCTCGATGCCGAAGGAATTGCCGCCACCCGACTGCTCTTGATCGGCTTGGGAGACCCAAACAAACTGACGCGCGCCGGCTTTGAAAAAGCCACCATGACGGCCATTCGCAGCATCACCGGTAAAAAGTATCGTTCCGCAGGGATCGTCTTGAACTCTTCGGCGACTCATGATGTGAATCTCTTAACGCAATCCGAAATCTGGGCGAAGTCGATTATCGTCGGAGGATCGGGACAAGGGCTGCATAAAGCAGAAACCGATCGATTCCCGATCAAAGATGTCACGTTCCTGATTGAATCAGAGTCGGTGGAGCCGGAAGTCAAGTTGGCCGTCGGACGAGGTCGAATACTTGGTGACTCCGTGAACTTAACACGCGAACTGGTCAACCGCACCGCTGACGAAATTTATCCCGAATCATTCGCTCAACGAGCTCGACAGGTGGCCGATGAATTCAGCAACATGAAATGCGAGATCTGGGACCAGAAACGGCTCGAAGATGAAAAGATGGGGGCGTTACTGGCGGTTGCTCGCGGCAGTGATCGTGAACCACGGTTGGTCGTCATGGAATACCTCAATGGTGGACCAGATGCTCCCACGATTGCCCTGGTCGGCAAAGGAGTGACGTTTGACAGCGGCGGGTATTCGATCAAGCCCTCGCAAGGTATGATCACGATGAAATGTGATATGGCAGGCGCTGCGACTGTCTTGGGAGCGATGGCGGCCATTGCCGAGCTCGGCCTGAAAGCCAATGTCATCGGCTTGATGGGCATGGTTGAAAACCTGGTGAGTGGCAATGCTTACAAACTGGGTGACGTGTTAACCGCCCGGAACGGCAAGACGATTGAAGTACACAATACGGATGCAGAGGGTCGTTTGGTGCTGGCAGATGTCTTATGTTATGCGGCTGATCGAGAAGTCGATTACATCATCGATCTGGCAACTCTCACCGGAGCTTGTGTTGTCGCATTGGGAACAGACGTCACGGGTCTGTTCAGCAATCATGAAAAGTGGGCTGGTCAGGTTCAGTCTGCCGCGAATTCATGTGGCGAACCAATTTGGCCGATGCCCATGTTTGACGAATACAACGAACTCTTAAAGAGTGACTTGGCGGATGTGAAAAACATTGGGGGACGTTGGGGTGGAGCCATTACGGCTGCCAAGTTCCTGGAAAACTTCGTCAACGACACCCCTTGGGTGCATCTGGATATCGCCGGTCCCGCATTTGCGGAAAGCTCAAAACCGCATCAGGAAGGTGGCGGCTCGGGAAAAATGGTGCAGACACTCGTTGAAACAGTCGCACAACTCAAATAACCGATAGAGTTTATCGCAATGTCAGCAGAGAGAGGAAAAACACCGTTTGATCCTCTTTCCATAGAGGCGTAAGATAGAGTGTTCGTCCCTGATGATTGACTCCTTACTTTGTAGATTTTCATTACCATGAATCGTGGTCCCATCATTGCGCTTGTCATTTCTGCCGGTATCTGCTTCGGGATTGTCGGCGTGGCCACACTTCCCGATCGTGGCGAAAAAGCCGAGCCGCCGACATTGGACGAATCCACAGCGATCGACACTCCCAAGCAGGATGCTCCACCCGTTGAGCAAGGTCCTCTGGTTGTCGAGACCAACCTCGAACCTCCAGAAGGAATGGTCTGGATACCGGGAGGCAATTTCATGATGGGTGGCCAAGATGAGTTGGCCAAAATCAAACCGGATGAAGGGCATGTCCACGAAGTGGAACTTGATGGCTATTTCATGGATGCCACAGAAGTCACCAACGAAGAGTACGCACGTTTCGTCGAAGAGACTGGATATGTCACCTACGCCGAGAGACAACACTCGCGCGAAGAATATCAGGGACAGGTTCCCGACATCTCCGTCATCCCCGACGAGAATCTCGAACCGGGTTCCATCTGCTTTAATCCGGATTTCGATGCGTCTGAAATCGATTTGAATGATCCTTTGTGGCCCTACCATGTCTGGAAGCTGGTCCAGGGAGCGGACTGGCGACATCCTCACGGCCCCGAATCTTCAATCGAAGGCAAAGAAAATAATCCCGTTGTCCATGTGAACTACGAAGACGTGATGGCTTATTGCGAATGGGCCGGCAAACGACTCCCGACAGAAGCCGAATGGGAGTACGCCGCACGTGGAGGACTCAAAGCCCAATCGTACCCTTGGGGAAATGAACGCAACCCGGATGACAAATGGTTATTCAATATGTGGCAGGGTGTGTTCCCCATCGAGCGAAAAGTCGAAGATGGCTTCAAGCATGCAGCCCCTGTAGCAAGTTTCCCCCCCAATGGTTACGGCTTGTACGACATGTCGGGAAATGTATGGGAATGGACGGGAGATTATTACCACCCGGACTATTACCAATTCAGTCCGAAGCGAAACCCTCCCGGACCAACAGAAAGTTATGATCCTCTGGAGCCGCAATTCGTAAAACGAGTTCAGCGCGGTGGCTCGTTCATGTGCAACGAAAATTACTGCACCGGGTATCGCGTGTCTGCTCGTATGAAGGGTGACGAAGTGAGTGGATCATTCCATTGCGGCTTCCGCTGCGTCATCGGGCACGACGAGTGGGACGCTTATCAAAATGCTCCTCGTCAACAACAGAAAACCAGCTCACAGAAAACCGCCGCCGTCAAAAAGAATTGAGCCTTGTTCCCTGTCGGCCGGTTGAGATGAGCGATCGTCCTGCCACTCAACATGAAGAAATCTGCTTTTCTCTCACATTGCAGAGGTCGTGATTCCTCAACAGTCCACCGTTCAAGCGTATGAAACGTCATACTCTTGAAATGGTCCTAACTCGTTAGCTGGCCAGTGACATTCAAGAGTCTTCAAGAGTATGAGACACAGTCATACCCTTGCCATACTCTTGACGATACTCTTCCATACTCTTGAGCAAGTTGTTGCTGTCGCTGAGTTTGTGACATTCGCGCGTTTTGGGGTTAATTTTCGATTTCGCGCGAGGTTTTTCAAACATGCTGTGAGATTTTGCGGACCGAAGCCGGTCCTCATGCGCGAGGTTTTGTGCCGTTCAAATTGCCAAAGATCGTGTTGATGAGTGATGGTGCACTGCGTGCACCCTACCGAGCAACCAGTGATTCGTAGGGTGCATGAAATGCACCACCAATATAGCCACGGCAAACATCAACGAACTCCGAACGTTAACTCTGGTAGATCGCGTTTGGCAAGAGGTTTTTTGCAAGTCAGACTGACGGAGAAAGAGTGACTCACGCAAAGGCGCCAAAACGCAAAGGAAAGTAAAAAGGGTAGCACCGTTTGCTTGTCAAACGGTGTGCCGCAGGCACAAGAGGCAAGATCATATTTGTGTCGAATTGTTTGGTAGAAATAGAACACGGATGAAACGGAGAACACGGATTTTCACGGATTTGAACAGAGCCAGTGAACGGGTTGCTGTAGGCCGAATCTCCGAGTCGGCATGAGCGATGTGGAATGGTTCTGGAGTTGGAATGAGAGAATATTGAAACCACGAATGACTCGAATAAAACGAATCACAATAAGTTGGGGCGTTTGATAGAACACGGATGAAACGGAGAACGCGGATTATCACGGATCTGAATAGAGCCAGTGAACGGGTTGCTGTAGGCCGACGTGAAGGAAACGCTTCTTCTCGCCTGGGAATGATTTTGACCGCGGAGGACGCAGATAAATACTACGGTCTGGGTGGCTTGGGAAGAACGAAGAGAGCCCTCAGAGATAGGGAACGATCACGTGTTGTGTGCCAATGTCTCTGCCAGTGAGAAAAGAAACTCACGCCAAGGTCCAGAGGCACCAAGAAAATGAGCCGTTGTGCGAGCAAGTTGTATCGTCGAGATGTTTGGTAAAAGTAGAATACGGATGACGCGGAGAAAACGGATTTGTCGACATGTGAATGTGGATGAGTGTTATGGATATCCGTCGTGAATACAAGAGCGTATAATCAATGATGTTCATCCCCCCTCAGAAAGTGCTTGAATGCCTTCTCCCACGCCATCACGTCCCGCGACTCTCTCACCACTTGATTCCAATGAGCTGATCATCGATTTGATTCAAAAGATCAGCGGGCAATCCCGACATGAAGTGATCGAAGGCCTTCTTCTGGAAGAACAGGATTTTCCAGCCAATGTTCCCAAAGCATTTCGGGAATCGAACGCTCCCCTCAATCTATGGACTCCCGAACTTCTGTCATTTTATCAAAACACAAACTCGTTTTTGTTTGAGACATTTGTATGGAACCGCCATCCCCTGAAATTGGGAATTCGAGCATGGCTTGCCAGCATTCTTCAACATTACTCGGATCAGAAATTGAAGATTCTGTGTTATGGAGACGGGCTTGGTTTTGAAAGCGCGTTTCTGGCGGGTTATGGACACGATGTGACTTACCAGGAAGTTTCCAAACCGGCCATCGAAATCGCCCGGCAGATATTTGAGATGAATGATGTCACAGTGGCCATTGAAACTGATCCCGCAAATATCACCCCTGAATCTTTTGATGTCATCGTCTGCTGCGATGTGCTGGAACATCTCCCCGATCCACCCGCTCAAGTGGTCGAATTTGAAACCTGGCTGAAACCGGACGGCTTGTTGATCATCAACGCTCCATTTTTTCTGGTAAACGATCTCTTCCCTACTCATTTAAGATCGAATCTAAAGTATGCCGGCGATCATCGGAAACTCTACCGACCCTCTCAGCTTGAACTATTGGCAGGCACTTTTATGTGGCTTCCCGTTGCGTTCGGAAAACAGTCGTCTGCTGAAACCCGAAGAAAAATGAAACGCACTGGCAACTTATTGAAGACACGCCTGGGGAGTCTGTTTCTGCGAGTCAGTCGTATCACGCCATTCTTTCATTGCTGGGGAGCGCGTATCCCTCTACGATTATTCCGATCTCGACACCAGGTCGAACCGTTGCAAAAAATGCTCGACAAGCTCAACGCTGAGTAAAACGGTGACAGGAAACGCCTTGATTGCAAGAACAACGGACGGATCCAAGTGGCATGCATATTAAATCAAGTACTGCCAGTGCATGCACGATGTGTTAGTCGTTTGGTAGAAGTAGAACACGAATGAAAAAACATTTGACGCAAAGGCGGTAAGCTCCCGAGACACGCAAAGAAAAAGAGAGTCGGGAGCCCTGCTCTCGCTTGCGTGAGCATTTATAGAGAACTTACCGCAGAGTGCAGAGAGAACGCTGAAAATTTACTGCGCAGGTGTGGCTGGGGACGAACAAAGTGAGCCCCCAGAGATAGGGAACGATCAGGTCTTGTAGTCATTCGTTTCATTTGCCCCATTCGTGGTCAGATTTGATAGCCATAAAAATACCGGAACGCTAATTCTCACTAATAAAGATCAGGTCAGTGCATTAGCGTTTATCAGTGGTGATAAGTGTTCTCTTCTCTTAGCTTCTTTTTCCCAACAATTGTCGGTGTTCATTTTTGGTTCTCTGTGTTCTCCGCGAATTCTGTGGTTTGATTTCCACACGCACACGCAAGCGAGAGCATGACACCCGACAACCTCTCTTTGTGTGTATCTCGGCGGGTTAGCGCTTTTGCATCCTACTTCTTCCATCCGTGAAAATCCGTTTTTATCCGCGTCATCGGTGTACTACTTCTACCAATCGACTGGACAACGTTGTGTGCCACTGGCTTCGTCAGTGTGAAAAGGAACTCACGCAACGGCGCAGTGATGGAAATTGAATGCCGACAAATTCATGTTGAGGATTCGGCCACAAAAATCACGAAGAGTCACGAAAAGATACTTTTTGTGTTTCTTGTGGCCATCAATTCCAACCACGAAATGACAAGAAAGTTGATGAACGCCCCACCGCTCATTCAATCTAAGTCCACTTAGCGATCCGCAACGCGGGCTTTGCCTTGAATTCGCGTCCAGCCCAAGGGTGGGGGTGGAGGAATTGGTTCGATGCCCGAAGCTTGTTGAATCTCTCCCAGCAATCGTTTTTCTTCTCTCACAGCCGCCTGTTTTAAAGATCGAGCGGGACCATGATTTGGTTGTAAGGCCAATAATCGGTCAAGAGTTTGCTCCACCTCCAGATGTTGCTCTGACTGATACTGGGCATACGCCAGATAATAGAGATCATCGGGTCCTGGTTGCTCCATGATTTCAATCGCGATTGACATGGACTCGATCGCATCGTCCCAGCGTAGTTGCTGGCCATAAGACAACCCGAGCAACCACCGCGCTTCGGCAATTTGACCGGGAGTCGCACCGCGACAATAACAAACCGACCGTAACAGCACGCTGGCACGGACAGACTCATTATGCCTCATTTGTATTCTGGCAATTTTGAGTAAGGCGGGAGGATAGTTTTCTTCCAGAGAAAGCACACGATGATAGAACTCCAACGCGCGTGTTTCCTGTTGGCGACGTTCTTCAATCTCACCACGAATCATGAGAGCCGTAATCAGATGAGGATCGAGTTGCAGAGCCGCATCGAGGCAGGCATTGGCGGTCACATCGTTTTCTTTTTGATAATAAAGCTGTCCCAACTCCAACCAGGCTCGCGAGTCGTCGGGAGTCAAAGCGACCACTTCCCGTAAACTGAGGATCGCCTCATCAATTCGGCCCGCTTCGCGATGCAAGCGTGCCAGTTCGATGCGAGCGGCTACATCGGCGGTATCAATTTGTGCAACCCGCGATAATGAATCCGTCGCCTGTGACAGATCGCCAGCCTCTTCCGAACGGCGTGCTCGCTCGGTCAGTTCCTGAGTCATTTCATCTTTTTTCGTGTCACCAAAGCCGTACCACGAACACCCACCCAGCGCAGTTACCGCGCAGGCAAACAGAATCTGAATGGATTGAAGTCGGATTTGAATCGGAAACACGGCATGATCCCGGAAACGGTGATCGTGATCAGAATTGATCGTTCAGGAGGGAGGAAGGGATCCCTGAGAGAATCCTAATACATCTTTGCAGCCTCAGCCAGTGCGATTTTCTGCACCCACAACAGGCCATATCTCTATTTATATCAGGAGTTTACAACAACTCGAATTGAACCGCCTGCATCCTGGGAACAATCTGGTCGAGCCGTTCTTGCACGCTCTTCCAATCCTCTGGCTGTTTGCCTTCAAAAATCAACCATTCAATCCACGTCAATCCGGCCAAGATTCTTTGGCTGTGATCAAAGACGGGAAACAGTTTTCGCTCCGCAGAAGAAACGGGACGAATCTCGTCGTACCAGTTGATCGCTTTCCGGTAACTGTCTGAATCACGAATGAAATAGCTGCCGAGGAGTCGAGAGAGATCGATCATCGGGTTTTCAGATCGGCATGCTCCAAAATCGATCAGTCCAGTCACACGGTCATCGGTAAATAACACATGATCGCTCCACAAATCGCGCAGCGAGGGTTGAAGAGTCGATTCGCAAGTCAACATCTCTCGAAGTTCGCTTTGGATCATCCTCACTTTGGGCAGAAACTGTGTGAGAATTTGGCGAAGCGATTCTTTGACGGTCTCGGGAATTTTCTTGTGATCGATTAAACGTCTGATGGTTTGCGGATTGGTGTCGCTCCATTGTTCGACAAGTAGTAGACGTTCGATAATTGTGGGGGAACTGGCGGAATGAGAGATAGAAAACCACTGCGCAGCATCACTTGATGATACATGTTGACCTGCCGCCAAATGTAAACGGGCCAGAAGCTGCATCACCGATTTGAGTTTTGCATCGGAAGGCTGTTCCAGAAAATTCGCTTCTCCCGGCATCCACGGCTCGAGTTGCCAGAAACGATTTTCGTGTTGAATCATTGACTGCCCCTCTGCCGTCATGACAGGAACACTGACCTGATTGATGCCTCGGTCGTAGAGAAACCGCTGAAAGTGATGCAAGCCGATGATGCGAGCAGCTGGAAGAGCGTCCTGCGGCCAACCCCGCAAGGCAAAATGCTGACCGGCAATTTCGAGCCTTTCGACAATCGCACCGCTGAAACCGGCATGAGCATCGATCAATTTTCCTTGCGAAAATAACGCGGGCCAAAAACGGAGAATTCGCTGTCGCTCGTCTGGTTTCATAGAATTCAACAATCGCGTGAAATGAACTGATGATTGTCGCTCAGCGTTGCAGAATTCATAACGACTCGGTATCCCGGAGAAGGACAAGATTTTCGCGTTCGCATGAAGTCCCTCAAATCTCAATACATAAAGTCATGCTATGACCGGTCTGTTGATTGAATTTGTACTCGAAGCGGTTGTCATCGTTTTTGCGGGAACCTTCCTGGTGCGTTACTCAGACGTGCTGGGAGAACGCCTGGGGATGGGTCGTTCGTTGGCCGGTTTGTTATTGCTGGCCATTGCGACCAGTTTACCGGAATTGCTCGTCGGTTGTCACGCGACTCGCTTAGGTGCGGTGGATTTGGCAGTCGGCGATCTGTTGGGAAGCTCGCTGTTCAACCTGCTGATTCTTGCCATCCTCGATTTGTTTACCAGAACGCGAGGCCGCATGTTGAACAGGACTGTGAGCGCACACGCACTGTCAGCCGTGACAAGTATTTTTTTGACGGTCATTGTGTTGATGTTCATTCTGCTCGACCTGGACTGGAGTTGGGGAAACATTGGTGCCGGTTCCCTCGCCTTGGGAGTTGCTTACCTGTTTTCGTTGCGTCTGGTGTTTTTTGATCAGCAATTTTCTCGTCAGCATGAGACGACCGAATTTGAAGAAGCGGTGGAAAGTATTCCGCTTTGGAAAGCGGTCGTCGGATATCTGTTGGCCACGGCAGCCATTTTTCTTGCTGCACCTCGCCTTGCCCACACGTCCGATGCCATCGCTCTCGAAACCGGATTAGGGGGAACCATCGTGGGGACGATTCTACTGGCATTGGTCACTTCGTTACCCGAAGCAACAACCACGTATTCCGCACTTCGACTGGGAATGACCGACATGGCCATCGGAAATATTCTGGGGAGCAACACTTTCAATATGGTCATTATGATCGGTCTTGATCTGAGTTTTGGCAGTCCCATACTTTCTGCCGTCTCGACAGTCCACGCAGTGACCGCGGCAGCCGTCATTCTGGTGACCTGTGTCGCCACAATGGGGATGTTGTACCGTGTGGAGCGGCGTGTGTGGTTGATTGAACCGGATGCGATTCTGGTGATTTTACTCGTTGTGGGAGCTTTGGGACTGGTCTCCAAACTGGCCATGGCTCATTAAGTCCCGGTTCAGTCTGTCGGGAATTACAAGATCTCTCCAAGAGTGATTTGCGACCACTTGCCCCTCTCGATTAGACTGGTTGGTTGGTGACTCCGACGAAACCACCCCACTTTTTCTCTCCCACCACGATTGACCCGCCATGAGTGATAACCTTTTTGAGTCCTTAAAAGCGACCGCCCAGAGTTCTGGTGCCGCCGCTGCCATCGATCAACTCATTGAATCCGAACGGTCTGAGAAACAGTATCACAAACTGTTTGACAGTCTGTTGATGAAGAAAAAGTTTGCCTGGGGGCTGCCGGTCACACGCCCGACGACTTTCGAAGAAGTTCCGGACGACAAACGACAGGAGTTCGAAGAGTATTATGTCGAGTGTGCTCGGGAAGTGGGCCAAATGCTGATTGACGACGGCGAAATTGCACAAGCGTGGGTTTACTTCAAAACGATTCAGGAAAGTGAACCCGTCAAAAAGGCCCTCGAAAAGTTAGGTTCGGAAGCGTCCGAGCTTCCTAACTATGATGAGCTGTTGAACATCGCTCTCTATGAGGGCGCTCATCCAATGTTGGGTGTGAAATGGTTGATTGAATCACATGGCACCTGCAACACCATCACATCACTCGACCAGATTATGGGACAATTCGATCAAGCGACGCGACATGATGCCGCCGCGCTGATGGTCAATCACCTGTATGGCGAACTTTGTACCTCGCTTGAATACAACATCAAACAATCCCATCCTGATATCGCTGACGGACAATCGATCCACGACTTGATCAAGGAGCGAGATTGGCTCTTTGAAAACGGAAACTATCACATTGATGTTTCTCACCTGAATGCTGTCGTCCGCTTTGCACGTTTTCTGGATGGCAATGATGCGGAACTCGAAAAGGCGATTGAGTTGGCCGAATATGGTTCCAAACTTGACAAGCAATTGCAGTACGGCGGCGAACCGCCGTTCAACGATTTCTATACGTCGCACGTGCATTATCTCAAAGTGCTGGCCGGGCGCGAGACCGAACAAGCATTCGCCTACTTCCAGCAAGAAATGGATAATGATCCCGACATTCCCGATAAGCAGTTGATTGCTTATGTGATGGTCGATTTGATGATGCGAATCGATCAACTTGATTCGGCGGTCGAACTGGCAAAGGACTATCTGTCCGAAGTGGAAGATCCGAACGGTTTCTCATTCTCGGATCTGTGCCGAAAGGCCGGTCGTCCCGATATCCTTCAGGAAGTTGCCGAGAAACAAAATGATCCGTTGCGGTATGTCTTTGCTCTTGTTTCCGGTTCTTCCGAGACGGCTTCCGCATGAACTGGCGAGAAACAAACCGTCAGGCGTGGAACAAAATTGCGGGCGGCGACAATCAATTTGCGCGTGTGGCCACTGACGAAGAATGCTCTCACCCGCTGAAAGTTCTCGATGGTCGCGGGTGGCTGCCGGCTGACATGACCGGGAAAAAAGTTCTGTGTCTTGCCTCGGGAGGCGGTTGGCAATCGATTTTGTACGCCATGACGGGGGCTGATGTCACAGTGGTCGATATTTCGGACACGATGCTGGAACTTGATCGCCGAGAAGCTGAACGACGAGGACTGAAAGTTCGCACGGTCCGTGCCAGCATGGACGACATGCCCGAACTGGTGGACGGTTTTTTCGATATCATTCACCAACCAGTCAGCACTTGTTACGTACCTGAGCTATTACCCGTTTATCGGGAAATCGCCCGGGTGACGAAAGATGGCGGGCTTTACATCAGTCAGCACAAACAACCGGCCAGCTTACAGGTGACACGCCGCAATGCCGACGATCATTTTGTGATCGGCTTGGAATACTATCGGGAAGGTGCATTGCCGAAAGTGACTGATACCAGCTATCGGGAAACAGGCACGACCGAGTATCTGCACCGTTGGGAACAACTGGTGGGCGACTTATGCGTGTCGGGGTTTCTGATTGAAGATTTACGCGAGCCGTTACGAGCCGACCGAACAGCGCCCGTTTCGAGTTACAAATACCGAGGACGGTTTCTGCCCCCCTACTTGAGAATGAAAGCCCGCCGTCGTCCGCGAGCCGAGATTACATCTTCAGAAAGCGAATCGAAGCCTTCGCTGTGGACGCCGTAAGCTAAGACATATTTAGAATTGATGTTCAATCCAACTTGTACAGCCAGCGGGCGAGTCTTCCGGTTGGTAAATCGGGTTGCAGGACGGTCTCTGGAGTTCCCAATTGCTCTAACACACTTTCGGCAGCCAGGTAACCGCTGCGAACGGCTCCCTCCATTGTGGCGGGCCAACCGGTGTCGGTCCAATCGCCGGCAAGGTGCAGATTATCGACGGGCGTTGATTGGGAAGGACGCAACTCTCTGACTCCCGACTGAGGTGAGAAGACCGCTTTATGCTCGGTCACCACCCGGCGGTTCAAAATCTTCGCATCTTTTGCTTGTGGGAACGCCGAGCTCAAATCGGCCATCACTTGCTCAATAATTTCGTCCTGCGACATCGATTTCAGATTGTCACTGGCGCTGATCACGACCTGATAATAGAAGCGGGAACTTTCCCGATATCGCTCATCGAGTTTCGAGCGATTGAACATCCATTGGCTCAGATGATCGACGAAGACAGCATGAGGTAATGCAGTGATTTCTCGATCCAGCCAAAGATGCACGCTGCTGATGGGGGCGGAGGGGATTTCGGAAAGTGATTGATATTTCAATTGCAGTTCAGCGGGCAAGAGATCGAGAACACGATGCCAGGGGACAGCGAGAACAAAATGATCGGCGGTGACAGACGATCCGTCTCTTAATTGAACCGCTTCGACCAATCCCGATTCGTTGATCACCAGTTTGGTGACTCCTGATTCTGTTTGAATGGTGCCTCCACGTGTAGACAACCATTGCGACAACGGCTCGCCGTAAAACTCTTCAAGCGGAGCGATGGGAACATGAACTTCCCACCCCTTGGTGTTGCGGAGAAATCCATCGACAAAAACCTGTGCCCCTTGTTGAAACGAAATATTCTCCAATGACTCGCTCAACGCACTGACCAAGACAACATGCCAGAATGTGCGCATCACATGTTCGCTCTGTTCGCACGATTTCAGAAATTCGTGAAAGGTGAGCTGATCCTGCCTTGCCTCACGTACGGTTTGCAGATCGTCATCAGAAACCTGAAACTCATCTCGAAACTTTTGAGACACTCGGTGGTGGCGAGTGGGAGAACTTAGCGTGACGAGTTGGCTGAGTGCCCGAGCAATCTGTCGCTTGTCATCAAATGAAAGGTATTTCAGTGCCGAGAGAGGTCTCGCCAGATGCAAAGGGCTCGGCAACCAGGCAGAAGGCTTGAACCGACTGATGCTCCCTCTGGTATCGACAAAGTGGAGTTGTCGCTGACGCTGCAAGAGGTGATCGACGCCGAGCGTTTGGCAGAAGTGTAGATAATTTGTGCAGCAACCCATGGCGACATGCTGGCAGTTATCAATGGCCTCCCCCGTCTCACGATCTTCAAAGGAACTGGCCCGCCCGCCGAGTCGATTTCGGGATTCGAGAATCGTGACTTGATGCCCGCGATCTGCCAGCGCGCATCCCGCCGACAATCCGGCTATTCCTCCTCCAATCACCACGACAGACGACATTCATGCTCCGCATCGAAGAATTGTTGGAAAGATCAGGAGTGCGCTGCTTCAGGTTCAGGAGTCTGTTCTTCTGCCAAGACTTTTCGGACGACGGTTTTGATCGTCAGCCCCTGAACAAGGATCGAGAAGAGCACGATAATGTAGGTGGCTGCGATGATGGTATCTCGTTCGGCCAAGGGTTCACCTTCCACCATGCGTGGGATCGACAATGCCAATGCGACAGAAATCCCGCCTCGCAAACCTCCCCAGGTCAAGATTTTCACGAGACCGATGGTACTCTCGCGCGAACGCATGACAGTCGCCACCGGACCGGCCACAGCCACCGCTCGACAGAACAAGGTCACGGGAATCAGTATCAATCCTAACCAGATGTAGGAGAGTTGGAATTCCAGCACGAGAATCTCCAGCCCGATCAATACAAACAGCATGGCGTTGAGGATTTCGTCAATCAGCTCCCAGAACAGGTCGAGATGTTCGACCGTGGTAGGAGACATGGCGTATTTGCGTCCTTGATTTCCAATTAACAAGCCGGCAATCACCATGGCAATCGGTCCAGAGAGATGCAGCCGCATCGCCAAGGCATATCCACCCGCCGCCAATGCCAGCGAGAGCAATACTTCCACGTGATAATTTTCCACGGAGCGAAGCATGAAAAAGACAGCCGATCCCAAGACCAGTCCAAAGATCGCTCCGCCGACTGCTTCGATCAGAAACAATTCCCCCAGGTGGGCCAAATCGAATCCGTGTCCTCCCACTGCAGCTTCCAGTAATCCGAGAAAGACGACGACACCGACGCCGTCGTTGAACAGAGATTCTCCGGCGATTTTGATTCCCAAATCCTGCGGGGCTCCCATCTGTCTGAGTAATCCCAGGACGGCAATCGGGTCGGTAGGAGAAATCAAAGCTCCAAACAACAGGCAGTAGATAAACTGAACCGGCAAGCCTAACAGAGAACAAACAGCATATGTCAGGACGCCCACCAGGATTGTCGAAACCACGACACCGACCGAGATCAATAGACCAATGAGCAACCAATGGCGGGTGAGTTCGTTCAGGTTGATGTGTAGCGAACCGGCAAACAACAGGAAGCCGAGCAAACATTGCAGCACGGTTTCATCAAAGTCGATCTGTGCGACCGATGATGTCATGGTGTCACGAAACTCAGGGAAAAACGTACCCGCGACAATGATCACCAATGATGTCAGCAGCGCAAACAGCATCAAGCCAATAGTGGTTGGCAGGCGGATGAAGTGATAATTCAGAAAGCTGAAAATAGCAGCGAGACTGACCAACGCTGCGGAGAGTTCAAAAACATCCATCAGCAACTCCGAGAGGTTTCTGCACAGATTTCAGCACGCTATCCTGGTTTTCACAATAGCGTTCATCACAATAACAGATGCGACACGGCATCTTCGGGCGAGACGATGTAGGAAATGTAAAAGGGACCAAACTCGGCATACTTGGCCGACGCTTGATCGAATCTCATTTCGTACACGATCTCTTTGATGTATTCCGGTGCTCGTGCCCACAACGTCACGCCCCATTCCCAGTCGTCAAAACCGGTGGAGGCGGTGATCAATTGAGACACTCGACCGGCAAACTTGATTCCCGAGGTGGCATGCTCTGACATCATCGCCGAACGACTGCTGAACGGCTCGGTGTACCAGTTTGCTTGTGGGTGGCGAATCTTGTTCATCGGATAAAACGATGTCACCGGGAACGAGGGGATATCGGGGTACAACCGCTGCTTGTTCATTGCCGGCAGCCGTTGTTCGTAGGCATTCACTTTGGCTTGATAGGCGGGGTCGTCGGGACCGGTCCCTTCGCGTTTCAGTCTCTCGGCATATTGTTCGATGGTCGGAACGTATTCCGAGATCTCGCTGATCGAGACGAAAGACCAATCGAGAGTCAACGCGGGACCGAGCTTGCAGGCGCGAATTTTTTGTTGAAGGGCATCCAGTTTCATCGGATCGGCATCCATTGCCATCACACCAAGATCGCCTTTATGTCCTGAAACAACCGACGTTTGCAGACGAGCGGGAGCTTCTTCTGATTCAGGATTCAGAATCTGGACAAGTTGCTCACGACCTTCCTGACGTTCTGCATCAGAAAGTGAACTCAGGCCGATCGGATCAATCGTGTAAAAAAGATGCAGGCAATGCCAACCTTCTTTGAGATCGATACGTGGTGGCTCTTGAGCGGCGGCGGCATGTGGCGGACGGTTCACAGTTTCCTCAAATCATTATTGGCTGTTGATAAAGTTCGGACAAAGTTCAGAGAACCACAGACTATCAATCCGGGTCTTTGGGGGGTAGTGGATAGCCCGACCAGATCATCTGTTTGGCAATACGGTTCGTTGTTCCCGCTTCAAGAACACCAATGACTTCCCGCACTGTGTGGTTGCGGAGGAGATCTTGTTTGAGTTTGTCATAGGTTCCGGGAGCGACGGCGTTTTGGTTTCGACCGGGGCCGTCTTCGAGAACCTTCCCTTTTTGGTCGAGAACAATGTAGTGAATCACACGGTCGTGTTTTTTGACACCATCTCTTGTGGTCTCGGTCTCTTTCCCTTTGGCCCGAGTTCCATTGACGGAGAACATATCGCGACGTTCGTAAATGATGGCGATGATGTTCCAGTCCTTGCGTCCGAAGAGTCCCATGTGACCTTATCCGTTTAATGAGTATCTGGTTGATTGAAAACGATTACTGAACCAAACCTTGTGTCAATTGCATGAAAGCGGTTTCCAGATTGACTTCTTCCTCGCGGAATAACGTCATCTTATAGCCGGCTTCGATCAGAATTGACGGTAAGAAACTGTAATCTTCGACTTCCTTCTTCAGTGTGGTCTCAATGATGCCCCGATTGATATTGATCTTTTCAATGCTGTCATGACTTTCCATGAGCTTCGCGGCGGCATCGGTATTTTCTGTCACTTCAATTTGCAGCATGATTCGCTGACGGGCGCGTCGCATCACTTCGTCAACGGAGGCATCGACAATCATATGCCCTTTCTCGATGATGCCGACTCTCGTACAGACATCCGCCAACTCGGGAAGAATGTGACTCGAAACAATGACCGTCTTTTTGAGCTCACCGAGTCGTTTGATCAAATTTCGGATTTCAATACGAACTCGTGGATCGAGACCACTGGCCGGTTCGTCGAGAAGTAAAACTTGAGGTTCGTGCAATAACACTCGGGCCAGGCCGATCCGTTGGGTTTGACCACGAGAGAGCTGATTGACCATCGCGTCCCGTTTGTAGCCCATATCGACCAGTTCGAGTTTTTCTTCGACCACTTTACGTCGAGCCGGGCCATCAATGCGATAAGTGGCGGCGAAAAACTCCAGGTATTCCGTCACCGTCATGTCGTCGTAGACGCCGAAAAAGTCGGGCATAAAACCGACCAGACGACGAATTTCACGAGCATCGGTGTAGATCGACTTACCGCAGATGTAGGCTTCTCCGTAGTCGGGATTCAACAACGTCGCGATCATGCGCATCGTGGTTGTTTTCCCCGATCCATTCGGGCCGATGAAACCGAATACATCACCCTCATCCAACTTGATGGTGATCTGGTTCGCTGCGATCAGGTCGCCGTAGCGTTTCGTTAAATTGCGGGTTTCGATCATCGTTTATAGTTCTTAAGACGTTCGTTCAAATCGGGGAGTACCCGGCGTGTATCATTCTGAAGTTCGACCGGCAACAAACAGCGGACGATGGTTGTTTGTCGATCCTGCCTGACACTCTCACCATTCCATAGCCAACGAACCGGTGATTCTGCCGATGCATCTTTTGATTTCAATACACCATATAAGACAGCGTGACGCGAATCGAGCTTTTCCGACCAATCGATGCGATGGAGTGCGCTATTTTCGAGGCTGGTATATCCTGAGCCACCAGCGGCATCGTGAAAGGACAAGATTCTTAAGATCGTTTTGGGATCGGTTGAAAACAGATCGTAATCTTCCTGTTCGACAACGATGCGGGTTTGTTCGGTCGGTTTGTCCGACTTCACTCGAATCTGCCTTGTACCGGTGAGATAACCTTTCAGGTCACGACTGACTGACAAATCGCTGCGTGTCAATTCGACCGGTTGATTGGCGGGAATGGAAACACCGGCTTCATTTTTTCGCGTGGGGCGTGGGAAATAGACGCGGTTGCGATAAATGAGCATCCATTCGATTAACTCTCCTGGCAACCGATGTTCGATTGTTCCCGAGACGCTTCCCAAGGTCGAACCTTTCAAATCACTTTGGATGAGCAACATTCCGCGCACAAACTGATCGGCAGTCAGCGACACCGTCGACCATTGGGCAACAGGCAGGTCGGTAATTTTGGTTTCGGAAGCGTCGAGATGATATTGGGTGGATGAGAAAGACTCAAATCCCGATTGTCGATAAATTCCGCCAAACCCGTCTTCGGGAACCGAATCCCATGAGAGAATAGCTGAGTCTGCCTGGACATTTTTTGCATCCGACCATTCATCGAACAGCATCTCGGCTTCGACCGACACCCGTTGTGAGACAGGACTGTAACCGGTCATCAAAGACTTCACCTTGGCGAGTTGCTGTACGCCGTTAATATCGATGATGTCGATCTGGTTGATGGTGGTTTCCATCGAATTCGTGCTGCGTCCCGCCCACACAGAGACGACCGCCATCCCCAACATGAGCAGCGGAAATGTCACCCAAGTTAATTCCGGTCGTTTGAAGACTCGATAAACGAGTAAGTAATCGAGGGGGCCGATCAGCAGCAAATAGACGGCAATCGCCGAGATCACCATCCAAACACTACTACGCCGAACTTCAGGGAAGTGTTGCTGGGCGAGACTCAATTGTGTCGCCAACTCGCTGATGCCACTATCGGTCAGTTGATTGGAGTCGGAGGTGTTCTCTCGGTCATTGTTTTGATTGGAATTAAGGGCCAGATTTTCGATCAACCGGGAAATCCCCTTCCAGGATGACATCGGTGCGCGATCCAGATCGACTCCCGAGACAGTCACTTTGCCAAACCCGTAAGGCATGGCGACAACCAGCGTCCCGTCGAGCGAATCAATCAGACTCTCTCCGATAAAACTCGACAACTCGGTCGCATCAACTCGCCCCGTGAATTCAATCCGGGAACTGCGGCCAATAAAGCTTTCAAACTGGCTCAGGTCGCGAAGCTTCAAGGATTCTCCCAATTCGAGAGGCAGCCATTCGGACACGAGTGAGGCTTGGTATGCCTCTGCTTGTGCGCCAATCGAAAGCAGCAGATGCCCTCCGTCTTGCACCCATTGCCTTAACGCTTCGGATTGTTGTTCCGGGAGTTCGAGAGCCGACGACAAAAATAAAACGTCGAGACTTTCCCAATTCACCGGATTCACGGGCAACATGTCACTGTCGGCCAACGAGATAATTTTGACGGACTGATTTTCGGGAAGTTCAATCTCCACAAAATCGGCGGCCAGCTCTTTCCCAAAATCGTCATTGCCGGAAAGCACTCCCATTAACCGTTCGTTCAAGCTGAGTGCAGCATCGGTTTTCTCATTCGTCAACGTGCGATGAACGTCGGTCGCGACCACTTCATCATTTTCGATAAGCTCCACCTTGATGTCACTATCAACTCGGCCCGACTTCACACGCAGCTCGAAGATGCCGGGCTCTCCCGCAGGAAATCCAGATTGACGAACCGTCAACAGGTTTCCCTCGGCGTCCTTTGACGTGACATCAAAACTGGGCGAATCTATTTTTGAATCGGTCACTTTGACGCGAATCGGTGTCCAGCGTGCAGGTTGAAAATGATTTTGCCATCCGAACGAAACGATTTCCACTTCTGCCGCCACAACAACATTCGGCAATCCCCACACCAGAAACAGACACAGCAAGCTCCTGAAAGCCAAGCAGCGGCAAGTGTGGGAATGGAGATCAGTGCGCGAAAACATGTGAAAATCATTCAGAAGATCGGAATGGAGGAACCATCAATTATGACCGGCGAGGACTCGCGACACAACGCGACAGGACATGATTGGTACGATGTCTGTGCTTGTTTTTGCCGGATTTATTCGTGATTTACAGAAATTTCATCACTCAGCCAGTAGGCGATTAAGAAGATTGATTGATTCTTCAAAGGCAATCTGGGGAATCGTGTGCGGACCATCGAACGGTAGAAATTTCACCTCACAACCCGAGTCACTCAGAAGATCTCGAAGATCCTCGGCCACTCGGAACGGAAGTATCGGATCTTGCCGACCGTGAGATTGTACCACCGTCAGCGACTCCCGTGCGGCGGCCCCTTGTTTCCACTGCTCCTGACACAGCAAGGTGCCCGAATAGACAATCAACGCTGCGGGGGCTTCTTCTCCCAGTAATGCCAGATCGGTTGTCACCATTGACCCTTGAGAAAAACCACCTAGAACGATGCGGCTCATCGGCAATCCGGTTTCCTTTTGGATTTCGGCCACAGTCTCGGCCAACTGTTGCCGCGCAGAGACCAATCCTTCCGGCGTGTCGTCTCTTTGATCTCTTTCGAGTTTGCCTTCGGCAGCCAGTGCCAACATTTCCAGATCGAGCATCCACCACGCACGGCCTCCGGGAATTCCCATCTCCAGTAATGAGAGTGGTGCTTCAGGAAAATAAAATCGTAATCCGTTTGCACCGTCGATCTGCGACATCATCTCGGGACCCAACCCCACCAAATCTTCTCCCGGTGCCCCAAAACCATGACACATCACGACAGCCAGGTCGGGCGATCCTGCTTGATCTTCCGGCTGGATCACGTGACAAATGAGCGGGCCGAGAGTGCGGGTTTCTTGCTGGACCTTCATGGAGTTCTTTCGCGAAATGAGCTTGGTGTGACTGCTGATCACCAATTGATGTTGAACAGCGTACTGCAAGGAGGGCTGATTGAAAAGTTCCGCCAGCTTTAAGCGACGTGGAGTTCGACAAGTGAGGACACAAAAAAACGCCCAAGAGCATTGCAACTCTTGAGCGTCGTCCGTTTGGTGTCGGAAGTCGTCAGATCATAAACCGGGAATTTCCAGTTTTTCTTCTTGGGTGATCTGTCGTAATTTTTTCAGAGCTCGCGCTTCGAGTTGTCGAATTCGTTCTTTGGTCACTCCCAGGCCTTTGCCGACCTGTTCGAGTGTTTGCGGTTCGACACCGTCTACCAAGCCGAAGCGATTCATAATAATCGTCCGTTCGCGATCATCCAGTTGTTCGAGAATCGACATGATCAATTGGTGCTGGCGTTTGTTGACCAACTCCTGCCTGATCTGTGGCTCTCCTTCATCGGGACGCCAGTCGAACACTTCTTCGATGCCTGTTCGATAACGGTCTCGCTGTTTGAACTCTTTGGGAATGCTGCGGGCGTAGTTCTTCATAATGGCCCAAGAGGCGTAGGTTGAGAACTTGTTCCCCAGTGTGTAATTGAATTTCTCGATGGCTCGAATCAGAGACATGTTGCCGTCGCTGACCATCTCGAAGAAATTCATGCCGGTTTGCATGTGTTTTTTCGCGATGGAAACCACCAATCGCAGGTTTGAGCGAATCAGGAAGTTCTTCACTTCGACTGCTTGTTCGACCAACGATTCGATCTTGTCCATCTCTGCAGACTTGGGATGATTGGGATCGATTTTTTCGCGAGCTTCCGAAGCCAAATACTTCAGATAGTTCATTTTGCGGAAGTAATAGACTTCTTCTTCGCGTGTCAGCAAGGGAATCGAATAAAGACTGGCCAAGTACGGAGGCAATCCGGGAGCCGCCTTTGTCTTGGAGGTTTTCTGTTCGATTTCTGGGGGAGCGGTCAGAATCAGATCGTCAGCCGTTTCGAGTTCGAACTCATCGCTGAACATGAAGTCGATGGGCTGTTCGAGAATCTGCCGTGCGCGCATCTCGGAGATGATGCGGTAGACACTCGCTTTGGTTCGGCAGAAATCTTCGGCCAAACGATCCACGGGGACTCCTCGCCGTGAACGACGCAGAATCTCCAACTTGCGTTCTTCGGTCAAAGGTGAAGAGGCATGCGGGAAGATCGCATTGACTCCATGCTCCTGATCGTAATTCTTCAAGGTGTATCGGATGGTTTCCGCAGATCGCCCCAGTTTTCTCGACAAGCGTTTGCTGATCTCGGACGGGCAACCGCCGTATCGTGCCATGCGTCGTGCGCGACGAATGATGTCGAGGCGTTCTTCTTCGTCCAATTGACTGAAGCGAGCGCCTCGCTTCACCATGTCTTTATTCTGATTGACAAAGTCATCCACATCGGATTTCAGAAAACCGATCCGTTTGCGATTTCCGAACAACAGTTTTCGGCTGATCAATCCACGATTTCTCCAGCGGTCAACCGTTTTGGTAGAGACGTTATATTGATCGCTGACTTCTTTCACGGTGAGGACCGGTTCGTCAAAACTGTCGATACTGAGGTCGGCACTATCGGAGAGGTCTTCGACAAAGCAGCGCAAATCGTGAGCCGCATCTTCTCCACTGACGACCAGGTCGGGATAACGATCGGGACGATAATTGGTGATTTGCTCGCACAACTCGGGATAGGGATAATTTCTGGAAGGATCGAGATCGGCAAGGATCTCTTTCGCACGAGAAATTTGTTCCAGACGAACATCCCGAGGTGCATATTGCACCTGTTGATCGGCCAGTTGCCGAATTGCTGGATTGTTATATCGAGACATCTCAGTTGCTCCTTCTTTGTTTCAAGGACCAGATCAGTAAGACCCGTGCCCGCCGAAACTACAGGCAAGTGCTATGCCTGTGACTCAATGAAACTGACGCTTTGTTCTTAACCTTCTAACATCAAAACGTTTACAGCTTCATAAACGAGTCCCAAGCCTACTATGACAATCTGCAACAATGATTAAGTTGTTTCAAAATGACACACTTGACCTGTGTTCCATTCAACTATACGCAGTAAATAGACGCATCGATGACAGAAAAAGTTCGCATGCAAACAAAATTAAAGAAGTTTTTTTGAAATCCAAGTGTCGGTGTCAGCGATGGAGACTTTTTATTCTCCGTAAACTGCATCGCATGTGAGACTTAGGACACAGCACCTAGTTTTGAGAATCTGTGGCTGCCTCTTGACCGGCTCACAAAATTCTCTGTACACAATAAAACCCGCCACGATCTAAAACAGATCGCGCCGGGTTCATGAAAACACCAATTATTCAGCCTGAAGTTTAAAAATCCTCTGCAGGTGGAGCCGGTAATGGCAGTGATGGTCCACTCTTAGCTGAACTGCTGCTCGTGGGGCTCGTTTGTCGACGTGCCGGTGGAGACGTCAACGGTGCAGAAGGACCACCAGGCAAAAGCCGTGGACGTGCTGCCGTGCGAGCAGGTGCAGGTGGCATTTTAGAATTATGCTGCTGCGCGTAGGACTCATTGGAGGGTTGCGTCGAAGGACTCGAAGCCGAATTTTTTTGACTTGATTTACAACCCGTAAATACCAGGCAGCTCATGAGAATCAGCGCGCACGCGCTGAGGAGGGTGGGACGAAACATGGGACGTTCCTCGTGGTAATAATTTTCCGATGGAAGGGGAGGCTTCCAGTAAAAGAAACATCGTCATCAGGAATCGCAGAATTGAGGAACGAGCGACCAGATTCATCGACTGACCAAAACCTGTGACCGGTTATTGTTGCCGGTCCGATTGTGACGATTAAAGGCATTAAGCAAACTCAACAACTCGTAAGAATTGTGCGTGAGCCAAATCGTGGATTGAGTCAGTTGTAAGAAAGACGGGTTAAAGAATAACCCTCAATGCTTGAACTTTTAGTCTTAAAACCTGAATTTGAAGTCATCGCAAATCGGCTGGCTTTTCATCCCGATCTTCTGCATCCAGAAAAGTTTGCAAGATCGCACGCGCTGCCAGCATGTCTCGTTTGGCTTTTTTCTTCTTGTCTGAAAGCTGGCTGAGTAGAAGCGAGTAATCGGCAGAGATTGAACTGAACCGTTCGTCCCACAATAACATTGGCAATTGGGACTCTTTGGCGGCCCACTCAGCAAACTCCCGAGCGGCAATGGCCGAATCGCTTTCATCACCACTCATATGGACCGGATAGCCGACAACAAGCCCTTTGATGCGGTAATCTTCGATCAGTCTCAGCAAGGCACGGCGATCGACCTGCTCGCTTTGCCGTTGATAATTTTCCATGGGGGATGCAATTGTTTGAGCGCGATCACAAACCGCGAACCCCAGCCGTTTCGTCCCAAAATCGATCCCCAGTAACGCACCCTCTGAGGGAAACTCGACCGACTGCGAATCATTTTGGTCAGAATTGGAATCAGAGGTATTTTCCATAATCGTCCTTCGCCAATTGATCGATCAGTTGGCGGATCGAGTTTTCGTCGTCTTTACGGGCCACCAATGTCGCATCCGAGGTGTGTACGATAATCAGGTCTTCCACTCCGATGGTGGCAATTAAATGATCGTCCTGTGAACTGATGATACAACCTTTGGTCTCAAGACCACTATATTTCCCCTGAACTGTGTTGCCGTTCTCGTCCTGCTCGAATCGTCGAGGTAATGATTGCCAAGATCCCAAGTCGTCCCAGTCAAAGGGAGCCTCGATGACGGAAACATTCCGTCCTGCTTCTACTGTCGCCGCACGTTCGAGCACGCCGACATCAATCGAAACCGAACGCATCAACGGGAATTCAATCTGCAATTGATTGTGCCACTGTGGGGTTCCAAATGAGGGTCGTATCTTTTGCAAGCGGGTATGCATTTCAGGTTCAAATTCCTGCAATGCAGCCAAAATTCGATCAGCCCGCCACACAAAGATACCACAATTCCAATAGAACGATCCGGTGGCGATGTATTCTTCCGCGACCACTTGAACCGGTTTCTCACGAAACGATTCGACTTGATAAACACCTTCAGGCGCATTGGCCAAGGCAGCACCTCGTTCGATGTATCCAAAGCCGGTAGACGGATATGTGGGAGGCACACCAAATAACACCAATTGCTCGGGGTTTTGTTCGATGGTTTCCATCGCATCGCGAACCGCTTGCTCGAATTTCTCTTTCGGGCCGATGACATGATCGGCCGGCATCACCAACATGACGGCGTCGGGATCTTTTTCCAAAAGAGCAACAGCCGCCAAGCCAATACACGGCGCAGTATTGCGACCTTGGGGTTCGATGAGAATTTGCCCCTCGGGAACTTCCGGCAACTCTTCTGCCGTCGCGGCGGATTGTTTGTTGTTGGTCACCACCCATGTTTGCGCTTCGGCAACCCATGGACGGACACGATTGACTGTCTCACGAATCATGCTGTTCTTGCCTGCCAGCGGCAGCAATTGTTTTGGTCGAGATTTACGACTTCGGGGCCAAAAGCGAGTTCCCGATCCTCCAGACATCACGACGGCATGTAACATCGGCAAGTTCGTCCTTGATTGTGTTCAATAATAAGCTCTGAACACAGTATGTCGAGCAGAGTCGCCTGGGGCAACTGCGCCGTGCTCGGTACTAATCGCAGACTCGACACTGCAATGCCTCAAAATAGACCTTCAGGCCGCAGTTTTCAAAACTTACTACAGCCTACAGCGATTCATCCTGCCAGAGATTTTCTAATTCGGCAGTATGGACATTGATGACACGACCGTGATCGTAGCGTGCGGGCGCAGAAGCAAGAATTCTCAACCAAAGCGGGTTACCTTGATAGAGTCCTTCCACGGCCACATGTGCGCCCAGCTCATCCTCGGAATTGACGGGTGAAGTCTGCCAGCGGAAGTCGGTCACTTCCTCAAACAGATCGAACACGCCGTTCAAATCGAGACAGAACTTGGAATCATCCTGACGGCCATCTTCCGCACCGCCGACAATTTCGGTTTTGGAAGCGAACAGAGTCACTTCATGTTGACCGGTCATCGGATCCTGGAAGTGATGACATCCTATCGGTGCCAGTGGATCAATCGGAAGAATTTCATCGAGAACACGTTTGGCGAGATCGGTAATCCAACCGAGTGAAGAGAGTTGTTGTTTCACGGCGTGACCTTGCAGACTATTGTCAAAGGAGTCGTTCAAGTTGATAAGACTATTTTGCGTTGCGCGCTGAGGAACAGGGAGCGTAAACTGTCAGGAAAATACCAATCAGGCAGAAGTTCTTGAAGAGTAACGGTTATACAGATTGTGAGCGGAAGTCGATATTCGGCTTGATTGTCACTTTCGGCAACACTGGTCCATGCCGTCACAATCGTTACACAATCGCTCCCTGAATGACCAACTCAAGAGGGGTAACTGAGACCGATTTCTATCGGGAACTCGGCAAGAGACCACTGTTTTCTATGCTTGTACCCGTTAGAATAGGGGGTAACCGGCGTCTTGATACAGACAGGACATTCACTGACTTACCGAAGAGAAACGACTATGTGCCAATTACCAAAAATGCTTATCGCATTGTCACTTACACTCATATTTCTGTCCGAAAACTCTTCTATAGACGGAGCGGAGTCTCATCAGGAAGTTCTGACCAAGACCATTTCTCAGGGCGTTTCGTTCCTGAAAACGTCTCAAGCCGAAGATGGAAGCTGGACATCACCGTCTGCTCCCGGAGTGAGTGGATTGGCGTTGAATGGGCTACTCGATGCCGGTTTGACCGTCGAAGATCCCACCGTCAAAAAAGCTCTCGAGCATTTGGAATCATTTGTCCAAAAGGATGGCGGGATTTACTTCAAAGATTCCACTCATCGCAATTACGAAACCTGCATCTCGATGATGGTGTTCACGAAAGTCAACAAAGATGGGCGATACCAAACCATCATCAACAACGCCGAAAAATTTCTACGCGGTCTGCAATGGGATGAAGGGGAAGGAATCGAGTCGAGCGATACTTCATTCGGGGGTGCCGGTTATGGAAGCCACAAACGTCCCGACCTCTCCAACACGCAGTTTCTGATTGAAGCACTGAAAGCTGCCGGTGCAAAAGACGATGATCCCGCGATTCAAAAAGCATTGAAATTTGTCTCTCGCACACAAAATCTTGAAACCGAAAACAATACCACTCCTTTCGCCTCCAAAGTCAACGATGGTGGTTTCTACTACACGCCGGCAGCCGGGGGAGAGTCCAAAGCGGGAATGACCGATAACGGCGGACTACGCTCTTATGCCAGCATGACCTACGCGGGACTCAAAAGTATGGTTTACGCCGGTTTGGAAAAAGACGACCCGCGCGTGAAGGCTGCTTGGGAATGGATCACCAAGTATTACAATCTCGACGATAATCCCGGCATGGGGAAACAAGGCCTCTACTACTATTACCAGACGTTTGCCAAGACATTGGAAGCGATGGAGGTGGAGACTATCGAAGATACACTCGGTCGTAAACATGACTGGAAAGTGGAACTGACGGCCAAGCTGTCGGAATTACAAAAATCTAACGGAAGCTGGATTAACGAAGCCGACCGTTGGTACGAAGGTGATCCGAATCTCGTCACCGCTTACGCTTTGATGGCACTTTCCCGCTGCGAAAAATAAACTCAAGCGATGTGACAACCCAGCACAATCGCCAGATGATTCCTGTTATCATTTCGACCTGAACTCGGTTATTGTCAGGTCGCCTTTCAAAGTACGGGAATCTCCAGATGCCAGACTGGTCATACCGGACCATTTTTCGCCCTGTCTTCTTTCAACTCGCTCCTGAAACTGCGAGAGGAATCGCGTTTGGTGTGATGGGGCGATTGGGTCGATCATGGTGGGGTCGCCATGTCATCGAGTTCATGGGGCATTTCAAACTCGATCCTCAACTTGAAACTCAGCATGCGGGTCTGACATTTTCTTCACCCGTCGGGCTGGGCTGTCGTCTCGATCCCCAATTGTCGGCTCACGAGGCACTCTCCACATTTGGCATCGGTTTGATCGAACTCGGGCCGGTGACCGCAGAGTCGATTGAAGCTCCGCAAATTCTCTTGCATCGAGTTGCAGAAGAAGTAGAACTTTCGCCTTGCGAAGAACGTGTCTCTTTGGACGCTGCGCTCTCCTTGTTGCAGAATCAATTTGATGTTCCCGTGTTGGTCAGGATCCGTACCGATGATCCTTCCGCCCGGCATGTCATCACTCAGCTGGCTAAGAAAGTTGATGGATTTATTCTGGTCGGACAGGCAGATTCGGATTTGATCGATCTGATTCGTCATCATGATCGAAAAGTCTTCCTGCATCTCACCGACCAAACTTGGGATGCCGTTGGGAATCACGAGCCTGCCGATTCCATTGACGGCTATGTTGTCGAAGGATTGTCTGAATCAACATCGGACACGGTACGAATCGGAAAAGGTTCCTGGCGGAAAACACTATCTCTGGTCGAAGAAGTTCGGGCAAAAATTGGTGAAACGCCAACGCTCGTCGCAACCGGAGGCATCCACGAACCGGGTGATGGTTTGCAGTTATTGCAGTCGGGTGCCGATCTTGTTTTGGTTGATAGCGGAATGGTGTTTTCCGGTCCCGGCTTACCCAAACGCATCAATGAAGCGGTTTTGTCTTACGGAGTTCTTCCTCAAACAGAATCAATCAGTCCTCCGAAACGCCCGGCACAAATGTCGTGGTTCTGGACGATGTTGCTCGGCACGGGTCTCTTTTTCGGGGGAGTTCTGGCATTTCTGATCGCCACGACCCGGATTGTCCTGCCGTACGATGAAGCCCACAGCGGACTGACAAGGGCCGATCTGCAGGCGATCAATCCGCGACTGCTCGACTTCATGCAGCACGATCGGATCACTCTGGCGGGGACGATGCTGGGGCTGGGAATTATTTATCTGGCGTTATCGTGGTACGGAAATCGAGAAGGGCATCACTGGGCGTACAAAACGATTATCTCTTCCGCGATGGTCGGATTCTTCTCGTTCTTTCTGTTTCTGGGGTTCGGGTATTTCGACCCGTTCCATGCCTTCGTCACAGCCATCATGTTTCAGTTCCTCGCCATGGCGATGCACAGCGAACTCCCCCCCATCATCAACCGCCCCTTGCCTGAATTGACCAACGATGCCGACTGGCAACGGGCAAACTGGGGACAACTGCTGATGGTGGTGCATGGCATCATTTTGATTGTTGCCGGGGTAACCATTTCCAGCTTTGGTGTGACAACCGTTTTCATCGCCGACGATCTGGAATTCATGCAGACGAATTACGAGGAAATCTGCACGTCGAGTCCGATGCTGCTACCGCTGGTGGCTCACGACCGGGCCACGTTTGGAGGAATGACACTCTCCACCGGTCTGGCGGTTCTGATGTCGGGATTGTGGGGATTTCGTCGGGGAAATCGCTGGTTGTGGAGAGCCCTGATGGCGGGGGGAACACTCTGTTATGTCATGACACTGTGGATTCACTGGAAGGTCGGTTACATCAGTATCTTGCATCTGATTCCCGTCTTCCTCGGATTGGCCATGCTGTGGACAAGTGGTTGTCTCTCTTACAAACATCTCTGCACGGTGCATTACAAATCAGATGAACAATCCGAGAACGGACTGGAGACATCCACAGCCGAGCCGGTATGATGAGAAGTCTCGATTGAAGCTCTCTCATTTGAAGGTCTGTCCCATGTCGCAATTCACTCGTCGCCACTTCCTCGCCTCGTCTGCCGCGCTGACTGCACCGATATTGTTCCCCTCTGCGACTCGCGCGGCTGCTTTGGATCGACTGTCAGTCGGCATCGTGGGAGCCGGATCGCGGGGATTTAATCTGATCGACGAGTTCCTCAAGGAGAAAGACGCTCAACTGGTCGCTGTCTGCGATGTCGATGAGTTTCATTATCGCGATCGCGAATGGGGAAAAGGACAGGCGTACGGTCGTAAGCCGGCCAAGCAACGGATCGAAAAGGCATACGCAGCAGAGACCAAGGCCGGCACGTTCAAAGGTGTCACAGTCACTGACGACTTTCGCGAAATCACACAACGCGACGACATCGACATCGTCATCGTGGCCACTCCCGATCATTGGCACGCGCAATGTGCGTATGACGCGCTCATTCACGGCAAAGATGTCTATTGCGAAAAACCGGTGACGCATCTGTTCGCTGAGGGACAAGCCCTCTATCGAGAAGTGGCCAACCAGAAAGCCGTCTTTCAAACCGGATCGCAACAACGGTCTTATGTCGACTTCCAGCACTGTGCCGATCTGGTACGCAGCGGTCAACTCGGCAAACTCGAACGAATCGAAGTGGGACTCCCGGCGAGTTACAACGAACCGCAGGGTGACGCAATGGTTCAAACTCCTCCCGATCATCTCGACTACGATATGTGGTGTGGCCCGAGTGAAAAACTTCCCTACATGCGTGCCCGCCATCATCGTTGGTGGCGCGGGCATACGGCCTTCGGCGGTGGTGTGTTGATGGACTGGATTGGACATCACAACGACATCGCCCATTGGTCGATGGGTCTCGATCATTCGGGACCGACGAAAGTTGAAGCCGTTGATTGGGAAATGTCGGCTACATCCGTTTATGACACGCCGCATCAATACACGATTGCCTGCGAGTACGAGAACGGCGTGACGTCCACCATTTCGAGCCGAAATACTCAGGGGACAAAATGGTTCTTCGAGGAGGGTTGGCTCTACGTCCGTCGTGGCAAACTGGAGGCGTCGAATCCTGATTGGGCGGACTGGAAGTTTTCCGGTCGGTCCAAAAATGGCCGCTATAAAAACCACGTCCGCAATTTTCTGGACTGCGTGAAATCGAGAAAGGAATGCATCGCTCCGGCAGAAGCCGGCCATCGCTCGATCACTCCCGGCCATCTGGGGTATGTCTCCCATGCACTCGGCAGGCCGTTAAACTGGAATGCTGAATCAGAAACGGTCGTTGATGATGCCGAAGCGAATAAGTTGCTCAACACGGTCAATTACCGCGAACCGTGGAAAGCGATCACGGCTAATTCGTGATTTGTTTGATACAAAGACGCAGAGAGTTGAGCCGCCAGCGCAAGCTGGCAGGGAGCGTTGAAGAGTGATCGTTGTCCCCTGCGTGCTGGCGCACGCGGCTCAAATCCAGGACCAGTTCCAGCCTGCAACTTTTACTAATTCCTAATTCCTAAAAACTAAGCACCAACTACTCCATGACAACTTTGAAACTCAAAACCGGTGACGAAATTCCCTCAGTCGGACTCGGAATGTGGAAGGTCGATCCCGACATCATTCCTAATCTGGTCCAGGAAGCGATCAAGGCCGGCTATCGACATTTCGATAACGCTTGTGATTATGGCAACGAACTCCAGGTCGGCGAAGGATTGCAAGCCGCCTACGATGCAGGATTGTGTCAGCGCGAAGACCTCTGGCTGACTTCGAAATTGTGGAATACGTTTCACAAAGCAGAAGACGTTCGCGAAGGCTGTGTCAAATCGCTATTGGATCTGCAGACCGATTATCTTGACTTGTATCTGATTCACTTTCCCATCGCGTTGGACTATGTGCCGATAGAAACTCGCTATCCCCCCGGCTGGTTCTTCGATACTGATGCAGCCGAACCGAAGATGCACCCCATCGATGTCCCCATTCGCGAAACGTGGGAAGCGATGCAGGAGTTGGTCAAAGATGGACTGGTCAAGAATATTGGCGTCTGCAACTTCAATGTGTCACTGATTCGTGATTTGAAGTCGTATGCCGAGATTCCGCCGGCTGTGTTGCAGGTCGAATTGCATCCACATTTGACACAACAAAAACTGTTACGTTTCTGTCAGGAGCAAGAGATTGCTGTTACTGGCTTCTCGCCGTTCGGAGCGAGTTCTTACGTCTCCATTGGAATGGCGGAAGAAAACGAATCATTGCTCGACGATGCAACGATTGGTGAGATCGCCAACAGTCACGACCGCTCTCCCGCACAAATTCTTTTGCGATGGGGAGTGCAACGCGGGACCGCCGTCATTCCCAAGACGTCCAAAGTGGAACGCCTGGCAGAGAACTTGAGTCTATTTGACTTTGAGTTATCCCATGACGAGATGTACACAATAGACGCTTTGAATCGTGATCGGCGTTACAATGATCCCGGCGACTTCTGCGAAGCGGCGTTCAACACGTTTTTTCCGATTTACGAATAGCCGGTTCTTACGAAGAATGAGAAGAATCTGCCATTCGGTTTGGCTTTGCGAGGCAGGCATCCTCTTGATATTCCTGAACACTGAACCGCCGATTCAAGGTGTCAAGATTTCCAGATTATGGGACACACTTGGCGATACTCTTGAGGAATCTTGCCCGATACTGTTGGATACTCTTGGCTGATACTCTTCGATACTCTTGAGCAAGTTGATTGTTGATATCGGGTTGCGTCGATTGCTTCGTTTTGGCGAACTGCCGTTTTTTGTCGTTGCGCTTTTTCCACGCCACGCGAAATCGTCTCCTTTCTCACGTTGCAGCGGTCGTCATTGATCAACACGTTACCGGTTTCAAATGACGTTCTAATTGCCAAAGATCGAGTTGATGCGTGATCTAATTCGTGGTGCACTGCATGCACCCTACCGAGCAACCAGCGATTGGTAGGGTGCATGCAGTGCACCACCGATCACACCACGGCAAACATCAACGAACTCCGAACGCTAACTCTGGTAGATCGTGTTTGGCAAGGTGAGTTTTGCGAAGCATATTGACGCAATGATCATGGGTAAAAGTAGAACACGGATGAAACGGAGAACACTGATTGTCACGGATAATAAATGAGAAATTGAATATTTGGAATCAGGCTGCTGCTTGTGGATTACAACAATTGAAAAAGACTCGCGCAGAGGCGCGGAGGCGCAAAGGAAATTAATTTGGGTAGCACCGTTTGCTTGTCAAACGGTGTGCCGCAGGCACAAGAGGTAAGACCATATTTGTGTCGAGCTGTTTGGTAGAAGTAGAACACGGATTGTCACGGAGCTGAATAGAGCCAGTGAACGGGTTGCTGTAGGCCGATTCTCCGAATCGGCATGAGCGATGTGGAATGGTTCTGAAGTTGGAATAAGAGATTATTCTGACCACGAATGGCACGAATCAAACGAATGACATCAAGTCGTGGGCTATGAAGTGCGGTGACCTGGCACCGCTTTCTTTTCACTCCGTTAGCGAGAGAGCGGACGACGCGGATTGAGAAAGAAAGCTCCGCCAAGCCGGAGCACTCCAAAACTCGACCGTTGTTAATCTAATGAATCACTATTGAATATGTCGGACGCTGATGATTTCTGATTGAAAAATTCATCTCACGCAGCGGCGCGGCGACGCAGAGAAAAGTAAACCGGGTCGCACCGTTTGCTTGTCAAACGGTGTGCGTTAGCACAAGAGGCAAGGCCATATTTGAGTCGAGTTGTTTGGTAGAAGTAGAACACGGATGACGCGGATAAAAACGGATTTTCGCGGATACAAAATTATTTGACGCAAAGGCGGTAAGAGGCAAAGAAACGCGAAGAGTTGAAGAGGCCGTTGCAAGCGATGGATAGAATGTTGAAGCCGCGATCGCGGAACTGCATGTTCGAAGAGGGATTGTTCTTCAAACTGAAAATAATACTCACGCGGTGGCGCGGAGAAGCAAAATAGAACTCCGGCAAAATTAAGGGGGAGAAGGGAACGCTCATCACCACTAATCGACTCTAATACACGGACCTGATTATCATTAGTGAAGATTAGTGTGAATTAGTGTTCCTGTTTTGTAGCGATAAACTCTGACCACGAATGACTCGAATCAAACAAATTAATCATTATCGGTTGCCCTGCTCTCGCTCGCGTGAGCAAGAGGAGAAAACTTACCGCTGAGTTCGCAGAGGACGTAGAGAAGCATGGTTTTGCAAAACTACATTTTCGGACAACACTCAGCGTCCACAGTAGGTCGGATGAGTCGGGCAAAGCGAGCCGTAATTCGACATTTGGATTTAATACACATGCTTATGATGGGTTACGCTTCGCTCTCCCACAGTTCTTATTGAAGGTCATGCCTTGCACGCGGCTTCCCAACTGAAGACATCTCCTTCTGGCAGTGATTGAACTCCACATTTTCGCAGCATGTACAGAATCTGGGCACGGTGATGCATGCTATGTGTGATCACATGCGCGAAGGCGGTGCCATAACTTTTTTGTCGCGGAGGATCATCCAGGTGGTCGGTCCAAAGTTCATTCCATCCATCGCGGTCGGCGATTTCACGAGCAAGTTTGCTGAGCCGCTCTGCGGCAACAACGAGGCGATCAAGCATTACCGGCAATGTTTTGTCGTGATCCGATTCAACCTTTTCGTTGGCCATCAGCGCAAACCAGACTTCCATGTTGCCGATGATGTGATGAAAGGTCTTCCGTAAAGTCCTGTGACCAATGTCAAATTCCTGATCGAGCAGATGATCGGGAAGCTCGCCACAGAGTTCCAGGAGTTGTCGTGTGGTCCAGACATCGTGTGCGAGAAATCGATCCATCAAATCCATTGTAGTGGGGAATTCCTGAGTGATACTTGATTGTCGAAATGCCAATGACCGGAATCAAGAGAGCCTCAGTTTCCATTTTTCCGGATCTCGGGAGCAGTGAAAAACACAATACGCCGTGACCACTTCCTCGGTTTTCTCAAAAAATATTGCGTACGGAAAACGACTTATCCAATGCTCGACGAAATCTCTTATGCACCAAAGAGTACGCTTCCGGTGAACTGCAAATAGAATTCATGCAGTGGTCAACGGATGCCAAGAATTCATCACCAAGCCCCGTTCGCTTTTGATCATACCAAAGATATGCCTCTTGAAGATCTTGTTTCACTTCAGGAGCGATGATTAACTTATTGGTCATTGTCATTGAGAATCTGCTTCTTGACGTTCTCCCAAGACAAACCCGAAGCCGGATCGTTCTCTAATTTTGCTTTCCGGCGTTCCAACTCCTCCAACTGCGAGTCGTGAATCGGTACGTTCTCGGGGTGGGCGGCCAAGTTGTCCCATAGATCCTCCACGAGTTGTAGCTTCTCGGAAGGACTCAAATCGAAAACAGATTGAGGATTCATGGAATTATCCCACCTTGTTCAACATTTGGTATGCGAAGGCTCTCTTTGTCGAACGGAGCACAACTCTCTATTTATCTTAGCTTGAAAAGCAGAATCCGTCACCTGAATTCTTTGGACGAATCAGTGTTGCGACTTAGTGAGATAGTCCGGGTTACCCGTTTGAGTGATATCGATTCGTCTTGGATTAATTTTTTTGTGTGTCAGACTCACTGCCTAGATTGCACCTCTTTTCTAACAAAGTTCGGTAAATCTGAGATCAATTTCATCACCCTACTGCGACAATCTTCAAGTAAGTTGGGAAGCTCCTCTTCAAGGAGTTTGACTGCCTCAGACACGTTATCACAATCACGATAAAGATTATCCAGATGATAACTAAATGCGACTTCGGGAAAACGGACATCTTCACCAATACAATGATGACATACCCATTCCAGAAATTTCGTTGATTGTTGCAGAGAATCAAGTGCCTCTTCAGCATGTATCGAGAACAGATCCAGATAACTCAATTCTGTAGGAATTACGGCAAAGTTTTCCGCCGTTTGTTCTAGACAGACTTGAGGACCGTGAAGTGAAAGTTGAATTAACTCAAACGATGGAGTTTCGGTTTCACTGATTTCGTGGTCCGCCCAAGATGTCACAACTTCTGAACTCAGCACGTCGGCTTGCCACAGCGCTAAAATCAATGAAATCGAGGACATTTTACAACACCTGAGAAAACGCCTTGAAAAGTTGACTTTTAGAACAATTGATCCCTGAACGAAAACTGGTTACTCAATTTTTTCCGAGTGGGCGTCTGAATTTCTTATGACTCCTCATCCTGCGTGGTGTCTTATCGCGGGGAGGCGTGGTCGTTTTCACTCGCTGAATGGATCACACCCTTGATTCGATTCTCGGGCATTACGCCTTCCGGGATCTCGGGTGGAATACGATCGGGGTGATTATGGCCCGTGTTGTTCTCCGAGTTGAAGATGGTGACTTCGGCATCGTGATGTTCGAGATGATGCAGATATCTTGATGGGAACCGACAGCGATATTTCACGTTGGATTCGACATATTCCGTATTGGTGATCTCCGCGTGATCGTTCAGCCAGGAAATGACTTTTCCGTTGCCTGCCGACGTCTCCACATCTGCTTCGACGATGGAATCGCCCAATCGAGTGAGGACGGCTTCTTCCAGCCGATCGATCCCTTCGCCTGTTGCCGCGCTGATGGAGATGCAGTCCTCGTGCTTGGCCCGTAAAACATCGATCCAGGTGCGGTCTTCCACGCGGTCAATTTTATTCAAGACCAATAACACGTTGGAAGTTTCGATGCCGATGTCGTTGAGGACTTCGTAAACCGTTTCCACCTGCTGTCGCGATTCGGGATGACTGGCATCGACGACATGTAATAACAGGTCGGCATGCCGGGCTTCTTCGAGAGTCGAACGGAAGGAGGCAACCAAGTGGTGAGGCAGATCGCGAACAAAACCGACCGTATCGCTGAGCAACACATCGCCCCAGCCGGGAAGATGCCATTTGCGAGTTCGGGTTTCTAAAGTGGCAAACAGTTGGTCGGCAACGAAGACATCTGATTCGGTCATACGACGCATCAAGGTGCTTTTACCGGCGTTGGTGTAACCGACGAGAGAGACGGTTGTCTGATTGCGGCGAAGATTGACGGTTCGTTCGCGACGCTTTTCGATGGTGGAGAGTTTCTTACGCAGTTCGCTCACGCGGATGTCGATCAAACGACGGTCGGTCTCGATTTGTTTTTCCCCCGGTCCACGACCGGTGCCGACTCCCCCTTCAATCCGTTCGAGGTGAGTCCACATCCTTTTCAGGCGAGAGCGGAAGTAGAGTAACTGTGCCAGTTCGACCTGCAACTTGGATTCGTAAGTTCGCGCATGAGTGGCGAAGATATCGAGGATCACTTCGCTGCGGTCGACAATAATCGTCTCCAGCTCTTCTTCGAGATTGCGACCTTGCGCGGGAGTGAGGTTGTTATCAAAGACGACAATCTCGGCATCGGTCGCTTTGATCAGTTGTTTCAGTTCTTCGACTTTTCCCGATCCCAGACAAGTTGCCGGTTGCGGTTTGTGACGCCTTTGAACCAATTCGCCGACGACTTGGACGCCTGCCGTTTCGGAGAGACCTCGAATTTCATCGAGCGCATTTTCCAGAGTGAGTGTTGAATCGGTCGCTAAAAGGCAGGCTAAGACGCCTCGTTTCGCCCCGACTGTTAATTCTTCGCGTTTTGGATTTCCCAAAGAGAGTCTACTTTCGCTTTGTATTTGTAGTTTTTAAGACGGGACTCTTCTGGTCTCGTCTGTTTCATGTTACGCCAATTGAGGAATTGCGACAATTGCGTATTTCCTCTGACACAGAGGATTTGCGAGATGTTCACTGGTTTTTCATCATGATTTTTCCATTAGTCGTCGTTCCATTCTTCTTTGATATGTGGCTCGAAACTCCTCCACAAATACCAACTGGCAATGGTCCGATAAGGGGCCCATTGTTGAGCGACCATCACACATTCCTTCTTGCCGGGTCGTTCTGCGTAGCCATACAAGTTCCCGATGGCGGCTCTCAAGCCGAGATCGTCGGGGGCAAAGATATCCATCCGACCGAGTGAGAACATCATAAACATCTGGGCCGTCCAGATACCGATGCCGCGAATATCAGTCAGCGTCTCGATGACTCGTTGATCAGAATAGCGACCGATGTTTGCCAACGGCAATCGTTCATCGATCACATGGGTGGCGAGATCGAGCAGGTATTCGGTTTTCTGCCTGGATAACCCAGAAGACTTTAATTCGTCAAAAGAGATTTGATGAAAGGCTTCGGGAGTGAGTCGGTCACCCGGTAAACGATCTTCCAATTTCATCATGACCGATTTGGCGGCGGCGGTCGAAATCTGTTGCCCGATGATCGAACGAACCAGCGTCCGAAAACGATCTTTTTCCATCTTGAGTTCACAAGCGCCGACTGCCGTAATCAACCGTTTCATCACGGGATCCGTCTTTTTCAGATGACGGAGAGCTTTTGTGACGGTTGGCTTGGGCAGCGGACGATGTGTCATATTCAATCAGACGTCCAGATCGTTGACATCCAGGGCGTGTTTCTCGATGAACTGACGCCGAGGTTCGACTTGATCTCCCATCAAGACACGGAAGATTTCATCGGCGGCGGCAGAATCTTCCATCGTGACTTGCAACAAGATCCGTTTCTCGGGGTCCATGGCGGTGTCCCAAAGCTCGTCGGAATCCATCTCGCCCAGTCCCTTAAAGCGGGTTACTTTCAAACCGCGTTCGCCCATTTTACGGAGAGTGTTCAGCAAAGCTCGTAGAGACTGTAACGATTGATTGCCATCCTCGTTTTGAAGGACGAATGGATAAACAATTTCGGCATTCACGATGCCGACCGGAATGAGATCTTTGAGTCCAAAGCCGAACGATTTCAGATTTTTGAGTGTCTCATTGATCGCTTTGATTTCGTGAAGTTCTTCTTCTTCGATGAAAGCGACTTTCTCCTCTTCGGTCGAATCGCCGAGTGTTTCGTTCTTCAATTTGTCGGCGACTTTGAAGGTTACGCCGAGACGCTTCTGTTCTTCTTCCATGTATTGAGTCATCTGGTCACGCGTGGCAAACCAATGTTGTCCGGTGCCTGTACTCAATCGGAATTGTGGGAGCATGCCTTCTTCTGTGGCGAAATTTTTGGCGATGAACTTCAGCTCGATCCCACGTTTTTCCATCGTGGAAAGTGGTTCCTCAATACGACGCATCAGGTCGACGAGTTTGTTGAGGTTATCGCTATCGAAAACCGTGTCATCATTTTTACAAAGCAGAGTGGTGCCATTCAGGCCGAGTTCCATCAACTCGCGATTCATCTGTTCGTGAGTTTGCACGTAGCGAATCTTCTTTTTCTGAATCACCTTGTACAACGGCGGTTGAGCAATGTAGACGCAACCTTCTTCGACGAGCTTACGCATATGACGAAATACAAAGGTTAATAACAATGTTCTAATGTGACTGCCGTCCACATCGGCGTCCGTCATGATGATCAGTTTGCCGTAACGTCGTTTGCTAATGTCTTCCAGCTCGGCTCCCGGTGGAATTCCCATTGCTTTGAAGATGTTACTGATCTCGGCGTTGTCGAGAACTTTGACAAGTTGTGCTTTTTCGACGTTGAGGATCTTACCCCGCAATGGCAAGATCGCTTGGATGTTTGAGTCGCGTCCGGTGTCAGCCGTCCCACCGGCTGAGTCCCCTTCGACCATGTAGAGTTCGGTGATATCGAGTTCTCGGCTGCGGCAGTCGCGAAGTTTTTCGGGGAGACCGCCCGTTGTGAGGGCTCCTTTACGACGGACCATCTCGCGAGCTTTTTTCGCCGCTTCACGGGCTTCGAGTGCTCGCAATCCTTTATTGGCAATCGTTTTTGCGACGGAGGGATTCTCTTCAAAATACTTCGAGAGATGCTCGCCGACCACCGAATTGACGAGCCCTTCGACATCGCTGTTTCCGAGTTTGGTTTTCGTTTGACCTTCAAACTGCGGATCGGGAATACGGACCGTCACGACGGCTGTTAATCCTTCGCGGAAGTCGTCCCCATTCGGCACAGAGTCTTTGAAAATTCCTTCTTTCTTGCCGTAAGAATTGATGGTTCTGGTGAGGGCCGTTCGGAAACCGCTCAGGTGTGTACCACCTTCGAGGTTATAGATATTGTTGGCGAAGGCGCGGATGTTGTCTGAAAAACCATCGGTGTATTGCAGAGCGACGCCCACCTGCATCCCATTTTGCTCGTCGGCAATGTGAATGACATCACTGAAAATAGGAGTATCGGCACGGTTCAGGTATTTGACGAACTCTACGATTCCGTTTTCGTAATGAAATTCATCCGAGTCACCAGTCCGTTCGTCCTTAATGCCGATAATGATGCCCGGTGTGAGGAACGCCAATTCTTGCAATCGCTTGGCGAGCGGTTCGTAATTGAATCGTGTCTCGGGGAAGATTTCCCGATCAGGTTTGAAAGTGAGTTTGGTCCCGGTGGTATCACTGTTGCCACCCTTTTTCAGTTCGGTGACCGCTTTTCCCTTCTCGAACTCCATCGTCCAGATGTGACCTTCACGTCGGACTTCAGCAATGAGACTCTCGCTTAACGCATTGACGGCGGTGATACCCACGCCGTGCAAACCACCCGTTCCCGTTTTGTAACCACTGTCGCGGTCGAATTTTCCGCCTGCGTGGATTTCCGTGAGGACCACTTCCAAAGCGGGTCGGTTTTCCATATCGGCCATTGGTCCGATAGGAATTCCTCGACCATCGTCCGAGACTGAGACAGAACCATCTGAATGCAAAGTGACTTGAACTCGGCTGGCAAAACCGTTGACTGATTCGTCAATCGAGTTATCGGCCACTTCGTACACCAGGTGATGGAGTCCGCGTGCGGTCGTATCGCCAATGTACATGGCGGGACGCATCCGAATCCCTTCAATCCCTTTCAGGTGTTTGATATTCGAGGAATCGTAATCCTCACGGTTGACGGCGGGTGTTTCTGGGGTCTCTTCACTCAATTTGATCTCTCCCATCTCGCAAGGTGATTGCGAGGGATCTATTTCAATTTCGTTTCTTCATGTGTCCCTGGAGGACAAACTTGATGTCCCGAATTTTGAGGTCGGCATGTTGTTTTTGTAGAGCTTCCAACAATTCTGTTTTCTGAAACGCTGCTAACTCACTTAAAAGAGGAGCACTGCGAACACCAACATTCAAAACTCCCCGTTTGATGGCAATCACTCGGGTCGATTGGGAGATCCGTTTGCCGGCAACATTGCTCCAGATTTCGGTGAGTTGGGTATCCCCTTCCCTCTTCGCCAAACCGCGTAATGCCACAATCTCGGAGAGAGATTCAGACAGTTGTTTCGGCGGGCGGCGATAGGGTGATCTCATGAATCAGCGATCCCGTGACAAAGGCATCACGACGTAAGTGTAATTGTCTCCCGCATGAAACACGGCGGCATTTTCATCATCGATCAGATCGAGTCGAACCTGGTCTTCTGGTGAAAGAACCTTCAGAAACTCGGCTATATAACGGGGATCAAATGTGATTGTTAAATCGTCCTCATCGCAACTGATCGGAAGCTCAATTGTCGATTCACCAATGTCGGCTGCTTTTGATGTCAGAACCAATCGTCCGTTACCGAACGTAAAATCGACACCGCGACTTTCCTCGTTGGTGACAATCTGGGCCTGACGTACCGAAGTGTGAAACGGTCCGACGAGCAAATCAATATGCATTTTGGGATCGGAGGGAATGACGTTTTTGTAATCGGGGAATCGTCCTTCCACCAAGCGACAGTAGATTGTGCTTTGTTTGCTTTTGACGACCGCGTCGTTTCCGCGAATCGCCAACAGAACTTCTTCATCGTCATCGGTGAGTGAGCGTTCAATCAACTTCATCGCTTTGGCGGGAATAACGGGAGCGTTATGAGCCTCTGAGAGATCACCCTCGGCCTGACAACCACTTTTGATCACCGCTAATCGTCGGGAATCTGTGGCTGCCAGAGTGAGTGTGCCGGCTTTCTCGTTGTAATCGAGAAGCACACCACCCAAAGCATATCGGGTGCTTTCAACATCGGTGGCAAATTCGGTCCGATGGATCATCTCGCGGAGTTCTTTGCCTCCGATCTTGAGATAGTTGCTGTCTTCAAAACCGGCCACAGGAGGGAACTCGTCCGGGTCTTCGGTGGAAAGTTGGAACTCACTCGACCCGGCACGCAACCAAAGTTTGTTTTGATCGACTTCAATTTCGACGGTCTCTTCCGTGAACTCGCGAAGGATCGTACTGACTCGCTGAGTCGGCAACAGCACATCGCCGGCAGAATCGGTTTCAACACCTTCCAGATCATAGCGGATACCGACTTCCTGATCGGTCCCGATCAAGGTGGCTACGCCATCCTGCAACGAGAGTTTGACGTTCTTGAGAACATCCTTCGTCGTGCGAACCGGAACAACGCCAGACACCACTCCAAAGGCCGCAATAAGAGACTGTCGATTACAATGCAATTTCATAAATTCAATCCTTGAAGCGGTACCAGAATGTGTTCAAATAGGGTACCGATTGAGTCCTGGAAACACGCCGGTTTTTTTGATTTCAGTGATTGGAAATTTTACCAGAATCAAAGCCCGAAAGCGATCAACCAGAGTGGTATTCCGAGCTTGTTTTTGAGACACCAAATTTTGTCAGTCGCCGATCAAATTTGGAGAGAAACTTGGAATGTCAAAGCTTTCCTTTATCTACTTAATATTTTTAGAAGTATTATTATCACAGAGGCAGTTTTTTGGATGATAAATGAAAGAGGCGTGTTGTATCCCCTTTGATTGTAATGGTTTACGGATCGAAAATCGAAACGGTTGTTGTGCAAAACGTGTTGCTAGTCGGTTGAGTGAGATCCGATACGCATCGGTATCTCAGTCAGTTACCAACGGTCAAATTTTGCAAGGTAGTGCGGTGTTCGGGAACAGAAAAGTATCGACAGAGTTATCGACATCCATTGCACATTGATTACTGCGACTTCAGGGACATCCGCAGTTCCAGAATTTCTTGCTCGGCACGTGAATCCGTGGTGATCAATTCTTCTATTATCTGACATGCTCGTACGACGGAGGTGTGGTCGGCTTTCCCCATCGCTTTGGCAATCTCCGCTTGAGTGTGCGTCGTCAGCTCGCGTAACAAGAACATTGCCACTTGACGTGCATGGACAATATCTGAGCGACGTGCTGAGGATTTCAATTCTCCCACTTTCAGCGAGAAGTAACGAGCTGTCGCTTGAATGATTTTTTTCATTGGCAGTTCTGGCAACACCAGTTCGCGATCCAGATATTTTTTGACATAGTCGGTCGATAATTTGAGTTTTCGACGATGAGCGTCTTCAACCAAACGATCTACGAAGCTCTTGAGATCCCTGGGAGATCCCTGGACTTCTTTGGCCATCATCTCTGCGACAGCATTAGGCATTGGCTCGTGGAGTAGCTGAGCAAAGTGTTGACACAAACGTACTCGGCTTTTGTGAGAGGGTAAGGCGACTTCAACCGAGAGCGCAGCTCGACAGCGATCAATCAATCGTCGATTCATCGACTGCCAGCGACCGGGAAGAGTTGTGGACGAGACGATGACGATGGCCCCCTTAGATTCCAGCTCATCGAGACAGAGCACGAATTGGCGCTGAGATTCTGTCCGTTTTTGCAGAGCTTGAAGGTCTTCGCAGATCAGGAGATCGAGACGCCGATAGCGTTGCTGAAATTCAACGACCGATCCCGCGTCGGCAGCATCCGCCAATTGAGCGGCAAACTCACTCGCTGTCACTTTTTGGACTTTGAGTTTCGGCTTGAGCTTCTGGTAATCTCGCAGAGCTTGCGAAATCAGGTGAGTTTTTCCCGTTCCACTGGGGCCGTACAGAAACAGGAATTTGCCCCGTTTTTGCTCAATGTTTTTGGAAACGCCTTCCAGCGCACGATACGCGGACCGATTTTCCGGGAGCAACAGAAACTGATGGAGTGGCGAAGGTGTTGGCATCCGTGCAGGCGTATTATAGGGATCGGGCGAGAGCCTTTTACGATATTTTATTCTCGCGACAGGCCCGTGGGAGTCTGACTTTCAAATGCGAAAACGCGATGTCGCGGCCACAGGAACGAGCAACTTGCTCTAACCCATTGTAGCCTCTCGGGATACCGAAGCCAGAGGAGTTATTTCTCCTCGGTTTTTGGCGGGGCGAAGTCGAGGCAAATCAATTGATCCTCATCCCGCAGATACACACGTTTTCGTGAGAGAACAGGTGCCGCCCACGCCGGAAAGCCAATTTTGTCAAAACTCGTCCGGGCGATCTCTTCGTACTTCTGGGGGTTTACTTTGGCGAGCGCCAGTGTGCCGCGCTCTCCCAAAATCAAAAAATGATCGTCCACGAGAATTTTTGATCCACGACCAAAGAGTGGCCAGGGAATTGGTTCGTTGGTTGTTTTGTCGAGAAGTTTCCCGCTGGTGGGATCTTGTTTGATGGTGCCGGGGTCGATGATCAAGCCGTTCGTTTTCCAGACGACCTTTCCTGTTTTCCATTCGAGGCAGCGAAGCTCTCCTTGATTTTCATGTCGTCCCGAAAAGCCATAGACAAATCCGTTGTGATAGATGGGAGTTGACCAGTGAGCCAGTAGATTTTCTGGGTCTTGCCAAACTTCTGTGAAGCTCTTGCCGTCTTTGTTGACCTTGAGGAGTGCGGATCCCACTCGATACGCGGCCGTCAATAAAATTTCGTCACCCACGACGACAGGTCGCGCGGCGTTGACGGAATCGTGAGTTCGTGAGCGAAACCAATAGTGAAAGTTTTCTTTGCCGGTTGTCGGATCGAGAGAGACTAATCCTTGCCGGACCAGACAGAGCAGATGTCGTTTTCCATGAATGGTGACGGCAAGTGGAGAAGAGTAGCTGATGACCATTTCTTCGCCTGTCCAATCATAAGTCGGCGTACTTTTCCAACTGGTTTTGGTTTGATCCCAGGTCTCTTTTCCGACCGCTTCCCAGACGGTTTTTCCGGTCAGAGCGTTGAAGGCCACGACACCAGAATTCGGTTGTCCGCCGACGAATGTGATCAGCAAATCTCCTTCCAGGATCGGTGTGCAACCGACACCAAAAAACGAGTCCGGTATTTTGAAATCTTTCTGGACATCTCTCGCCCAGACGAGCTTTCCTGTTTCGAGTTCTGTGCAGACAAGTTTCCCTTCGGCTCCGTAGGTGTAGCAATGATTGTCTGTGAGGATGGGAGAACAACGTGGCCCGTTGTTGTAGCCGTAGGGATCGGTATACTTTGTGGGATAGCTTGTCTTCCAGAGAGACTCGCCGGTATCCGCACGACAGCATTCGATGATTTCATGCCGACCAGGCCGATGATGAATCACGAGCCGGTTTCCACGTACGGAAGGTGCGCTGTATCCCGTCCCGACATCTTTTTTCCAGAGAATGGAGGGGCCCTGTTTTGGCCACTTCACCAGCAATCCGGTTTCCGAGGAATGTCCTGTCTCTTGAGGACCGAGAAAGCGGGGCCAATCTTCTCCCTGTTGCGCAGGCGGCGGGACGGGTGCTGATGAAAGGATATCCGTCTCGATCTGTTCGGTGAGGCTCTGAGCTGAGACAGACGCCACCAGACAGACAATGATGGAGAGAACAGAAGCGGCGTGACTGGTGAATCGATACATGAATCTATCCTGCTGGCGAGGTAGTCTCCTCGGGAGATATTTCGTCGGGCGATAAGCTGGTTGATTTGGTGTAAATGTGCATTTCCATCGAAGAAAGCGGCAATTTCCAATCGAGAATCCAAGGGTCGGGCATCTGGTATTCGCAGTTTGAGGGGACTCTCAGAATCAGTCGAACTTCAGGAGAGGTGATCTTCTCGCGAGCCAGCCTGGCCAGTGATTGAAACATGGGCGTTTTGGGCTTCAGCTTTTGTAAGAGCGGAAATGGAGGGTCGTAGAAAATCAGATCATAAGGCAGGTATCCTTCGACACCTTTCGGCTGAAAAGAGCAGCGGAAGACATCGGCTCTCCAGCAGAGGACTTGTTCTTCGACCTGAAGTGTGGCGACGTTTTCACACAGTAAGTCGTAAGCTTTCTTGTCCCGCTCGATACAGACGACTGTGGAAGCTCCTCGACTGAGCGCTTCGAGGCCGAGAGAACCGGTTCCGCTGAAAATATCGGCGACTTTCTCGCCGTTGAGTTCTCCGCCCATGTTTTCGAACAGCTTCTCTTTCGCTCGATCCGTGATCGGGCGAGTTGTCATGCCAGTATTGGCGAGAAGTTTTCGACGTCGATATTGTCCGGCAATGATCCGCAAAGGAGCTTCTTCCTTAGAGAGGTGTTTCTCGGCTCAAAGCGTTGATTGTACCGCGCTTGCCGTAAAATATCAGGTGTTGAAATGAGAGCGATTCAGGACTTCTCTTTGGCTTGCCAGTGTGCGCGGATAATGTCGGCTGCCTGTTGAGCGTGTGGGTGGCGTGAATAGTCGTCGAGTTTGACGGCTTCTTCTTCGATCATCTCTGCGGCATCTTTTTTGGAAATCATCGTCGAGTCTTCGAGATTGGGGTCATCGGTTTCTCCATCATCGGTCAGCCATGCGGCAATGTCATCGTCACTGCTGTCATCCTCATTCTTCGGTTGCGTCGAAGTCGAAGGGCGTTTTCCCGGTAATGCAAACTCCATGTTGCCGACTCGAAGAACACTTCCGGGATTGAGTGGTGCCGAGCTGGAGATGAGAAACCCGTCGATAAAGGTTCCGTTTCGACTACCGAGTTCTTTGACAACAACACCGTTGGGAGTTTTGGAAACTTCACAGTGCTTACGACTGACATCGGTGGATGCGAGTCGAAGATGACATTCGGGATCTCGTCCGATGAGGAGGGTTCCCTCGGGTGGAAAGAGAACCTTACGCCCTTTGTGTTTTCCGGTTTGGATGATCATGAAAGCTGTCATAAAAGCCCTTCTTCGAGCGAGCGCAATCGAATGAACTTAACATAATCCTGAGTCGGCACAAAACGGAGATATTTAATAAGTCGAAAGGTGATGAAAACGGTCTTAACATTTCCGTATGAGAATGTGTGAAGCTGTCGGAGTGTCAGTCAAGCGCGAATTGTCGAAAAAAAACCTAAAAAAACAGGGGAAATCACAAAACATAGTGATTGACATCCGAGACTTTCAACAGTCTACTACGGAAATCACCCCTCGTGGGAATGTTAATCAGGATGAACCCCAGCCACAGAGGAAGTCAACATGGCAGATAGGCCAAAGCCGATGACGAAGTCCGCAGTATTTGCTGAGCTCGCTGAGCGGACGGGATTGAGCAAGAAGGAAGTCAGTTCGTTCATGGACACCATGTCCGATCTGATTGGTGAGCAAGTGAGCGCAAAGGGCCCAGGTGTTTTTAATGTTCCTGGCTTGATGAAAATCACTGTTCAGAACAAACCAGCTACCAAAGCCCGTAAAGGAATCAATCCTTTCACAGGCGAAGAGACCATGTTCAAAGCCAAACCGGCTCGTAACGTCGTCAAAATTCGACCTCTCAAAGGTCTGAAAGACATGGTCTGAGACCGGTTTTTACCGGCTCTGATTGGAATTTTCGGGTGACGAATCCCTGGATGATCAATCTCCAGGGATTCGTTGTCACTCTTCCCACGACTGTCGTCTTGAGGAAAAATGGTGATATTGCGCCCAAATTCTCGAAATAATCCAAAATAATTTGACGACCTTTGTCAGGGGATCTCTGGAGAGTTCTTTCCGACGTTGTGTGGTGTAAGTTGTTTGTGGATAATGCTATGCGCTATTTGTGTACTCACAGGATAGTCTCGCCGAGCATTGCGCGCGAAGGGAATTCCGTCCCGGAAGTGCTGTTCTGCCTGCTTCGTGGCGTTTTGACTCATTGAACCTGTATTTCCAGACCCATAAACTGTTCCATACGAGAGTTTCGTAAACAGATCGTTTGGATATCTGTACCTGGTAAGTTCCGATGTCATCAAGACATTGGCTGGGTGAGCCTCTCGAATGGCCTGGAGCTACTAAACCGATGTTGGTGTTGTCCCGCAAAAAAAATGAGCGAATTGTCATCGGCGAGAATATCGTCATTACCGTGGTTGAAGTCCGCGGTGATCGTGTTCGCTTGGGGATTGAGGCACCGCAGGAGGTTCCCATTCATCGTAGTGAAGTGCATGACGCGATCACCAAGGAACAACAGTCAGAAGCAGTCGTCGAGCAGGTTCCTCAAGAGTCGGCAGAAGTCACCTCACGCGAAGACTGAGCCCTGCTGTGGACGCTGATTTCCACTGACTGATCTTACCACGAATTCAAAAGTGGATGGCTGAGTTGCGCGAACCACTCATGTAATTTGAGGGTCACTCTCGTTGCAACGGATGAAATCTACCTGTTTAGAGAAATTTCGTCCTTATTCTGTGAACGATTGCAGCCAGTGGCTTGACTCTTCCGAAACAGAAATTACCTTATTCTTTCGGGAATCGTAAATTATGATTTCCGCTGCCAGACGGCCCCATCGTCTAGTGGCCTAGGACTCTGGATTTTCGTTCCAGCAACTGGGGTTCAAATCCCCATGGGGTCATCATTCCCGAGCTTCTTCTCAGAAGCTCGGGTTTTTTTATGGTTGTTGTTTAATTACCTAGTGTAGTGTCACACACAGATGCATGTTTATCTGGCTGAACAAATGACTTGTTGTGATGATTTTCGGAATGCGTTGATGAATCCCTTCTCCTCCTCAGGAGGAGAAGGTGCCCGACAGGGCGGATGAGGAGGTCGTTGAACCGAGATTGATCACCTCCTCACCCCGGCCCTCTCCTCCAAAGGAGGAGAGGGTGGCATGCAAGTTTGCAAGATCTCAAACACTGACCAGAGACCCCGAGATCGTGGACTACCGTAATTATCGCTCGTAAAACTGCGACACTACACTAGAAGTGGTTTTAAAAGTATGGATTGCAGACTGGCTGGTGGACTGAGCGAGGCAAAGCCCCCTAGTGCATTGGTATCTACACAAGTTTGATCATTCGTTAAATTAGACTGGATGGGATCAAATTACCGCGGATGGAACCGCGTCTGCAAAAACATTACCTGCAACTGGTGCA